>JAABUS010002066.1_pt1 | contig 39779 bp, 30 predicted proteins | sample 5560161 | NCBI WGS metagenome assembly JAABUS01 (sample SAMN10711885, study PRJNA513376) | rock metagenome | isolation source: Antarctica rocks | place: Antarctica: Victoria Land, Trio Nunatak nord | collected 2016-01-04
AGCAATAAGAAATTATCTGTGATGGCATAATTATCCTCAAGGTTTGTTTATTGGCTTGAAGGTAAAAAGCAAAATTTTCATTACATTAAAACTGACGTTAGCCATTAATTTATTAGTATTGAAAGATGGAGCGCAGCTAAACTGCATCCTTAAAGTATGAGTTGAGCTGCTCATGTTCCCTCAGATCTTCAAGCCCTTCGTGGGTAAGGGGTTTGTTTATAAAATCAATCACAATATCATAACGGTTAGCTCTGAGAAAATCTTCAGGATTTACAGTTGAAGATAAAATGACCACTTTCGTTTCGGGTATTCTTTCAGCGTATTTCATTATATAATCTTCCAGAAAATCCCATCCGTTCATTATTGGCATGTTGAGGTCAAGAAATATTACCTCTGGCGGCTCTGGTTTTGATCCTGCATTATTTTTTGAGAAATAAGCCGAAAACCATGCTAATCCTTCCTTACCGTTTGTTGCTGTAATTACTTCCCTTGCAAACCCTGATTTTTTTATTACCATTTTGCACAAAACGAGAGTAATCTGATCATCATCAATGCAGAAAACTTTATTTATCATAGGTTATTAATTTTTAAAGGTGATGATGAAAGTAATCCTTTGTCTGCCTCACTTTCAACATCTTGCCTCCTTCCATAACAAGAGCTGAGAGTTAAAATATACAGTCCCAGCCTTTTCTATCAGTATGATCGAAAACACTGATAAAGCCAAATATACACTCCTTAGTTTCTTTCAGGGTTTATATCAAAACCTTCCTGGAGGAGTATAGCTTTACTCCTCAGTCTGTTTTTTTAATTTTTACTATTTTAAACGAACTGTATTTTACTGCATTTTTAATCAGAATTCAATGAAATACTATCAGGAAAAGTGCGATCAAATTCCACTTCAAATGCATTGTCAAAATCAGTACTAATACACATTTCTATATAACAGTTTGAAAAAGGTTGTACAACTCTTTCAAATGTCTTTCTTATATATCGTTTTTCTTTTTGCTAATTCGAATTATTTTTAATTATTAAAATGTTAATGGAGTCATTGATGGTATTAATCTAACTAATACGTATTTTCATAACCTCCAGTTTTGAATTTGCTCCGGGTTTTTCATGTAAACGTTAAAAATTGATAAATATTTTTCTGAAGAATTGGTTTTTAATACTAATTCCGGTATCAAAATAAACAATTAATATGAATTATTACTTCTTACAAGAAAGAAATATAAAATACAGGCGGTTCACGCTTCTATGTGACACTGCGTATAGAATTAAATGTGAAATAATTGCAAATGGCGTTTACTGCCCTTTACTAAAAGAGTTTCTCATTATTATATTCATTATTGGTTTCGTGCGATAGGTTTTTTACTTACGTCATACATCTTACTAACCTCGTTACAACAAACATCTTTTAGTTAAAAAAATTACTTTAAGTATTTTAAAAGTAGACTTCCGAGCTCCGTTATCACTAAAACGAGTTAAAGGAGACATCATGTAAATATTTATATGCTTTAATGATAAACAATGAAACTTTCAGAAATGTAAGCAGCAGATCAGTAAAAGTATTTGTCTCAATTGTAAGAAAAATCTTTTTTAATAAAACTATTCTTTAACATTTTGCTTAAAAAGATGTTGTAATAGAACTGAATAATAAAAAAATTCGTAATTTTAACATTAATTAATAAAAAATCTAACAAAAGCTGCAATATGAAACAAACTAAACTCCTGTTTTACTTATTAATTATGCTATTAGCTCTCCCTTCTTTGTTGTTTAGCCAGCAAAGAACAGTTTCAGGAAGAGTGGCAGATAGCACTAATTCTCCTCTCGTTGATGCAACAGTGTCTGTTATAGGAAAATCCATAAATACAAAAACAAAAGCCGATGGTACTTTCACTATTAATGTACCTTCGGGATCAAACCAATTAAGGGTAACTTATGTTGGCTTCGAAAATCAGACGGTATCAATTACCTCTGACAATCTCGCAGTTACAATGGTAAATGCAACACAAAGTTTATCTGATGTTGTTGTTGTAGGTTATGGGACTGCAAGGAGAAAAGATGTTACAGGTGCTGTAGCAAATGTAAGCTCTAAAAACTTTAATACTGGTGTTGTTACTAACCCCATTCAGCAAATTCAGGGCAAAGTATCCGGGCTGGTAATTACTGTACCAGGCGGTGATCCAAACTCAAGCCCTATTATACGCTTAAGGGGACAAACTTCATTAACTGGTGGTCAAACTCCTCTGATTGTAGTAGACGGTGTTCCTTTAGATGATCCTAACCAGCTAAATAATATTCCTCCAGGTGATATTGCTTCTTATGATGTTTTAAAAGATGCCTCAGCTACAGCTATCTACGGTTCCCGGGGAGCAAATGGTGTTATCATTGTTAATACAAAAAAGGGACAGAGCGGACAAGTCAAAGTGGATTATGATGCATATGTAGGGGTAGAAAAGCAGACAAAAAAATATGATTTTTTAAGTGGAGATGAATGGAGAAAAGCAGTTAAAGACCCCGGAAGCTTCGATAAAGGGGCAAATACCGACTGGCAGGAGGAAATCAATCGTACTGCTTTCAGTCATAGTCATTCTTTAGGTATTTCCGGCGGAGCGAAAGGATTTAGTTATCGCGGTTCTGTTAGTTATATAGACCAGCAGGGGATTATAATTAATACCGGGAAGCAGCAAATAGGGCTTCGTTTTAATGCCCAACAAAAAGTACTGAATGACAGACTTGAATTTCAGGTTGGAGTGGTTAATACTCAAACCAACAGAAACTTATTAAATTATGGAAATATAAGTAAGATATTCAATACCCCTCCTGTTTATCCTGTGTTTAATAAGGATGGTTCTTATTTTACGTTTAATGATTTTGAGCAATTCAATGCTGTAGAACATTTGACTTTAGAAACGAATAAGGCAAAAGAGTATCTGTCCTTATTATACGGAACAGTTAATTATGAATTGATAAGGGGATTGAGAGCAGGGGTTACGGGTTCTATATCTCATTTCAATGTTCAGGGAAGCTTTTTTCAACCTTCATACCCTGGGGAAAGTAATAATAATAATGCAAGCACAGGAAATAGGAATGAAGACTCCCGAAAGGGCGATGCGCATGTCAATTATATAAAAGATTTTGGAAAACATAATTTAAATCTAACTGGAGTATACGAATACAACTTTTTTACCAACAACAGTTTTGGAGGCTCGGGTCAACAATATTTAGTTGAGGCAAATGAGAATAATAATTTAGGGAGCAGTATTAATCCCATCTTCAACCGTATTAATTCATACAGAGAAGAATACAAACTCATATCTTTTCTTGGAAGGGTAAATTATAATTTCGCCAGTAAATATTATGTAACGGCAACTTTAAGAAGGGATGGTTCTTCTAAATTCGGCAAAAATAACCGTTGGGGTAATTTCCCTTCAGTTGACGCCGCCTGGAGAGTGAGCCAGGAAAATTTTATGAAAGGTATAGGCTGGATAAGTGAACTGAAGTTAAGAGCCGGATATGGCATAACAGGCAACTCTGATGCAATTTCCCCTTATGCTACTCTTCTTTTATACGGGCCTGGAGGCAGATATTATAATCCTGCTACTCAATCTTATCCCCAATCATATTCCCCTGTTCAGAACGAAAATCCTGATTTGAGATGGGAAGAAAGACGTGGTAAAAATATAGGGCTTGATTTCGGCTTTTTCAAAAACAGGATAACCGGTGATCTAAATGTTTTCAGAGATAAAACAGTAAATCTCTTATATAATTATACTGTTCCTGTACCGCCCTTCTTTATTAATACCATTCTTGCTAATGTGGGTACTTTAACTAATAGAGGTGTAGAACTTGCATTGACAGGCCAATTGGTTCGGGGAAGGAAATTTACGTGGACTGCAAGCGGCCAAATTACCTTTATCAAAACAAAAGTAGAAAGCCTGGCAGGAACATATAGGGGTATTAAGGTGAATACGGATCAAATTCCTGGTGGTTATGCTGTAGGCCGCGGATTAAGCTCTTATCCGATTACCTTCCTGAAACCTGGTTTTGCTCCATATGAATTTTATCTTCCCCATTTTGTAGGTGTAGATAAAGATGGTAATCAGTTATTAGATTCAGCAGGAAAAGCAGTACCTGCAAGTAATGAAAATCCCTCAAAGTATTATACTGATCCAAGCCCTGATTTTAATTACGGTTTGAATAATACCTTAACTTATGGTAACTGGACACTTAACTTTTTCCTCAGAGGTTTGCATGGTCAGAAAATCTTTAATAACACTCTTTTAAATTTTGAAAATATCAACAGGTTACCGGGAAATAATGTAACAACAAAGGCTCTTACCAATGGTATTAAAGATGCTGCAAATGTTTCAGATTTATGGCTTCAAAAGGCATCGTACTTAAGATTAGATAATGCAACTTTGGGTTATACTTTCCAACATTTAAAAGGAATTAATAACTTACGGGTATATGTGGCAGCAAACAATCTTTTTGTGATTACCCCATATGGAGGGCTCGATCCCGAGATCAGAACAGGGGAAAGTAACCAGGCATATATTGACGTTACTTATTATGGCGAGGCATTTTATCCAAGAACAAGATCATTTACTTTCGGCGTTAATGTATCCTTTCAATAAGTAATATAGATTTTAACCAGTTTAAAAATAATTATTTGCATATATGAAAACTAAGATTTATATCCCGGCTGCAATATTTTTGTTAAGTATTGTAAGCCAATCCTGCACTAAACTTGATCAAAAAGTATATAGTGTAGTACCTGAGTCAAACTTTTGGAAAACACCTGATCAGATTGCAGCAGGGCTTGCACCCGCTTATCAGGCATTAACCAATATACCTAATGGTGATGTTCAACAACTGAATGAAGTTTCCGGCGGAGAAATAATCGTTCCCACCCGGGGGAATGACTGGTATGATAATGGTAACTGGCAAGCATTATGGTTACATACCTGGAAATCAGATTTAGGTCCTATAAACGGAGCATGGAGTGATCTTTTTAATGGAATTGGTAAAGCCAATTTTACATTAAACGTAGTAAATGCATTGCCTGATAAGCCTGGTAATATTGATGCTATAAATGCTGAGCTGAAGTCGTTAAGGGCCTTTTATTATTACATGACCATGGACATGTTTGCTAATGTACCTTTGATAATAGATTATAATATAGATCCCGGCAGTGTAACAAATAGTGACAGAAAAACTCTTTTTGCTTTTGTAGAAAAGGAGTTAAAAGATAATATGGCCTTATTGCAGGCTAAAAAGGGCGCTAATACTTACGGTCATTTTTCCAAATCGGCGGCTCAAATGTTATTGGCTAAATTATATTTAAATGCTGAGGTATATACCGGTACTGCACGTTGGAGTGATTGTATTGCTGCATGTGATTCTGTTATAGCCTCCGGGCAATATACTTTAAACAGCGATTATCTGGCAAATTTTGCAGTTAATAATGAGGGTTCCCCTGAAAACATATTCGTTGTTCCATTTGATAAGGTATATATTAGGGGTAACAATTGGGAAATGCAAACGTTGCATTACCAGCATAACCAGACTTATAACCTTACGGGAGGTCCCTGGAATGGTTTCTGTGCTACAGCAGACTTTTATAACCAATTTAGTGATGCTGACAACCGCAAAAAAATGTGGCTTGTCGGCCAGCAGTATGATGCTGCAGGAAATCCAATAAAAGATGCGCAAACAGGGTTACTGTTAAAAATAAGCCCTTACGTGAATGAACTCTCTAACCCCTCTGATACCTTTCGTGTAGCCGGTGCCCGTAATGTTAAATATCATCCTGAAGCAGGAACTGCTGGTGGTCAAAGTAATGACATGGTTATTTTTCGCCTGGCTGATGCTTATTTAATGAAAGCAGAAGCTGAAATTCGTTCAGGGACAAACATCGCAGATGCTTTAACTATGGTGAATGCAGTAAGAGAAAGAGCTTACGGTGATAAAAGTAATGCATTTACGATGGGTGATCTAACTTTGCCAAGCCTGCTTGCGGAGCGTCAGCGTGAATTTGCCTGGGAAGGCTGGGGTCGCCAGGACGCTATTCGTTTTGGTACTTTTGGTAATGCCAGGAAACCAGGAAAATCTGCGGATCCCGATAAACATACTGAGATATTCCCAATTCCGGCACCTCAAATTTCTGCTAATCCTAATTTAAAACAAAACCCGGGATATCAATAAATCACAAGTGATAATTTTTTACAGCAGGAGCAGTATCTATTTACTGCTCCTTTTTATTTAGAAACTTTTACCTGCCTTTATTTACCTATGTATAATCCCAAAATATTTTTAAAGCTAACAAGACGTTTGTTTTTAAAATAATATTCTTCTACATTGCTTTGTAAAACCAAATACTCCTTTTAATATTTTATAAAGAGTGGAAGATTCTGCGCAACGATGTTAAATAGAATTACTACATCCGGCTATAAAATTTTTTTTGAAAAATATATTCTTCAAAAAGCCATTGAAGCAATATACCTTTTTTGTCTTAGCATACTATTTGTTTATTGCAATTCTGCAAAACATCCTGAACTCAAGGATACTTTATTCAGCTTATTGCCATCCTCTCAAACCGGAATTATATTTAATAATAAGGTTGCTGATACTAAAGATTTCAACGTATTTAAATACCGTAATTTTTACAATGGTGGCGGTGTTGCTGTTGGCGACGTAAATAATGATGGCTTCCCTGATATTTTTTTTACGGCTAATCAGCAGCAAAATAAATTATATATCAACAAGGGCAACTGGAAGTTTGAAGATGTTACAGCGAAGGCTGGTGTAGGAGGCATTCATAAATGGCATACAGGTGTAATAATGGTGGATATTAACGGAGATAGTTGGCTTGACATTTATGTTTGTAACAGCGGTGATATTAATGGTGACAACAGGGCAAATGAATTATATATTAATCAAAAGGACGGAACATTTAAAGAAGAAGCGCAACAATATGGTTTGGATGATAAAGGCTTAACTACACATGCTGCCTTTTTTGATTATGATCATGATGGTGATCTGGATTGTTATGTACTAAACAACAGTTATCGTCCTATTGAAAGTTTTGGATATAATCGTGATTTGCGCAGCATTCGAAATGTAAATGGAGGACATCGTTTATATAGAAATGATAACGGACATTTTACAGATGTAAGTGAAAAGGCTGCTATTTATGGAAGCGAAATTGGATTTGGTTTAGGATTAACTGTTGGCGACATAAACAATGATGGATGGGATGATATATATGTTTCAAACGATTTTTTTGAAAGAGACTATTTATATATTAACCAGCATGATGGCACTTTTAAGGAAGTGATTGACGATGCAATGGGACATATCAGCCAGGCTTCTATGGGTTCTGACATGGTTGATATGAACAACGACGGTTACCTTGATATTTTCACAACGGACATGCTTCCTGATGGAGATTACCGTTTAAAGACGACTACTAAATTTGAAGATTATGATGTTCTAAATGCCAAATTGCGGAATGATTTTCATCACCAGTTTGCAGGTAATTGTTTACAATTGAATAACGGCGATGGAACCTTCAGTGAAATTGCACAAATGGCAGGAGTAGAAGCAACAGACTGGAGTTGGGGCGCATTGAGCTTTGATTTCAATAATGACGGATGGAAAGATTTATTTGTCAGTAATGGTATCAGTAAAGACCTCACCAACCAGGATTTCTTAGATTATTTCAGCAGCCCTGAAGTAATGAATCAGGCAAGAACGGGTGGATTCAATATGAAAGATTTTCTTGATAAAATGCCCTCTACACCGATTTCAAATTATGGTTTTATTAATCAAAAAAATTTATCTTTTAAGAATGAATCACAATCTTTAGGCCTCGCAACACCTAGCTTTAGCAACGGTGCAGCTTATGGAGATTTGGATAAAGATGGAGATTTAGATCTTGTAGTGAACAATGAAAATATGGAAGCATTCGTGTATAGAAATCTGAGTATAGAAAAATTTCATACACGTTATTTGAAAGTAAAACTGGAAGGTATAGCCCCTAATACCTTTGGACTGGGAACACGTGTTACCATTTATACAGGGGAAACACAACAGGTGTTGGAGCAAATGCCGGGCAGGGGCTTCGAAAGTTCCGTTGAGCCTGTTTTAAATTTTGGTTTAGGCAATCAGCAATTAATAGATAGTCTAATAGTGCAATGGCCAAATGAAAAGATGCAGGTGATAAAAAACATTAAAGCCGATACTGTACTTACACTTATTCAAGAAAATGCAGATCGCACAACTCAATATAAAATCAAAAAGCAATCTTCTCTTTATAGCAATATCACTGCTTCCGTTATTGAAGGTGATATAAATCATAAAGAAAATAATTTTACAGATTTTGATGTTGAACGACTAATCCCCAAAATGCTTTCAGCCGAAGGTCCCAAAATAGCAGCAGGCGATGTGAATGGAGATGGCCTGGACGACTTCTTTATGGGAAGTGCTATAAATGATACTGCTAAGTTATTTATCCAGGAACCAGATGGTCATTTCTTACAAAAACCTCAATATACTTTTGTACAGGATAAAGATGATGAAGATGCCGGCGCAGCTTTCTTTGATGCTGATAGAGATGGAGACCTGGATTTAGTTGTAGCATCCGGGGGCAACCAGGCAAAACAAGGCTCTTTCAATTTATTAACCCGTTTATATTTAAATGACGGAAAAGGTTATTTTTCGCGTCCTAAACAAGGATGGCCTTTTATATCGATCAATGCATCATGTGTAGCAATTAGTGATTTTAATGGTGATAGCTACGAAGATGTTTTTATTGGCGCACGCAGTGTTCCCGGTATATATGGTGTAAGTCCTTCCAGCATTTTATTACAAAATGAAGGTGATGGTAATTTTAAAGATGTAACAGCAACAGCAGCGCCGTCACTTTTAAAATTGGGGATGGTAACAGATGCACAATGGACTGATACAGATGGAGATGGTAAAAAGGAATTGATTGTTGTTGGTGACTGGATGCCGGTAAATGTTTTAAAATATACTAAGGGTAAATTGGAAAAAATAAAAGAATTGCCTGAGTCTTCCGGTTGGTGGAATTGCTTAAATGCAGCAGATATTGATGGTGACGGAGACATTGATTTAGTTGCCGGAAATTTTGGAGTAAACTTTAAAATAAAAGCAGATAAAGATCATCCGGCAAAATTATATGTAAGCGACTTTGATAAAAATGGACAAGTAGAATGTGTAGCTGCGTATTACAAAACAGATGGCAAATTATATCCCTATAATTTGCGTGGAGATATGGTTATGCAAATGCCCGAACTTAAAAAGAAGTTTCTACGCTATGATGCTTATGCAGGTAAAACAATTGATGAAGTTTTCAGCAGTGATCAATTAAAAAATGCATTGCAGCTAAATGTTCAGCAATCTCAAACCTGCATATTTATTAATGATGGCAAAGGTAATTTTAACATGCAACCTTTGCCGGTGCAGGCACAATTTTCTCCCGTCTATGGCATCTTAGTTACTGATCTTAATGGTGATGGTATCAACTATATTTTTCTCGGTGGAAATTTTTATGGTTTAAAGCCCGAGTTAGGGAGGCTTGATGCGAGTTATGGTGTAACGCTTCTTGGCACTGCAAATCAACACTATACTTGTCTTCCGCCTTCACAAACCGGGTTATTGATTAAAGGGGAAGTCCGAAGTATTCAATCCATCAAGACAAAAGCAGGAAAGTATATTGTTGTTGGGCGAAACAATGATGCTTTGCAGGTTTTCGAACAAAAAAAAATCTTTGATAACCTAAAGAAAATAAGTAATAATTAATTCTTTTATACATCAATTATTTTTTATTTTGAACATCCGACCGGAACAAATAGTACTCTTTCGTTTCGCCTCAGACCGATTACGATCTTCCCTCGGTAATTCTTTTCAACATCATGCAATTTTTAAAAATCTTTGTTTTTTAATCCAAATAAATAAATTATTCCTATTCAGATATTTACTGCTAATAGTAATTATAACTTCATCCTGTCATTCTAAAAAACCTCCTTTATTCACAAAGCTTTCACCGGATCAGACAAATATTGATTTCATCAATCACAATGTTGACAGCGATACACTAAACATTCTCGATTATCTCTATTACTACAATGGTGCAGGTGTTGCAGTTGGTGATATCAACAATGACGGTTTGCCTGATATTTATTTTGCTTCCAATATGGAAGGGAATAAATTATATCTAAACAAAGGCCATTTTAAATTCGAAGACATTACATCAACAGCAGGCGTGAAAGGAAATGCAGACTGGACAACGGGGGTTTCGATGGCGGATGTAAATGGGGATGGTTATTTAGACATTTATGTTTGTACCGTTGCTAATCATACACCCGCAAGTAATCCTCATACCTTTTTTGTAAATTCTAAAAATCAATTATTCATTAACAATAAAAATAACACTTTCACGGAAAGTGCAAAACAATGGGGCGCAGACGTACAGGGATATTCCACACAAGCTGCATTTTTAGATTACGATCATGATGGTGATCTGGATATGTTTTTATTGCAGCATTCTATTCACAGCACAGATGCTTACGGTGATACTTCTGTTCATGGTAAATACAGTGGAGTTAGTGGCGGTAAATTATTTCGAAATGAGGGGGATCATTTTACGGATGTGACCAAAAGTTCAGGTATTATAAGCAGCCCTGTTGGTTATGGTTTAGGTATTGGTGTAGCCGATTTGAATAATGACGGTTGGGATGATATTTATGTCAGTAATGATTTTCATGAGAATGATTACTATTATGTGAACCAGGGCAATGGCGCTTTCAAAGAAATGAACAGGCAGGCTTTTGGTCATGAATCAAAATTTTCGATGGGTAACGATATCGCCGACATCAATAATGACGGCTGGTTAGATGTGATGACTTTGGATATGCTGCCAGAAGATGAAAAAGTATTAAAATCGTCACAGAGTGATCTGCCTTTGGATATTTACAATTTTCAAATCGAATATGGCTATCATTACCAGTATTCAAGGAACTGTTTACAATTGAATACAGGGCAAGGTGAGAAGTTCGCCGATGTAGCTTTGTACAGTGGTGTTGCGGCAACAGATTGGAGTTGGAGCCCTTTGATCGCAGATTATGATCTCGATGGAAACAATGACATTTTTGTTACCAATGGTATTAAGCAACGGCAGAATGATCTGGATTATATCAAATTTCTATCTGCTATACCGCCAGGCATAAACTTAAATCAAAAAAGCAACTTCGACAAAGAGATACTACAACATCAGCCATCAGGTGCGTGGCACAACTATATTTTCCAGGGAAGCAATGATTTAAAATTTAAAGATAAATCAAATGCCTGGGGCTTTGGAGATTCTACGCTTTCGCAGGGTGCCGCTTATGCTGATCTGGATAATGATGGTGATCTTGATATAATCACAAATGATATGAATGCTCCTGCCGGAATTTATAAAAATAATGCAAGGGAACAAATTAGCTCATCTCATTACTTAACTCTACAATTGAAAAATAATGCACCAAATGTATTTGCAGTCGGGGCTAAGGGTTTTTTATTCAGTAATAATAAAGTGATGTATAAAGAAGTTCAACCAGTACATGGTTTTATGAGCAGTACTGAAACTTTGTTGCATTATGGTCTTGCAGATAAAAATACCATTGACAGCCTCATTATCATTTGGCCAAATAATACTTTTCAAAAATTTAAAAACGTAAAGGTTAATAAAAAGATGACTGTAACTTACAATCGCTCAGGTGCAGACACTGTCTTCAACCAATTTGATTTCATCAATAACATTCTGCATACTTCAAATCAAAGCATTTTTACAAACATCACTTCACAATCAGGAATTAATTTTAAACACGAAGAAAACCTTGGTTTCAATGATTTCAACAATCAATGGTTTATCCCTCATGAATTATCAACGCAAGGACCAAAAGCTGCGGTGGGTGATGTTGATGGTGACGGACTGGAAGACTTTTATGTATGTGGTGCACGCTGGCAAAGAGGAGAAATTTATTTACAACAATCAGATGGAACATTTAAACTGTCGCTGGCTACAACAGCATTTGAAAATGACAAAATTTTCGAAGACGTAGATGCTGTTTTTTTCGATGCGGATGGAGATAAAGACCTGGACTTGTATGTTGTAAGTGGCGGCAATGAATATTATGGTAACAGGCCCGAATTAAATGATCGCTTATACATTAATGACGGCAAGGGCATTTTTACCAAATCAACGACATTGCCTGCTATGTTTGAAAATAAATCTGTCGTTCGGGTTGCAGATTTTGATAAAGATGGCGACCCTGATATTTTCGTTGGTGGCAGAGCTAACGCTCAATCCTATGGCATTATTCCCACTTCTTATCTTTTACAAAATGACGATAAAGGAAATTTTACAGTTGTAACCAAGCAAGTGTTACCACAAGTTGAACACATAGGCATGGTAACAGATGCAAGCTGGACAGATGTTGATAAAGATGGTTGGACGGATCTAATTGTTATAGGAGAATGGATGCCACCTGTTTTATTTAAAAACAATCAAGGGAAATTCATGCAGCAAAAAATGACAGATGATGATAACAATTTAAAAGGGTGGTGGAATACTATGCAATCTGTTGATGTTAATGGGGACGGATATAACGATTTCTTATTGGGTAATTATGGTTTGAACAGTAAGCTGACTGCGAGTTCTTCATATCCGTTAAAAATGTATTGTGCTGATATGAGTGGAAATGGAAATATGGATCAGATACTATCAGTTGCAAAGAATGGAAATTATTACCCTTTTTTAAATAAAGAAGATTTGGAGAAACAGTTGCCTTATTTAAAAAAAGAATTTTTAAGTTACTCAAAAATGGCAGGCAAAACGGTTGAAGAAATTTTTGGTCAGAGATTGAATAATGCAAAAGTATTTGAAGCATCAACTCTGGCCTCAATTATTTTAATAAATGACGGCAAAGGACATTTTACCTCTTCATTATTACCTCCGTCTTTGCAATGGTCTCCGCTATTTTCTTTTGCTCCATTTGATTATAATCATGACGGTAAACCGGATATACTTGCTGGTGGAAATTTTTATGGCACACAACCTTATGAAGGTCGCTATGATGCAATGCCGTTAACACTTGCAACAGGAAATGGCAAATCGAATTTTACTCCCATATTTCCTTTAGAGCAAACCCTTCGTAATATTAATGGTGAAGTAAGAGATATAAAAACTGTTAAGCTTGCTAATAATAAAACAGGAATACTTGTTGTCATTAACAATGGCAAATTAATTTTATTGCAAAACAAATCTCAATAGAATTATTGCAATTGAGAGAATCATCTTCCTCTCCTCTGGAGTGTGCCAGGGTGAGGTCAATTAAAAAACAGGATAATACATTTTCAGTTTAACAATCGAAGTGTCATTTGCAGGAATACTATCATTTAGATATTTTTCATAAGGCACCGCCACACCAACCATCATATGATCGCGGATATATTTCTCCATTGCATTCGACAAGCTTGCTTTTTTGCTATAAATTCCTTCATATTCTCCAACAAGCATACGACCTTTAGGCATTTTGACGAATTGAATATCCGGGTTTGAGGGTACTGTTTTATTAACAGGTATGCCAGCCATCATTTCTGTTGAATCATTAGACCTGGTTTTTAAAGAGGCAATTTTTGGTTGCATAACAGTTAAATTATTTGCATGAATAAATGCTGTCAAGTCATTATACATACTTGCTAATTGCCGCTGTCGGTCCTTTGTTGCAACTATTTTTTTAGTAACCACCACATTGGTATCAACAACCCCTTCTATCTTAAGTTTATAACCATAAAAAGCTGTTGGATTTTCTAAAAAGGTCTTTAGGTTGTTTGCCGTAATATCAGCAGCATTCTTTTTATTACTGCTAAAAATATAATTGAATAAACTTAACCTTCTGATTGTTGCGATATTCGTTTTATTAGGCAATGTTGTTGATACGACAGTTATCCCGTAAACAGAGAATTTATTTTTTATTTTTTCCTCTACTGTAAAAGTTAGCGGAGTGCTTTTTTTTACATAAAAAGTATGTTCGGGAATTTCAATTGAAAAAGCACTGTTTACTGCATCATTCTTTATTCTGCACTTTACAGAGTCCTTATTAAATATTTGTTGTAAAGAAGCTTGCCATTTTATCCAGTTCGAAGGGTAATTTAGTTGCTCAAGCACATTGTAGAAATTTGCTTCGACACCCAGTTCATTGGTTTGTTTTACAGGTATAAAAAATGCAGCAATAAGAGCGATGGTAATAATTAAGACAGCCAAAAAAACACCCTTCATATTTCTTTATCTAATTGAAATTAATTTATAAGCTATAATACGCCTATTTTAACTTTGTTGTGTACTTGTTTCAACTGCTGCAACTTTATAGAACATTATTGCAAAAACCTAAGTAATTCATGTCAGATATAATTTATAAAAGTAATTATTAAAGACTATATTAGCTGCAACTATTCACGATCTATTAATATGAAGAATATATTACTGCTTTTATATTTTACATTTTCCACTTTCTATTTTTCATTTGCCCAGGATGTATGGACTATAAAAGCCACTGCAATAAATCCTTCCAGCTACTTTGGTGAAACAGTTGCAAATGGAATGCTTGGCATTGTTTCATCACCGGATCCTTTTAAAGTAAAAGATATTGTACTTAATGGTGCTTTTGATTTATATGGCCGTGGCAGGGTAAGCAATATTTTAAAGACTTTTAATTTTGTAAACATGTACCTCGATGTGGATGGTGCAAGGATTGAGAATTTTACACAAGTACAAAACGTTCAGCAGGTTCTTGATATGAAACATGCCAGCATGACGACCAGTTTCAATGTTGGTGATAAAGCTGCTGTCAGCTATAAGCATTATGCTTTACGCCACCTTCCTTATACTGCGTTGGTTGATGTAACCATAACAGCGAAAAAAGATATAGAAATTACGCCGGCGAGTGTAATGGAAGCTCCTGATATGCTGAAAGACGTACAAAATTATTACAACGAAATTGACCGTCCGCATGTAAGAATATCTTTGCTTACATCCACTGCCAAAAGCCCGACAGGAAAATTGTTAATGGCTGCTTCCAATAGTTTTTTGTTTGATGAGCCACATGGTTCTGAACCTTCTGTGATACATGAGATGTGGGACAACAATATGCATTTGCTGAAGTTTAGAAAAAAACTCAAAGCCGGACAAACTTATCATTATGCTGTTGTTGGTTCTGCTATAACTTCCGCACATGATGATGATCCCTTAAATGAAGCTGAACGACTCACCCTATTTGCAACACTCGAAGGAAGAAATCGTTTGTTACAATTTCACAACAAAGCATGGGATGAATTATGGAGAAGTGATATTGTTATACAGGGTGATGATGTTACCCAACGTGAAGTGCGTAGTATGTTGTATCACCTCTATTCTTTTGCACGCGCAGGTACAGCTTATAGCTTATCTCCGATGGGTCTGAGTGGTCTTGGTTACAATGGCCATGCTTTCTGGGACACCGAAATCTGGATGTATCCGTCATTGTTGTTGTTGCAGCCAGAAATTGCAAAGTCTCTTATTGAATATCGTTTTCAACGTTTACAAGCTGCAAAGAACAATGCTTTTTCTCATGGTTACAAAGGCGCTATGTATCCCTGGGAGAGCGCTGCAAGCGGCAATGAGGAAACGCCTGTCTGGGCGCTTTCCGGTCCATTTGAACATCATATAACTGCAGATGTTGCGATTGCCGCGTGGAACTATTATGCTGTTACTCACGACAAAGAGTGGTTAAGAGAAAAAGGTTATCCTATTTTAAAGGAAACAGCAGATTTCTGGACCAGCCGTGTGGAAAGAAATGGGCCGGGAAAGTATGATATCAAAAATGTGGTGGCAGCAGACGAGTGGGCTGAAAACATAGACAACAATGCATATACCAATGCAGCCGCAAAAGCTAATATGAAATATGCAACAGATGCAGCCAAATTATTAGGCATTGCTGCTGACTCTGATTGGATGAATGTTTACAACAACATTCCTATCCTCAAATTCTCAGACGGTGTTACAAAAGAACATGCAGCCTATAAAGGCGAAAAGATAAAACAGGGCGATGTGAATTTACTTGCCTATCCTTTAAAGGAAATTACCGACCTGGCAACTATAAAAAAAGACCTTGATTATTATGAACCAAGGGTTGGTGAAGGTCCTGCTATGACACATGCTATTTTCGCTATTTTACATACACGTTTAGGAAATCCTGATAAAGCATATAAAGCTTTTAAAATCGGTTACACGCCTAATATGCGTCCTCCGTTTGGCGTTATTGCAGAAACAGCTACCGGCAATAATCCTTATTTTTCTACCGGTGCCGGAGGTATGATACAGGCTATGCTAAATGGTTTTGGAGGCCTGGAAATTACGGCTGAAGGTATTACCCAATTAAAAACGAAGCTTCCTGCCAAATGGAAGTCTTTACAATTAACAGGAATTGGTTTGGAAAAGAAAACGTACACGGTGAAATAAGCGGTTTTTAGCCACAAAGACTCGAAGACATCAAGTTTCGCAAAGGAGCAGTTTTTGAAATTTATCTTAATTCCAATTCTTCTTCGTGCCCCTTAGAGCCTTTGTAACTTTGTGGTTCAATCTCCTTAAAGCAGCATTCTAAACAAAAAAATTGTCTGTAATATCAAGTCCAAAACTTTTTATATAATAAAATTTTGCTGTAAAAAAACTTATTCTTATTTTTCGCCCGATTTGTGAAAAGATTATCTGCCATATTGCTTATAGCTCTGTTCCTGTTTAACCTGTTTGGTTACCGCATACTGTTTAACTATGAACAGCAGCAATCGGATATGCGCCTCGAGGCATCCTTTGATAAGCAGGATTATAATGATGCCGACCTCATTGCAATAAAAGTTCCTCTTTCTCTTCCTTACGTAACCAACCAACAGAATTTTGAACGCGTTGATGGAGAAATAACCGTTGATGGTAAAATATTAAAGTACGTTAAACGCAAAATTACTGATGGCAATCTTATTTTATTATGCCTTCCTAATCATAATAAAATGCGTATAGAATCAGCAAAAGATGAGTTCTTTAAATATGCGAATGACCTGGTTCAGAATAACCACCCGAAGAAATCAGGCAATACAAAATCTGTCGTTTTTAAAAATCTGGTAACTGATTATTATATCCATACTTCTGATTATTCATCTGCTTTTCAAAGTATACTCCATACTTATAATATTACCTCGCAATCAAATCTTCTGCCTTGTTCTCATTATAGACTGCCTGAACAGCCACCGGAAGTACTTTAACCTCTTCATAGTATTTGTCGCAACTTTACTTTAAACAGATTTTTTTTGTACCAGGCTTTAGTGCTGCTATTAAACTTCTCTTGCGTCGCACTCTTGTACTGCAGAATTCATTTCAGCAAATAAAAACTGAGCGATTTTCTTCTTAAAAGATTGACACATCAAAAAGTTATGTATTGAATTGGATAAGCAAGAACAATAAAGCAGACAAAGTAGCTGAAGCTACGAGATAAACAAAAGCATTAGTTCAAATTTTTAAAGAAACATATTTCTGCCTGGCCTCCCTCTCCTTCGAGTGGGACTGAGGGTGAGGTTAGATGTGATGAAAACTTTAGTTGTACTCGAAAATTTCCATAAAAAAATAACTTTTTTCGTTATGAATAAATTAATTGTTGCTGTTTTAATGGTAGTGTTGTTGGATGGATGCAAAAAGGTTGATTATTTAAAAATCACACATGACTCCTTATTGTACAGCAAAACTGTAAAAAAGCTTAATGATATAATATTGGAGAATAATTTTCCACCTATGATAGCTGCCCGAAACTATGCGTATGCCAACATCGCAGCTTATGAAGTAATTGCCGCCGGAGACAAAAAGTATGCATCTTTGGCAGGACAAATTCATGATTTGCATGCCATTCCAAAGCCAGGTAAGAAAGATAAAATTGATTTCCCTTTTGCTGCATTGATAGCCTTTTGTAAAGTGGGCAACGCAGTTACCTTCCCTGAAGGCAGTATGGATGCCTATGTTGATGAACTGAAAAACAAAGCAGAAGATGCCGGCATGCCATCCGAGATGTTTGATGGCAGTATACGGTATGCAAACCTCGTAGCAGACAGTATAATGAGCTGGAGCAAAAATGATAATTACGCAAAAATTCGCAGCGCCAGTAAGTTTTCAGTAACTAATGAAGAAGGACGGTGGGTGCCTACACCACCAATGTATGCCCAGGCTGTAGAACCGCATTGGATGGAAATAAGAACATTGGTAATGGATTCCTGCTCACAGTTTAAACCAATCAGGCCTCCTAAGTATGAGCCCAAAAATAAATCAAGCGTATTTTATAATGCTATGATGCTGGTTAAGAATTCCGTGGATAGTTTAACGCCCGGGCAAAAGCATATTGCCGATTTCTGGGATGACAATTCTTTTAAGCTCAATGTAAACGGGCATGTAATGTACGCCACCAAAAAGTTTTCACCTGCAGGCCACTGGATGAATATTGTCGGAATTATCGCAGCAAATAAGAAAGCCGATTTTAATACCACTGTTTCAGCTTACGCAGAAACATCTATTGCAATGTTTGAATCATTTATCAGTTGCTGGGATGAAAAGTTCAGGAGTAATTATGTAAGACCTGAAACAGCTATTAACAAATATGTAAGCGCAGAATGGCAGCCATATATCCAAACGCCACCCTTTCCTGAATATACCAGCGGACATGCAGTTATCTCAGCAGCGGCAGCAGAAGTAATGACACATTACTTTGGTGATAACATACATTACACAGACTCTTCTGAACTTGAATTCGGCGTTCCTAACAGGTCATTTACGTCTGTTCGTCAGGCTGCAAATGAGGCAGCTATTTCAAGGGTTTATGGAGGCATTCATTATAAGCATTCCTGCGATGTTGGTCATGAGGCAGGCATTAAAATAGGACAATTTGTTTTACAACGGTTAAGAATGAAGAATTAAGAATTAAGAATTGAGAATTAAAAATTAAGAGTTTAAACATAAAAACCAAAAAAACCTATAAGGTTTTAGAAACCTTCTAGCTTTAAGTAGTAAAAAAATTAAAAACAAAATAATTATGAGAAATACATTATCAATACTAATTACTGCATTAGTCATCATTATTACTTCAAATAATACACTCAACGCTCAAGGCTGCGTTGCTATTAGAGGAAACGCTTCAACTTGTATGTTGACTCATCCTGAGCATAGCAATAAAGCAGGATGGCAACTAAACACGAGCGCACGCTATTTTAAGTCTTTCCGCCATTTTTCAGGAACTGTAGAAAATAAGGACAGGTTAATACAAAATACAGAGGTTATTAATTATTCTGCAACAATTGACCTTGCTCTTACGCGTATTTTTAACGATCGTTGGTCTCTTACAGCAGATGCTCCTATAATTTCAAATGCCCGTTCATCTCTTTATGAACATGGGTTGGTAAATGGAGCTTACATAAAAAGGAAAGACATTCGACCCATTCTTATGGTTTAGGAGACGTAAGGGTAGCTGTTTACCGCTGCTGCTCGATCCTGTTAAGCACATGAAAGGAAACATCCAGTTAGGGCTTGGAATCAAGCTGCCAACAGGTGATTACGATTATAAAGATTACTGGTATAATGTCATTCCAAACGGAACAAAAGAGTTGCGCACAGTAGACCAGTCTATACAGTTAGGCGATGGCGGTACAGGCTTTACCGTTGAAGCAAATACCTTTTATAACTTAAAAAAGAATTTCAGTGTATATGGTAATTTTTATTACCTCATCAAGCCAAGGGAGCAAAATGGAGTGAGAACTTATCGTGAAACGCTAATCGCTGCATTAGCCAATGAAGCAATAATGAGTGTGCCTGATCAATATATGGCAAGAGCAGGTTTTAATTATTCCTGTAATCAATTAAATTGTTTGTCATTAGCGGCAGGCGTCCGTCTTGAAGGTATACCTGTTCATGACCTTGTTGGCGGCAGCGGCGATTTTCGTCGTCCCGGGTATGTTTAGTCAATAGAGCCTACTGTTAATTATGCATTCAAAAAAGTAAGTTTATTTGCTTCTGTTCCATTTGCCATTGTACGCAACCGCACACAAAGTGTAACAGATAAAGAGAACAGCATTAATAGTGGAAAGTTTGTAAGAGGAGACGCAGCATTTGCAGATTATACTGTAAATGCAGGAGTGGCTTTTAAATTTTAATAAGCAGCTTTTAATATTACACAAACTGAATTCTTTGATATAAAAAATAAAAAGATTCAATTTTTTATTTTAATTCCACAATATGATTAATGATATTAAAGTTCTGCTGCTTTTATTAATTCTATTTAACTCTGTTCATTCAAAAGCACAGGATAATAACCGGCAGGAGGACACTTTAACAAACAAAATTTCAGATAGTGTCATTGTAAGTACTTATATCAACAATGCAAAAGTCAAGTACTTATCAGATGTTGAAGGAACAAATATTTATGCAGGAAAAAAAACAAACATTGTTTATCTTGATCCTTCCCGGGGTAACCTTGCTCAAAACATGACAAGAACTACGTTTGCTAAAATTCCAGGTTTAACTATGTGGGATATGGATGGTTCAGGCTTACAGGTAAATGTAGGCTCAAGAGGTACAGACAGCCATCGTTCTATAGAAATGAATATGAGGCAAAACGGTTACAATATTAATTCAGATATGTTTGGTTATCCTGAAGATCATTATACTCCGCCTTTTCAGGCAGTACAGCAGGTACAGTTAGTAAGGGGTTCAGCAGCGTTACAATTCGGAAGTCAATTTGGAGGCATGATGAATTATGTAATGAAAGAAGGTGATAGCACAAAACCAATCGCCATTGAAAGTGAACAAACAACCGGCTCAAATAACTTCTTCAATTCATATAATGCTATCGGGGGTACAAAAGGCAAACTAAATTATTATGCTTATTATGATTACCGGCATGGAGATGGCTGGCGTCCTAATGCAGCGTTCAATTTCCATGCATATTACCTTAATTTGAATTACTGCTTCAGTGCAAAGATGAGTCTTGGAATACAATTTTCCCGTATGAATTATATACAGCAAATTGCAGGTGGTTTAACTGATGAGCTCTTTAATAAAAATTCCAAACAATCCTTTCGTTCAAGGAATTTTTTCAATCCTGAAATAAATATCCCTGCACTTTTATTTAAATATAATATTTCTTCCAACACACATTTTGAGGTTACAACTAATGCGCTGTTTGGTCAGCGAAATAGTGTTCAGTTTATAGCTTCTCCGATAGTTTCAGACACTTTCAATACCTCGATAGATTCTTATAATCCACGTCAGGTAGACAGAGATTATTATTCTGGTTTTACTGCAGAGGCAAGGCTATTGCACAACTATAATATTAACAAAATAAGATCAGTAATAGCAACCGGTTTGCGATATTCAAATGAAACAACCAAACGTAAACAAAAAGGAGTTGGAACAACAGGTAATAATTTTGATTTGAGCCTTGTAAAACCTTATGAAGTTGATTTACGTTTTAATACTCTTAATTATGCAGTGTTTGCTGAAAATATATTTCATTTAAGCAATAGGTTTTCCATCACACCGGGCGTACGATATGAGTTTATCAATTCAGAGTTAAAAGGGAAAATTAATAATGCTTCTGTTAATGTAGCTTATACAGGAAAAAGGAATTTTCCACTGTTTGGGGCAGGGCTGCAATATCAATTGAATAAGATAAGCCAGTTATATGGTAATATTTCTCAGGCATACAGACCATTTTTATATGCAAATGTTACACCGGCAGACAGAGTTGATGTTATAGACCCTGACTTAAAAGACAGTAAAGGATACGATGTTGATTTAGGTTATCGGGGTCATTATAAAGACGTTCTTAATTTCGATATCAACATTTTTTATCTTTTTTATGGCAAACGTGTTGGATTGATTTCACAAGAAAAACCAGATGACGGAACCCGGTATCTGTTAACTACCAATATCGGGGATGCAGTTACAAAAGGTGTTGAAATGTATATTGAATTATCATTGTTGAAATCAATTACTAAAACACAAACGTTGAATGACATAAGAATTTTTAATTCCTTATCTTATAATCAGGCACGATATGCGAATGGTATAATAAACAGATCGGGTACAAATATTAAAGTAACTGGTAATCATGTTGAGAATGTGCCGGATTGGATGAATAAAACAGGTTTGACATTACAACATAAGCATTTCACTACAACATTTCAATACAGTTATACAAGCAAAAGTTTTAATGATGCATTCAATACAATTTTAAGCGGGAATGGTATTACAGGTTTAATACCATCTTATCATGTTTTTGATTGGTCTGTTTATTGGCAATTTGCTAAAGCCATTCATTTATCAGGCGGAATAAATAATTTTACAAATGAAAAATATTTTAACCGCAGAATTACTTTCTATCCGGGACCCGGTATTTTACCTGCTGATGGAAGAACATTTTATATTTCTTTAGGCTTTAAATTATAATTCCATATTTCAATAAGTTTTTAATTTTATATTTCATGAAGGAAGTATTTATATGTTCAGCAGTACGCACGCCGCTGGGAAGTTTCGGAGGTGCATTATCTTCCGTATCGGCAACAAAACTTGGGGCAACAGCTATACAAGGTGCGCTTCAAAAAGCAGGCATAGCACCTGAATTGATTCAGGAAGTTTTTATGGGCAATGTGTGTTCTGCAAACTTAGGGCAGGCCCCTGCAAGACAGGCGGCTCTTTACGCCGGTTTAAGTAATACAACTATCTGCACCACTGTTAATAAAGTTTGCGCTTCGGCAGCAAAGGCCATCATGTTTGGTGCACAAAGTATTATGCTTGGTATAAATGATTTAGTTGTAGCAGGAGGTATGGAGAATATGTCTATGGTTCCCTATTATATTCCCAAAGCAAGATTTGGTTATAAATACGGAAATGCAGAACTGATTGACGGATTAGATAAAGACGGTCTGAAAGATGTGTACCAACAGGCAACCATGGGAACATTTGCTGATGCAACAGCAAAAAAATATGAAATAACACGTGAAGAGCAGGATACTTATGCTATCCGCTCGTATAAAAACGCAGAAAAGGCAACTCGATCAGGCTTTTTTCGCGATGAGATAATCCCTGTAGAGGTACCGCAGCCTAAAGGCAATACAACAATTATAGACGAAGATGAAGAATACAAAAACGTAAAATTTGATAAAATACCTTCTTTAAAACCCGCCTTTACAAAAGATGGAACTGTGACTGCAGCCAATGCCTCTACTATCAATGACGGCGCAGCCGCAGTGGTTCTTGCAAGCGAACAAAAAATAAAGGAACTCGGGCTTCATCCCATTGCTAAAATAATCTCGTTTGCTGATGCTGAGCATGAGCCTGAGTGGTTTACCACTGCACCTGGTGATGCTGCCCCAAAAGCATTAAAGTCAGCAGGCTTGTCAAAAAATGATATAGATTATTTTGAAGTAAACGAAGCTTTTTCTGTGGTTCCTTTAGTATTTAACAAGATACTGGAAGTTGATCCTGAGAAAGTAAATGTATTTGGCGGAGCTGTTGCTCTTGGTCATCCTTTAGGAGCTTCAGGCGCAAGAATTATTGTTACGCTCTGTAATGTACTTCAACAAAATAACAAACGTTTTGGTCTTGCAGCCATCTGCAATGGGGGAGGAGGAGCTTCTTCAATTATTATAGAAAAACTTTAGAACCACGATTAGAAGAATTTTAACGATTATGAGGAAATAGAGTAAAGCTTTGTGCTTCTTTGTGCTTCTTTGTGCTCTTAGTGCCTTTGTGGTTCAAAAAAATTACCAAAATCGTATTTCTATCCCTATTTTCATCGTAGGATTATGAGGAAGTAGAGTAAAGCTTCATGCTTCTTTTGTATTTCTGTTTTTCGGTTCAAAAAAATTAATCTTTGTGCTTCTATGTGTTCTTAGTGCCTTTGTGGTTCAAAAAAATTACCAAAATCGTATTTCTATCCCTATTTTCGTCATAATCACAGTAAATCACTAAAATCGTGGTTCTATTATGGCTGCATCCACTAAAGCTGCGATCGGTTTTATTTTCGTTACCCTGTTAATTGATGTAACAGGTTTTGGTTTGATCATTCCTGTATTTCCAAAATTAATAGAGCAACTAATTCACGGCGGCATAAGTGAAGCAAGTAAGTATGGAGGCTGGCTAACGTTTGCATATGCATTTATGCAGTTTTTATTTGCACCGGTTTTAGGCAATCTGAGTGATAAGTATGGCCGCAGGCCCGTATTGCTTTTTTCGCTTGCAGGTTTTGGTGTTGATTATATTCTTTTATCCGTTGCTCCAACTATAGGATGGCTGTTTTTGGGAAGAATAATTGCCGGAATAACGGGCGCAAGCTTTACCACCGCAACTGCATATATTGCTGACATAAGCACTAATGAAAACAGGGCGCAAAATTTTGGGATGATTGGCGCCGCATTCGGTCTTGGATTTATAATAGGGCCGGTAATCGGCGGAGTGTTAGGTCAATATGGAGCAAGGTTACCTTTTATAGTGGCTGCGGCATTAGCGTTGTTAAATGCTTTATATGGTTATTTTGTTTTGCCTGAGTCTTTAAGCAAAGAAAATCGCCGCTCTTTTAGCTGGAAGCGTGCTAACCCCCTCGGTTCATTATTGCAATTAAAAAAATATCCATCTATGGGTGGGCTGATAGGCGCACTTGTATTAGTTTATATTGCAGCACATGCTGTACAAAGCACATGGACATTTATAAACATCGAAAAATTTAAATGGACAGAGGCTATGATAGGTTATTCACTGGGCATGGTGGGTCTGTTGGTAGCTATTGTACAGGGAGGATTAATGCGTTTTATTAATCCTGTACTTGGAAATGAAAAAAGTGTATATACAGGACTTACCCTTTATGCCCTCGGTCTGTTACTATTTGCTTTTGCTTCACAGACGTGGATGATGTTTGTTTTTTTGATTCCTTATTGCCTTGGAGGTATTGCCGGTCCTGCTCTTCAAAGTATAATATCAGGACGAGTACCTGCAAATGAGCAAGGTGAACTGCAGGGAGCGCTCACCAGCTTAATGAGCCTTACCTCAATTGTCGGTCCTTTAGTTATGACCTATTTGTTTGCTTATTTTACAAAAAGTAATGCACCTGTTCACTTTGCAGGGGCACCGTTTTTGTTAGGGGCAATATTGATGTCATGAAGTGCTGTTATATCTTATTATGCTTTGCATGCAGGAAAAGTGATAGTGGCACAGGAGTGAATTTACATATTTTAAGTTTAAATATTATTTTTTTTGAACCAGCCACTGTTATTTCAATTATACTTTGTTGCGACTCAGTCTGTTCGTCAGGAATACTACTATAAAGCATTTAGACTTTAATATAAGCAATATCATTAGTTAACATTAAAGCCTACGATTACTAAGCAGTTTATAAAAAAACTTTCTTTATACACGATGTCAGCTTTATATATTGCTGCAGGCATTAATCATTTCAGGTCACCTAATACCTATTACAAGATTATGCCTTCTTATTTGCCATACCATTATACCTTGATTTATATAAGCGGTATTTTTGAAACCGGTTTCGGTATTTTGTTGTTATTTTTTAAGACACGCTGCTTTGCCGCGTGGGGAATCATAGCCCTACTGGTTGCTGTTTTTCCTGCAAATGTTCAAATGCTTATTAATTATAATTATCTAAATGACAATGATACGCAGTTATGGGTTGCTATTGTACGGCTGCCTTTGCAGATACCGTTAATCTGGTGGGCGTATACTTTTACAAAACATAACAGGGCAAGGAAAATATGAAACAAAAAAAGAGGTTGGCCTTGTATTTTGAGTTCAACCTCTTGCAAAATAAATCTTCAGCTAAGTATGTTTGGTAACCGCCGTCAAAAAATACAAGCTTTATTTTTTTTTATTGTTTTACAATTTTTTGCGTTGCTATTAAAACGTTATCTGAATTATATACTGCAGCTATGTATGTGCCTCTGGTAAACTTTTCTGTTGGCAGCACAGCCTGGTTGCTTCCTTTAGAAAAAGTATAATTTCTTTGGAATACCTGCGTTCCATCTGCGTTAACTAAAACGATTTTTGCTATATGCTCTTTTGCAGCATCGATTTGTAAAGTAACATTTTTAGTTGTGGGATTTGGAAATACCTGGCTTTTTATAATATAAGCTTGTGCTATCTTAACATGCAAAGCCCTTTGTGCTGCTGAATTGTTTTCAGCAATTAGTGCACTTGTATTAGCCGTGAGTGTAAAATCAGTTACTACAAGTTGTCCGTCCGGATTTGTAATGATTAATAAATACTGTCCTGCAGGTTTGTTTTTAGTGTTAAGTGTAAAAGAGATTTTTGTTGGACTGATAAATTTTATATTGCTGACAATTATATTTCCTGTTGACCTTACAGAAAGCCGGTTATAACCCGGGCCGCCCGCATCTTTTCCCGGATCAAAAAATCCTGAATGATCAACCGATGTTCCTGTAAGTGTTACGGTATTATCCGTTTTATTTGACAATGTTCCTACAGAAGCCGGAGTTGCTGGTGGTGGAGCTTTAAATTGGACAACACGCACGCCATAGCTGTCATCTACATCCGCATATTCCTGAAATGTCCAAATGGTTTGATCATCTAACGGATCCACAACAGTTTGGCTATAATCGCCCCATCTGTATGTGTCTCTTTTCGAGAAAAAATTAAAAGTAAGATCATATATAGCGGTAGTATGGGTTAGTTTTACTGGCGCGGAGGTTGTGCCTAACTTGTCTCCAAAATAACGTCCTGCTGCAAATACATTTAAATATTCATTATAAGCGTCAGTTGTGCCGCTTATAATGGAATGTCCCTGACCACTTGTTGCAATACTCGGGTAAAAATATTGAACTGCTCGCCGCCCGCTCAGTTTAGAGCCGTCATAAACAGTTCCTGATTGAAGTAATGCTGGCTTTGTGTAAATATTACCGATTTTATACCATCTCGAAGCGGTTCTTGCTTCGTTTATATAATTACTGTCACTGCCAAAAAGCAGGTTTTCTGAACTTCCTGAATGGTCTACTCCTATATGATGTGCTGTCCACAAACTGCTATTACCTGTAAGTTTATTCTTATGGATTGCAGCAGCAAGTAAACGGATATCTGGTACAGCTATAGGTGCAAGTCCACCCGGAGCACTATTTTGTCTGGGGAAAACAGTAGGTTCTACCTGCACGGTATTTTCTGATGCAAGCTGCGGTTTATTTTTTTTGTCATATTCGATATTTCTAATTAAAAGTCCACCATCATAGTAATAAGAAACACCTGCAAAAAAACTTTTTTTAACTGTAGGGTCATCATTATAAACGCCTTGTGGTGTGTATATTCCCTTGACTTCCTCGGTTTTAAAATTTACTACTCCTAGTTCAAATGGGTACACAACTAAATCTCCATGAATTAATTTCTTTTTATTAATTACATAACCTATGTTAGTTAATGAATCGGGACCAAATTGATTTCCACCGATCAGAACTGAATTTTTATCAACACCTAATCTTGGAAAATCAAGCAATGCATTGTTATCAAACGGAGGTATTGATGATTTAAATGAATAATAGGTAAAACTTGATGAATCTGTAACTCTGTCACCATCGCTTACTGCCAGAAAAATTTCATTATTTTCATAGGAAGGAGGGTTTATTTCAATGGCTACCACAAACCATCGTTTAGTTAAGCGGTCATAGCGTATGTGAACATCACCAGCATAGCTATTCTGTGATAATCTGGCTAATAAAGGGGAAAAAAATTGATTTAACGTGATAAATAGGGTCGAACGAGCTTTCTCCTGAGAATATCCGGTAGGCGTAACAACTGGAAGATCGGTGACAGCAGGTTTGTCATATACTTTTAAACCTATATTACTTGCTACAATTACCTGGGTTGCCCCTACAGCCCCATTAGGATCAGGAGGATATGTATGAGGGTATTCAGTAAAATCAGTACTTAGAAAATTAGACCATACCTGTGGGGTTGTAGTGGCACTAACAGCCGTTGAAGGTGCTCTTAATGCTTTTGTAGCGTTCGCCTCATCTTCTCTGTCATCCCCAGAATTGAATACTTTATTACCCGTCAGGAGCTTTATCGTCTTAGGATCTTTTTCTTGAAAATAAGATTTTAATGGTATTACTCTATTAGGATCAAGCAATTTCCGAGCAATTTCTTTTACTGCCTTCAATTCTGAAATCTTCTTTTTAATTCCGGTTTGTCCAAAATAAGGCTGCACCTGTTTTGTCAAGGATGACTGTGAAATAGCATAAAATGACAGCATTAAAAATGCTGCAATCAATAGATAGAGCTTTTGTTTCATAAATAATAGAATTTGGTGAAAAAATAGGAGAGAAAAAAATTGAAATTGAATTAATAAATGAATATAATATTAAGCATTTGGAGTGAGAATTACAACTGCAGTATTGATTATTTTTAAAATTGATATAACAAGGAAAAAATTATTGCTTTTGAAATGTTTCAACAAATTAAAATAACAGAATAAGATTATAAATTCTTTTATTTGTTTTTAAATTGTTTGAAATAGCAACTTCACCTAAATACGGGCTGATATGAAATCAAAATATATTTACTTACTTAGTTTTGTTCTAATGTTTTTTTTATGCTGCAGTAAGTCAAAAAAAATAGCGCAGGCGGCTTCAAACGATGTTGCTTTTTGGCTCACTAATCCTGATAAATCAGTTTTATTTGAACAGCAAAAAAATAAATTAAGTTTCGCCCGTTCAACAACACAAAATCAAACGATTGAAGTGGACGATAAACAATCGTTTCAGACTATTGATGGTTTTGGATACTGTCTTACTGGTGGCAGTGCTATGCTGATCAACCAAATGGAGTCAGGCAGCAGGGCTGCTTTATTAAAAGAGCTTTTTGCTGCTGATGGAAATAATATAGGCGTAAGTTATTTACGTATCAGCATCGGTGCATCCGATCTTGATGACCATGTTTTTTCATACGATGATTTGCGTGCAGGTGAAACAGATGAAGGTTTGCAGAGATTTACTATTGAGCATGAAAGAAAAGATCTTATACCGGTATTGAAAGAAATTTTAAAGATCTCACCCAACATTAAAATGTTAGGTTCTCCCTGGTCGCCGCCGACCTGGATGAAAACAAATGACAGCTCAAAAGGCGGCAGCTTGAAGCCTGAATATTATGATGCGTATGCTAACTATTTTGTTAAGTATATTCAAACGATGAAAGCAGAAGGCATTCGGATAGATGCGATAACCATTCAAAATGAACCTTTGCATCCGGGAAACAATCCGAGCATGTTGATGTTAGCTCCTGATCAGGCAAGGTTTATAAAAAATAATTTAGGTCCTGCCTTTAAAAAAGCAAATATTGACACTAAAATAATTATTTATGACCACAATGCAGACAAGCCCGATTACCCTATCAGCATTTTAAATGATCCTGAAGCAAAAAAATACATTGATGGCTCTGCTTTTCATTTGTATGCCGGACCGATAGAAGCATTAACTGAAGTTCATAAAGCTCATCCTAATAAAAACCTGTATTTTACCGAGCAATGGGTAGGCGCTCCCGGAAACTTTCCTGAAGATTTGAAATGGCATGTAAAAACATTAATTATTGGCGCTACCCGAAACTGGGCACGTACCGTACTGGAGTGGAATTTAGCGGCAGATCCCAATCAAAACCCACATACTCCTGGTGGCTGCGACCGTTGCCTTGGCGCCATTACCTTAGAGGGAAATACTGTTACAAGAAACCCTGCTTACTATATTATCGCGCATGCTTCAAAATTTGTACGGCCAGGTTCAGTAAGAATTTCTTCAAATATAAATACGAGTCTTCCAAATGTAGCTTTTAAGACACCGGCAGGTAATATAGTATCTATCGTACTAAACGATAGCAGATCTGAGCAAACATTTAATATATTGTATAAAGGAAAAACAGTGACAGCAATATTAAATCCCGGAGCAGTGGGTACTTATGTTTGGTAAATAAATGTTCAATTGCATAACCCCAACTCAAAATTCTCATATTAGCCTTTTATATCTTATAGTGATGACAGCAGTTATTAAATAAGGGACATCATTCGGTTGAGTTTCGAGCGCAGGCGAAGAAATTCTTAATCATGCTAAGCAGTATCAGAAATAAGGGAACGGACTCCTGTTGCACTAATGAAGCAATGTGGCTTGAGCAATAACGTAAATGCGGAGTATGTAAAATGTTTTGAGTTAATTACGATTTTCTATAAGAGGAATATGTAAAAGAGAGATTTCCTTTTAAATCTTCATAAATTTTTTTTATTAAATACAATAAAGAAATATACTTTTGTCTTGCGGTCCGACAAACTGCTAATTCTACTTATATGAAGTTCTGATTATTCTTGTTGATAAAAACAAGAACCTCTTACTCTGAAACTTTCTGCGATACTCATCGCGCTTATATGTTCATTTACAATTTTTTAAATAGAACTTCAAATGTCTGCTCAAATCATTTCTATAAAAAAAGATGTATCATTTCTTTTTCAGTTTATTAAAGATTCAATAAAAGGAAGCCAGGAAGACTTTACAAAAGGCAGTATGCGGCGGGCAGTTTTTATGTTAGCCATACCAATGATACTTGAAATGTGTATGGAAAGTGTGTTTGCAGTAGTAGATATTTTCTTTGTAGGCAGGTTAGGAAAAGATGCTGCTGCAACAGTAGGATTAACTGAGGCTTTTATAATGATTATTTACTCAATAGCAATCGGCCTTAGTATGGCCGCGACCGCAGTTGTTGCAAGGCGTGTTGGTGAAAAGAACATAGAAGAAGCATCAAAATCAGCCATGCAAGCAGTTATCCTTGCATTAATCTGCACTGCTATTGTATCTGTAGCAGGTTTTATTTTTGCTAAAGACATCCTCCGGTTATTACATGCTCCTGAAACCGTTTTGGCCATTGGTGTACCTTATACGAGAACTATGCTCAGCGGATGCATTGTTATTATCATGTTGTTTTTGATTAATGGAATTTTTCGCGGGGCAGGAGATGCAGGCATAGCAATGAGAAGCCTGTGGATAGCTAATATTTGCAATATTATTCTTTGCCCGGTTTTAATTTTTGGTTTGGGTCCTATTCCTGCTTTAGGTCTTGTCGGTGCAGCAGTAGCTACAACTACAGGACGGGGTATAGGTGTATGCTATCAGGTATTTCATTTAATTAAAGGCAAGGGAATACTTACGATACGACTTCGTCATTGTGCTCCTCAAATAAAAATACTGAAGTCGTTGATAAATATAGCAATCACATCTACTTTGCAATTTTTAATAGCGACTGCAAGCTGGTTGTTTCTTGCTCGTATTATTGCTGGGTTTGGCAGTAATGCTATTGCAGGTTATACTATTGCCTTGCGTATCATTGGATTTTTTATGTTACCTGCCTGGGGATTAAGTAATGCTGCAGCTACACTCGTCGGCCAGAACTTAGGAGCAAAGGAACCTGACAGAGCGGAAAAAAGCGTATGGATAACAGCAAAATACAACATGATATTTATGGCAGTAGTCACAGTTATCTTTTTCTTTTTTGCAAGACCAATTGTTTCTTCAATTAATAATCAGCATGAAGTTGTTGTGATTGCAATTCAGGCTTTGCAAATTATAAGTCTTGGCTACATTGCTTATGGTTTAGGTCTTGTTTTGATGAATGCATTCAACGGGGCAGGAGATAGCCGGACTCCTACATATATTAATCTTGCGGGTTTTTGGGGTTTTCAAATTCCGTTGGCTTATACACTTGCCATATATTTTAATCTTGGCCCAAAAGGTGTTTTTCTTGCTATCGTGATTGCAGAAACTGTTTTAACTATTGCTACATATTTAATATTCAAAAAAGGATTTTGGAAAAATGTAAAGATTTAAATTAGGGATTTTAAACACATAGGTACATAGTTGAAAAACAAGAGAACATAGTTTTTATCTATGTTCTCTATAATACCTATGTATACCCATGTGTTTTAAAAATACTACATCAATAAAATCTTCTCATGCAATTGTACAACTTGTGGTATAAGTAATTGCTGCTCATCATTTATCAAAACGAAATGACATAATTTCATTTTTTCTTCTTCGCTTATCTGGCGACTCATTCTTGCAAGTACCTGTTCTCTGCTTACATTATCTCTTTCCATTACTCTTTTTATGCGTAAAGGTTGTGGGGTATATACTCCTATGACATAATCAAGGTGCTTGACTGAACCAGACTCAAATATCAATGCTGCTTCTTTAATTACATAAGGAGTTGTTTGCAAGTTCATCCAGTTATCAGCAGCAAGGATAGCGGCAGGATGAACAAGAGCGTTTAGTTGTTCCAGCTTCTGAGGATCGGCAAAAACAATATTTGAAATATATTTCCTATTGATTTTTTTATTTTTATAAGTTTCGTCTCCAAATAGTTTTTGTATAGACTGAGCCAATTGCTCATCTTTCTCCATGATTAGCTTAGCTTCGGTATCAGCATCAAAAACCGGAATGCCCAAGACTTTAAAAATGCGTGCAACTACACTTTTCCCGCTGCCAATACCACCTGTTAATCCTATCTTAAGCATGCCCGAAACCCCTAAAGGGGCTTTTTAAATATTTAATGGTAAATGTCCTCAAAATAAAATCCGACTTCTGAACTTGTGCTTTTCAATATTCAGCTTTCGGATTTTTTTATAAAACGTCACTTACGTGAGCCAATCTACTTTGTTTCCGTTGCAGCGACCGGCTTGTTAAGCGCCTGGCTCCATTCAAGGCTAATGGCTGACTTTTCAATCTTCATATAACTTCCCGGATTAGTTTCAAGTTGTATGGTAGTGTTGTCATCATTTACCCTGTTTACAACGCCATGAATGCCTGCAATAGTTACTATCTTGTCACCTTTTTTTAAATCATTTATAAATGTCTTTTGCATTTTAGCTTTTTTTGCCTGCGGACGAATCATAAACATGTAAAAAACAATCATTATTGCACCCATTATCAGAAACTGTACAGAACCGCCGTTTTTAGGATCTGCAGATAATAAATAAAAAGCTTGCATCATCGGTTATAATTTTAATTTTGGTTAGAGTTATTGTTTTTTTTTATGAATTTTATTCAATTTTACTTCTTTGCTGTTGTACTGTCACCTTCTTTTTTTATCTCTCCATAAAAAAAGATGTTATGATGTGTTGTGCCTTTAGTGTTTGCAGTTACTGATATATTTTTACTGAATTCGCCTTTAGTACCTTTATAAATGTCGTAAGCGGCTGTTATTATACCTTGAGCATTTGGCGCAATTGCTTCTTTTGGATAATCAGCAACAGTGCAGCCGCACCCTGGCCGGGCAGCTATAATAAATAAGGGTTTTGTTCCTGTATTTTTAAACCTGAATTTGATCTCAGTTTTTGTTCCGGCAGTTACAAAGCCAATGTTCTTAATGGAATCTATCCATTGGATGCTGGTATAGTTGGCTGTGTCATTTGAAGCCCTTGTTATATTTTCTTCATGACCTTGGCAGGCTGCCAAACTAATAGCGGTGAAGAGTATAAGAACTAAAGTTTTCATAAAAGAACAAATAGTTTTTTAAATAAAAAATTATGTCTTCAGCCTAAAGCTTACTTTATGAATTTTATCCTGGCTTGTCAAGTCCTTGTGAATGTTATCTAATATCCCATTAACAAATTGCCCGCTTTGCGGCGTACTGTAAGCCTTTGCAAGATCTATATATTCATTAATGGTAACCTTTGTTGGAATGGTTTCGAAAAACAACAACTCACAAACTCCCATTTCCATTAGTATCATATCAAGAACAGCAATCCGTTCTGCATCCCAGTTTTTTAATTTAGGCTTGATGAGTTCGAGTGCATATTCTTTTTTCTCCTGTGTTGTAAGCAACAGGCTTTTTGCAAATTCCCATTTCTCCTGTGAAAGCATTTCCTGCAAATTATATGAGCCGGGCTTTTGCAGATAATTAAGCATTAACTGGTTCATCATTTCTGCATCATCATCCCAATTGCTGAAATATTCTTCCAAATGGCTGACAAAGTTTTCTGAAGGAAGCATCAGGTCAGTAAAAACAAATACGATAATGTCCTTTTCAGATTTTTTATCCCGGCTTTGTGCCTGTATATATTTCCGGTATTGCTCTGTTTTAGTAAGCTCATTATAAATTCTTTTAATCTCCGATAAAACACCTTCAATTGAAAAAGGCTTATCATTTTCAACTGCCTTTTTAAAGGAAACATTTTCTAAAATCTTCCACAGAAACTCGTTTCCTGAAAGTTTAATGTTCACGTTTAAGTCCTGCTGGCTGGGAAGGTTTTTAGAGGCACGTTTTACCGAATCTGTCTCAGCATAACGGGCTACCTCTGTAAGAATATACAACAGGTATATAAAAAGCTGACCTGAGGCTTCAAGCTGTTTTTTCAATAATTTTACCGAATCCAAATTATTCTGTCCCCGTTCCATAGAATGAAGTGTATAAAGCGTTTGCATCACCTTAACCCTGATATTTCTTCTGCTGATCATTGGGCCGCGAAGATAGGAATTAGAAGTGAGATGTTGAGCTACGAGCTGTTAGCTGCGAGGTACGAGCTACAGAGCTTCGAGCTGCGAGCGTCAGCGGTAAGTGATTAGCTATTGTAAGTATTACGTTTTTTTTCCTCAATGCTCGCTGCTCGCAGCAAATTGCTCACAGCTAATTGTCATTTGTCAACTGTCAACTTTGACATTGACTGCAAATTTGGCTTTTTTTTTACAGATGGCACAATAGTGGGGGGATAGAGCAAAACCACAATTCTTTTACTAAAAACAAAAAATAAAAGTATGGCTGACAAGAATTTAAACATTACCCCCTTGCATGACAGGGTAATAGTAAAGCCCGCTGCGGCTGAAGAAAAAACTGCTGGTGGAATCATTATTCCGGATACTGCAAAAGAAAAACCGCAAAAAGGTTTGGTTGTTGCAGCAGGTCCCGGTAAAAAAGACGAACCGGTGACTGTAAAAATCGGAGATACAGTTCTGTATGGCAAATATTCCGGAACGGAAATCTCTGTAGAAGGTGGTGAATACCTTATTATGCGGGAAAGTGACATTTTAGCAATCGTTTAACCCCGACCCCGAAAGGGCTTTTAAAAGCCGAGTTGCAAACAAGCGTATAAGAGTGCGACGCAACAAAAGCTAAATCGTTTTAATTAGTTAGGTACAAAACCTTAAACTTTAAATTAAAAAATCTTCAAATTTTATAATTATGGCTAAACAATTGTTTTTTGATACCGATGCCCGTAACAAAATGAAAAAGGGTGTTGATGTATTAGCAAATGCAGTGAAAGTGACATTGGGACCAAAAGGTCGTAATGTAGTAATTGAGAAAAAATTCGGCGCTCCTTCTATAACCAAGGATGGCGTGACAGTAGCAAAAGAAATCGAACTGGAAGATGCCATTGAAAACATGGGTGCGCAAATGGTAAAAGAAGTAGCATCTAAAACTTCTGACATAGCAGGTGACGGTACTACTACTGCTACTTTGCTTGCTCAGTCTATCATTACAGAAGGTTTGAAGAACGTAGCTGCCGGAGCAAATCCCATGGACTTAAAACGTGGTATAGATAAAGCTGTTCAGGCTGTAGTTGCAAATCTTCGTTCTCAGTCTCAGGCTGTGGGTTCTGACTCTCAGAAGATAGAGCAGGTGGCTACTATCTCTGCCAACAGCGACAGCGAAATTGGTGCATTGATTGCGCAGGCTATGCAAAAAGTTGGTAAAGAAGGCGTTATAACTGTTGAAGAAGCAAAAGGTACTGATACTACTGTTGATGTGGTAGAAGGTATGCAGTTTGACCGCGGTTATATCAGCCCTTACTTTGTTACAAACAGTGAAAAAATGGAAGCTGAATTGCAAAATCCATACATTCTTATTTATGATAAGAAAATTTCTGCAATGAAAGACATTCTTCATATACTTGAAAAAGTTGCTCAAGGTGGCCGTCCATTAGTTATCATTGCTGAAGATTTGGAAGGCGAAGCATTGGCTACTTTAGTTGTAAACAAATTGCGTGGTACACTTAAAGTTGCTGCTATCAAAGCTCCTGGTTTTGGAGACCGTAGAAAAGAGATGCTGCAGGACATCGCTGTTCTTACAAAAGGTACAGTAATTAGTGAGGATCAGGGTTATAAACTGGAAAATGCTACACTTGAGTATTTAGGTACTGCTGCTTCCATCACTATAGATAAAGATAACACAACTGTTGTTGGTGGTAAAGGTGCGAAAGACGAAATTACTGCACGTGTTAATCAAATCAAATCTCAAATTGAGAACACTACTTCTGATTACGATCGCGAAAAATTACAAGAGCGTCTTGCTAAGTTAAGCGGTGGTGTTGCAGTATTGTATGTAGGTGCTGCTACTGAAGTAGAAATGAAAGAAAAGAAAGATCGTGTAGATGATGCTCTTCATGCAACCCGTGCTGCTGTAGAAGAAGGTATTATACCTGGTGGTGGAGTTGCTTTTATACGTGCTATCAGTGCGCTTGAAACCCTTAAAGGCATTAATGAAGATGAGACTACAGGTATCCAGATCATTAAAAGAGCTATCGAGGAGCCCCTCCGGCAGATCGTTATCAACAGCGGTATTGAAGGTTCGATAGTGGTACAGAAAATAAAAGAAGGAAGCGGAGATTTTGGTTTTAATGCCCGCACAGAAGTTTATGAAAACCTATTGGCTGCCGGTGTTATTGACCCAACAAAAGTAACCCGTGTGGCTTTGGAAAATGCAGCTTCAATTGCTGGTATGTTATTGACTACCGAGTGTGTTGTCGCTGACAAACCAGAACCTAAATCTGCTGCTGGTGCTCCTGGTGGAATGCCGGGCGGAATGGGTGGAATGGATTATTAAAAAGAACCTCGATTTATTGGATTAGAAGGAAATATAAGAATCCCTTGTTGCATGTGGCAGCAGGGGATTTTTTTTAGAACAGTGATTTATTGGATTTGGAAGGATTATGAGGAAATAAATGAATAGGAATTATTTTAGAATGAAAGAATGGATAATATTTATGAAGAATTGTGCCTCAGCGTCTTTGTGGCTCAACCTGCTTTTCCATAAAAACCTTATTTCCAAAAAATATCTGAAGGGAATCTTTAACACGGGATGTATCAGCGAGAGGGATCTTCATCATTAAAAATAATCTGTAATAAGCTACGCTGTCATTAATAGGAATAGAATCGTACTGTGCATTTGAATGAAGGTTAATCAATTGTACAATTCTGCTATGTGCTCTTTCTTCAAACTTTGTTACTTCAAATATCATTTTATAACTCGCTGAATCCCCTGTTAAACCTGCAGGTTTACTTGTTGCAACAGGCTGATTAACAGCGGGTTGGGAATGTATATTTATAATCTCAGTATCTTTTTTTAAAGCAGAAGTAATTGTGTCATTTCCCTGTGCAATTGTATCAATTTGTCCTTGCTGTTGGGTTACTTCAACTGGTTGTGGTTGATTTTTGATTGAATTTAAAACTCCCCAGCCAATACCGCCAAGTGCTGAGAGAGCCAAAATAACAACTAAAACAATTATAAAACTCTTGCTTGCCGAAGACTTAGATTTTACAGGATGATTATGATGTGCATTTTTTCTCTTGGGATTAGACTGCTCTTTGACAGGTGAAAAATTTGGTGGAGTAAATTCGTAAATTCCCTCGTCATTTTTATTTAAGGTGCCAAGACCATTAATTGTATATGGCTGGCCTATATTAAGTAGTTGCTTTATGTTAGACAGATAATAATCGAGATCAGATCTTATTAAAGGCTCTATTTTGCCTAAGTTTTTAATTAAGAAAAAAATAATTTCTTCTTCAGTATTACTTTTGGAATTGTAGGTAAATTCAATAGGATAAAATTCTCCTTTTTCCTGTTCATTTGATACCCCGGCCTCATCGTCTAATGTAAAAGTTCCTATACCTTCAAGCGTTAGCGATTTGTTTTTATAAAGATAGGCCGCAAGTTGGTCATCGAATTTCACAAGAAATAATTTTGGCTTTACAAACCCAATTTATTGTAAAAAAAGAAAGTCTGCACTAATAGATAAGTATTGAGCTCTTATTGCATTATGCAATTTAAGTTTTTTAAAGTTACCTTTATAATATGCTTACAGAACAGGAAGAAAAGTTTCTGATATATTGGGAGAAAAATAAAGAAAGAGATAAAAGTATTTTCCGGCAACTATCTCTTGGTTTGCCGATCGGGTTACTTATAGGTTTAGGAATTCTTTTAAATTTTGCATCAGGCTGGTATACAAGAGCAACTATGGTTGCAAACAGTCAGTCTACACCGCTTGTATTAATTCTTGCCGTCATTATTATTACCGTTTTCTGCAGTATTTTTTATAAGCGTCACCAGTGGGAAATGAATGATCAAAGATACCAGGAACTCAAAATAAAGAAAAAATTACAAAATTCTTCATCTTAGGTGCAGCAAAAACCTTTGATTAATAGTCAGGTAAGCAAGGGATGTTTATAATAAATTTCAAAGCTGAATGAAGAATTGTCTGCTGTTTGCCTCTTTATTAATTGTATCTTGTTCAGGATGTTCTAAACATGAAATGGGATGTACATCTGTAAAGCCTGAAGCTGAGGAGCCGAAAATATTAGCCTATGCAGCTAAAGACAGCATTAATGCTACTAAACATAGCAGCGGTATTTATTATCAGATAGTTAATCCTGGAAATGGAAATACACCTACAAGAAATTCGACAATAAAAGTGGCATATGTAGGCAAATTATTGAATGAAACCATATTTAACCAGGGGTCAAATGAAAATAAAGAGCCATGGGCATTAAGTTCTTTTATAGAAGGATGGCAAATAGGAATTCCTCTGATAAAAAAAGGAGGACGTATCAAATTAATTATCCCTTCCGCTTATGCATATGGATGTAACCCTACTAAAGATGACAATGGTAATGTGCTTATTCCCGGAAACTCTGTATTGTTTTTTGATATTAATCTGATTGACGTACAATAGTGTTTTCTTGTTGTAATTTATCAATAAAAAGCATTAGCTATACTATCGGCTCTCTGGTAATGAATTTTGATATTTTGAAGATTAGTGTTTGCATAAGCTCTCACATTTAATTGGTTGCCATTTACGAGCTCATCTGTATAAAAATTTATTGCTTCCTGATGATCAAGGATCTGGCTATGAATATATGCAGAATCAAAAGTTCTTCCTGTTAATATATCCAGTTGAGCAATAGTTGCTGTATGTGCAGCGTCAGTAGTATCTTTGATTAGTAAAGCCCACAACTGTTCCCATAGTATTAAGGTCGCCCTGAGCGTTGGTATGATCCGTTAACATTTTTTGGGCAAACAACCATACCACAGAGTCTGCAGTTTTAGAAAGCGCGACTTTTACGGTCTTTATTTCTAAATGATTACTAATGCTGGCAAGCTGGATAAAATTGTTATCAGCGTCATTTAATACGTTAGTAATGTTGTTATCTTCTTTTTTGCATGATACTATAGCTACAGCAGCTACAAGACATCCTGCTAATAGTTTTGCAATTTTCATTGATAAATGTAACTTGAACAAAAGGTTTTTTAAGGCGGGAAAATATTTTGACAAAAACGGCATCAGGAAGATGTGAAAAGAATTACTTTACCACATTTCCATCAGCGTTCATTTCT
>JAABUS010002067.1_pt1 | contig 39775 bp, 32 predicted proteins | sample 5560161 | NCBI WGS metagenome assembly JAABUS01 (sample SAMN10711885, study PRJNA513376) | rock metagenome | isolation source: Antarctica rocks | place: Antarctica: Victoria Land, Trio Nunatak nord | collected 2016-01-04
TGGGTGGGGGGGGGGGCTAGACTTCACTAGGAGGGTTTCACAATCAACATTCGCAACATTCATGGGACACATCTGTGGATGCGGACATTCGGTGCGGTACTGCGGTACTTCTCATCTTCTTTCTCGTCCTGATAGGAAAGCAATACGAACCATGTCTGGACTTCAACCGTTTATCAGTATAAAGAATAAAGATTGTTTTCCGGGGCAACGGGACAGCCGCTTCAATCGAGAAGCTAACTGGGATGATGCCGGTTATAAAATGGCCAATCCCCACTAACAGCTCGACTTAGGGACCTTTCAGGCTACTCTAGGCCACTCTAGGCCACTCTAGGGGCCGATGTCCCCGCCGATAAACGGCCATTCAATCATTCCCAATCTTTCTGATAGCTCACCCACGCAGCACCCACGTTGCAATCGGAATGGTGCATGGGATCCCTTGATCCCGAGCACTCTCGAGGATCAGGGATTCATTTGCTATATTCGTTGTCGCACACAACCCCTAGTCTTCGGGATCTTTCCCTTCTTTCGCAAACAGCAAATAACGCTACGATCCCCGTATCCAGGAATTCTCGTCCCATAGCAGTGTGACAATCGGCCCTGCACGCCGGAGCATTCTTAACCCAGGCCTAATGCACAAATCCATCATGTTGGGCGCCTCCTTGTCGTTGATCTTAGATGGATTGAGGAAGGGGCTACCTTGATACCAGACCGCACCAATTGCCGCTTATACTTTTCCCCTATGCAGTCGTGACACCCCCGCTTCCGCCTTCAACATGTTGCCGTCTGAGGCTACGAAACCAGTGGTCCTGCTCCTAGGAGAGGTCATACTCGCCCAAGCAGAGTGGAATTCCCTGAGAGCGCTCGCCGAACTTCGTGTAACTTATTGATCCTGGCTTCGGAACGGAAAAGCGCTGACAGTGGGTCTTGATAGCAAGTCAACAATGGCACGCGAGATCAATTCCTGACCGATTGCAGAGCAGGCATCTATGATGGAGTACTCGCAATATCACGGACATACGATTCAACTCAGGTGCGTCTCATCAACATACCCAGCGAGTGACCAAGCCTCAGAAACCCCTAACCAAACCCTTCCCTCAGATCACAGGCCGCTTCGACCAAGAACTCGTCGACCTCCTCCCTCCCAGCCTCAAATTCGTCTCCCACAACGGCGCAGGCTATGACTCCATCGACGCCGCCGCCTGCGCAGCACGGGGTATCTCCGTCTCCAACACCCCGGGCGCCGTCGACGCCTGCAGCGCCGATACAGCCATCTTCCTCATTCTCGGCGCGCTTCGCCGCATTCACATACCCTACAGCGCCATACGAGCGGGCCAATGGCGCGGCCACATGGGCCTGACACATGAGCCCGAGGGCAAGACGCTGGGAATACTGGGAATGGGCGGGATTGGCACAGCGGTAGCACGGCGCGCCCAACCATTCGGCCTGCACATCCAATACCATAACCGGTCTCGTCTGCCCGAACAGCAAAATCTTGTCGGAGCCAAATATGTGAGTTTTGAAGAGTTGCTCCAGACCTCCGATATCATAAGCGTGCACCTCCCCCTCAACGCCGGCACGCGGGGTCTCATCTCGCACACCGAGTTTGCGAAAATGAGAGACGGCGTCGTTCTCGTCAACACCGCCCGCGGCCCTATTGTCAACGAAGACGCGCTCGTCGCTGCGTTGGAAAGTGGCAAGGTTTGGGGCGCGGGATTGGATGTGCACGAACATGAACCGGAGATTCACCCGGGCTTGATCGGGAATGAACATTGCGTCTTGCTCCCGCATGTGGGTACTGCGACTGTGGAGACGCAGAGGAAGATGGAAGTGTTGGTGGTGGAGAATGTGAGGAGTGCGCTTGAGAGGGGGTGTTTGCTTACGCCTGTCAGTGAGACGAGGAAGATGGGCATGAATGGGTTTGGGAATGGGTGTGCGTGATTGAGGTAACTGGATTGGGTGTGTTTAGATCTGAGGGCGGTCAGGTGGGGTTATTATGCGTTGGATGCTGGGATAGACTTCAATTCGATAGAGATAATTGCGGGCATGATACCCTTTCGCTTCTGAATGATGTTGCTGAGTGGTAGGTAGATTTTGATATGAGTCGTGATTGCTAGGCTTGGGCTATATCTGAGTCTTGCTCAGTTGCTGGCATCTGTCTGTCTTGGTCGTTTGTGAATATTTCGCTTTGGTAGGTGTATCACAAGAGACAGAAACCAGAATTCGGGTCGACACAGATTCCTCCGCGCTTTATATATCCATCCGAATGGTGTCTCGCTACGCCTTCAAAGATCGTTTCTTCCGATCCGTGTCTTTGGTACCTCGCAGTGAAAATTTGGGTCTCACTGGGCTATCTTACCGCACCATCCTTCCCCCAACGAAGCAGAAACGTCTCATCATGCCAACAACATATGGAAGAAGGAGACATGAGAGTGTGTTTTGCTTACCATCATGACAGCCAAAACTCGTGTCGAGAATAACAGGACATGAGAATACGCACTCTACGTTTCCCGTCAAAAATACATGGTACTCTACGTACCTGCGATAAAGATCTGACAAGCGAACTTGGGAGCAAACACTAAGCGTGAGGTGGTCACAAGGACCTTTAGGTAATGACAGTGTTGCGAGCTCAGAATGCCTGCTGAAGGTCTTGAGGGGAAGGGGAGAGTGTCTTGCGCATTTCCTGGATCGTGGTGAGAGCATGATCAATACTAGCTATCTAAATGGAAGGTTCGGTCTATGCAAATTCGAAATCCTGTATCGTCGACAACATAATCTCTCCTTAGCCAAAGCGGAAAAGTGCTAATCAAATCGTCGCTCGTTGCCTAGCCTTGTGCAAATCGCTCCGTGGAAAAGCAGATAGCGAGTAGATCGCAAACGTTCGTGACTGACCAGAGTCACATGAAAAGATTTCTGCTCAGGAGACCATAACGAATTGCCCAATAGCCGGCACACCACCACAAGTAAGAAAAACCATGTACGGCCCTGGCTGTGCTACGTTATTGTTTGGGGGCATCGTGACGGTAAGGCTCTGCGAGGTCGCGCCTGCAGTATAGCCAGTAGTGTCGAGGAAAGCCATACGCATATTCATGTGCAAGCCGTGGGTGACAAAGCCTCCATGATACAGCACAACCTTGCAGACGTTGTTGCCAGCAGGAGCGGTAAATGTGACTGTGAATTTGCTTCCATTAGCGGTGAGAGCTTTGGAAGAGAGCACCACATTCGTCGGGCGTTGAGCATTTCCCTGCAAATACGGAGGTGTGTAAATTTCCACTCTCCACTCGGTAACATAGTCCTCCGACGGCGTTTGGTTAGGGATAGGCGTAAGAAGCGGCTGCTGGACAGGATTGGAGCCAGCGATCATCATAGTGCCATCTGGTAAGAGTAAAGCAACAGAGTGGTAGAGTCGAGGAATTGTAGAGCTGGCACCTTTCTGGAAGCGCTGGCCAACGGGCTTTGTGGGATCGTAGATTAATGCTTCGAGAGTTGGAGCCGTGGCTAAGCCGAATCCTTCAGCGCCTTGGTTGCAGCCGTTGAGCCAGACAACGGTACCATCTGGTAAAAGTGTCGCCTCGACCATGCCTCTTCCTTCAGGCATTGATTCTAGTGCCCATGTTGGGTGGTTGGATCTAGGCAAAATGCTTGCACAGCTGGCTTCCGTTGCGCTTGTGATATCTTGATATGCACCTCCGCCACAGATGACGATTTCGGGTGCCCAGTCGTTTACGCTCGATAGGGGAAGAAGCACGCTGCCGCCTGTATTTGGGTAGGTACGATAATCGCCCGCCAGATCTGGTAGTTCGATTACCACCTGGTTGCCTGCAACATTGAAGATCTGTGCGGACTTCGAAACGAAGATGAAGAGATTACCATCGTTAAGTAGATGAATGAACGGATACATATAGTAAGGCTGGTTCTTGTTGAGGATGTCCAAGAGCACGCTCTTGCCATCTGAGATACCTTCTGCGTTCAACACTTCGTATGTGGGGTTGTTATTAGCAGGAACGGTGGGATCGAGTCCATTCTTGCTACCAGAAATCACCACGATCCTGCCGTCAGCCATGGTTTGAGCGCTTGCATACCACCGTGCGGTGGATAGCTTGTTGCCTGGCTCACTCCAATTGCTCCCATCCAGCGAGGCATCGGTTGCTGAGCGGCTGAGGTATCGTATAGCTGTAAAACCATCACCGACTGTTGGATCAATGAATGATAAAGGCGCGTTTCCACCGAGAGAAACCCATCTTCCATCAGCGAGGAAAGCGCCACCAGAGCAGAAGGCATTGGTCTGAGCAGGTCATAAGCAAGGCCACGGCGAAATTACGATAATGACTTACCTTGTACGAAAGTCCGACAACCTTATTCGTTGCAGGGTCGTACTCCGCGGAATACGCGTAGTGGCCGTCAGATAGCTTGATCTGGGTGTAGTTCTCAACTTTGTCTAAGAAGATCACTCTTCCGTTCGGCATGAGCCCAGCATGCATAGCTGGCACGCCAGATTGGCCGACAATATTGAAGATCCCTGGATTCGGCGCCACTGGTGCATTTGAAGGACCTGGGACTGGGACTGCTCGAGCGCCCACGCATGGCCCACTCTGACAGCCCTCTCCACAATGAGCGGTGGTGTTTCCGCAGAACTGCTTCTCATCAGCATACCTTTCTTGTTGGTAGATTTGAAGGTTGGGGCATACCCCGTACAAGGAACAGCAGGAACCTTGACGCCAATCGGCACAAACAGTGTTTCCATTGCCTGCGCCGCAAGTGCCATCAGTAGTCGCGGAACCAGTAGCAGGAGCCGTCGATGGCTTCCCTAGCACCGGCTCCTCGGTTCCTGATGCTGCCGGGGAAGTGGTCGTGGGGTCAGGTATCGTGCAACCAGAAGTGCAGCCTTTACCACAATGCGTAGGAGTATCGCCACACCAACCGTACTGGGAGCAACATGTCCCTGTATAAACAGTACTATGGGGATCGCATGTCAGGCCTGGTCCGCACTGCCCATTGGGAGAGTAGCCGCGGGAGAGAAGGTCATTGGTAGAGCGAGGTGAAAGACGTTCGAGAATTTGGGTATCACGTCGTTCAGGATAAGAATGAAGTGATGGTTTAACGCAGCTGTATCCCAATCAGTTCTCCGAATTTTTGACGATTTATATTGCCCTAGCTGAACGTACATTTCATCACCGACGCATGTCATGCCTCGCAAGCATCCAGTATAGCCCGGAGATGACTGGTTGCATGATAGAGTGACTTTGTACTGAACAGGAATATTGCCAAAGACTCGCCCCAGGCAAAGCCCAAGGGCAAGTATGGTTGAGATTTGCATGCCCACTCTGTCTTTGATTGTCGGATGCATTGTATTATGAGAGGTCGAGGATCAAAAGCTGTAAGGCGAATGAGAATATATTGAGTTCCTCAAATAAACAACCCCAGCGCTTATACTGTTTTCATGGCAATCATGTGTTACACAGCGGTCTCCACGACGATAAGATATACAGATGGTATTACGGGCTTAGGAATTCTTCAAAGTCTGGCAGTAGCAAAATTAATGTATGGGTGCAACCAAAATATACTACCTTAGGGTTGTCGACTCATACATTCAGTCACGAAGCCGATGGAGTCATTTTTCGGAGGCGCAGCAGCTGTTACGTTCAAGTGATTGTGATAGGATTTTGGCAGTCATACTTGGGCGTTCCTTATTTAGCAGTGAGTGTTCATTGGCACTATTGGTCAATGAAATGCGTAGAGTATACGAGGGAATGAATGCAATGATTCTCTTCATGCTTACCGCTAAGACAACATCACCACAGACGAAGAGGCTCACGAGGTGCCATGCAGGGGCGTGGGAAACAGGTGCGTATCCCGGATATGTAGGTCGGCCAGCTGCATGTACGAGTACACCGCTTGTCTCAGAGGACTGTTCCATCAACGATCCCAGCATACGGGACTGCTGGGCGACAGACATGGCAAGAAGTGAGAGGACAGCTGAATTTCAGCTCAAGCCAGAGCGTTCAGAAGGTTCTCGGTCTATGGTAGGATCCCAGAGGCGAGAGGGCAAACGTGATCATTGCGTAAACAAACGTCTCCTCCTCCTGTAGAGTACCTGGCATAAACCTCAGACCCGGAGACATCTGAAGCTCCCGAATCCGCATCCTCATGCTCCACCAAACTCTGCAGACTCCGCGAGGAACATAGACTGGGATCGGACGTGACGATGAGGCGCATTCGATACCTCCAAACCCAGCGTTATCGCTGCTTCCCATCAACCCGCGACTCGGGGAAGAGCGAGCTTCTCCGCGCTAGCAAAATCGCGCCGACTTTACGGTGAGAAAAAGCTGCGTTGACTTTGTCCAGGATCGGCGGCAAGAAGTCTACGGATCAAAGCAATGAAGGGTGAACCTGGATTGAAGATGGTAAATGCGAGGGAACGAAGTCTGCACTATGCCGATCTCTAAATTTAGCTTCGATATTGCCCTTGCATGCTGGGTTCTCTCAAAGCAGCCCAGGGTTCTTTGTACGAGCAAGTAAATTCAATGATTGCATGATATACTTACTTAGTGGGTAGTAGAAATTACTAGTTATATTTACAGTTCGTTTGTACAATTAATGGCGTCTTTCCGCCTGTCCAAAGTCGTGAAACATAATCCGTCTATGCTTGCCTAGCCGTGTCATTGCTTTTTCAGACTCGCCTAGATTCCCAATGCTATGTCCTAAAATCAAATCATGTCATCGTGCAGTCGTTTTGAACATCTCTCCATTTTCCGGCCTGTCCAGTCTAGTAATCCCAAGGTGCTCCTTCCCGTCGTGCCCATTGTAGGCGCCAAACCCAAACTTGGGGCTTCCCTTTTCACCCGCTGGCGTTCCTATCATCTTCGTCTGAAGGTCGATCTTGGATGTTGGCTCTCTGAAGGTGGACTCCGCGAGAAGAGGGCTCTGGTAGACGAAGCTGACGAGTTGGCCGACGGTGCTGATATCGTGAGGTAGATACCGATGCTGTCTGGGCCAAAGGATCAAAGTCGATAGCGCGTAGATCACGACAAAGACTACTAACGCGTAGTAACCAGGCATGTCGGCGGCCATGCGGACATCCTGGATGTCAACGACGAATTGCGCTGTAAAGACGCCACCTGCTAGTATGGGTAGGGTGATGGAAAGGAGGCTGACAAAGGATACCAAGGCGACTTTGTGATTGCGTTCTAAAGCAGCTCTGAGGGTGATCTCGACTGGCAATCTACTGGTGTAGTCCAGTAGAAGGGACTGGGCGGCTGAGCATCCCCGGTGATGGTCGAGATTGGCGAATGGCTGAAGGGCGCGGTAGTACATATCGACGGGTTGCCAGAGCAGGAAGAGCAACATTCCGATGAGTGATGGCACGAAACTGTAGAGGAAGCCTGCTGGTGAGAAGCCTTGGGTCGTCGTGGGTGCAGGCAACATAGGATTAAAGCCAGTCTGCACAGCATGACCAAAGAAGCTGACCACAACGAGAGCAATCATCAAGACGATTGCGATGATAATCCAGGCAAGCACAACACCCTCTTTGAGGAACCAAGGTACCCATCTATACCGCACCTCTGGAGTATGAATGTCCCTCTGCAGTGGGTCGATTGTTTCAGGGCGGATTGGTCCTTGTTTCTCTAAGTCGTATCGAGTGGGAGTGAGGTCAGTGACAGGCACCATCCTTCCCTTATCCAATGAATACCGTCGAACGGGAGCATTCTCTTCCCCAACGCCGTAGAAAGCCTCAACCGAGCGCATTGATGTCATCCAGTAGCCGAGTCGGAGGTGCTTCTCCCACGGATGTTGGGATCTGCCAGCCTCAACATCCAATCGGTTGAAGTCTGAGAGGAAGTTCGACCGGTGGAAGAGCGATATGATGTCTGCAAGAGAGACCGGATCCCACTTGAGTCCGGTCTGACCTTTCGCAAATCGAATGAGTAGAAGTAGAAGCGCAACCGTCAACATGAGGTACAGGGCGAATAATGTCCAAGCGATCGGTTGGGTTGCTGTCCATCTCCAGATACCGTCGCCGGTGTAGTACCGGGTCTGGAAGAGACTGCTCTGCAATGGCACTGTGAATAAAGCTAGCCAGAATATTATCGAGCACAACCCTAGCAAAGGCTCCTTGTGCTTGAAGAATACCAAATTAGGTAGTAAGTAGGTCGTCGGAAATAGCGGTGCATCGTGCAGAACACCCGAATTATTAGTGTTTCGTGCTGATGATAGTACAATGAATGGAAAGATCCGATGTATGGCACATTGTATGATGAAAAGCCAGAGGACGATGAGGCTTGCAAGGAGCGTAGGTAGGTATTGGAAGACAAAGTAGCGGCCGGTACCAACTCCATCGTATTGCGACAAGCCGCGGTGATTTGTTGGGTATATTGCAGAGAAGAGGAGGCCTGCGATCATGAGGAGGCAGCAAAGGATGAGGATGATGAGAGGGAGGATCCGAAGAGGGCGAGGCACGAAGTTGAGCTTAGGGTATCTGAAGCTCTCAGTCGGAGCCTCTGTAGGTACGAGGACGTTCTCGCTTGGATGTGAGTCCTCGTGTCTTTGGTTTGGTTCCGGATACTGTCGCCGTCTTGCTGAATAGTAGCCCAGACCTTGGTCTGGCACTATCCTATCGACAGGATATCCTGGTGTTTCTCGCCCATCACCTTGCTGTCGCGTACCGACTACCTCTTCGTCTCTTGTCAATTGGTCTATTGCGAATTGTATGTAAGGCGTATCGTCAATGCCGGGCGTTGGTGGGCTGAGTTCGTCAATGGGTCTTCTTACAATCGTTCCCTCGGACGATGAAGATGAGACTGGCTTCCTCTTTATCCTGTGGCCTTCATCTGGGGAATTAGCTGTCGTTGTCGCTGGTGGCTCATCACCCGGATCCTTGTGTTTGATAGGTCTCGTTATCGTTGGGATAGTAGCCTCTGATTGCTTTGCTTCTGAGTGTAGGGCATCGCCGCGACTCGCATTCGCTGACAGCATGTGCATTGGTGGTGTCTCATATCGCTGGGCAATGTGCCTTTCATTGTCACTTGATCCCTCCGACGTGAGTGAATAGTAGTCATCAGATGCTGTGACAGATTGTTTGGATGGTGTATGAACGAGTTGAGGTCTGCTTGTATTTACAATTCTTAGTCTTTCCTCACCCAAATTCATGGCTGTCGTGATATCGTAGGAATGTGGAATATGCTTTGGAGTGCATGATGCTAAGAAAGGTACCAAGTACAAGGTACATAGTTGCCATCGATTAGAGGCTGGCTGTGGTGAGGTGGCAGGTGGAGATGCGGTGGTGGGGGAGAGGCTGGGAGCCAACATTGCGCTAGCTTGATCCCATCGCCATGACAGATTTAGAGAGGACATCACAGGCTGAAATACTGTATCGCAGGTTACACATGTCACTTCTTTTATGAATTCACTCTTCGCAAAGCTGCACGAAGATTGCGCTGATGCGCAGCCCCCCCAACAGCGCATTTTTGCAGCTTCCCAAGGATGTGAGACGCCTGGACTAAAGGTTTCAGTTAAAAGGGTTGAAGAGCAGATTCATGGACGGGTATCAAGCAGTTGAAGGTCTACACCGTGGATCAGTCTCTGTAGCAAATTTTATTGTCGTAGGCAAGTCTTTTGCTCTCTCCCTCTCCAGTGCATCTCATATGCACGCTTCGAAAGGGCTGGCTGCGTTCCAGCGAATGTGTATGTACATTAACACGCTTCTCCGACGTGGGGTATGAGAGAATGATCCACATGATGCTTCTAAACGAGTATGAACGCCGTCGCTCATGCTTGCTATGCCAATGCTGTGCTTTCGCTGTAAAGGACTGAATACGAAGAAATTTGTGTTGCCCCAAATGGCCACGTACAAACGATGAAAGGTCCTTTATCTCCGCTCCAGATGTCGACTGTTGTGATGATCCACGCACATCATATTAGTGCATTCCAATTGAAATGCTGGTTGTCCACAACAACCTTCTGCTCACACCCAACCAGAGTTTTCCAGTATTGCTTTCGTTTCATTAACAGCCATGCCGCTCACACCCAAGGCTCTGACCTGCGTTCCTCTCCTTAATCGTTGCAATCCGACTGCTACCTTCCAGCCTTCTTCTTCATGCAGTACGAAGACATATCGTTTCCCTTCCTGGTCTCTTATGCTGGCTCTAACGACATGAAGTCCCTTGAACTCGCCGGTCTGTAAAGCTCCCAAGTCAGATCGAGTCCTTAACGGGGAAGGGGGTACGCCGAAACCCCCAGACAGGTAAGGCTTGCAAGCACGCGTAGAAGCATCAAGGAAAGCGTCGGTTTCTTCGTTATTTGGCGCTTTGGAAGCCCATTTCTTTCCAAATATTCCAGACGATTGACCAGGCGTACCATTGCGGGATGCAGGGGCGGAGCCAGAACTTGCTCCCAATGCGTGTAGGTGGGGACACCATACCTCTACCAATTTCAATGTCCATGCCTTGACATCCCATTCTCGTTGGGGAACTCCTCGAACGTCGTCGTCGATGAAAAGCCCTTCGGTGGTTATTCGTAAGATGAGTCCATCGGTGACGGAGCCGACACCGGAAACTAATTGAGCAATAGGGGTCTTGGTGAAGGTGTTGTTGAAAGAATAGACTGCTTTGAGCACAATCTTGTCGGGATCTTTGCAGCGGTAGGGTCCGTGGTGTGAAGGAGGAGGTGTGGTTCGGCTTGTTGACTGCGATGGTGCATAAGAAGATTCGGAGTAGATCGAGGAGGCTGTTGCCGATTTGGTGGCAGATCGTTTCGGATTGTCGTACGGCCTGAATGAATATGCATCATCATCTGTGGCAGTTTTGGCTGTTGGGTGGTGATGCTGCTTGGTGGGAGATGCTGGTCGTGACCTCTCTTTCTCCCTTCTCTCTCGTGCTTCCTTTTCTCTCCTCTCACGCGCTTCTCGTTCACGGGCGTCTTTTTCTCTCTGCTTTATCCGCTCCTTCTCATCATCCTCCCTCTTCTTTCGCAATGCCTCTGCCTTCTTGCGTTCCTCTTCTTTCTTCCTCGTTTCCTCCCTGGCCTTCTCCCAGCCACCTTTTGCCGCACCCGCGTTTGCTGTGCCATTCGCGGGTCCTGTATTGGATCGCTGCCATGTAGGTTTCGGTGGTGGTCTTGGTTCTGGAGGAGGCGCATATTGTGGTTGTGGTGTTGGGCCTCCAGGAGTGGGCCCACCAGGGGCATATCCTGGGGTAGGTCCTCGGGGATATCCGGGGGTTGGCCCAGGAGGATATCCGGGAGTAGGTCCAGGGGTATGTCCAGGAGTGGGTCCAGGATTATGTCCGGCATTATTGGCTGTGGATGCACCACCTGTGCCACCAGCTCCAGGCCTCCCAGTCTCTGCCTGTGTCTTTCCAAAGGCCCAGCATCCAACGCCCACTATCATCATCATGATCACCACTGATATGCCACCACCCGCGAGTATTGCCGCGAACCATTCTTTGAGTACCGGTACCACAATGATCCAGATTATTACAGCCAGCAATGCCGACGCAACGCCCGCAAGGAAGCTATTCCGGTGAGGTTGGAGTGAGGGAAGGTATAGAAAGCCACCACCCGAGGAGTGTGGAGGTATAATGAATATGTCATAGTTGCCCTCAGGTAGGCCATTCCTGCTGCCAGCGTTTTGCCCATGAGGTGGAGGTGGTGGTGGAGGAGGATTCATTCTGGCTCAGGTCCGGCAGACCTGGAAGCCAATGGAGGCAACAATGGCTTTATTGGCCTAGCTATCCTTGCAACAGCTTTTGCAGTCTTCGATACCGCAAGGAGGATATCTCGGGCCGGTGCTTCATGTTACCGCAGGTGTGTTTGCTCCAGTCTTTGTCCCACTCTTTAACTGCTTATTGGAAGGCTAGCAAAGAGAAATTGATTCATTGAGATAGACAGAGACAGCTAGTACTGCTAGGATGTCGATGCTTGTCTTGGAGAGTCCTTGTAGGTGTTGTAGTTGCTGTAATGCGCTTTGTTTACAAGAAAGTGAGAAATTGGCTCAAAGGCGGGTACTTCCGGCGCGATTCAGGGTTGATTGAGCAGGGTGATATAATTTCTCCAGGATCAATCCTCTGGTAGCGAAGTCTTAGTCCCCTTCTACTGGAAGAAATTTATCACGCACTCCTTTTTGTGTTTACTACAATCTCGTCTACGATCACGCCCCCTTTCCCACCCCCAGCGCAGTCGGACTGGGCTAACCATTTGTCCACTGCTGCGTGACAGATCACAATATGGGGTATGATAGGTGCAACTACAAACAGATCATGGGTCTTCTGGCGTTGGCCAATAAGAAATCGCACCGCTGTGACGAACCCGCAGCGTCGAGATTCGGTAGAGCGAATAGAAGAGTTTGTGACATGTACTCCGGCTCGAGATCCTACCTATGTTGCTATAGTCTTCCACACCATCCATACAACCAAGGAGCTTGTGAAATTGTGAGCTGGCACTGCATGTCTACTTTAGTGATTGTGGTAGCAATCAGATTCAGGCCATTGCCCGTTTGACGCGTCACGGTTCTTGAAAATAAGGTAGGGTTACAGGCGCCAGGGGCAACCATCCAGCCGCTAAGTCGCGCCACCCCCATGTTTCTTGGCATGACCAACGTTGCGAGAGCGAAGTACCTCCGTAAGGAGTATAAAGCCCCTTGAGCCTAAGTGGAAGGCATAGAGAGTGTGTTTAACAAGCTGCAGAGGCTCCAGGCTGGATGAAGTGCTAAGTACTAGCTAAGAGGCCAAGGTTCTGCCCCCTCTCTCGCTTCTCTGGCCAGACTAGAAGTTCCTGCTGCTTGCTCGACATGACTCGTTTTTGAAGCGATGGCTTGAGCAGAATCCATGGATTGCAAGATTAAGCACTAAACTTTTATAGAAAGACAGCTCTATTTCTTGTTTCTTTCCATATACGACCATTACGCTAAGTACTAATATCACACTTCGAAACAAACTCCTAGCCCTTGGTTATTGCCGTTAAGTCTATTAATGCATCTAAGGAAAGAATGTTCTGTACTAATGTTCGAGTGCTAAAGCTCCAAAAATGTTCATTCCGGAGAGGAGAACGGTCTGCTGGACTCCAATGAGAAAGCTCCCCTAAAATATCAACGCCGATTTGTAATGCTCTGAATCCGACTTGGGACCGGCGTCCTGACGTGAAAAGCGCCAGTGTCTTGAGGATTAGGACCAATGACTACGAAGTGTAGACTCTGAGGTGTTCGAGAGATATGTGTTCGGTCAGATGAAGATGGCGGGATTATGTGGTAAGTCCTGATAATGACCCGTTCCTCCAGATTTAAAAGCTGGCAAGTTTCAGGATCTTTATGAGGGAGTTGATCGCGGAAATCACGGAAGACATGACGAACGTCGGTCTTTAGTCCAATAGTGTGGATAATCGAATGTTCATGTTCTCCTTGACAGTCACGTCTGCTGCAAGACCGAGACAATGTCTTGCGTAACGCTGTCAGCCGCTATGTGTGCTTTTGTTGGATGCTGGGCGCCGTGGTATTTCTCGAGAACTGGAATCCCTCGGGTTTTTGTGCTGTCAAAGCTTTGATGGTATTGCAGTCTGCATGAGATCCAAATACTTCTGACCGTCAGAAGTTGGCGGAAATGCTTAGAGGTTGGATTTAGACGTCAAGAGCCCCATGCGACAATTCTTCTTTTTTATGATCAGACCTTCCAGTCATAATTGTGTACGCCGTTGGGAAATGCAGGGAGATGAGGCCTTGGAGCATCTCCATCACACCAGTATTTACACGCGTGCTGGAAGTTGTACCGATTCCAATGAGGATCAGCTCCGTTGTGATGCACAAAGCCTCGCTGCTGCTTCATGATCGCCTTGCCAGTCTCGCTGTCGCATACCTCACAGTCAACAGACTCCTGGTCCATTCCCTTTTCTGTGAGGTCTGAGGCAAGTTTCGCTACCTCTTTGCAGTAATAGTCGGGTCCATCACCCAAACGATGGTGGTGATCCTTTGGGATACCGAGTTTCTTGTCTCCATGTACGGGATAGTGATAACCAAGCTCACAAATTGCAAGGAAGGAGGGCACTGGTCTGTACATTTGGGTTTGGAAGCTCCTTTGGCAGGTCTCAGCTATGTTCCTCCCATCATCTGCATCGACCCATTGGCTTATGCCTGCGTCATGCATCCAGGCCGCTGTCTCATTTCCGAAGGCGTCGCCGCAAATGCAGGGAAGAACTCTGTCGATCATGTTTGTCTTGTTGGTGAAGTCGGCAAGCGGCATATCGTTGTAACAGATAGGTAAGTAGCTCCCCGACGTCGTCGATCCGGCTTTGCCTGAGATGACTTCATCAATTGTCGGAAAGTATTCGTTAGGGGCATAATGGGTTTGTTGCCAGTGCACGAACGACGCATTGACAAACTCAGTGGCAGTGATTCCAAACTCGTTGTCGGGATTAGACAGCACATCTAGGCCAAACATCTTCACCTCCTTTGCGTGCTTGACTCCGAAGTTCTGCATGCATTGCGCTTGACAGTGTGTTCCAGGGGCCGGCTCAAACCTGGAGGTTGCAATGTTTGTATGAGCTGGATCCTCGAGAGTCCTGTTCTCATAGGATCCTGGGACCAACAACGTGCAGTGCAGGAAGCAGATTGAGCTTTTCAACGAAAATGAGATCATTGCATTTGTGAAATGTCTCTTCAGATCCGCTTCAACTTGAATTGGATAGTCAACAAAGATGTGTCGCTCGTATGGTGTCAGCTCCACGTAATTGCCATCGAATATCAATTCCGCCAACAAGCTCGAGCCGTTGCCGGCAAAGATCCCATTTTCGCCTAGACCAGACCCATGATTTATGGCATACATGCTCTCGTCCATAGCACGTCGGTATTGGGAGCCAGCTGCTTCGATGACAAGATACAGCATCTTCTCGTCCATGGCTTCTGCCTCCTTGGGAGCATTTGGTATACCTTTGCAGAGTGCCTTATCAAGAGAATCGGCCATTATGAAGGTGGGAATCGAAGACAGGATATTGCCAATAGCTTTGCCTCCCAGGGTTTGGGAGGCCTTACCATACGTGTTACCCGCTTTGCTTCTTTGATACCACGGGACATTATCTTTGGCCTTTGCTGCAGTATCTTCCATGGTCTCTGCTGTGACAGTCTCAGAACCCTCCGCAGAAGCAGCAGAACCCTCCGAAGTAGCGCCTTCGACAGCTGTTGAGCCCCCAATGGTGGAAGCACCCTCGGAAGCGGCAGCCCCCGTGACGGCACCCTCCGCAGCCCCCCCGACAGCAGCACCCGCCGGAGCAGCCAGCACACCACCAACAGCAGTAGCGGTGACGAGTATGGCCACTATAATACCCTTTATGAGTCCAGCCTCGATCGCGCATTTTCGGTCGATGTTATCGTCGTGGAGCCAGTAAAAGGTATGCGCCATATCCATCGCTTTGCTTTGGATCCCGACTTCTGCGATGACGCGCTGCTCCTTGACCACCCAAGGCTTCAGGTTGATATTGTGGAACTGGGCGAAAAGGAGGAAGATCTGCCTCGCCTGCTCTTTGTCCCGGACTCGAGAGAGGATCCCGTCGCAGTCTGGCATTGGGTTACAGCCCTTTTCTTCGGGGCTGCATTCGATATCTTCTGGCCATTTGAGGACCTGTTTCGCGAAGAAGTCCGGCTCAGAGTGGCGGTTGGTCCAGGCATGCGAGTTCTTATCCACACCGGAAATCCACTCTCGGTAGGCTTGGCCGGCACCGGACGCATTCCAATTCTTGGTGTTGGCGGCGAAGAAGTCGCCGTCGCATACTAGGCTTGGTTGGTCTGTCTGTATCTTGATAGAGGCCAAGCCACCTGTGGTAAAGTTGCGAAGAGATGTCGCGTTGTGATTGCCGCTAGTGATATCGTGATAGGAAGTGGCATTGGAGGGGGAGGTGGAAACATCTGGGGGCGTGCTTACACCCTTGTCATCGGGGGACTCCTCCCTTGAGCTAACAGGTAGAGGGCCCGCGATGGTGACTGAGGGCCATATCGACACGGCCGGGAGCAAGGCGAGCGTGATCCGCTTCATTGGAAATCTCATGATGAAACCGGTATGCGGGATAGTATGAAGTATGTGATTTGGTATTGCAGGGTGTCAGTTGGCGTAGTGTTTATGTTTCAATGGTATCGAAGAGGTGAATGGTTAATGATAATCCGGATGACTTGCTATGAATTTTTGTGTAAAAGGCATTGAAGATCTGGAGTTGCTGAAAATCTTCTATGCAGATTGATATAATATTCAGATGTGACTGATGTTCAAGATGCGGAATGGTCGATAATCTGATGGTTATGAATGCTATTGGAGTATGTTAGTCGATATGATATTGATATGTATATTCTCTTGAAGATTGAGAATTGCTGATAAATTCCAGTGTGTGAACGACGGTGAAAAAACAGCTATCAAGGTGCAGACTCCCCTTCTTACGGCGGGCTCATGTATGAGCGCTATGTTTGGTGGTGATAGGAAGCCTGCGGATATCCATCTTGGTACAGAAAGTTCAACGCGATATCCACAGTGTTGAGGTCCCGAAGCCACAATCGTTCCAAGAAAGGTTCTGAAGCTTCCGCATAGCACCTATCTCGAAAAGGTGATACAGCACATGCGATTCTGGGATGAGAAATAAAGGTTCTAAAGGTTCCAAAGGTTCCGCACAGCACCTATCTCGAGAAGGAGATACACCGCATTTGGTAATGGGATGCGAACTCAATCAGACTTTGAGGGTCTGGAGTTCCCAGAGCAACAAGATTTGGAGAACGGAGTTCAAAATTCCCATGAAGCACCTATCTACGACGAGGCACCAACAGACCTCAATTGAGACGCCAAGTGTTACGTGTTGCTGGAGTCCTCCAGATGTAGAAAAGAATCTCGTTAGAAAGGCTTCAATGCAAGCTAAGAAGACTCAAAGTATCGAAGCCACTATCTTTCAAAGCAGATTTCCGAACTTTTTAGTCAATATGTGGATTCATATGTACAACGAGTCGCTTAACAAAAGAATAATCAACATTTCAATTGGCAGTTGGACATAGCTCTCGACATCAATTGCTGGTTCTCGCAATCACGCTAGTGGAGTCAAGCGAGATTGCATATGGTAGATGACTCCGAAAACGTGACTGTTCGCAACGTGACAGCGATCGCGAAGTAACACGTTGATGCACATGGAATTCCTTACCCTCGTAAATTGCGCTTTCGTTGATGTAGCACGACATGTTTGTTCAGCTAGCGAACAACAAAATCGCGTGAAGTTCATCGCAGCCCCGAAGCATTTTGATTCGCCGCCACCATCCATAGAAAGCTTGATTCACGTGACCTGGCGTTTTGATGAAGTCTTGGCGCCTTCATATGGTGCTGCCTCCCTACGCGTTTTGCTACTTGCAGCTCCAACCAGGTGAACGCCTCTGCGCTTCAATACGACACCTTAATTCCACCATGGCGGAAAAAGAGGCCACAATCTACATTGTGGACATGGGCCAGTCGATGGGGGGAAGGCATAATGGAAGAAAGGAATCGGATCTTGATTGGGCTATGACCTACGTCTGGGAGAAGATTACTAGCACAGTGAGCACGGCGTCGCCCGGGCCGCAGATGCAAGGCAATGATATTTGTAGATAGCTCTCGATCGCAAGACTGCCACGCTCGGCGTCGTCGGCCTACGAACAGATCGTAAGCCTCGTTTTCATCGACACATCTGCGGAACCTAATACCTAGCAGGCACGGAAAACGAACTGGACAGCGAAGAGAGCTTTGAGCATATCTGCGTGCTGCAAGACATTGGCCAGTGAGTAGACTGCGCCGTGTGCAAAGCCCTGACTAATACATGAAAGGCTGCTACTCCCAGGCTTGAAGCAGCTGGGGCCTCTGGTCAAAGTCAGCAATACAAACGATGGCGATGGTAATTACGCTTCTCTTAGTGCGAGGTATGGCGGCTGACGGTAGATCCAGCTATATCGGCCATTGTCATTGCGATCCAGATGATCACCAAATACTGCAAGAAGCTCAAGTACAAGAGGAAGATCGTCCTGGTGACAGATGGACGAGGTACAATCGATGCAGACCCTGATGGCATACAGGAGATCTCAAAAAAGATCAAAGCGGATGAGATGGAGCTGGTTGTGATGTATGCAGAAGATCCTAGGCTCGTATAGACTGCTACTGACAGGTGGTAGTGGAGTAGACTTCGACGATCCAGATTTTGGCTTCAAGGAAGAGGATAAAGATGAACAGAAGGTCTCAGCATCCATTCGCTTTACGGCTGCACCTACTAATACATGTTCATCAAGGCTACGAATGAGTCTACCCTCAAAGCCCTTGTCGAGGACTGCGATGGTGTCTATGGAACAATGCAAGAAGCAATCGAAGAGCTTGGCAAACCACGACCCAAGACTACTAGACCAGTACCATCCTACAAGGGTCAATTAACTCTTGGAGATCCCGCGACATATGACTCGGCTCTTTGCATCGACGTTGAGAGATTTCCCAAGATTATGATTCGAAGACCGCTTTCGGCTAGCCAATACGTGCAGAGGACCGATCTCTCAAACGGCCAGGCAAGCACACAGTCCTCTGCAACTATGTTGCCAGACGCCGATGGGGACATTGCAATGACCCAAGGGGACCAGAACGCTTTGACTTCTGTGCGCAACGCTCGGACGTACCAAGTCTTAGACGAGGAAGCTCCTGGAGGCAAGCGAGACGTCAGTAGGGAGGACCTTGCCAAGGGCTACGAGTACGGTCGAACAGCAGTACATATCAGCGAATCCGATCTGAACGTCACCAAGCTAGAGACTCACGCTGGACTTGATATCATTGGCTTCGTGCCGTGGGCAACTGTGAGTCTGCCTTTATGTTGAAATAGAGGGGTTTTATTGAAAACATCCAGTATGAGCGGTATATGAGTATGTCAGTCTCATGTATAGTAATCGCCCAAAAAACCAACAGCAAAGCCATAATAGCACTGTCGTCGCTCATTCATTCCCTATTCGAGCTGGAATCGTATGCAGTAGCACGACTGGTTACTAAAGACGACAAGGAGCCGGTCATTACTTTACTCGCACCATCAATCGAGGTTGATTATGAATGTCTACTTGATGTACAACTTCCCTTCACAGAAGATATCCGCTCATATAGATTTCCGCCTTTGGACAAAGTCATCACCGTTTCCGGCAAGGAGATCAAGGAACATCGCAACCTACCGAACGATGCTTTGAGCGCAGCGATGAACGACTATGTTGATCGCATGGATCTCTCAACGTTTGGAAAGGATGATGAAGGGTAAGAGAGCGTCCTCCCAACATTCAGCTACCACGGAAATACTCATACACTCCAGGAATGACGCAGATTATATGCCCATGACTGATACCTATTCACCTGTGTTGCATCGCATCGATCAAGCCGTACGATGGCGCGCAGTGCACCCAACTGAGCCCGTCCCTCCTCCCTACGAGATACTCACAAGGTATTCAAAGCCCCCAGGAGAACTCGTAGCCAAGGCAAGACGTCAATTGGATAAGCTCGTGGCTGCCGCAGACGTCAAGAAAGGTAAGCTTAGACCATGCCCCTCTTCCCATTTTCGAACGCAGCTGTTGATACTGCATAGTCCCACCAAAAGCTCAAAGCCGCAAACGCAACCGCAACGAAATAAAACCCCTCTCCGGCCTCGACGTCAGCGCCCTCCTCGGCACCAAGCCCAAAAGACCGAAGATCTCCCCAGAAAACCCCATCCCAGAGTTCAAACAAGCTCTTGACGCTGGCGAGTCCTACGAAGCATTCCGAGACGCCGCTCACCAATTTGGCGCCATCATCGAAACGCAAATCAAAGACAGCTTTGGCGATTTGAACTATAGTCGCGCTATCGAGGAATTGGGTGTTATGAGGGAGGAGATGATTGAAATGGAGGAGCCGAGGATTTGGAACGAGTTTATTAGGGGATTGAAGGGGAAACTGTTGGGGGAGGAATTAGGGGGTGAGAGGAGGGAAATGTGGTGGGAGGTCAGGAAGCATAAGCTTGGACTGATTGAGAAGAAGACTAGTCAGCCATCCAGCGTAACAGAGGAAGAGGCGAGGGAGTTTTTGAAGTCGAAGCGATGAGATGATGATTATGGTATGATCTGATATGGTCTATGAGTCTAATGATGTCTACGTACCTGGATACGATAATGTCAGCGATACTTCTCATAAAAGCTCCCAAGGTTCTTGTGAACCGAACAATTTTACTGCATATCTTCACCACAAGCCAGCCATCTCCATCCCACTCCCCACCGCACTCCCCGTCAGCGTACACAACTCCCGCCACCATCCATACAGAAAGCCAAACGGCAGAAGCTCTTGCACTCGATCGAATGGAAACACATCTTGAAACATGCAACTCCGTCAGCCAAAAACCCCCAAGACCACAACCCCCACAAATTGGGGTGACTTACCGTACTGCCTTTGAATATAATACTTTCCATCCTTCTCGTCCTTTGCGAGGTCTAGTACGGTGATGATTTTGATCCGCTCGACGTGCAGTAGGTTAAAAGGGATGAAGCTTGCGTCGAGGGATTCTTCGAGCTCGATAACTGCACGTGTGTTTTCGAGGTCGATTGTGACTTCTGTGGGCAGCATTAGGATGTTCCGACTACAAACAACCGGTCGCGCAGTCAATGTGAATCGAGGGCTATCATAAGCAATGGGCTGAAAGGATGGCTTGAGCAGTCTCATCGGGAAATATTAGAGGGAATGGGATTGTTGACAGAGGTAGGAGGTAATGGAGTAATTCAATAGACGAGATATTTTGGCGACTTACTTTGGAAATGTATCCGCACATTCTTCGTCAAGACTTTGTAGACGGTGTAGACTTGTTTGATGGTTTCTCTCGACTGCGGAGCCGATTTGACATTCACGATTGGGTGTAAGAAGGACGCTGTTGGAAGAAAGCTGATGGCAGGTCAAAACAATATCTGATACAAACCCAAAACGTAGCGAGGGTAGACGATATTAACTTCTAAAGATGCAATTGTTGCAATTATCTCCGCCTCGAAGTGATCTTCTATGTAAATAATCTACGAAGATGTTACGAGAGAACAGCAATTGACCTACTATTTATCCACAGTAGCTTTGTGCAGCACTGGATTGTTGTTTTCGGTCAGGTCGAGGATAATTTGCTTGATCTCTTCAAAAGGGTTGTCCATATTGCCGACTTTATGGATTCGATACCTCAATGGCTTGAATACCTATCTCTTGGCAGTGTATAATGGTAATGCAACTTGCGAGGAATGTTGAGATATCCGGCCCATACTGGCTAGACCGGAAGCGCGCTAATGGCTTTGAAAGTCAATTGGGACATCAGGCTGTGGTCGATGTTCTTCGTCTACGAACACTGGGATTTCAAGAAGGGTGAGCACATTCATAATCGTGATTTCATTGAAGTATAGCATATGTATGGGTATCATCTCTAAGCAAAGAAAACCCTCCATCTACCCCTTTATGCACTCATCAAGCACCCCACCTTATATCCTACTCTCCCCAACCCACAACTCAATCCTCTCCGCCACATCCCCCACAAATCTCTGATACCTCTCCCCATCAACAAAAAAAAGCCCACAATGCGCGCTCACCTCATCAACCCCAGGCATAAAAATCCTCACCCAGCAAGGGTCAATCTGGCCATTTATCATTGGAGGCAGCATGCAGAATTTTTTATCTCGCTTTGGCTTCTCAGGCTTCTCCTCCTCGATTTGCACGGGACCGTCAAGAGATTGAGATTTGGTGAGGGAAGCAGCATCGTCCTTCCCCCCGCCACCCTTGAGCTTCTCCGCCTCCTTTTCCATCCTCGCCCTCTCCTTCTCCAAACGCTTCGCCTCTTCTCGCTCCTGTTTGCTTCGATCCCTTTCGCCTTTTTCCATACCTCTCTGCTCTTCCTTGAGCCTCTCTTTCTCTTCTTGCTTTATCAACTTCGCTCTCTCCTTTGCTGCACTTTTCTCCCTCTTCTCCAAAAATTTGCGCCGATCACTAATCGCTTTCTCCCGGTCTTTGACTGCTTGCTTGTAGGCCTTGACTTGTCGAAAGTGTTCCTTTTCTGTTAGCTTGCGGGTGCCTTTGTCTGTGTAGGGGGTTGGGTCGAAGGCTGCTGGTTCTTCGGGGGCGAGTGGAAGTGGGGGAAGCGAGGGGACTGCATCTGCGGGAGCTGAATTTGTGGATGTGATCGATGCGGGGTTGGAGCGGTCAGTGTCAGAGATAGCGGTAGATTGCGTAGATTGGAGCGATGATGGCTCCTCTTTCTTTGCAGAGGCTTCGTCGTGCTCGTCGTCTGTGATCGGAGCAGGCTCCATGTGGTCCATTGCCTGACTTCCGTCAGATGTTGCGCCTTCGTCGTCGGTGTGATCCTGCGCAGCTGCGAGATGGTTGTCATCGAGGTCATGGGGATCAGCTGTTAGTGTCACTGTCTCACCGTCCGGCTTCTTCACAGAGATTCTAGGGCTCAAGGGTGGGGAGCGAGCGTCATGCGCTTCCAGGTCTAGAGCCTGCATGTCATCTTCTGCTCCAGATGTGCCGCCGTCCATTTGCCCTGTGTTGACTCGAGAAATCCCCGCCGATGTTAGAGTGGACTTCACTTTCTTCGGCCTCCCTGTACTGGCAGTATAATAATTTACAAACCTCACCCTTGTCTTCACTTTCGGATCAACATCCTCCAAGGCTCTTAGCTTCCCATACCGATTCTTCAGCCCATTGTAATCCGCCATTGCTCCACCAAATTCCAGATGAGATTTCACATACGACGTAGTAGCCGCTCTCAATCCATCCGAATGCTTGTTCAGAAAATGCAGAGCATTGGCCCAGCCAGTCCGCTGCGCCAGTCGTACGTCGTTGACGAATGGAGGGTCAAAATTTGGATCCTTGACAGGCAGGTCCATTGACATTGCCGGAGACATTGGCAGCGTTATCGTCGAGCTAGTAGTCTCCGTAGGCATGAGTGTTGCGCCACCTGATGGGAAGTACGAGGATGATGCAGATGATTGCGTGCCTTCATCGTCGCCAGCAGGCAAAGCTCGTACTTCATTGCTTCCTCTTCGCGTATCGTTAGACTGCTGACCAGGTGTATCAGGCGCTGGTCTGAAGATGCTGCCGAGCCCGCTGGCTATGACACCTGGGTGCATGCCCAGGAAAGGCGTGTCGAAGTTGATTGTTCCCATGATTCGGTGGCTTTCAAGCAGGGCTACTTCTGCAGATAGCATGCCTCCCATGCTATGCCCGAGTAGAATGACATCTGTATCTGGAGATTCATGAGGCCGTAGCCTTCACGGCATCAGCTTCGATCCATGCCAAGAGTCTCAGGGATATCAACAAGGGAATCTTCTGCCTCCTGAATATGGGGAGCATCTCACCATTCACTCAACCCATCCCTCGCAAACTCAATATGTTTCCTACTCTTATACTTCGGATAAATCTTCGTATGCACATCATGGCTCCCTTCTAACACCACCGTCACAACATTATGCACATGCGCCGGGAAGCTCTGAAAACTAGTCTCATTTCCCATGAACCCGTGTATATACACCAGCAATAACGTTCTCTTGCCGTTGTCCTCTGTATCCTCGTGTGGTACGAGTGATTCGGTAGATGAGGAGCGAGGATCTTGGCAAGTCCATGAGTGGGAGAGTGGCTGTGAGTGGTAGGTTGGTGCTGTCTCCGAGTAGGTTGGTGCTGTCTCCGAGTAGGATGGTGGCGCTTCTAGGGAGGTGGGGAGGGAGGTGTCACCTGCGCGAGGTGGGAGGGGTGGGGGAGGGCCGCGCTGGGGTTGTTGTCCTGCTTCCGCTTTCTGGGCTTGATCGCTGGGTCGGCACGTCGAGCGGAAGGGATTGTGATCGGCTTTTTGGCCCATTATTGCCCAGTGTGCGCGGCAAGAGCAACTTGGGGACGCGTTGTAAGTAGAAGTGGAAGTGGGATTTTTTGTTGAGCACGTCCGGGTACCCCTATTTAACTAATGATATGCCAAAAATCAACTTTTTGGCGACACCCCACCAAATCCAAAATCCAAATATCAGAATCCTGACTACCGCACCATAGATACGCGTCGTAAAGCTGCCAAAACTTCAAAAGCTATGACTTAATTATAGTTCTATAATATTCTTGAGTCTTATATAATTAGAACCTATGGTTGTTGGGGTAGAGAGGGTTTCGTCGATTTCGCGCTGATTTTCTACCAAGGCTTGGCGTAGGTCGGCGAAAACTACGGGTTTACCGACCTACGCCAAATCTTCGTAGAAAATCAGCGAAACCCCCTCCACCGCTATATATATATATTTTAACTATCTAAGAGTTTTATAGATAGTAGAAATATAGTTAGATAATATCTTCTGAAGTTTTGGTAGCTTTACGACGTGTATTAATGGTGCGGTAGTCAGGATTCTGATTTTTGGATTTTGGATTTGGTGGGGTGTCGCGAAATTCCAAAAAGTTGATTTTTGGCATATCATTAGTTAAATAGGGGTAACACGAGCGAGATCTACGGGGGAAAACATGTTTCCCTGACACAGATCCAACAATGTTTAGGCCTGCGTGCATGTGAAGGCGCAAGCAGAGAGGGTGATTTTAATTGATTTTATTTTCTAATAACAGCCGCAGCATTGGTATCTGGCTAGACACAAGACGCTGCGTTTTCTTCCCCTCGCAGCTTTCACTTCACCCCTTCTCCTGATGACGCGACCAACGCGTCTCTTGATTAAAAGATATTGCCATTGTAAGAAACCCGCCCCATCGGGCCACTCCAAATATCCTACCACAAGCCGTTCCGGTTCCCTAGTAAGAAGTCGTATAAGGATGCTATGCCTGCAACATGCATGATAGAGCGGGCCAGCCAATGGTGACAATGGTGTAATGGCGCCAAGGTAAAAATGACTGTCGAAAAGCGGCAAGTTGCATAGAATGTATGCTGGCTTACGACATAGTATCGAGCGCAGATGGCGACACAATCGACCGACCGCTTGGTTGATAAATTGAAAACGTGGAACCTCATCTTCATTAGTTGGACCGTTAGAAAACATGGCGATAAGAATCCCAATAGTCCTAGTATTATTACACAGCGACCCGTATAAAGGTCGTTGATTGTGAATGAAATCGATGATGTTCTTCCGTGAATTAGCGCGAGGTATTAATTACACAGGAAAGATTCGCCAGCAATGGTGATCCAAGGGCTGAAAGTGTGAATATTGACAGTTGAAGTGAGTTTCATATTTGAACGCCCGAGATCTCAAGGTGGTGTGGTGTCCTCCCGGAATCTGGGACCCCGCGAGCCATCCTGGCTAGGATGACTACGCCCAAGACCATCAGAAGGAATTTGAGGGAACTCTGATATGGGTGGTGGCGTGTTGCGCACAGGCCGTCCCGGTGGTGTAGCCCGAGAAGGCGTGCGCACTGGGACTTGACCAGGCTGGTTGATGACAGGGGTACGAGCAGGACCTGGCCGCATATTTGCTACCTCTTCTGGGCGACGGGATGGACTCCCTCGGCCTGGTGGGATCCGTCGAGTAGCAGCAGCAAGAGGTGCAGGATAGGTCGGCGACGAAGGAGAGCTGGATGTCTCAGTCTGAGATTGGTCATTTGCTGGAACGACGCCACCATAGAACCCGTGGGAGTCGCGATAGAAGGAAGATCCTGATAACGAGTGGGCAGGAGAAGTACGTATAGCAGGTGGAGGGGTAACGAAAGGGCCTTGACCAGGCCCTACACCTCTGTCGCTAGGTCCAGCAGTGGCTGTAGAAGGACCTGCATTAGTCGGAGGGTCACCGTAGCCGTCCCCGCCAGATGCGAGGACCGATGTGAGTTTCCTTCCAGAGATCTTCTGGAAGCCTCGCTCGCTTGGCGCAGTGTCTATTGTGGCTACTGTGGCTGCTGTGGCTGCTGTGGCTGCTGTGGCTGCCGTCTGAGAAGATACAGGTCGCAAACGTCCAAAGAAGCCAGCTGCGGCGATAGGTGCAGTACTCGATCGCTGGGTCATGGTGCCAGTCTGGGGGACGCCTCCTGGACCGATTGTTTGAGGGATGGGCGGTGGGATATTCCTCCGTTGACCCAACTTCTTTCGCCGCCAGCGAAAGAGGATTATAATAAAGAACAAGATCATGGCCAAGCCAGCTATTCCGCCAACAACACCTCCAACGAGTTGGGGTACGGGAGGTGCACTGCTACCTCCTGACCCAGCGCCTGAACTTGACGTTGGCGAAGTTGATGTACCAGTAGCGCTAGTACCACCAACTCCACTGACACCAAAGCCGGTACCAGAAGTGGCTGTTCCAGATGCTGCCGATGCTGACGACTGCGAGAGCTGTGATGACGCAGATGCAGAGAGCGAGGTAGGTGAGGATGTCATTTGTCCGGAGGTCATGCCGGAAATGCTTCGGCCGGTCCTTGTAGCGGTTGCAAAGCCACTGGGATTTTGCGACGCAGAAGCCAAGGTGGCCAAAGCATTCATGCTGTTGATAGATGCCTCCGACGCAGAGGCCTGCGCAGACAAAGAAGCAGACATGGCGCTAGCTTCTGAGCTCAGGCTAGTCATGCTCATAGACGCAGAGGCACCAGAGCCCGACATTGTGGTAGCAGATGTGGTGAAATTGCTATTCGAAGAATTGAGAGTGGGTGATGTTGTAGGAGAATCTGATGTAGGTGAAGATGATGCTGCCACTGATGCAGGCGAGGACGAGAAGTAGGATGAAGAAGGGCTGCCCAATGATTGGGGAGTAGATGGTATAGGTGTCGATGGCGACGAAAGTACCTGCTGAGATGAAGGAACATTGATAGCCATGGGACTCTGGCTCGCCGCAGCTCGGTTCTCTGGTGTTGCATTCGCAGCTGGGGCTTGCGATAAAGCAACATATTCGTGCGCAATTGCCTGCTGAGTTTGGATAACTGCAGCTCGTGCTTCTGAAGCTGCGACGGCTGCAGGAGGAGTTGCGTCTCCTGGACTAGATTTCACCTTGTCTGCAGTTCGTGGAGTCGCAACAGGAGCCATGGTTAAGCCGCTGAAGCCTGGAATGGCGACAGGCGTAGATGCCAATGGCACGACCACATTAGAGAGAATCTCTTTGCCATCGCTGACGGCAACACTGACGACGGTTGAGACCGGTTGAGCTACTGGTTGGGCGACGTTATTAATTCGTGCTGGAAGATTGGAGTTGACCTGGGTTGGTACAATCCCACGTGTCAAGAGTCTCTTTGGCTCATGCTCCGACGACTTCAGTGGGTCATAGAGCTGTTGAATCTTTTGTCGAGGGAATCGAAGTAGTGTGTCAAAGGCTTGATCTTCGTGGGAAGGCAGCTCAAGCTTCGGTATGGTGAACCCTCTCTTCTCCTTCTTCTCCGTCAGACTACCGCTTCTCCCTCTGCCTATTTGAGACCGATCATTTCCCGCTGGACGGGCAACGCTCCGCTCAACCCTCCTCCTCTTTGACGGATGCTCCATTGAATCTTCAGTCCAAGCTCCGTAATGGTGTACTGATACTGAAAAGACGAAAGTAATTATCAACAGCTTCTCTGCTGATGATAGTGATTAGAATCTTGATACGAATAGTAGTGTAATCGAACAAGCATTGAGACTTGAACTGTGGAAAGTGAAATATGCCGTTTGCGATGTGTGCTTGGATGTAGGATAGACGCGATAGTTTCAATGACTGTGGTGCTTGTCCTGGAATGAGTCGACGTCTTTGCGCGGACGTGGTCGCTCGTTGCGGTCGAAGATCAGCTTCGACAGCGTGTGTTATATTGTATGCGTCTGTAAAGAGTGGCTGCCAGTCATAGACCGACGATTAAGAACTGGTTGAGCTATTCCGAGTCAACGTCTTTAAGCCACACTACTTCGCTCTAGGCCGCAAACCTGTTTACTAGACCCGCATTATTGTACTGTATTTTTTCCTGCCGGAAAGGAAAGCTGCTGAGTATGCTATGTGTAGAGAAGGTGATTGTTGCTGTTTCGTGGGTTGTTGTCAAGGAGATTGCCACCCCTTGGATTGCGACCGGGGGATTGTGTATGCTCGGACCTTCCCCAGTTCTTCTCCCTTATCCACCTTCCTGCTCTTGCATCCAGGACACCGCCGACAGCTCGGGCGTGCCTGCTCGGATTTCACGATTTGGCGCAAGTTGAGGTTGGAAGAACAAGAGCAAGAGCAAGAAAAGAAAAAGGGTGGAAATGATAGGCGGCCGGAGGGGTCAATACGCCAAGGCCCGGTACCTGGTTTCAAGCGAACTAGAAGTTAGGGGTTAATTTAGGCACAAAGAAATTGCTTCCAATCTCCGGATACTAAAGTACTCAAACACACAATGACGATGATCCAGTCGATGAGGTTCTTTGAATACGAAATGTATAACGTATAATACTTCAGCTGAGCATGGTTTTTCTACAATGGACAATGCTGCTTTTGCCAGAGTGTTTGCTAAGCACACAGCCATTGGCAGCATCCTGCAGGGCAAACTCCGTACTCGTAGCGGCATCAACGGCACACGAAACAACACTGGATCTAGGCCCAACTCAAGAGGCCCATCTCAAAATCCACTCCACAAGAGGTCCCTACCCTAATCAGCCTAATCTTACCATAAGGTACCCTGGTAGCAAGCCGAGCCGCTCGCTTATATCGCAGGTACAGATCTTGAACCACACTGTGCCATTCGAAATCAACATCACTTTTCACAAAATGAAAGTTTGGTGCCTGGCAACAATTGCACTCAGCCACAAAGTGTTTTCGTGCATTACGAAGAGTGAGGTCCGTGAGGAGCATGTGGCACTGGAACGTAGGCTCTTGGTGCGTCTCATGCCACACCTAAGCCTCTGCCTACGAAGAAATCCGAATCCTGAAGACATAGCTTGAAAAGCCGCTTTGGAACGGACGTAAGAGTCCAAGTCTTGCCTTCTCGTGTACGCAATAGGACGAAGCAACGAGCTTCTGTAGACCGAGGCGGCAGCATTCCGTTGCCTCCGAAAACGGCGAGGTAGCTTTCCTTCGCTCCAACTGGGGGCAGTCGCAAACTAGTTGGTGTATCATTACGATGATATCTATGGATTTGCGCATATTGGTCCTTCTCTAGTAGTTCGGGGGGAACTTGAAGAGCCTATGAGCATTCAAGTCCAGGCAGAGGGGACCATTGGAGCGGTTACGCAGAAGCGCCTCAATGCATTGACAGCTCTACAGCTGTAGTCTCATGCTCCTCATGGACTCCAAAAGCATATTGGAAAGGAGTCGAGCTGAAAAGTCTTCGTGTCTTTCATGGTTGAAAAGACTTTGGTGGAACGCTCTGGGGAAAATGGTTCCATTATGAGTAGTATGTCTCGAATTGGAAGGATTTGAACCCGAACAATTGACAAGTGCCTTGCCTCGAGGGCTTAATGCGACAAGCCGATTTCACTCGACGAGCCAACGTCGGCTGGAGTGGCAGCCATTAGCTGCTGCAGGGCCCCTTCAAATGTAGCTAATGTAATTGAAGATACAACCAATAGTCAGACTGACCAATCGCATGCCCCTATGCATATCGTACACGCGTGCACAACGTTACCCTCGTAACGCATATACATGGAATTGGTGAATTAGGATCATTTCTTGCCCAGCTTGACCTTACAGTCAGGGCAGTACCATTTCTGCCTTCGCGGTGGAGACTCGGTCAAGCCAACACATGCAAAGTGAAACCACTCTCGTTCGCACTGCAAACATGTATCAGCATTTGTGACAGATGAGTCTAGGGCTACAATTGTTAATGATCAACCTACCTTATCATTCTCACATGCTACCATGTCTCCGTAGCTGACGTCCCCACATAAGCAATAGCGAGGCTCATCTGGGTCAATGTCCTCACCAGCAGCTGCCTCAGCCACCTTCGTGGCGTTTTCCTTGTCTTCGGCTTGCATGTTTTCCGCTGCGCGCTTCTCATTAGCTGTAGCTGCAGCACCACGCTTCTTAGGTGCATGCCGCCTCTTTCCTACGCTTACAGCAGCACCGCCTTCCTCAGCCTCGATAACGGGGCCAGGTGCAGGACGCTTGCTTCGTCTTCCAGCAGCGGTCACAACTGGTGCTGAAATAGGCGGTGGTGGAGGCGTCGCAGTCTTGCGACGGGGATGGTCACGGGCGCTAGTTACAGAAGATTGACCGAGAGAGGAGCGGCGAGTGGACGGTCGAGTGACAGTACGCGGTGAGGCCATCACCGGTTCTGGCTGTGGCTCAGCTGGACCTCTCAATGTCAGAGAGATGCGTCGAGGACGTGACGATGTTGCGGTCGCTCTGTCCTTGGGCGTTGTGACTGCTTTTGGTTTCTCGGGAGCTGCCATAACTGGAGTTGCGGGGGTCGCAGGCGTAGAGCGTCGTGAAGGTTTGGACGGTAACGGAGCTGGCGTAGTGAGTGGTACTGTAGTCGCCACGGTTGTGGTTGTGATAGTAAGTGGCTTGGGTGCAGTCTGCTCCGTCTTACGCCTCTTGGAAGAGGGTTTGACCGGCGAAGTTGCAGGCTCGACGGTTTCAGGCGGGGCCTCTACTTTAGGAGTCTCTTCGTGCTTCCTCTTCTTTGCTGGAGTTTTGGCGACTTCTTTAGATCTCTTCTTGTGGCCGATCTTTGATTTCGGAGTATCCTTGAACGTGGGCAAAGTGAAAGCAGGACTAAGGATCGCTGGCGCGGGAGGCTTCGAAAACAGCTCCTTGAATGTCGATCCAAGGCTGCCCAGCTTCTGGGCTTCGTTCTCCAATTCAGCAGCTCGCTCCCGAGCTAAGATCTCCCTCTTTTGCTTCTTGGCTTCGTTCAGCTTCATGCCTCTATTTTCCAGAGTCATTCCTTGAAGTCCCAAATGGGTTGCACTGATCTCGCCCGGTGCAAGTGGCCTTGTTGGGTCCGCGGTAGTCGCAATATCATCATCGTCGATGAAGTCTTCTCCAGTGTCTTTGGCTCTTTGCTGTGACTTCTTGTAGTTATCAGGGCCGCGACCAGCGATTGAGAGCTCACGCCTAATCATCGTCTCACTTGGTGTCCATATAGCATTCTTCTTCATCCTCTTACGTAGTTTGGCCATCTCCCATTCAGTGAGACGCAACCAAGGTTGATGCTTGGTGCCTGGCTTAGCATCTGGCGGCGGAGGCGTAAGAAGTGAGAGGGCGTTGCTTGTAGATATTCCAGCGACCGAACTATGCACGTTCGTTCCCATTGCACCAGGCGGTCTTGGAGGTCTAGGAGCCTTGGGTAGCTTCAGCTTGGGTATCTTGGGCGGTTTTGGCGGTCTAATTCGGACCGGCTTTCGCGAGCCTCCAACACGAGATGTGGCGATAGGCGGGGGCGAAAGGATAGTGGACTCCCAATCCGAGTCTGTGAACATAGCTGGAGAATCTGGATTCGGGGGTGGGAGCACTTCGCCAGGGATCGTGAATATCTTCTTTCGGTGTCGCCTTGGTGGTTGTGCTGATCCTCTACCAGCAGATCTGGCGCCATCGAGACGCAGAGTAATGCGCGGAGGAGGAGTCTTGCGGACTGCTTGGGGAGATCTTGGCACGGGTGTGGGGTCTCTTGAAGGGGGTTTGGGCAGCGCATGTAGCTTTGTTATAATACTATTCAATCGATGGTAGTGCCGGTCTACCATCTCAGACAAGCGTGTTGCCTCGCCATACGATGACTCGCGACAGCTGATTGCGTGGTCCAGGTTGCGGGAGATGTCACGTCGAAGTGCCTGAGGGCTCGTCTTCTTCTTAGGTGATGTGCTCGGCAAGGCTCCATATTCTTTTGTCAGGTCATGCACGGTATCAGCTGCATTAAGATACGATTCGTCGAGTTTGCCGACGAGAGTGAGGGAGCGGACAAGGTCAGAGGGGAGGTATTCGGTGTAGTCTAGGAAATCTGTCACGGTATGTTGCGCATCGGGATCTTCAGCAGGAGGCGTCCCCCGCAGAGCGTCCATGCTCATGGTTGTGGCCATCGCCCTTTGGAAGCTTTCAACACAGCTCGCAACATCCCACGATGATCTGTTGTAGGAGGAGTAAGATGGGATGCTGAGGACTCGCAATTTGGTCGGTGGTCCGCCTAGCGCGTCATAACGGTAAGGCTGAATGTCTTGGCGAAAGGTGGGACCCCATTGGTCTCTCTTAGAACATCCTAGACAAACCTAGGTTATTCAGCTTTAGGCTAAGATCTAACGCTGCTTATTCGAGATCACTCAAAGATCTGTGAGCCAAGTCTGCCTTGGTGGACTCGTAGCCAAAGACATACTGTACTGCTTGTTTCCTTTCAGAACTAAGTCTCCTTTCGTTTGGCAGCTTTGTGGCCTGTTCTACCGCGGTTCATCTGGACTCTACCCTCAACGGCCATAGTGAGGAATATCTTGAGCCTTTGAGGGCCTCTTCAAGTTCTCCATATCACTCCCAGATCATAATTCTTTTACCTACTTCAGTTTGATCTCGTCATAAATCTTCAAATCTCAACAAATAATCAGTAAAGTCAAGCATAATAACGTTACTAAGCTGCAATCATTGCATAGCAAACCACCCCTCTCATTCTTTGATCTTTACATCCTTCTCTTCATACTCCATCAAGTTCACATTGAACGCGCTGTACTCCTTCGCCGCTTACTCTACAACAGTGGACTCTCTCTGATCAATCGCCTGAGGACTTTCCATTTTAGTGCTTCTGACTCCCCTCACTAAAATGGCAAACATGAAAGTAGGCCAGCTTGCGGGACCAAATGACAGGTTCTGCCCCTACGCTGCGGTGAACAAATGGCCTTACAGACACCTTCATGGAGATGAGTCTGAGAGAGTATCGAGCAAATTCTTTGCTTCTGGAGAATTCCGCTCTCGAGGATGGACCATGCAAGTTAGCGTCTCTATATCATACAAAGTCATTATCACCAACTTTCGACACATTCATCATAGCAAGCACATTCATTTCGTACAATTTTGGGCCATGCTTCAAATACCCTCTGCCAAGCAGTCACTCTATCGCTCCTTCTCTATTTGTCCTCATCAACACCAAATTGCTGACTTATTTTCAGATACTACGTCCGCACTCTCCTGGACTCCGCCACCGAGCCATTACTGTTAATACCGAAATCCGAAGTAGAAACGCTCTTCCTTGATATCTATAACACCTTTGGGATCTATAAAGACTTCCCCGATAGCTCACGACACCCAGGCTGGGATCTCGGCTTCCAAGAGGAAGGCAGCCCGCGTCCACACTATCTAGGTCGTCTGACAGATAATTTTAGTTTAGAAGAGCTGAAGGAAAACATCCCCGCACAAGGCATGGCACCCGAAGAGGTTGAAGGTTTGGAAAACCGAACGTTCCCAGCTTTTCGCCGCAAGATGGAAGCAGCCATACTAGCTGGCAAAAACAAGAAGAAGAATGCCAGCGACAAGAAAAAACGAGATCGGGTGAACACGAAGCGTGGCTTCTGCGAGCAATTGAAGCGAACGCAATGCTATCTGGGCATTAGACCACGAGGGACTGTCAACAAGGATGATTTTCTCGCTGATCCAAACCTCACCTACGAGCAGTCGCTGGCGGCCCAGGCAGCATACGAGGAAGCAGCAGGTATCAAACTTCCTGCTCTAATTACGACATCGCCAGCTCCGTACCCGTTCGATAAGAGCGTCGTCTTCGTTTGCGTTGACATTGAAGCATGGGAGAGAGATCACAAAATCATCACCGAGATTGGTATCTCAACTCTTGATACTAATGATCTCGTCGGGATACCCCCTGGTGAAGGTGGTGCCAAGTGGATGAAGAAGCTTCGTGGTCGTCACTTCAGAGTTGCGGAGTACAGTCACTTGACTAACACAGAATTTGTTTCTGGCTGCGCCGAGAACTTTGAAGAGAAGTTTGGGACTAGTGAATGGATTTCGATCAAGGAAGCTCCTCAAGTCGTTGCATCCTGCTTCCGTCACCCATTCTCGGCGCCGGGACAATACACACCTTTCCCTCGCGAGCATCGCATGGTGGGAAGAAACGGCTCTGGCAGCCATTCTTTACCGCCCGTCAACGAACATGCACCAAAACGCAATGTTGTCCTCGTTGGTCATGAGATTAGGTCTGACATCGATTATTTGCGAACCATTGGGTACGATGTAACGAATCTGTCGAATCTCTTGGAATCCGTCGATACTGTTGACCTCTACAAGGCGACGAAACATGGGCGAGACACTTCTAGTCTTGGAGCAGTACTCTTGGACCTTGGTCTGGTGGGATGGCATCTACACAATGCTGTAAGTCTTCCTCGCGGCTCACTTTATCCGAACAACGGACTCGTAATCACGCTTTCCATGTGTTGAATTAACACTAACAATAAATTCAAGGGTAATGACGCAGGCTACACCATGGAAGGCAAGTCCGCCTTCCCCAATTGTTCCTCCCTCTTCCCTACCCTGAATAGGGCCAAAGCACACAATCTGGGAGCTCACACTCCTCGAGCGTGGTTTAACAAGATCCCCTCAATGCCTATTAAATCTATACTGACTCATTTCACCTCTAGCGCTCATAGGTATCTCCATAATCGCTCTCAATGTTACCCACGCGACGACCCCTTCCCTCGACCATCTCGACGCAGCTGCCGCTGAGGCCCAAGCCCGTATCGTCGAAGAAATTGAAGAGTGGGAAATCGCAGACGAGGAAGGCGGTGATGGCGGTGAAGCCAAGAAGCTCCCTAGTTTTCAACAAATGCACTCGGACAAGGTCTTCGAACAGGGAATGAGGCGCGCAAACAAGACTGAGGCGAAGGCGAGGCGCGGCCGAGGTGGAGGTGGTGGCGGTCGCGGTGGATCTGGTGGAGGAGGTAGAGGAAGAGGAGGCTACAATGGCAACTCCCAGAATAATTACCCACCACTGCAATCGTCGCTAGATGGGCCGGGAGTCACTCAATTCCATTCGGCCAACGAAAAGAAAGGTAGGGAGATGGTGGCGAGGGGTGGGCAGCATGGGGGCTATCTGGCACCTTATCTTCTCGATGGAGGAAGAGGAGATGTGAAGGCGCCGAGGAAAGAAAATGCGGGCCTGTCCGATCAGATGAAGAGTCGGCTTCAGGCACTTGATGATGAGGATGCGGACTATTTCACGATCTGAAGGGATGCAGTTGCAGGGATTTCTCGCGCGAAGTAAATCCTCAAGAAAACTGCTGTGGATGGGCTGGATGCTATGACGATGCGGTTCCGAACTGAGCTAGACAGGCTCTGATTACGGACTAGACACCTGATCAGGTGGAGATGCGAGGCATTGCATTCTAAGACAATGGCTTTCCAGGCGCTTCGGCCAGCTGATTAGCTAATTTGCAAATATCGAGCATATGCGAGCCAGCAGTCGTTGAATAGCAATATTGATTCCACTGAGTCTAATAGCGAACACCTAGCAACGAGAACTCCTCCCTCCCTCTAATCCCCCATTTTCACCCTCTCCTTCTAATATCCATCCTTTCTTCTCATAGCCAATCTTCTGCAAGCAATACAACGCACACGATCCACGGCACACAGTAAAAGACTGACCCCTCTATGAAATTCCCAGTAACTCAATGCCGCACGAAAACATTAGCAAATCAAGCCACCACCTGCGCCGAGCTGCGATCTAAAGTGAGCACCACAGAAGAGGGCTTATCGTAGTTGAAGACGGAGCGATGGTTGGACTTTTTTGGGGGTAATATGTGCAATGAAGTGAAGTAGAAAAAAATGAATGCAATGGTAATGTAAGCGTAATGGCGTAAGTGATGTAGTCTTTATCGATGATAGATCTTTTGTCGTTTCGCGTTCGCGATGAATTTGGCGTTGATGCATCTTAAAGTCAATAGTGACGATGTTTTCTTAAGTCAAGGACTCAAGAAGCAACACCACCAGCTGCCACCTGATTCCTTTGCTGATGAAACTGGCCAATAGTCGTAAATCCCCTGCTACTCGTCAGCGTCGGACATCCAGCATTCTTCACACCCTCCAAATAGGCTTTAGCATACTTTGATATATCAATCGGAACATCATCTTCATCGTCCTCCTTAGAACCATTGGTTCCATTAGTCTGGCTGCCTGGGAGATTGAATAGTGGCGGCTTTGTGGCTGATTTCCTTGTTGGGCTGTCGGCGCCATTGGTGGGTGCCGGGGGGCTGCTGCTTTGAGGGGCTGATGATGCGCCTGTGGTGCCGTTCTTGAGGGGGCTGCTCTCAGGGAACATTCGAGCTGGTGTGCTACCGAAGGCCTGAATCGATTTCCAGAAGGGTGCAGGACTGCTCTCGGGCATGTGGCTGGTGGGGAGTTTGTTGGTATTTGGCTGCGGCGGATTCAGATTGTAGGGTCTTGGGGCCGGAGTGCGCATTGGAGCGTCGGTGGACCAGGCGCCGGATGTGAGCGTGGGAGAAGAATCGATAGCGGTGAGATGCCCGTTTTTGCCGCGTATGGGCATTGGTGAGGTCTGGTCCGAAAGCACTGGCAGGGGGGCTTGAGTGGGTGCGTAGACTGGTGTGTAAGCTAGAATCTGGGGAGCTCGCGCACGGGTAGGCGTGTAGGATTCCTGGTATGATTGGGGGTATGATGAGAGTGGGGGTGTGCGAGTCGTTGGTGAAGACTTGACGTTTCCGTTCATTGGGGGAGGGACGAAGCCTGCGGTCAGCCTACCTGGTGTGCCAGGAGCAGAGGAAACACGTCCGCCGCCTTTGCCTGCTTGCTTGTTTGCTTGGGCAATGGCAGCCTCGCGATGCTCAGGCTTTAGGCGCCATTTCATACCCTTGCCTGGCTCATCTGGACGTCGAGGGATTTTCTCAAATGTTGGGCTCAAGGAGAGATTGTGTCGAATGGAGTTTTGCCATGCAGCAGTGGTAAATCGATAATAGGCATAGTGAGCCTTGATCCATTCGTAGATATTGTTGAGGCTTAGACATTGGTCCTGTGTGGAGGTGATGGCCCAAGTGATCATAGATGCGTAGCTGCATTGTGGTTTGATTTCCAAATTCTCGTCCAATGAATAGTCGATCTGCTCAGTCGACTCCATCATGATTGCCTTGCCTCGGCTTGCAGTCCCAGGTGACTTCTTCTTGGTGGAGCCGGTCGCATTTGGCTTGGGGGGTGAAGGCCGGGTGGGTGTGGCTGGTTGCTGCATCGGATAGGCTGCAGGAGCCATCATGCCCTGTCCATTGGCCTCTGGTGGTGGGTAGGGATGATATGAGTAAGGAACAAGGTGAGGGGGCCTTGCTGGGGATTGAGCTGGTAGAATTGGGCGTTGAGAGTTCGCAACTTGCTCAGCACTCAACATATTGTTCGTAGGCGCAGCAATCCTGTCAAGGTAGATCTGGTCGACTTCTGTCTGCCCATCCGCAGATTGGAACAACATCTCGGTATTGGCAATGGCAATGACGGTTCCGCTCTTGATCAACTTTGACTCCCCCTTCTTGATCACGGTGTCATTGATTTTGATACCGTTGCGTCCCCTGACAGAGACGTACCACTGTTCGTCCTCGACATTGTACTGCAACTCGGCGTGCGTCCTCGACACCACCTTGTTCGGCCCCAAATCAATCTCAACTGACTCGGCCTCCTCGTTGTTTTTTGAATCAGCGTTCGCGCCAACAATCTGGGGATCTTGTGGGCCTGGCGCACGACCAAAAGAGATATGGTTTGTCATCAAGTAGTATGTCCAGTCCTTACCGCACAGCCTCGCGTAGGCGTTGATGTTTCCTTCGCCCCATACCTGTTCGGTATCTGAGTTGTTGTATTTCTCTGCCACAGCGGTAGTGTAGTCGGGGACGAGTAAGCCTCGTATAACGTCATTGACCGCTTCCTGATCATTGGGTTCTTCCTCTCCAGTAGTTGTCTCGTCACTCGACGTTTCTTCGTCATCGGCATCATGCACCTCCGGTGTCTTTTGTTTGCGGCGACGTTGAGGGGCAGCGGTAGGGGCAGCAGTGGCCTGGCACGGATTAGCGGTGTTGGTTTTGAGCTTTGTATATGCGGCATTACTCGCCTTTCTCTTCTTGCTAGCTGGCTGTGCCCTTGGCTGGGTGGGGGAGGACTGTAACTCTGCCAGGCGGGTATTGGCAGCCCGCTTGCGTTCGCTCCGACGGGTTGGAGTCGACATTCTTTATTGCAGCTCAACGCTAGAAGCAGGCCGGTCAGCCTTGTCTTGCGATACAGTAGACTCGGGGTTGAGTATGTATATAGCGAGCAGAATGCGCAATGTGTTGATAGGCAAAGTGCATTTACCCGGTTCGTACATACGTCAGAGTTGACCGGAGGAACGTACTGTAAATAGTCAATATGTTAACACTTCGGCTCGTCGTAGAAGCTGTTTGATAGGATATTTCCGGGCTTGGTTGTAATGTGATGCGGTGTTATGGAGTGGGTAAGGTATGTGTTTGGGTAGCAGCTGATTGTGTGGTTGGTAATTGGGGTAGTGTAAAGAACGCGTGCCGTACGCGAGATTGCCACCACTTCTACTTGGTCCTCTTGAAGATGTCGCAGTAGCTGTGTAACTGTGCGATAGTAGAATTCAGAGGCAGACGGGGACCTGTGTAAATATTAAGAGAGTCGAGAGGCCCGAAAGTAAATATTTGATCGGAGTTTGGCTTTGATGACACTAAACCTCATTGGCTAGTTCCTTCAATAAACCAAGGTAAGACTCACACAAAACGCATTATACACCTCCGCGACATTCCTATGTTTTGTAAATTATTCCCGGCAGAACCCTACGAGTTGAGACAAGTTACTGCGCGTGTATGACGCCATGTCCTAATTACAGTGTTTATTGATTTCTGTGGAAAGATAGAAGTCCAGAAGACTCAAGACCGTATCTTGAGCCATCATTCCAATCTGAAGACCGACAACATGTTGCTTACAGATAGCGAGTCACCCTCCGCACCGACGAGCTTCCTGGGCACTCGGGGCCGCTTTAAAGCTTTGTGGGCCTTACAAAGCTCCCGGAATGCGCGGAGTGATGATCTGTCCCAGGAGATCTCTTTACGCTCAGCCGCACAATGACACCAGAAGCGGTGGACTTCACTCTATATCGATTGGCCAGTCGAGTATCCACCCTCCAGAGCAGGTGATCACCAGCCTCAATGGCGGCAAAATGTTTGGGAGTGGCCGGATGCTTATTGAAGTCTAGCCGTTTAGAGTAATATAACGCAATAACCTCTCTGCTGTCCTGGCGTTTTGCGTGGAAGTAACAGTCTCAGTGGCACTGTGCTGTCTGGAGATGTCAGGATATTTGTTGATTGGTCTACCAGACAAGGCAGCTGGGCACTTCATCCCATTTCTGTGGATCCTTGGATTCTTTTCCCCAGATTATGGCGTTTTTAAGGCAGAAGTGCCCCCACCGTCACTGCCCAATTCGATTGGGAGATATTTCTCGTAAAAAGCTTGAGGAAGCCTTCGGATGCTTGATCTGCTCCCGAAAAAGATTCGAGCGGAACTCGATTCTTTTTTCGAATGCTTCAAGAGTTTCCTTTGTGCGTTGTGCTTATGGATGGGACAGAATTATACCTCTACCGTAACGAAGAGTCTGATCGCCCTCTCTGTAGCTCGACCAGAGCCTTGGTTCATATATATCCCATAATGATCTCCTCTCGAGCCGATAAATTTGCTCTGTACGTTTCTGCCTGAGGAAGCAAAAAAAGCTTATACCCCAACCTTATAGCAGAGCCTCATCACCCGCTATCAGAGTTTCTCATTCTTCCAGCTTGTCGACCATACCATTAGTAATAATAATCCTCCTCACTCCAGCCTCCTAACCTTCCCCCTACTCCTGTTCCCCTTGACATCCCTCCCCTCCTCAATGCCCAACAACGCCCTCCTCTTCATCTCCCCCACATCCTTCAACCCATCCCTAACCACCCTCGTCTCAACATTTACCCCCTC
>JAABUS010002068.1_pt1 | contig 39774 bp, 29 predicted proteins | sample 5560161 | NCBI WGS metagenome assembly JAABUS01 (sample SAMN10711885, study PRJNA513376) | rock metagenome | isolation source: Antarctica rocks | place: Antarctica: Victoria Land, Trio Nunatak nord | collected 2016-01-04
GCCGCGAGTCGGTCCCTGCGTCATCGTCGTGCGGGTGGGCCCGGCAGGGATCGAACCTGCGACCCTGGGGTTATGAGCCCCGTGCTCTACCGCTGAGCTACAGGCCCTTTCTGCCCGTCAGTGTATCTGACCCAGACCGGGTGAACCACAAGCGGCGCTTGACCCGGCCCAGTGTCCTGGAGAAGCATGGCGCAACGACTCCCTGAACGTCGCGATCGTGTGACCTCGCGACGCCGGAAGACGCTCCGTATCGAGTATGGATCAGACAGGAATGGCCGAGTCGTCTCCCATCCGCCGGTCCCGCTGGTGGCAGTGGTTCCTGCCGGTGATGATCCTGCAGCCCGACGTCCAGGTCCTGCTCATCTCCCGGCTGCTCTCGGAGCTCGGGATAGCCACGTTGACCTACGGTGCGATGGTCCATATCGCCCGCGCCGGCGCCGGGCAGATCGAGGTCACGCTCCTGACGACCGCCGGGGCGCTGGCGGCGCTCATCTTCGGGCTGCGCGGCGGTGCTATCGCCGACTCGATGTCGAAGCGGGTCGCGCTGGGGCTGGGCTACCTGCTCCAGGCGGCGCTGTGCGTCGTCGTCCCGCATTATCTCGGGACGACGTTCCTCTCCCTGCTGCTGCTCGTCTTCTCGGTCCGGTTACTGACCCAGATCGTGTCGCCAGCCGTGAAGTCGGCCGTCGTCCTCGTCGCCGGCGCTGGGGAGATCGCGACGGCGATCACGCTGCTGACAATGGCGGGCGGCGTCGGGAGCGGGGCCGGGACGGCACTCCTGGCGCCGATGCTGATCAAACTGTTCGATATACGGGTGATGCTCCTCGTTGTCGCCGTCATCCTGCTGCTGGCGGCCATTCGGACCTTCCGCCTGCCGAGTGAGCGGCGGTCGACTGCACTGGTCGACGGTGACGACCCGACCACAGAGGCGACGCTCTCGATCCGGACCGCCGGCGCGTGGCTCCTGGCGAACCCGGCGTTGGCCTCGATCATCACGAGTGGTGCGATCGTCGCGGTCCTGAACGACGTCTTCGAGTCGCTCCAGCCGATCTTCGTCCGGGACACGTTGAGCACCGACCCAGCCAACAGCATCTACGTCTTCGCGCCGGGACTGATCGGGACGGTCGTCGCCGTGCTGCTCAGCCCGCTGCTGGTTCGCTGGCCGGGGGAGCGCTGGCTGATCGGGCTGTCGCTGGCCTCCTTCACCCTGGCGATGGTCCTGCTCGGCGTCATCGGTACCGTCGCGCCGTACCTGGCGCCGTACAGCCCGCTGCACCTGCTCTCGCCGTTCGGCCTCTCCTTCAGCGAGCCCGTCCTGGCCGCCGGGCTGATCGGCATCCTGGTCAAGTTCGGCGGGGGAGCGGCCAACACGGCCGTCCAGAGCTTCATCAACCGGCGGGTCGGCTTCGGGCAGCAGGGCGCCGCCTTCGGGATGCAGAACTTCCTCCAGAACGCCCTCGGGGTCGTCGGGACGCTCGGTTTCGGCGCTCTCGCCAACCGCTACGGCACGGACTTCGTCTTCATCGCCGCCCCGTTCACCGTCGTCGCGATCGTCGCTTTCCTGATCCGCCGGAGTGATGGGTCCACCGGGCGGGCGACCGAGCCGGGGTCGGGCGATCGAGATGGAGTTCCGGCAGTTGAAGAACCGGACTACCCGTCGTCGTAACGGGTGATGCATATTGTTTCTGCACGGTCGCCAGAAAGTCCGCCAGAGCGGCCCTTCTGCTGGCTCCGGCCCGACGGCACCTCGACCACGAGTGATCATCGCCTCCGAACGTTCGCGCCTCAGATCCAATATGCATCACCCGTGTCGGAGGGACATGGCTTTCCTTGTTCGCGCACGGCGGCGCGAAACCGCGGAGCCGTCCCGGCCTTCGCAATCAACGGGCTCAAAGTGAGACGTTGGTGGCGAGGCTAGTCTCGCCTGACGGCGAAGGCCGCTACGGTGGCCTGGCTCGTAAAATTCGCCCGTACGAAACGGCGCCGCCGACTGGACGAAGCCCCTCTCCACCGCAGTGGGGAGGGGTTGGGGAGGGGTCTGCTCGCGACCGACGAAGTTCGCCGGAGCGCGTACGTCACGGGTCGGCGCCTTCTCGAACCTGTCGCGATTCAGGAATGAGGGCAGGGGGCGGCTTGACAGCGTTGGACGATTCCACGATTAATCCCGAGTAAATAGGTAGGTTTTCAGGGTGTCGATGCATCATTGAGCCTGCCGCCCGGGAGTTCAGCCCCCATGTCGATCTCCACCGCCGATCCAGGCCAACGTATCGGTGGGAGCCATCCGTCGCGCCGCCCGGTGTAGCCGGGTCGCAGCGCCCGCGCCGTTGGCCTGCTGGTCGGCGCGGTACTCGTCCTGATGACGGCCCTACTTAGCGTCCGGTTCGGCGCCCCTCCGGTCTCGACGGATGCCGTCTGGAAGGCGCTGTTCCACTACGACGCGACCGTCCATGACCAGGCCGTCGTCCGGTCGCAGCGTGTGCCGCGGACCGTGATCGCGCTCGGGGTCGGGGCCGGGCTGGCGGTCGCCGGGGCGACGATGCGGGCCATCACCCGGAACCCGCTCGGCAGCCCGTCGATCCTCGGCGTCAGCAGCGGCGCCTCGTTCGCCGTCGTGATGGCCGTCTTCTACCCTGGGCTGAGCAACGTCCAGGACTACGTCTGGTTCGCCTTCTTCGGTGCGATCGTCGCCTCGGCGCTGGTCTTCACCATCGGCTCGGTTGGGGACGCGCAGAACGCACCGGTCCGGCTGACCCTGGCCGGCGTCGCGGTCTGGGCAATCGTCGGCCCGAACGCCTTCGGGAAGTCGACGCTGCTGCGGACGACCGCCCGGCTCCAGTCGGCCAGGAGCGGCGAGCTGTTTCTGGCCGACATCAGCATCCGGCGCTGCTCCCAGCGGCGGCTGGTGCGCGATCTGGCGATGCTCTCGCAGGGAGCGGTCGCTCCGGCCAGCCTCCGGGTCGACGAACTGGTCTCGCTGGGCCGCATCCCGCATCAGGGGCTGTTCCGGCAGTGGTGCGACCGCGGCGAACGCATGACCGACGGCGCCGTCTGCGACCGCCGCCTGGCCGAGCTGCGCTCCCGCGACATCGAGACGCTCTCCGGTGGGCAGCGTCAGCCGGCCTGGTTCGCGATGGCGCTGGCGCAGGACACTCCGATCCTTTTCCTCGACGAGCCGACGACCTTCCTCGATATCTCCGCCCGGCTTGAGATGCTCGACATGGTCTGGCGGCTCAATCGCGACGAGGACCGGACGATCGTCATGGTCCCGCACGACCCCAACGTGGCGGCCCACTGCGCCGGACAACCTGATCGCGATGGCGGACGGTCGGATCGTCGCCACGGGCCACCCGTCCGACGTGATCGACGAGGCGCTGCTGCGGGACGTCTTCGGGATCGACGCCGGGGTCAGGAGGGACATGAGGACTGGTCGACCGCTCGTTCTCGCTCGATCGTCAACACCCCAGCCAGCCATCTCGCGGTCGCTTGACAGCTCGCCCCCCCGCCGTGAGCGTCGCGATCTGAACGCGGGGACCGGACTGCTCCTCCCTCATGGACCAGGTGCAGCACCGGCCCGTTCTCAACGAATGCGTTCACGGCGGGGCGTGCGACAGAGATTTCCGATTGTCGCCAGTGGAGAGACAACCCAGAGGTGAACGCTTCGACCGCGTGATGACGGCGCCCAACGTAGGTAGGGCGCCGTCATCGTGCTAGCGCGGATGGAGGAGTGGCAACGCTGGTCCGGTTCCTCGCCGACTCATTCCTCCTCGTTTGGGTCCCGGTTGTCTTCTCCTATCCTTGTCGGATTCCCGCGACCTTCGAGACGAAACGGGATTGCCCTCTACCCTCCTACCCGTTGTCGCGAGTGGCCAGACCGGAGCTGAGCGGGGCGAACGGGTTGATCGGCAGTCCGCCGACGGCAGTGATCATCGTCAGGCTTCCGTCGTCGCCGACCGCGAATCCCTTGACCGTACCCTCGAAGCTGTTGATCGCGTAGAGGAAGCGGCCATCGCTGGTCATCGCGATGTCGGAGATGCCGACCCCCACGTCACCTGCCTGTGGATCGAGCGGTTCAAGGACGCCATCCGTCCCGATTCGGAAGCTGGAGATGACGCCTCGGCGTGACGCCTCGGACGCCACAGAGACGATGGGAGACGGCCCGAAGGCGGCGATGTAGGCAAACTGGCCATCCGGCGAGACGATCACCCAGCACGGGTCGGTCTCGCCATATTTGACGGTCCCACCGACCGGTGTCAGATGGCCTTCCGCGCCGACCTCATAGGTGGCCACGCCACTCTCGCCCTCGAGCTGCTGGAAGTTCTCGCTCGTGATCAGTCGTCCCTCGGCGTCGAACGAGAAACCGAAGGGACCGAAGCCAGACGTCTCGTTGACGATGGGACCGTCGGCCACTCCGTCCTCACCGACGGTGAATGTGTCGATCCGGTCGGAGATCCACTGGGAGGCGATCAGTGTGTCGCCCGCCGGGTTGAACGAGATCTGAGCGCAAGCAGATGAGGCTCCGCCGCTCAGTTCCCGCGTCGAACCGGGGATCGGCGAGAGCTCACCGGTATCGGCGACGGTGAAGCCCGTGATACTCGGCAATCCGCCCAGACAGAGACCGGCACCCGTTTGGGTTCCGCCACTGTTCAGGACGTAGAGGATCCCATGGTTGATCGTCAGGCTCGTTGGTCGCTCGCCGCCCGAATCCTGGGCCTCGATCAGCTCGAGCCCGTTGCCAGTGACATGGAAGACGGAAATCGTGTCGCTACCAGCGTTGGCCGCGAAGACGAGATCATTGCCGCCGCCGAGATCGATCGGTGAGGACTGGCCCTCGACACTACCGACGATCAGCATGCCGGATGATGCCTCGTACGCTCCGCTGCCCTGACCATCGGTGTCGAACCGGCCGGCGGGTGAGAGGCTCCCATCCTCGGCACGATCGTAGGCGAGCACCTCGTTCCTCGTGAAGTTGTTGGTCAGCGTGTAGACGGACCCACCAGGAATCACTGCGTCGGGCGTATTGTCCTGGGCGAGGACTGGCAGGCCGCCGCCAAGAAGCAGCGCAAGCATCAGGAGCCCACTGAGCAGCGTGTAGGGGAGTCCGACGAAGCCGTGTACCAGGTTCTTTGTCACGATCATTCCTTCTGTGAGGTCACCGTTTAAGTAGAACCAGCTCGACGGCTGGATTGTCATAACGACCGGTCCTTCGGCGCTGGTCACTCCCACCGAAACTCACGCGAGTCGGCGGCTACGCCCCCCCTTTTCGGCTAGCAGAGAATCGCCCGACGCCGTCGTCGGCTCCTGCCAGCCTAGCCGGATCACGTAAACGGGCCGGTAAATCAGCGGGAACAAATCGGCAACAAAGCGGTGATCGTCAGTAAACGGCGATCCATCGTGATCTGTTCCGGTCCGAGGCGCGACCAGCATGAGATGTGGAATTGGAACGCCGATCCGTTCAGGTGTCTTTGGCAGCGGAACGTCCCGCTGCGTCGCTCGCAAGTCCCAAGGCGAGACCGGTTGCCGACCAGCACCGAGTACCCGCCTGGGCAATATTCACGCACCGGGTGAAGGTCGACGAGTGGGGAGCGCACATCGGCGCCACGGCCAGGAACGTTTCGGCGACGCATTGCTAGAATGGGTTCCGACCACCTCTGGCCATCGCTCACGTCGACGATCCTGTGGACCGAGTCGTAGGAACTTGAGTTGCGTTGATGGTCTGCCTGAAACACTACTCTCAGGCAAGGTGATGGAGATCGAGTTCGATGGACCGAGAGGAACTGGCTGCGTGACGACGATGACGATGGCCGTCGACGATGAGCTCGAGGCCGTGCTGCGCTCGGACGCGTTCTCCGTCAACCCGTACCCGGTCTACGGACGGCTCCGCAATGAGGACCCGGTCCACTGGAGCGAGAGCCAGGGGGCGTGGCTGGTCACGCGCTACGAGGACGTCGCCGCGACGATCCGCGACGCCCGTCGCTTCTCCAGCCGGGAGCGCTTCTCGGCGGTGCTTGAACCGCTATCACCGGAGGACCGAGCCCGCTTCGACCCGCTGGAGCAGCACTTCTCGGTCGGCCTGCTCGGCTCGGACCCGCCGGATCACACCCGCCTCCGCCATCTGATCAACCGGGCGTTCACGCCGCGGGTCGTCGAGGAACTCCGGCCGCGGATCCAGGTCCTTGTCGACGAACTGCTGGACGCGGTGCGGGATCGGGGCGAGATGGACCTGATCCGGGACTTCGCCTACCCGCTGCCGGCGACCGTCATCGCCGAGTTGCTCGGTGTTCCGGCCGAGCATCAGGACCGCTTCAAGGTCTGGTCGGACGGCATTCTCAGCTTCCAGGGGACTGGCCGGTCAACGATCGAGACGCTGGCCCGGGCCCAGTCCGACCTGCTAGAGATGCGCGCGTTCCTGACCGACCTCCTCGATCACCGGCGACGAGCGCCGTCCGACGACCTGCTCGGCCGGATGGTGGCGGCGGAGGAAGCCGGTGACCGGCTCTCATCGGCTGAGTTGCTGACGACCTGCGTGACGCTCCTGACGGCCGGTCACGAGACGACGACCAACCTGATCGGCAACGGGCTGAACCTGCTGCTGCGTCACCCGGACCAGCTGCTCCGGTTGCGGGACGACGCGAAGCTGATGCCGGCGGCGGTCGAGGAGATGCTGCGCTACGACAGCCCGCTCCAGCGCAACCCGCGCCGGGCGGCGGAGGACCTCGAGTTCCGCGGCCGGACGCTGCGGAAGGGCGACTTCGTCCTCCAGATCCTCGGCTCGGCCAACCATGACCCAGAGAAATTCCCCGACCCGGAGCGCTTCGACATCGCCCGGACGCCGAACAAGCACCTCGCCTTCGGCCACGGCATCCACTTCTGCCTCGGCGCACCGCTGGCGAGGGTCGAAGCGCCGGTCGCCATTGGGACCCTGCTGCGCCGGATGCCGGAGATTCGCCCAGCCAGCGACGAGACCGTCTGGCAGCGGCATGGCCTCCTGCGCTCGTTGGCGACGCTTCCGGTCAGCTTCTGAGCGCGGCCGGACCTGCCTGGCATTTCGGACACGGACCCGCCCAACTCGCCTTGAACGGTGCGATAATCGGCGGCGCCGCCGGCGGGGTGGGCACGACGAACGACGATTCACGCGACCATTGCCGGGCGGTCTCGCTGGTGAGGCCGTCCAGGGCAACGAGATCCTCGCCAGCAACGCACGCGGGAGACAGGCGATGCGCAGCAATCACGTCCGGGAGCGACTACAGGCCGGAGAGCCGTCGATCGGAACCTGGCTGGCCCTGCCGAGTCCCGAGGCGGCCGAGTACGTCGCCACTCTCGGCTTCGACTGGCTGACCGTCGACGCCGAGCACAACCCGGTCGACATCCGGACGCTGTCGCTGATGTTCGGGGCGATCGCCGGGAAGGGTGTCGCGCCCTTCGTTAGGATCCCCTGGAACAGTGGCGAGAACATCAAGCGGGTCCTCGACGCCGGCGCCTGGGGCATCGTGGTGCCGATGGTCAACACACGGGCGGAAGCCGAGGCGGCGGTCGCCGCCGCCCGCTACCCGCCGCGGGGCGTCCGTAGCATCGGCGGTGGGCTGACCGGGGTCCGGTTCGGGGCATCGGGTGGGGAGTACCTCCAGCACGCCGATGACAACATCGTCGTCGCGCTGCAGATCGAGCACGCGATCGGGGTCGAGAACGCCGACGCGATCCTGAGCGTGCCGGGGGTCGACGCCTGTTTCATCGGGCCGAACGACCTTGCGGCGTCGATGGGCGTCGGGAACGGCGTGCCGCTCGAGAGCGAGGACCCGCGCCTAATGGAGGCGATTGCCGAGATCAAAGCCGCCTGCGTCCGCAACGGCGTTGCGCCCGGCATTCACACGTCGGGGGCGAACGGCGTCAACCAGCGGATCGCCGAGGGGTTCCAGTTCCTCGCGATGGCGAGCGAGTCGAGCTACCTGCTCAGTGGTCTGCGGTCCGACCTCGCCGCCCTGAATTGGTCCGCATCGCCGCGGGACGGTGCCGCAGGCGCGGTGCCGAGCGGGAGCGCGGTGCGCTATTAGCCAAGGCGCCCAGCCCCTACGCTCGGCGGGTCCGCCCGGCCCTGGAGGATCGGGCTCAGGAACATGAAATGTCCGCGGACGGTGCCGGTTCGTAGGGGCGAAGTGCCAGGTCGCCGCAGCGGCCCGTCGGCGGGGGCCAACAACGGTCCGACCAACCGCGGCGCCGCGAAAGCGGGGTATGGCGCATGACGGCGCGGCAGCGAAGCGAGCAAGGCAAGCGAAGCGAGAGCCATGTCCCTACGACATCGGCGCTGCCGTCCACAGATGAACCCATGTCCCTACGACGACAGCGCAAATCCACCGATCCATGTCGTTGAGCCCGGTCCGTTTACGGCCGGGCTTGGCCGGACAGTCCCGGATCACCCACGAAAGGCGACAGACATCACCATGAAGCTGGTCATTGCTTCGGCCGAAGGCGAACACTATTTCCATCTGCTCGATGACGTCGGGATCGAGGGGCTTCAGGTCGTCCACGCCGCCGGGGCCGAGCAGGTCGGCGCCGAGATCGTCGACGCCGACGTCTTCTACGGCTTCCCGACCCGGGACCAGTTCGCCTCCGCGAAGTCGCTGCGGTTCATCCAGTCGCCGGGTGCCGGAGTGGACTGGATCGCCCGGGTGCCCGGCCTCGCCGAGAGCGACGTCGTCGTCGCCAACACCCGGGGCGCCCACGCGCCGTCGATCGCCGAGCACGTCTTCTCGCTCCTGCTCGCGCTGACGCGGGACATCCCGCAGATGATCGATTGGCAGCGGGAGCGGCACTGGGGCCGGGTCGAGGCCTACAAGAGCCTGCGCGAGGTCAAGGACAGCACGATGGGCATCATCGGCTACGGCGCGATCGGTCGGGCGATCGCCCGCCGCGCCGACGCCTTCGAGATGCGGGTCCTCGCCGTCGATGTCAACCCGGTCCAGGGCGACAGTCCCGTCGAGGAGGTCTGGTCGACTGACCGGCTTCCGGACCTGCTGGCCCAGTCGGACATCGTGGTCGTCGCGGTGCCGTACACCCCCGAGACGCATCACCTGATCGATTCGGCGGCCTTCGAGCAGATGCGGGCCGACGCCAGTCTGATCGTCATCTCGCGGGGCGGGATCGTCGATGAGGCAGCGCTGGACGCGGCGCTGCGAGCCGGGCGGATCGCCGGGGCCGGGATCGACGTCGCGTCGGTCGAACCACTGCCGGCCGACAGCCCGCTGTGGACGACGCCCAACCTGATCATCACGCCACACGTCGCCGGGGCGTCGGGACCGAAGGAGCGCCGCTGCGTCGAGATCTTGCGGGAGAACCTGATCCGGCTGGCCAGCGGTGACGAGCCGGTCAACCTGATCGACAAGCACCGCGGGTACTGATCCCGGTACCATGCCCTCGTTCCGGCCCCGGACCTCTGCTCGACGATGACAAGGGAGGGTGAGATGAAGATCACGCGCCTGCGCCTGCGGGAATTGACCGGCTCGTTCACGACGGAGTCCGAGTTCTGGGAGGAGCGGCTCCAGCGTCCGATCGACGTCTACCCGGAGCACCGCCGGGAAGGGTTCGCCGAGGGGACGCCGATCGCGGTCGGTGACAACCAGTACCGGCTCCGCTGCATCTTCCTCGAGATCGAGTCCGACGAGGGGGTCACGGGCCTGGCCGGACCGGTCTCGCACGATGTCGCCTACATGATCGGCCGTCAATTCACGCCGCTGTTGCTCGGCGAGGACCCGACCGCCAATGAGCGCCTCTGGGACAAGATGTACCGCTACGCCGTCCACGGCCGCAAGGGCGCGGCGATGATGGCGATCAGCGCGATCGACTGCGGACTGTGGGACCTCAAGGGCCGGTGGCTGGGCCAGCCGGTTCACCGCCTGCTCGGCGGCCCGGTCCGAGAGTCGATCCCCGCCTACGCCAGCGCGCTCGGCTACTCGCTCGAACCGGAAAGAGTCCATGCCCAGGCGGCGAGGTTCATCGCTGAGGGCTACACCGCGACGAAGTGGTTTCCACGCGGGGCGCCGACCGATGGCCGTGACGGGATCCGGCGGAACATCGAGCTGGCGAGCACGCTGCGGGACGCGATCGGGCCTGACAACGACTTCATGCTCGACGCCTGGATGAGCTGGGACGTCCCGTACACGGTGATGATGTCCGAGGTGCTGGAGGAGTTTCGCCCGCGTTGGCTGGAGGAGCCGATGATGCCGGACATGATCGCGGCCTGTGGCGAGATTCGGCGGCGGTCGCGGCTGCCGATCGCGACCGGTGAGCACGAGTACACGCGCTGGGGGATCAAGCAACTGCTCGACGCCGGGGCAGCCGACGTCCTCCAGCCCGACACGTATTGGGCCGGCGGGATCACGGAGATGGTCAAGATCGCGGCGGTCGCGTCCTGCTACGGCATCCCGGTCATCCCGCATGGGCACTCCGTCCCGGCCAACATCCAGCTCAGCGCGGCGCTGCCGATCCCGTCGGTGCCGATGGTCGAGTACCTGGTGAAATGGAACACGCTTCACCAGCACTTCTGGGCGGAGCCGGTCGTACCCGTCAACGGAATGGTGACCGTCCCGACCGTCCCCGGGATGGGCGTCGAGATCGACCTGGCCAAGATCGACGAGGAGCGGGACCTGGAGTGGATGTGACAAACCCCTCCCCCCGGCCCTCTCCCCATCTCGGTTTCGTTCCTTCGGTCCTTACCGGATGGAGAGGGAGAGAGGGGCCGTTTCGTCAGCGGTCGGCTGACGAGCAGCCCCCTCCCCAACACCTCCCTGGGACCGGTGAACCGAAATCGTCTTCTGGCAATGGAGCGAACCGGTCCCAGGGAGGGGATCCATGCTGGTTGGGTTGAAGAACTCCGTGCAGATCCAGACTGGCTTCGCCAACCGTCTCCCCCTCCCTGGGCGGTGAGTCGCTTCAGCGACGAAACCGAGCCGGGTAGGGGGTCGGGGGTTGGGGACTGCTCCGCCACCGACCGGCGTTGAAGCCCGATGCGTTTCCCCTTCCCAGAACGGACTATCCTCCGACCCAGCCTCAGTACGCCAGCCTCTGCAGCGCCGCCGCCAGCACCTCGATCCCGGCGACACAGTCCACCAGCGACGAGAACTCCTCCGGTGTGTGGCTCCGGCCGTCGCGGCTGCGGACGAAGATCATCGCGACCCGGCTCACGGCCTCCATCCGCTGGGTGTCGTGGACCGCGCCGCTCGCCATCGTCAGCGTGGGAACGCCCTGACCGGAGGCCGCCGCTTCGAGCAGCCCGACGACGTCCGGGTCGCAGATCACCGGGTCGAGGTCGAAGGTGAGGTGCCAGTCGATGGTCAGGTCCCGCCGGGCCGCGACCTCCCGCATCAACGCCTCGTGGCGGGCGTAGAGCAGCTGCCGGGCGGCCGGGTCCGGGTGGCGGGCGTCGACCGTGAACGTGACCTTGCCAGGCACGATCGCCGGGCCGTTCGGCTCGACCTCCATCCGGCCGACCGTCGTGACGGCCGGGCGGCCCATCCGGTGAGCCGTGGCGATCACGCCGGAGATGATCTCGGCCGCGCCGGCCATCGGATCGCGCCGCCGGTCCATCGGGAAGGCGCCGGCGTGGTTGGCCTCGCCGGTCAGCGTGACGACGTAGTGGCGGATGCCGGTGATCGCATCGACAACGCCGACGGGCAGCCCGGCTTGTTCCAGGATCGGTCCCTGCTCGATGTGGAGCTCGACGAAGGTCTCGATGTCGTCGCGGGCGGCCTCGGGGATTCGGGCTGGGTCCAGACCGACGGCGCCCATGGCGTCGGCTATGGTCTCGCCGTCGTAGCCGATGGTCGCATCGGGGTCGCCGGGCGCGATCGCCCCGGTGATGGCGCGGGAGCCCCAGAAGCTGGCGGACGGGAAGCGGCTGCCCTCCTCCTCGCAGAGTGCCAGCGCCTCCAGTGATCGCCGTGGGGTTCCGAACCGCTCGCTCAGCGTCCGGATGGCGACCAGGGCGGCGATCGCCCCGAGGGCGCCGTCGTACCGGCCACCGGGACGCTGCGAGTCCAGGTGCGAGCCGGAGACGACCGCCTGTCCGCCGTCGGTCCCCTCAAGCCGGCCCCAGACGTTGCCGACAGCGTCGCGCCGGACATCGAGCCCGGCCTGCGCGCACCAGGCGGCATAGCGGTCCGTCGCCGCGACCCACTCGGGCGAGTACACCGTTCGCCAGACGCCGGTCTCCCCGTACGCGCCGTCCTGGGCTAGCTCGAGGATCATCCGCTCAAGGAGATTCGAATCGACCGTGATGCGTTCAGGTGATGCCATATGCTTACCTCGGTCTGCTGTCGGACAACCTTCGGCTTGTGGGAACCGACAAGCCAGGGCCGTTCGAGCTTTTCGCTCCGTCGAGACGAAATCAGCAACCCAACGGGGAGTGAACGTGCGAAGCGATATTGGACAATCATCAGCAACTTTCAGCGACGAGGTTTCGGTATAGCTTGAGAAGGAGTTGGCACCGTGTCTGATGAAACCAAGAAGCAACCCACTCGCTTGCATGGTGGTCTTGTAGCACTTCTAACGCCGATTCTCGTGTTGATTTTCTGCATCGTGGGGGTCAAATCGGTTCAGGATGCGCGAGCCGACAGAGCGGCGACAGCTACTGCTGGGGTAGTGGCCGCCAACGTTCGTTCTACGGCGGGCGCGATTGCCACTCGAACGGCCGTCGCGGATGATCAAACTACCACTGTAGAAGAAGTCATGCGGGGCGAAGGACACGTCATCGAGGTAGTTGTGTTTCGTGACGGAGGACTTTGGAGTACGGTTTCCGGTACCTTCTGCGTGGATACCCAGTCTGGTCCGATCCCGGCTCTGCGATGCGACGGCTTCTCCAACGGTCGATTCAGCCTTTTTGTGGGAACTGACTGGGTGGGCCGAGCTTCAGTATCCTTCACGTTCGATGGCGAGATTCGGACCTTCTACACTGAGTATCGCGGTGGTTTGTTGGGATGGGAGGCAACATCCATCCAAGTGGTTTAGGGCCGTCCAAGGGCCGGTTGGACAGTAAGGCTGCGATGCCCGGCGACTTACTCAGGCTGGGACCGTGCTCGCATTCTGCCGACCGCCGAAGTTCGGGAATGACTGTAGTCCCTGTACTTCGTGTGGCCCTCGCCGGCCGTAACGGGACTCGCGATCAGGACAAGGAATCATCGGCGACAGACGAGAAGAGTAGCCTGAAAAAGCAGCGACGGCGACCCGTTCAGGGTTGCCGTCGTCAGTGTCGTGATCCGCAGACAGATGGAGCGGGGGACCGGACTCGAACCGGCGACATGCTGCTTGGAAGGCAGCCACTCTACCAACTGAGTTACCCCCGCGGAGCCGGAGCGCCACGGAACCGGGATCGCATCGGTCGGGGTGATAGGACTCGAACCTACGACCTCAGCGTCCCAAACGCCGCGCGCTACCAACTGCGCTACACCCCGGTGATCGACCGGCACCCTAGTATAGGGTCGCCGCGACCAACTAACAACACCCCGAGCTCGGCTCGGGACCGGAGCGACGAGGCGAGCTCGCGCCGCCGCTCCGGTAAGGAGAACGGGATCGTCAGGAGACCGGGTCGATCTGGGCCCGCTGGAGCATGCCGCTGAAGTCGATGTAGAGGCTCTGCCACTCGGTGACGAAGTCCAGCGCCGCCGTGCCGGCCTCGCGGTGGCCGTTGCCGGTCCCCTTGGTCCCGCCGAATGGCAGGTGGATCTCGGCGCCGATGGTGCCGGCGTTGACGTAGAGGATGCCGGTGTCGATGTCCTGCATCGCCCGGAAGGCCGAGTTGACGTTGGCCGTGAAGATCGAAGCGGAGAGGCCGTACTGGACGCCGTTGACCACGTCGATCGCCTCGTCCAGGCTGCCGACCGGGATCACCGCGCTGACCGGCCCGAAGATCTCCTCCTGGGCGATCCGCATCGTCGGAGCGACCTCGTCGAAGATCGCCGGGCGCAGGAAGTGGCCGCCGCCGAGGGAACCAGTGCTGGCTCGGGTGCCGCCGGTCACGAGCACGGCGCCCTCGGCCGTCCCGATCGCGACGTACTCCACGATCCGGTCGAGCTGCGTGGCGCTGACGACCGGGCCGACGTCGATCGACTCGTCCAGTCCGTCGCCGAGCTGCATGGCGTCGGCCCGGGCGGCGAGGCGTTCGACCAGCTCCTTCTGGATGGCGCGGTGGACGACGATCCGGCTGGCGGCCGTGCAGCGCTGGCCGCTCGTGCCGAAGGCGCTCCAGATGATCCCGTCGACGGCGAGATCGAGATCGGCGTCGTCCATGACGATCACCGCGTTCTTGCCGCCGAGCTCGAGCGAGACGCGCTTGTTGTGTTGAGCGCCGCGGACCGCCACCTTCGTCCCGGTGGCGTTCGAGCCGGTGAAGGTGATGAGGGGGACGTCCGGGTGGTCGACGATCGCATCACCGACCTCGGCCCCGGTGCCGAGGACGACGTTGACGACACCGTCCGGCAGCCCGGCCTCGATCAGGACCTCGACGAAGCGGATCGCGCTGCGGGGGGTGTTGGTCGCCGGCTTGAAGACGACGGTGTTCCCCGCGATGATCGCCGGCAGGATCTTCCAGGACGGGATCGCCATCGGGAAGTTCCACGGCGTGATCACGCCGCAGACGCCGAGCGGCTTCCGGACCGACATGTTGAACTTCTCGCGCAGCTCCGACGGGGTCGTCTGGCCGTACATCCGGCGGCCTTCGCCGGCCATGTAGAAGGCCATGTCGATCGCCTCCTGGACATCGCCCCGCGCCTCGGCGATGACCTTGCCCATCTCCTCGGTCATCTCCCGAGCGAACTCCTCCTTGCGGTCGGCCAGGATTTGCGCGGCCCGGAACAGGATCTCGCCCCGTTTCGGCGCCGGATAGAGCCGCCAGGAGGCATAGGCACGCTTCGCGGCCGCGACGGCGTCCTGGACGTCCCCGGCGGTGCTACTGGTGTAGGTCGCGACCAGCTCACCGGACGCCGGGTTGCGCCGCTCGAACGTCGCCCCGCCCTTCGCGTCCCGCCACGTCCCGCCGATCAGGTTCTGGAAGTGTCCCTGGGTTGCCATCTGCTTGCTCCTTCTCGCCTGTCGGCGCTGTCCGGCGTGTGCAGTCCGGCCGTAAACGGCTCGGACCTAAGGCCATGGTTGTCAGTCGTCAGCGTAGTACCCGATTATCGACGTCTGGACGTGTTCCCACAGACACGACCCAACCTGATGCGACGTGGCCCAAGCCGGATGAGCCCGCGCCCAACCGGATCAGATCGTCATGTCGTTGAGTCCGGTCCGTTTCCGGCCGGGCGTCTCCGGACTCGAGCGAAAACGAGCGACGCCGCCGGACGTTCTCGGTCCCGCGGCGTCTCTCTGGACTCTGTGGCTCCGGCACGAGGACTCGAACCTCGAACCTACCGATTAACAGTCGGGCGCTCTACCATTGAGCTATGCCGGATCAGAACCGTCCGTGTCCGCGAGAGATTCTACTCATGGTCGCCGGGCTTGTCCACCTCGTCGGCCGACTCCGGTTCTCGCAGGCTGCTCGTCCGGAGCAGTCGTTCTGACGATCGAACCGTTCTGGCCCGGATTCCCGCGCCTGGTGGAGTACACTATCCCCCTGAACTTTCGGTCGAGCCGGTCGAGCCATCGCTCGTCTCCGGCCAGACGTGTGTACGACACCCATCGACGACTGGGTGGGAGGGTGTCATGACTGACCCGACCAACGAGACCAATGTCACCACTGAGACGACCGGCGCGCCGGTGCGGCTGTCGGATGACGACGTCGCCTTCCTGCTGATGATCCTACGCAACTCCAGCCGGCCGCTGACCACCAGCAAGCTGGTCGACGCCTTCCGTGAGCAGTCCGGCCGGGAGTAGTCCCAGCGGGGCGGACGGGAGCGAACGCTCCAGTGACCGACGGATGACCCAACGAGCATATCAGCACCAGCGACCGGCCGATCGCCGGGGATACAGGGAGAGCAGGGCACGATGGTGAACCAGGCGGCGCCGGCAGCGGTGGTGATGAATGGGCCGGCGGTGGTGATGAATGGAACGGAGGACGAGCAGGAACTCGGCAGGAACCTGCTCGGGATGTTCCAGGCGCACGGTCGGTTCATGTCGGCTGACAAGGTGATCCGGCTATCTGCGGCGTCCCTCGCCGGAGCGACGAAGGTCAGCGCTGGCCGTGTCATCGAGCTGGCCCGGATGAACCCAACCGTCTTTGCGATCGAGGAGACCGGGGACGGCGGCGTCATCTCGACCACCCGCTTCGGCAGGTCGCCGATCGAGCAGACCGCACCGACCCGCCACGGCTTCGCCGAGCGCTTGATGGTTCCGGTCCCGCGACTGGCCGGCCAGCTCCGCGGGGAGGTGATCCGCCTCGACACGGGCTGGAACGCTCCGATCTCCGATCAGTCCGTCGCCTCGCAGCTCTTCGACGTCGAGCGACCGCTGCCCGCCGCGATCATCGTCGAGCGCCACGTCCTGCCCCCGACCCACCTTCCGGGGGAGGAGGAGGAGGCCGACGAGCAGCTGGACGAGGCCGCCCTGGAGCCGATCGACGTCGATTCGACCGGTGCCGACGAGACCGGTGCTCCCTGGAACCGCCCGATCGTGGTCGAGCGCCCGGCCGCCGAGGCCCAGCCCGAGCCCGAGCCGGTCGAGGCCCAGCCCGCCGCCCCGGCCTACGACGACCTCGCCGCCCAGATCATCGCCGACGAGCAGATCCCGTCCTTCAACGAGGAGCCGGCGGTCGGGGCCCAGCCCGAGCCCGCCGTGGCCGAGGCCGAATCCGATGTCGAGCCCGTCGTGGCCGAGCCGGTCGTCATCCCCGAGCCGGTCGCCGTGCCCGCGCCGGAGGTCCGCCGCGCCCCGTCGATCCGCGTCTCCGACGTCTCCGGGGTCGAGGACGACGCGCTGGCCGAGGCGATCGTTGCCCGGCTGTCGTCCGATGTCCGGATCGCCAGCTTCAACGATCAGTGGATGACCGAGGACCGCGTGCCTCGCCTGAGCCGCGGCGACCTCCGCCGGATCAAGGAGTACATCCAGGAGCAGGAGCAGCCGCTCGCCGACGACGTCCTCGTCCAGGACGTCCTCGGGGTCCGGACCAACAGCCCGGACTTCGACCTGATGCGCTTCGCGATCAACTTCCGCCTCTCTCGCGAGCATCGTGACTTCGACTTCGTCGGCACGAACGAGCAGCGCTTCTGGAGCACCAGCACGTTGCCCCAGATCGGCACCACCCGCCGCAAGCCGAACGAACTGGGCACCGACTACCGGTTCCTGCTCGACGCCGCCCCGGCGGAGCCCGCCTACCGCTCGATCGACTCGGTGCTGCACGTCGTGACCTTCTTCGAGTACTACCACGGTCTTCTGCCCTACGACGCCGAGATCCAGGCCCTGCTCCCGGCCCCGGTCCTCCCCGACCAGCGGACGGCGATGCTGACCTTCGAGACCCCGCAGTCCTACACGACCTTCCTCGTCGAGCTGCGCTACCCGACACCCAACCGCGGTGGCTTCATCCTCGGCCTGGACGACTTCTTCAGCGAGAACCTGATCCCAGGGGCGCTGATCCAGATCCAGCGGACCGACAACGATGGCCACTACCGGGTCGAGTTCCTCCCGGCCACCACCCAGACCGCCCGCCTGCTGGAGCTCGACGAGCGCCGTTCGCAGCGCTACGTGTTCCACGAGGTCCAGTATGGCTGCGAGGTCGAAGACGCAATGGTCCTGACCGAGGAGCGGTTTCCCGGTCTCGCCAACGAGCGCCCGGTCGACGAGAAGGTTCGCCGCCGCCCGGAAGCACTCGTCTCGGCGATCTTCGAGCGGATCGGCCAGAAGGTCGGACCGGGCTTCTCCGCCTCGTTCGACGATCTCTACGCCGCCGTCAACATCGAGCGGCCCTTCTCCGAGAAGTTGCTGCGCCGTGTCCTCGATACCGATGAGACGGGCGCTTTCGCCAAGGATCCAGACAACGCCAATGTCTACTCGTTCGTTCCCTCCACGACCTGATGACGCCGACGACCGCCTCGACCTCGACCTCGACCTCGACCTCGACCTCGACCTCGATCTGAGCTTCGTGCCAGAGGAGGACGTGGACGAGGCGGAGGCCGACGACGACGAGCGCCTCGAGATCGTCGTCACCGAGCGTGGCACGCAGTGGTCGGATGGCGACGACCCGGACGCCATCCCGGCCGACGCCGATCTGCTCGCTACGCCGGAGACGGTGTTGCCCGGTGGTAACCGCGTCGCTCGCTTCCTGGGTCCGCTCGATCGCCGAACGGGTCTCGGTGGCGATGTCGCCCTGCTGTCCGACCTCGACCGAGAAGGACTTGCTGTCTTCCGGACGGTCTGGCCGGGGATGACCGGCCGTGCCCGGGCCGCGATCGCGGGCCGGCTGGTCGCGGCCACCGACGAGCGCTACGACCTCCAGTTCGCCCGCATCTTCATGGACCTGCTGTCCGATCAGGATGCCGTCGTCCGGCAGTTCGCCGTCACTGGGCTGGCCGAGGAGGAGGGCTCCGAGATCGTCGAGCGCCTGGTCCGCCTGACCGAGGCCGACTCGTCCACCGATGTCCGGGCCGCTTCGGCCGCTGCGCTGAGTGAGTACGCCACGGCCGCCGCCGCCGGCGAGGACATCGGGATGGACGCCGACGAGCTCCGGGATGTCCTGGAGACGATCGTGGTCGACGAAGATGAGCCGTCGCTGGTCCGCCGGGCGGCGCTCGAGTCATGGGCCGTCTTCGGCTCCCGGGGCGCCGATGGTTTCTCGACGACCGTTCCCGAGGCCATCGCCGAGATGTACAACCGCGGCGAGACCGACAGCCAGGCGTCGGCCCTGATCGCGATGGGCCGCACCCTCGACCTGCGCTGGCTGTCATTCGTCGAGCGAGACCTTGCGAGCGACGATGCCGAGCTCCGGCTGGCGGCGGTTCGCTCGGCCGGGCAGCTCGGGGAGACGACCCTGGTCGAGCCGGTCACCGAACTGACGACCGACGATGACGACGAGGTCCGCCTCGCGGCGGTCGTGGCCCTCGGCCAGATCGGCGGGCCGGGTGCCATCCGGGTCCTACGAGCCCTTGCCGCCGATCCGGCGCGGACCGACCAGGACGCCGTCAATGAGGCCATCGAGGAAGCGACGCTTGCCGCCGAGTCGATCTAGCGTTGCCGGTCACTCCAGCCGTTCTCAAAGCGATCGACCGATTGATCGATTCCAGTTTCGGCCGTTATCGAGGGGACGCTTCGCGCCGTTCCTGAGCCCGGCTCGCTTCGCTGCCCTTCAGGGCCGGGCAGCGCCGCAAGGCGATAGCGGGCGGCCAATTACCTCCGCCACACTACCCGCGTCCCAAGTGCCGTCTCCCACCCATCCCGCCTCTCCCGAAGGGGGTCCCCGTGTCGCTCTCGCTGCCCACCCAGGCCGTCCGACGTGACGCGGTTGTCTCCGCCGCCCCGACCAACGATTCCTGGGACCGGATGCTGGTCCAGCTGGGCGGCCACCCGCTCCAGAGCTGGGCATGGGGCGAGCTCAAGGCTCGGCACGGCTGGCGAGCCGAGCGGATCGGCTTCGCGGCGGAGTGGGGGAGCGGCATGGCCCAGGTGCTCTTCCGTCGCAAGGGGCCGATCAGCATTGCCTACGTCCCCCGCGGCCCGGTCCTGACCGGCGACGTCGAGCGCGGCTTCCGCCACCTGACCGCCCTGATGGACCGGCTCTGCCGGCGAAACCTGGCGATCTCGCTGATCGTCGAGCCGGCCGGGCCGCTCGGCCTCGAAGGGTCGTACCGGTCGTTCGGTTACGTCCAGGGCCCCGCACCGATCCAGCCGGCCCGGACCGTCAGCGTTCGCCTGCTGCCGGACGAGGCGCTGCTCACCCAGATGCACGGCAAGCACCGGTACAACATTCGCCTGGCCGAGCGGCGCGGCGTCACGAGCCGGGTTGGCCGGACCGATGGCGACCTCGGCGCGTTCTACGCCCTGCTGCGCGACACCGCCGATCGAAACGAGTTCGGCATCCACGGCTTCGACTACTACGCCGACGCCCTGCGGCTGTTCGGGGACGATGCCCGACTGCTCTTCGCCGAGATCGACGGACAGGTCGCCGCCGCGGGAATCGCCGCCCGGTTCGGGGCGCAGGGTGTCTATCTCTACGGCGCCTCCTCGACGACCGTCCGGGCCGACGGCGCAGCGTTCCTGCTTCAGTACGACCTCATGCGCTGGGCCCGGGACCGCGGCGCCGCGACGTACGACCTATGGGGGATCCCGGCGACGGACCCGGAACCCCTGCCCGAGGGGGCGACTGGCATGACTCAGAGCCGAGGCGAGGATCAACGCGGCCTGCTCAGCTTCAAGACCCGGTTCGGCGGCGACATCGTCTCCTTCCCGTGGCCGATGGAGCGCCGCTACGCCCCGATCCTCGCCGCCACCGCTCGCCGCCTCGGGCTCGTCAGTGGCTAGGTCAGAGACGGTCACCGAGATGACACTGGCCGCCGCCGCCGCCGCCACGCCCGGAGCCGTCGTCTCGGGCGATGCCACGGCCCGGTTCACCGATATCGTCTACGACTCGCGAGATGTGACGTCCGGCGCCCTCTTCGTCGCCCTGCGCGGCGCGGACCACGATGGCCATGCGTTCATCGCCGCTGCGGCCCGGCTCGGAGCAGCTGCCGCAGTGGTCGAACTTGCGTGGGACGATCGGGCGGCGACCGACCTGCCGTTGATCCGGGTTGCCAATACGAGAGCCGCGCTGGCACCGGTCTCGGCGGCGTTCTTCCGGCACCCGTCCCGGGAGCTTCGGGTCGTCGGCATCACCGGCACCGACGGCAAGACGACGACGTCCTACATCGTCGACCACCTGCTCACGAACGCCGGTCACACCACCGGGATGGCCGGGACCGTCGCCGTCCGGATCGCCGGGGTCGAGGACCGCCACGCCCTGCGCCAGACCACCCAGGAGTCGGTCGAGAACCAGCGGCTCCTCCGCCGGATGGTCGACGCCGGCTGCGACGTCGCCATCCTGGAGGCGACCTCCCACGGCCTCGACCTGCACCGCCTCGACGACATCGATTTCACGATCGGCGCCGTGACGAACATCACCCACGAGCACCTGGAGCATCATCGGACGATCGAGCGCTATTGGCGGGCAAAGGCGATCCTGTTCGAGCGACTCGGTCCCGGTGGCACCGCCGTCGTCAATCTCGACGATCCGGGCGCCCGTTCGGTCCTGCCGTACGTCGCTCCGGCCAATCTGATCCGCTACAGCCGAGGCAGTGCGATCGAGGCGGATCTGCGGGTGGATCACGTCAGGTTGGGTGACAACGGCTCCCGGTTCGACTTGAAATGGCAGGGCGAGACGGTCCAGATCGCGCTGCCGCTGGTCGGCGGCTTCAACGTCGACAATGCCGTCTGCGCGGCCGGAATCGCGCTTGGCCTCGGTGTCCCGCTGACAACTGTCGCCGTTGGGCTCACGACCGCACCGGCGCCGCCGGGCCGGATGGTCAGCATCGACGAGGGGCAGCCATTCAGCGTGGTCGTCGATTACGCCCACACGCCCGAGTCCCTGACCAAGGTGCTGCTCCTGCTTCGCTCGCTGCGCCCAACCGGCCGCCTGATCGTCGTCTTCGGCAGCGCCGGCGACCGAGACCCGACCAAGCGCCCGATCCAGGGCGAAGCGGCGGGCCGCCACGCGGACCACGTCATCGTCACAAACGAGGACCCCCGCACCGAGGACCCGGTACTGATCCTCGACGAGATCGCTGCCGGCGCTCGCCAGGCTGGACGCCGCGACGGCACCGACCTAGACCTGATCGCTGACCGACGCTCAGCCATCGCCCGCGCGATCGCCGTCGCCCGGCCCGGCGACACGATCCTGCTGGCTGGCAAGGGCCACGAGGGGAGCATCATCGTCGGCCACGACAAGCTGCCCTGGGACGAGGAGCGGGTCGCCCGGGAAGAGCTTCGGGCGGCCGGGTTTGCAGCTCGTTAGCATTCGCGGGTCGCATGACGGCGATGCCCGGCCGTAAGTGGACCGGTCTCTTGGTCATTATTTTGTCACGAGATTAAGCCGGCGCCCGTACCGTTTCGTAGGGACATGGCTCGCGCTGCGATGGCCTTGCTCGCTTCGCTGCCGCGCCGTCAGGCGCCATACCGCGTAGCGGTACCGGCCACGCCACCGACGGGTCATATCGGGACTCGTCGGTGGCCTGAGACAGTCTCGCCTCACGGCGAAGGCCGCGGCGGCCGGGCTTGCCAGCGCAGCGCGAGCTGCGCCCCTACAAAACGCGCTGCCGCGGCGAAGGGGCGAACGGCATCCCGTCGTCGCTAGCTCGTCTGCTGGATCGCCTCGGCAGCCGGGTTCGCGACCGCTCCCTTGACGGGCCTGAGGGTCAGACCAAGCTCGTCCAGCTGGGTGCTCTCGACGGCGGCCGGGGCCTGGAACATCAGGTCGGTGCCGCGCTGGCTCTTCGGAAAGGCGATGACCTGACGGATGTTCTCCTCACCGGTCAGCAGCATGACGAGCCGGTCGATGCCCCAGGCGATGCCGCCGTGGGGCGGGGCGCCGTACTCGAGCGCGTCGAGCAGGGCGCCGAACCGCTCGGGCAGGACCTCGGCGGGGTAGCCCATCAGCCCGAAGATGCGCTCCTGATCTTCCCGACGGTGGATCCGGATGCTGCCGCCGCCGACCTCGTGGCCGTTCGCGACGAGGTCGTACTGCCGTGCCCGGACCCGGCTCGGGTCGCTGTCCAGGAACCGCTCGTCCTCGGCGTAGTAACCGGAGAAGGGATTGTGGGTCGCGTCCCAGCGCTGACCCTCCTCGTCCCATCCCATCAGCGGGAACTCGTAGACCCAGAGCATCGCCATGGCGCTCGGGTCGGCCAGCTTCAGTCGGTTGCCGAACTCCAGCCGCAGCACCGACAGCACCTTCGCGACGGTGGCCGACTGGTCGGCGACGAGCAGGACAAGGTCGCCGGGTCCGGCGCCGATCCCGGTCGTCAGGGCGGCGATCTCGGTCTCGTTCAGGAACTTGGCGATCGGCGACTTGACGCTGCCGTCCTCGGCCAGCGCGATCGTCGCCAAACCCTTCGCCCCGGAGCGCCTGGCGAGCTCGGTGACCTCGTCGATCTCGCGCCGGCTGTAGCCGCCACACCCTGGCACGACGATGGCCTTGACCTGCCCACCCGCTTCGAGGATACCGGCGAACGCCTTGAAACCGGTCGTCGCCAGCGCCGGCCCGACGTCTTGCAGCTCCATTCCGAACCGGATGTCCGGCCGGTCGTTGCCATAACGGGCCATCGCGTCGGCGTAGGTCATGCGCGGGAACGGTTTGCTGACGATCGGCTTGGCCGAGTACCGCTCGACGATCTCGGTGAGCAGCGCCTCGCTGAGCGCCATCACGTCCTCCTCGTCGACGAAGGACATCTCGACGTCGAGCTGGGTGAATTCCGGCTGCCGGTCGGCCCGCTGGGCCTCGTCCCGGAAGCAGCGCGCGATCTGGAAGTAGCGGTCGAAGCCGGACACCATCAGGAGTTGCTTGAGCTGCTGAGGCGACTGCGGCAGGGCGTAGAACGTGCCGGGGAAGCCGCTGCTGGGCACGAGGAAGTCGCGGGCGCCCTCGGGGGTGCTCTTGATCAGGAGCGGCGTCTCGATCTCCAGGAAGCCGCGCTCGTCCAGGTAGTCCCGGATGAACTTGACGACCCGGTGACGCAGGATCACGTTACGCTGCATCGTCGCCCGGCGGAGGTCGAGGTAGCGATGCTGGAGCCGGAGCGCCTCGTCCACGTCGACTTCCTCGTTGATGTAGAAGGGGGGTGTCCTGGCGGTATTGAGGACCGTGATCTCGTGGGCCTCGAGCTCGACCTCGCCGGTCATCAGCTTTGGATTGACGGTTCCTTCGGGCCGGTGGTTGACGACGCCAGTGACCTGAAGGACGTACTCGCCGCGGACATCGCTGGCGACCTGATGAGCGGCCGGGAACCGGTCCGGGTTGCAGACAACCTGGGTTATTCCGAACCGGTCGCGGAGGTCGATGAAGATCAGCCCGCCGAGATCGCGCCGGCGGTTGACCCAGCCGGACAGCGTCACCGTCTCGCCGACGTTGCTCGCCCGGAGCGAGCCGGCGGTCAGCTTGCCGGTCACGCTCGGGTCGACGTCATGGCTGGCGGCACCGGCAATGGTCTCAATGGTCGCGGCTGGAGAAGTCACGTTGAGCAGGCTCCCTGGTGACGCCCGGAGGCGCGTCGGTATCTGGTTCGACTCAAAGGCCCGCTAAGGCTACACCGACCCGGCGAACAACCGCGTCAGTCGGCATGGAACCGTGTTGCCTCGTCAGAGGGGAAGAACGCTCGGAGTACATCTCGCAACTCGACTTCCGGTTCGTGGCCCGCTGATCGTCGGGTGGCATACCACCCCAGGAAGCGGTCGATAACCAAGCGGTCTTCCTCGCTCGATCGCTCAGGATCGGTGTGACGTCCCATGCTGCCGCCGAACTCGAGCATTCCTTCGGTCATCAGTCGGTCGATCAGTCGGTCGATCAGAACGGTCGTCGGCATCGAGGCCGGGTAGCGGGCGAGCGGGTCGTCCCCGCTCGTCGGCTTCTGCCCCGTCTGCGCTTTCTCGTCCGCCTTGATCCGGTTCCAGTTCGCGACGATGTCATCGGTCCCGGAGACCGTCACGTCGCCGAAGACGTGCGGGTGGCGCCGGACGAGCTTGGCGTTCACGGCCTCGTAGACATCAGCCAGGGTGAATCGGCCCTCGTCCTCGGCGATCTGCGCCTGAAGGGCGACCGCCATCATGACGTCGCCCAGCTCCTCGGCCAGGTTCCGGTCGTCGCCATGGTCGATCGCATCCATGACCTCGTATGCCTCGCCGGCGATGTCGTCCCGGAGCGACTGGCTGGTCTGCTCCCGGTCCCACGGGCAGCCGCCGGGTGCACGGAGCCGGGCGACGATCCGGCTCAGCGTCTCAGCCGACCGCCCAGCCTGATACGGCTCGGCCGCCGCGACCCAGATAGCCGCCTCGGTGTCGCCCGAGACGAGGGAGCGGAGCTGCCCGAGGTCGGCGGAGAGCGAAGGCTCGTCGTCGACGGCTGTGTCGAGCAGGTGACACGCCGCCTCAGTCCCGAAGCCATCGACGAGGAACCGGGTGACGAGGTCGACGGTCTCGCCCGTGACGCCGAACACGAGGGCCGGCCGGGCCGGGTCGACGGAGACGAGTCCCCGGTGCCATGGCGAACGATCGAGCGCAGCGACGATCGCCGCACCGTCATAGAGTTGCGCCTGGCTGGCGACGAGGTCGATCTTCAGGCGGCCGGCGAGCAGGTCGAGCGACGCCATGTCAGCTCTTGCCCGCCGTCGTCTTCTCGTCGCCGAGGCTGAGCACGGCCATGAACGCCTCCTGCGGGATCTCGACGCTGCCGACGATCTTCATCCGCGCCTTGCCCTCCTTCTGCTTCTCCAGCAGCTTGCGCTTGCGCGAGATGTCGCCGCCGTAGCACTTGGAGATGACGTTCTTCCGCATCGCCCGGATCGTCTCACGGGCGATGATCCGGCTGCCGATCGAGGCCTGGATCGGCACCTCGAACATCTGGCGCGGGATCAGCTCCTTGAGCTTGTTGACCAGCTCGCGGCCCTTGTAGAAGGCGTTGTCGCGATGACAGATCAGCGACAGGGCGTCGACCGGCGCGCCGTTGACCAGGACGTCCAGCTTGACCAGATCGGCGGGCTGCATCTCGGCGAAGGTGTAGTCCAGCGACGCGTAGCCCTGGGTGCGGCTCTTGAGCTGGTCGTAGAACTCGACGATCACCTCGCCGAGCGGCATCCGGAATTTGAGCTGGGCCCGGTCCTCGTCGAGGTAGTCGAGGTTCTCGTACATGCCGCGCTTGCCGGTGACGAGGTCCATGACCGAGCCGATGTACCGCGACGGGACGATGATCGTCACGTTCATCCACGGTTCGAAGATCGTGTCGATCTCGCCGGGGTTGGGCAGGTTGGTCGGGTTATCGATCTTGATCCGCTTACCGCTGTTGAGCTGGATCTCGTACTCGACGCTCGGCGCCGTCGCGAGCAGGTCGAGGTTGTACTCGCGCTCGAGCCGCTCCTGGATGATCTCCATGTGGAGCAGGCCGAGGAATCCGCAGCGGAAGCCGAAGCCGAGCGCCAGCGACGACTCCGGCTCGTAGGAAAGTGAGCCGTCGTTGAGCTTGAGCCGGTCCAGCGCGTCCCTGAGCAGGGGGAAGTCCTCGGAGTCGACCGGGTAGAGTCCGGCGAAGACCATCGACTTGGCCGGTCGGTAGCCCTCCAGCGGCTCATGCGACGGGTTCCGGACCAGCGTGACCGTGTCGCCGACCTGGCAGTCCTTGACGTTCTTCATGCCGGTCGCGAGGTAGCCGACCTCGCCAGCCTGGAGCCGCTCCGACTGGACCAGACCGGGCGAGAAGAAGCCGAGTTCGATCAGGTCGGCGTCCTTGTTGGTCGCCATCATGTGGACGGTGTCGTCCTTGTGGATCTCCCCGTCGATGACCTTGACGTAGGCGATCACGCCCTTGTAGGCGTCGTAGTGCGAGTCGAAGATCAGCGCCCGCGTCGGCCAGTCCGGTCGGCCGGTCGGCGGAGGGATGTGCTTGACGATCGACTCGAGGATGTCCTCGATCCCGATCCCGTTCTTGGCCGAGGCGAAGACCATCTCGTCATCGATCAGGCCGATGAACCGGCCGACCTCGTCGGCGACCTTCTCTGGCTGGGCGCTGGGCAGGTCGATCTTGTTGATGACGGCGATGATCGCCAGCTCGTGCTCGAGCGCGAGGTAGACGTTCGCCATCGTCTGGGCCTCGATGCCCTGGGCGGCATCGACGACCAGCAGGGCGCCCTCGCAGGCGGCCAGGCTCCGGCTGACCTCGTACGAGAAGTCGACGTGGCCGGGGGTGTCGATCAGGTTGAGCTCGTACTCCTCGCCGTTCTTCGCCGTGTACCACATCCGGACGGCTCGGGCCTTGATCGTGATGCCCTTCTCGCGCTCGAGATCCATCGAGTCCAGCAGTTGAGCCTGCATGTCCCGCTTCTGGACGGTGTTGGTGAACTCGAGCAGCCGGTCGGCGAGCGTGGACTTGCCGTGATCGATGTGGGCGATGATGCTGAAGTTCCGGATGTTCTGGTTCGCGATTGGTTCCATGTGGTGTCGGTCACTCATCGGTCGGGACGTGGCCGGTTGGAGCGGCCGCTAGAACCCTCAGTATAGTCGTTCGGTCGGGGCTCACGGCGTTCGCGCCGGGTCGGGGTGTACCAGGCCGGCATCGTCGGCTGTTGGGCCGAGCGGAACGGCGGCCGGCCAGGGGGAACGGGACGACCGGGCTGACGAGTGAACCCGTCACGGAGGTCGCTCGGCGGACGGCGTCCGTTACCGAATCGGCCGGTCCCAGGCCGGTCATCGTCCTCGTCGTCGAACTCCCGATCTTGCCGCTCGGAACGGTCCGTCGGTCGCATCGGGCGCCACTGGTCGTGATCGTCCCCAGACCCGGCGCCATTCGCCGGAGCCGGCGGGATCGGCCGGGGCCGGCGGCGACGCTCGTCGGTCCGGCTGGCCGGTCGGTCGTCCTCCCGGTAGAGCCACTCCCGGTCGTCGCGATAGCCATCCTGGAGTCGATCGCGCCCCGGGCGGTTCTCCCCCTCGCCCTGCCGCCGCTCGACTGTCGGATCGGATTCATACGGATACTCGTCGTCTCCGTCCGCTTCGATCCCGCTGGAAGCGTTTTGGTCCGTTCGCGAACGGTCGAACGCCAGGCCGCGGCTGGTACCGAGGTCGTGAGCGACTTCGACCGGAAGCAGCCTGTTCAAGGGAGCGGCCAGCCCGACGAGCCGGCGCTCGATCGCCGCCAGCTCGGGGATCGCGGTCGCCCAGGCGATCAGGGCGTAGGGGGCCAGGACGAGAACGACGGCGATCACAAGCAGGGCAGTCCGGACGACGTACGACGATCCAGACTCGGCCCAGATTCGATCGAGCCCGTTGGCCGACGCCAGCCCGAAGGCGAGCGACACGATCGTCGCCAGCGCGACCCGGCCCAGCCACGGCAGCCAGGACCCGTCCGCGTGGACGCCGAGCGCCCGGAATCGGGCAATCAGCACGGCGATCAGGATGACCGCCTCGACGGTCGTCGAGATACCGAGGGCGAGACCCAGGGCCAGCCCGTCGTACCGGTCGATGGTCAGCGCGGCGACCATGATATTGATCACGATGATGATCAATCCGGCAATGACCGGCGTCCGGGCGTCCTTCATCGCGTAGAACGCCCTGGTCAGCACCTCGACCAGGCCGTAGGCGATCAGCGCCGCCGCCAGCGCCGCCAGCGGAGCCGCGACCGCGACGGTCGAAGCCCGGTTGAAATCGCCGCGCTGGAGGAGGGCCGCGACGATAGGCTCCCGGTAGAGGAACAGGATGATGGTGATCGGGATGCTGAGGAAGATCAGCGGTCGGATCGCCTCGCCCAGCGTTCGGTTGAGCCCGGCGACGTCGTCCCGTTCCCACTGCCGCGCCATCGCCGGGAAGATCACGGTCGAGATCGACAGGGCCAGGATGCCATGCGGCAGCATCAGGAGTTGCCAGGCGTAGTTGATGCTGGCTGGACCGCCCTCGCCGAGCGACGAGGCGAAGTTCGTGATGACGATGAAGTTCGCGGCGAAGGCGATCTGACCGACGACCCGCGGGACGAGCAGCCGGGCGACCTCGCTCAGCCCATCGACGGAGCGGGAGAGCGCCGGCCGGAACCGCAGCCCGCTTCGGAGGACCGCCGGCAGCTGGATCAGGGCGTGCCCGGCCGCACCGATGACCACGCCGACCGCGACTCCTTCGATTCCGGCGGTCGGGGCGAGGACGACGATACCGATGATGATGCCGAGGTTGTAGACGAGCGGTGCCAGCGCCGGCATCAGGAACCGGTCCTGCGCTTCCAGGATGCCTTTCGCCGCGATGCCGAGCCCGAGGAGCAGGGGCGAGATGACGAGGATCCGCATGAGATTGGCCGACAGGTCGATGTACTCTTCGGTCAGGTTCGGGGCGATCAGGTAGCGGATGATCGGGTCGGCCAGCACGAAGATCAGGGCGCCGGCGACGATCGTCAGGCCGATCGCCCAGGTCAGGACGGCGTTGGCGAGGTCCCAGGCGCGGCGGTCGTCACCCCGGGCGAGGAAGCCGCCGAAGACGGGGATGAAAGCCGAGCCGAAGCCGGCCGACATCACGACGAGGAACAGCAGATCCGGCACCCGGAAGGCGGCGGCATAGGCGCTGGCCTCCCCGCCGGTGCCGAACTGGTTGGCGATCAGGACCTCGCGGAGGAAGCCGAGGATGCGGCTGGCGATGAAGGCGAGGGCGACGATCGCCGTGTTCCGGGCGATGCTGTTCACCATCGGCCGGTTGACCGCGTCAGCCAGCGTCTCGAACTCGACCGCCTCCTGCTGGGTGGCGGTCGTCAGTTCGTGGGCAGCCGGAGCCAGCGCCTCGTAGTCGCGGGCGCTCTGTGGGACCGGGGGACGGTGGCTCGGTCTCCGCGACGCTGGCCGCACGCGTAGTCCTCTCATCAGGAAGGGTCGGTCGAACATGTAACCGTTGCAGCGATGAAGTATACGGGGGCGACCGGAAAGGCGATGTTGGGTGGTACTTGGCGGGATGGCCCCGTTTTGGTATAATGTCGTGTCGATTGTGGCGCCGAACCCGGCGCCGATTGCTTGTACAGCGATCCAGACCGAGTTCGATTCTGAGAAGGATGGCACCGATTGGCCAACAGCAAGTCCGCCCGCAAGCGAATCCTCGTCGCCCAGCGCCGCCATGACAGCCGGCGACCCTACATCTCCGCCTGCCGGACGCTGGTCAAGAAGGCCGTCCTGGCGATCCAGAGTGGCGATGAGACCGCCGCGACGGTGGCCGTCGGCAACGCCGTGCAGATGCTGGACCGCACCTCGGGCAAGGGCATCATCCACCGCAACAACGCCGCCCGGCGCAAATCCCGCCTGCTGCACAAATTCAACACCCGGGGCTGACCCGCCTCGCCGTTGTCAACCGGTCCGCCGCGGATGCTCGACGCCTTTCGCGTCGGGCTTCTATGGTTTTGCCAGCGATTTACGCGGTTGACGAGGCATTGATCTCCACGCGGTCAACGCCGAGCCAGCGCCTTCGTTCGTAGGGGAGGGGCCCGCCCCTTCCAGGCCGCCGCAGCGGCCATCGCCTGCGGGGCGATAACGGTGTTCGCGATCAACGGGTTGCGACAGGACTCCCGTCGTTCCCGAACACCAGGTCCGCTGCACGATCAGGCGCCTGGCGGCGCGGCAGCGATGCAAGCATGGCCAGCGCAGCGAGAGCCATGTCCCAACAACCAGCCGTACCGCCAGCGGGGACGAGGCTATCGAATCGCGCATCATGACCCCACGACCGAACAGACGCTCTCCGGTCTCGCATTTCGCTCAGCGGCCCGACCGCCCCAGGTCGGCGAGGCAGGCGTAGAGGGCATCGGCCGGTGTCCGTAGACGGCCGCGCTTGGTCGCCCGGTCCGACTCAAGGGTCGCCGTCAGGACACGGTCCGGGGGCTGGCTGCCGCGGCGCATCGACGCCTGCAGGGCGCTGACCCGGCCTGGGGTTCCCAGGGCCAGGTCCTTCGCGATCGTACTGGCTGGTCGGCTGCCGGCCGCGTCGATGACGATGCCGAGCTCGGCCTGCTGGGCCAGTTGGGAGCTGAGCCGGGCCGGTTCGTCGCCGGCGTCGAGCAGCCGGGCGAGCTCTGGCAGGGCAGAGCGCAGGTTGCCCTGGCCGGCGGCGTCACCGAACTTGAAGATCTGGTCGGTGTCCCCGTTGATCGCCATCTCCTCGATCGTCGCCACCGTCACCGCTCCGGGCCAGGCCGCGCTGACCAGCTTGGCGATCTCGTTCCCGAGCAGTTCCATGTCTGGTGGGCGGTCGTAGCGGGGATTGTTGGGGATGCTCGACCAGCTCTGCGGGTAGAGCCGGGCCGCGAGCTGTCGGGCCACCGGGGCGTCGATCGTCCCGCCCTCGGCCTCCGCCCGGTTCTGAATCCAGCGGACCAGGTCCTGGCCACGGGGTGGGTCGCTCATCGTGATCGAGGCGGTCGAGGGCAGCGCCTTCGAGATAGCGGCCGGAAGCGTCGCGGTCGCGGTCTCGAGCAGGATGAGCAGGTTCTCCTCGCGGGTCGCCACGACGATCGGACCGATGTCGACCGCACCTTCGTCGCCAGCGTCGGGTTCCATCTTTTTGCCGCCCCGTTTCGCACGGGACAGGAGATCGGTCACGATGACGACGCGCCCCGGGCCGAAGAAGCCGGCCGCGGCGACCTGCCCGATGATCTCGGAGATCGAGGCAGTCCGGCCGTCCAGACGCGATGTGCTCTGGCCGGAGGGGTCGTGCTCGCCGGCGAGGCGGTAGGCATTGCAGCGAGAGGTCGCGCCGTCGAGTCCAGCGAAGACAGCTATCATGCGGACTCCGGTTCGCGTGAGGTGGAAATAGGTTGTCCGATGAGAGGGTGACCAACTCCGCCTGTGCCGTGTGTGACGGAGCCTTGAACCTGCATGGCAGGTGGGCACCAAATCCGCACCGGCGGACCGATGCGGAGACAGCGCCCGGCTCGGAGTTATTGGCTCAAGACATCGTCAGACATCACGAACACCGCAGGGCTGGCCGGTTGAGAGCGTAGCATGGTGCCCGCACGCGATTCCAGCCCCGATGACCCTCACGGAGAGACAGATGACCAAGCCACGGCGAATCGTTGTGACCGGCGCCGGCGCCGTCACGCCCCTCGGAAACGACGTCCCCAGCTTCTGGGCGGCCGTCCAGGCCGGCACGTCCGGCGCCGGACCGATCGAACGGTGGGACGCGTCGGCGTATGAGACGACCTTCGCCGCCGAAGTCCGGGACTTCGACCCAGCGGCCACCGTCGGCCGCAAGGAAGCCCGCCGGATGGACCGCTACAGCCAGTTCGCCGTCGCGGCCGCCCGTCAGGCCGTCGCCGATGCGGGCCTCGTCATCGCCGAGGGCGAGGCCAGCCGCGTCGGGGCGATCATCGCCACGGCGATCGGCGGGCTGGAGACGATCGAGGAGGGAATGCAGACCCTGCTCGAGAAGGGGCCGTCCCGCGTCGGACCGTTCTTCATGCCGATGATGCTACCGAACATGGCGTCCGGGAACGTGGCGATCGCGGTCGGTGCGGCCGGCCCGAACTACGCCCCGGTCTCAGCCTGCGCGAGCGCCGCCCACGCCATCGGGGAAGCAGCCGAGATCATCCGTCGCGGTGACGCCGACGTCATGCTGGCGGGCGGCTCCGAGGCACCCGTCACGCGGCTGAGCGTCGCCGGATTTGGGGCCATGGGCGCATTGTCCCGGCGCAACGACGACCCGGCCCGGGCCAGTCGGCCGTTCGATGCCGGCCGCGATGGCTTCGTCCTCGGCGAGGGCGGCGCGGTCCTCGTCCTGGAGAGCGAGGAGCGGGCGCTGGCTCGCGACGCGACGATCCTGGGCGAGGTCACCGGTTACGCGATGACCGACGACGCGTTCCACCTCGTCCAGCCGGGACCGGGCGGCGCGGGGGCGGCCCGGGCGATGAACCTCGCGCTTCAGAAGGCGGACCTGCGCGCCAGCCAGATCGACTACGTCAATGCTCACGGGACATCGACGCCGCTCAACGAGAAGTTGGAAACGGCGGCCCTGCGGACGGTCTTCGGCGACACGCTACCGCACCTGCCGGTCAGCTCGACCAAGTCGATGACCGGCCACCTGCTCGGCGCGGCCGGCGCGATCGAGGCGGTCACCAGCCTGATGGCGATACGGGACCGCGTCATCCCGCCGACGATCAACTACGATACGCCCGACCCGGACTGTGATCTCGACGTCGTGCCGAACGTCGCCCGATCGGGAGCGCTGCGGCACGTCATGAGCAATTCCCTTGGCTTTGGAGGACATAACGTATCGGTGATCTTCTCTCGATACGAAGAGACGCCCGCCGGGTAGGCAGCCGTCTCTACGTTGCTCGACTTCGTTGTGACGATCAGGTGGTGCCGCGACCTATTCCAGGTACCCTTGGAGCGTCCGGCTGTAGCTCGGGTGGCGGAGCTTTCGGAGCGCCTTCGCCTCGATCTGACGGATTCGCTCGCGGGTGATGCCGAACTCGCGGCCGACCTCTTCGAGCGTCCGGAAGCGGCCATCTTCCAGTCCGAATCGGAGCAGGATGATCTTGCGTTCCCGGTCGCTCAGCTTGTCGAGCGCCTCGCCGATCTGTGACTTGAGCAGATGCTGGGAGGCCAGCTCCATCGGGGTCGGGATCTTGTCGTCCTCGATGAAGTCACCGAGGAAGGCGTCGCCCTCGGCCCCGACGGGCGCTTCCAGACTGATCGGGTGGCGGGAGACATCGAGGACCTGGCGGACCTTCTCCTCGGGCAGGTCGAGGGCCCGGGCGAGTTCTTCCTTGCTCGGCTCGCGCTCGAGGATCTGCTGGAGACGGTGACCGGTCTTCTTGACCCGGTTGATCGTCTCACCGACGTGGACCGGCAGCCGGATCGTGCGGCTCTGGTCCGAGATCGCCCGCGTGATCGCCTGCCGGATCCACCAGGTCGCGTAGGTGCTGAACTTGAAACCCCGCTTGTAATCGAACTTGTCGGTCGCCTTCATCAGGCCGATGTTCCCTTCCTGGATCAGGTCCAGGAAGGAGAGGCCGCGCCCGACGTACTTCTTCGCCACCGAGACGACGAGCCGCAGGTTCGCCTGGATGAGGTGGTCCCGCGCCCGGTCCCCGTCCTCCTTGTCCGCCAGCAGTTCGAGCCGCTCGGACTGACGAAGTTCCGTGCTGCAGAGTCGCTCAGCCGCATCCAGGCCACGCTCCATCCGCTTCGACAGCCAGACTTCCTGCTCCATCGTCAGGAGGCTGGTCTCACCGATCTCCTGCAGGTAGAGACGGACGCTGTCGCTGACCCCGACCCCGGCGCTGTCGGCCTCATGGCGCTCGGGCAGCGTCTGCTCGGTCCGCTCGACCAGTGTCCCGGAGGAATCGACGATCCGTCCGATGCCGGTCCGCCCCCTCCGCGAGGGTCGCCGAACGGGAGCGGCGATGTCCGGCGTTGCTGGAACAGCTTCGAGGACATCGATTCCGGCGGCGACCAGCGAGGTGTAGAACTCATCGAGTGACTCGATGTTCTCCTCCGCGTTGGGGAAGGCCGCCATGATGTCGTCGGAGAGGAGGTAGCCCTGATCCTTGCCCTTGGCGAATAACGTGGTGACCATCGAAGCGTTTTCACCTCACCTGTGGTTGAACGATCGATTCACGGGCGTGGATCGCACCGGCTCCGGGGAACCGGCACGCTGACGTCCGGACAGCATCGGCCGCTGTCTGCGACTCCGATGGCGGCTGTCTGCGGGGAGGACTGTCCTTTCGGCTGTGGGCTGATACGTTGAATGCTTGAAGGGTAAAGGAATAGGGATACCGTTTCAAGTAACTTGGCACATTCCCATGCCGCTTCCCTTCATTTGCTTCCGATTTTCGCCGTCCCGCGCCACTTGCGTTCGTACACCAATGTGAATAACATCGAACGCTCGGCGCTCACTTTGCGTTCCGCCTTCCATACCGCGTCCAGATCGGCCGTCGGTCCGGTGGTATAGTCGATCGACGTTGTGATCCGGGCGGAACACTGCTCAGTTCCTCCCGGATCGATCGGTCCGAACGGATCGCCCGCGTCGCTCAGCGAGGAGTTCACGTCCATGTCTGGTCATTCCAAATGGTCGACGATCAAGCGCCAGAAGGGCGTTGCCGACGCCAAGCGCGGGCAACTGTTCACGAAGCTCGCCCGTGAGATCACCGTCGCCGCCCGCGCCGGGCTGCCGGACCCGGACAGCAACCCACGCCTGCGGCTGGCGGTCCACCGAGCCCGGTCGGCGAGTATGCCGAAGGACAACATCGATCGTGCGATCGAGCGCGGAGCCGGTGAGAGCGGTGGCGAGAACTACGACGAGTTGTTCTACGAGGGGTACGGTCCCGGCGGGACGGCGCTGATGATCTACGCGTTGACCGACAACCGGAACCGCACCGTCGGCGAAGTTCGCGCGGCGTTGACGCGGGCCGGGGGAACGCTCGGCGAGTCCGGCAGCGTCGGCTGGATGTTCGACCAGGTGGGGCAGATCATCGTCGAGGCCGACGGCGACCGCGGCGATGAGTTGACGATGGCCGCGATCGATGCCGGCGCGTCCGATGTCGTCGCCGCGGATGGTATCGTCGAGATCTACACCGAGTCCGCCGATCTCCACCGGGTCCAGGAGTCCATCAGTGGCGCTGGCTACGAGATCGAGAACGCTGAGCTGATCATGCGTCCGAAGACGATGGTCGACCTCGACGTCGACATCGCGACGAAGGTCATGCGCCTGGTCGACCGGCTCGAAGAGCTCGATGACGTCCAGACCGTCTACTCCAATCTCGAAGTCAGCGACGAGCTGCTGGCCGAAGCCGGCTAGGGGATCGCCCGTCGATGTTGACGCTCGGGGTCGACCCCGGCACCGCCCGGCTAGGGTATGGCCTCGTCCGGTCGACGGGTCAGGAGCGGGAGGCGCTGGCTTACGGGGTGCTCGAGACGTCGGCGGCGGTCCCGATGCCGGAGCGCCTGCTGACGCTTCATGCCGGCCTCCGCGACGTGATCGAGGAGTTCCTGCCGACGAGCATGGCGGTCGAGCGCCTCTTCTTCGCCCGGAACGTCACGACGGCGCTGGTGGTCGGGCAGGCTCGGGGGGTCATCCTGCTGGCGGCGGCCCAGTTCGGCATCCCGGTCTCCGAATACACTCCGGCCGAGGTCAAGCAGTCCGTCTCGGGCTATGGGAAGGCCGACAAGGGGCAGATGCAGGAAATGGTGCGACTCGTGCTGGGGCTCGATCACATCCCGCAACCCGATGACGCGGCCGACGCGCTCGCGATCGCGCTCTGCCACACCCAGTTCGCGCCCTACGCCCGGTTCGGGCTCGGCTCATGACCGCTGGGCCTGGCAAGCGGCGACGTCTCGATGAGGAGGTCGTCGCCCGTGGGCTGCTGGAGACGCGGTCCCGCGCCCGCGCCTTCATCATGGCCGGCGATGTCCTGGTCAACGGGCAGAAAACCATCCGGGCCGGGCAGCCCGTGGCCGCGACGGACCGGGTCGATCTCGTCCATGCCCGCCGGTTCGTGAGCCGGGGTGGCGAGAAGCTCGAGGGAGCACTGGCGACGTTCGGTGTGGACCCGGCTGGTCTCGTCGCGGCCGACCTCGGCGCCAGCACCGGCGGTTTCACCGACTGCCTTCTCCAGCGCAGCGTGGCGCGGGTCTATGCGGTCGATGTCGGCTATGGGCAGCTCGACGAGCGGGTCCGGCGGGACGAGCGCGTAGTCGTGATGGAACGGACCAACGCCCGCCTGCTGCCGGGCCTGCCGGAACCGATCGACCTCGTCGTGATCGACGTCTCGTTCATCTCGCTGTCGCTGATCTTCCCCATCGCCGCGAAGGTGCTGCACGATGGCGGGACGGTGATCCCGCTGATCAAGCCGCAGTTCGAGGCTGGTCGCAAGGTGGTCGGCAAGAACGGTGTCGTTCGCGACCCGGAGGTCCACCGCCGCGTCCTGCGGGAGGCGATCGCGTCGGCCAATGCCAACGGGCTCGCGGTCCGTGACCTCGTCGCGTCGTCGCTGGTTGGGCCGGCCGGTAACGTCGAGTTCCTGGCTCACCTCGTTCGCGCCGACCCTGACCCGACGCTGGATCCGGAGCCGCAGGCGCTGATCGACGCGGCGATGCTCACGTTGCCGGTCAGGCCGTCCGACGACGCGCCGGAACTGGGCAATTCACCCGCGGACAATCTGTCCGAGCCGGACGAAGACCGCGATGCCTGAGCCGGATCGCAGGCGTCCGTTCGATGACATCCGCCGGGCTCTCGAGATCGGTCCAGGCGGGGCAGCGGCGACTGATGACGGGAAAGAGCTCCGGAGCGACCCGGCACGCCTGCTCAGAACCGGCGCGCCGGAGATCGTCTACGGCGCCGGCAAGACGCCCGAGCAGGTCGTCGCTGCCCTGACCCAGCTCGCCGGGACGAGTGGCCGGGCGATCGCATCCCGCTGCGACCCGGCGACGCTGAAGGCCATCACCGCGCTCAATGGGACCAAATGGCGGGTCGAGATCGAGCCGCTCGCCCGGATCGCCGTCATCGCCCGACCCAACAGTTCCGTGCCTCCGGCCCTCGGCCTCGTCGGGATCGTCGCGGCCGGTACCTCCGATCTGCCTGTGGCCCGGGAGATCGAGGTTGTCGCCCGGGAGGTCGGCTGCGGAACCCGTCTCGTCGTCGATGTCGGTGTCGCCGGTCTGCACCGGCTTGTCGCGCCGCTGGAGCAGCTGATCGAGGACGGAGTCGATCTCCTGCTCGTCGTCGCCGGGATGGACGGTGCCCTGCCGTCGGTCATCGCCGGGCTCGTGCCCGTTCCGGTCATCGGCGTCCCCACCTCGACCGGGTATGGCTTCGGTGGCGACGGCACCGCGGCCATGATGGCCATGATCCAGAGCTGCGCCCCCGGCCTGACCGTCGTCAACATCGACAACGGGATCGGCGCCGCCATTGCCGCCGGCCGGATCGTTCACGCCATTCACGGGTCTTCGTCGCGGCACCATGAGACCGGGAATCGGACGCCTGACACCGTCGCGGACTCAACTGAATAACTGACGCGCCACGTCACCCGGAGACAGGCGGCGAGACGCGACTGCGTCGATCAGCTCAGGGTCGGCGGTCTCGATCAGTTCACGTAGTCGCCGTTCGAGGCGTGCGCGGAGCAGGCTCGCGACGGCGACCGCTGCTTGCGATTGCCGCCGTCGCTGGCCCTCGGGTTCCTCTTCGAGGAACCTGCGATGCCCGGAGATCGCTTCCAGCAGGTCCGGGAGGCTGTCACCGCTGGCGGCTGAGACGGATACGACCGGTGGACGCCACGCGGTATCCGAGTCCGCCATACCAGGCGCGAGCATCGCCTGAAGGTCGCGGCGCAACTCGTCGGCGCCGGAAAGGTCGGACTTGTTGACGACTAGGACGTCGCTGAGCTCGAGGATTCCCGCCTTGAGCGTCTGAATGCTGTCGCCGTTGCCAGGCGCCTGGACGAGCAGCGTCGTCCCGGCCAGCGCCGTGATGGCTGTGTCGCTCTGCCCGATCCCGACCGTCTCGACGACGACCGGGTCGAACCCGGCGACGTCGAACAGATCGACCAGCCCCATCGCGGCCGGGGCCAGACCGCCGGGGAGGCCGCGATTGGCCATGCTCCGGACGAAGACGCCGTCGTCGGCGTGATGACGCATCATCCGGTACCGGTCGGCGAGCGTCGCCCCTCCCGTCAGCGGGCTGCTCGGGTCGACGGCGATTACAGCTACCCGCGATCCAGCCCGCCGGTAGGACGAGACCATCTGATCGACGAGCGTGCTCTTGCCGGCGCCAGGTGGCCCCGTCACGCCGATGACATGAGCATGGCCTCCCCGCCGGTACAGCGCATCGAGCAGCGCATCGGTCTGGAGTTGCCCGCGTTCGATCGCGGTCGCGACCCGGGCGATCAGGCGACGGTCGCCTCCCGCCAGCCGGTCGACGGTCGCTGTCACCTCGGGTGTCGGTTCTGGCGCCCCGATCATTCGATCACGCTCTCGCGGGAGCGGGGTGCGTTCTCCCGGATGTACGAGACGATGTCGGCGAGGCGGGTTCCCGGACCGAAGACACGGTCGACACCGAGCGCCAGGACCTCGTCGATGTCCTCGGCGGGGATCGTGCCGCCAGCGACGACGAGAACGTCCGTCAGCTCCCGCGAGGCCAGCTCGGCCATGATCCGCGGGAAGATGGCGAGGTGCGCTCCGGACAGGATGCTCAGTCCGATCACATCGACGTCCTCTTCGAGCGCGGCGCTGGCGATCATCTCCGGGCTCTGGAACAGGCCGGTGTAGATTACCTCGAAGCCGGCGTCGCGGAAGGCGCGGACGAGGACCTTTGCCCCGCGGTCGTGGCCGTCGAGCCCCGGCTTGGCGACGAGGATTCGGATCGGGGGCCGCTCAGTGTGCGGGGTAGTCATGGAACCCTCTGCCCGACTTGCGGCCGAGATAGCCCGCCGCAACCATCTGACGGAGCAGCGGAGAGGGCCGGTATCGGTCCTCCCCGAGGTCCCGGTGCAGCGTCGCCATGATATCCAGGCAGACGTCCAGCCCGATCAGGTCGGCCAGTTGCAGCGGTCCCATCGGGTGGTTGGCGCCGAGGCGCATCGTCGCGTCGATGTCGTCGCGCTCCGCCACGCCGTGGTCCAGGCAGGTGATCGCCTCGTTGATCATCGGAATCAGGATGCGATTGACCACGAAACCGGGCGAGTCGCGGACGACAACGCCGGTCTTGCCGATCGTCATGGCGAGATCGCGCAACCGCTGGATCGTCTCCTCGCTCGTCGCCAGTCCACGAACGATCTCGACCAGGGGCAGGACCGGGACCGGGTTGAAGAAATGCATCCCCGCGACCCGGTCCGGGAAGGCGGTCGCCGCACCGAGCCGGGTGATCGAGAGCGAGGACGTGTTGCTGACGAGAAGTGCCTCTGCCCCGATGATGTCGGCCAGCGACGAGAAGACACCGAGTTTGGCGTCGAGGTCTTCAAAGACCGCCTCGATGACAATCGTGGCGTCGGCCGCGGCCTCCATTCTGGTCGCGATGTCGAGGCGGCTCATCGTCGCCTCCGCCTCGGCAGCTCCCAGTCGATTGCGCTCGACCGATCGCTCGAGCCCCGCCGAGATCTGATCGACTGCTCGTTTCGTCGCCTGCTCGGAG
>JAABUS010002069.1_pt1 | contig 39755 bp, 38 predicted proteins | sample 5560161 | NCBI WGS metagenome assembly JAABUS01 (sample SAMN10711885, study PRJNA513376) | rock metagenome | isolation source: Antarctica rocks | place: Antarctica: Victoria Land, Trio Nunatak nord | collected 2016-01-04
CGATGAGAAGAAAGAGGTGATTCCACAAGTGGATCAAAGCCCGAAGGCCCGAAAAGACGATACTAAGACCAAAGGCCTGCCCAATACGGACGAAGCGGTGTCGAGTAGAACGCGGAAACGACGAAAAATTCAACAATGAAAGGAAATGTGAATTTGAAAGTTGCCCTAATGACTGATCAGTCAACGGTTTTGTTAGGTCAGGTAACTTCATATCCAAAGTCAACACAGTATCCTCAGAAATATCGTTGGATGCAGTCTTTGGGTCTGTTGATTCTGCTCAACACATGCGTCGAGTCTCTCTCAACGCGGTCTCATCCACGAATAAGTATTTGCGTCAGATGCTGTTCAACCATCAACAAACATGCCTTCTTTGATCGGCTATGTGCGATTCTGGTGCTCCAATGCTCTTGTCTGGTCCGGTAAAATCTTGTCTCGACTACTTGGCCTCTCGCCACCGAACAATGGCGAGTTTTGCTTCGAGATGCCATACTATGCCGCTTCGAACCTTTTGCCAGCGCCTCTGCCAACCAACGCAGAGATTGAGCTCTTACGTGTTGCAACCAGCAGTGATGAAGCTCGCTGTATTCTCTTCTTTCCTCCCCACTTTGTCGTAAAGTATGGGTCAATTATCAGTCCGGTTGAGGGACAAAACATGCTCTTTGTTAGCCAAAGGTCCAATGTCCGTGTACCTCGAGTCTATGCCATATAAATTGAGGCTGCAACCAAGATAAACTACATAATCATGGAGTATATCGAGGGGGAAACATTGCAATCCGCCTGGCCAACTCTCAGCTCCCTGGATAAAGTACAGATCGCGTCAAAATTGAGATCGTACTTCGACCAGCTGCGCGCACTCCCTTGGCCGGGATATTATGGAAGCCTGGGAAAGCTTCATTTTCTCAGCAACATGTTTTGGTATCCAGAATTGCCAGGGCAACCAACTCCCCGACCGATTAGCGGCCCTCTTGAAATCGAAGAAGAATTGAACGAGGGTTTGGTTCTCAAATATCTGGAGCTCGCCAAGGGTAGCAAGCGGTATGGATAGAAAGCGCTTTTCTACCACCGGGCCTTTCCGTCTATTCTTCAGGGCCACAAACCTGTGTTCACACATGCGGATTTCCAGCGTAAGAATATCATGATCACCAAGTCCATCAAGCCAGGCGAGCCCTGTAAGTGGTCTAGCACCCGATTGAAGCAAGACTGGAGCACCGACGAACTCGGAACATATAGCTTCAACCGGCACAGACGATTACACAGTGACACTGATCGATTGGGAGATGTCTGGCTGGTATCCTACCTATTGGGATTACTGTTAACTGCCATAGCCCTCCGATTCGACGACGACTGATTTGAGTGGGTGGATAAGGTCATGAATCCGTTTCTTGTAGAGTACACATGGATGCACATGTTGTTTCATGAGTATTGGTGTTGAGAAAAACCTAGTGCCATTTGCAAAGGCGATTTCCTGAGCAATGTGTTGGCTGTGATGTATCGATAGGGACCTTGTATTTTCTCGGAAGGACATGAAATAAAATTCGATGCCCGTCTGCTATATAATGAGTATTGCTCGGTGGAAACGAGAAGGACGAAAGATAGAGCATATGGAAATGGCGAGTTGACAAAGAAAAGATAAACGACTAATCTAAGCAAGCTACAACCCAAGACCTGCACCCAAACCCGCAAGGACCCGAAGCAACATGTGCCGAGTTTCGTGTCTTATCATTCTTCCCTTTTTTTTTTTTGGAATATCGCTGTGTTTTTACGGATTTTATTTAGCACTTATTCAATTCATCAAGCATCCAAGTTCGATCCGGCTACGTGGGAACATGTGTCACACAAAGACCGGGAACCTCTTAATACAAAAGTTTTGCTATGTTTCTGGTTGCCGGTGCTGAACGGAGGTGGGGCCCATTTCCGGTTTTTTTTTGGGGGGGGGAAATTGCCATACCGTCATTTGACAAACTCATCCGCCGTCTCCTCTCCAGCCAATTAATGTTGTTCTCTTTTGTTCATATCTTTAGAAAAAAAGCGTTAGGGAAAAAGTTGTCGAGTATCAAATATCAACCGTGAAAGTAACTACCTTACAGAATGGAACCAGAACACTGGCAGCCCCATCAACAAGGATCCGGCATAGCGGCTATTGGCATGGTGGATTAGTAGCGCTCGACGGAAGCAGAGACCCAGCCCGCTTCCTTTTTTTTCTTTTTCTTTCGGAGGGGGGGATTGTTGGTGGTATATCGGAATTCAGAGCGCCGGATGGGTTAGTCTTGGGGGTTTTGTTGCATTTTCTGTCCTGCTGTACGTAGTCTCAATTCCAAATTCTTTGGTGTACAGAAAGCAACAAGGCAGCATCTAATAATCACATTTCAGTTGTTATGTTAGATGATATCCCGTGAGCGAATTGGATCAACACACACATAGAGCAAGCTCTACAGAGCAGTAACTTAAATTATACAAGAAAGCTAAAACTCTCACTCCCCAGCCCGCTGGGAATGTCTACTTGTTGACACTCTACTACTCCTATCGTACCTCGGTGCCGAATCCCACGGCTGCCGCTTCTTCACTAAAGTCTGGCTCTGTCTTCTGATTACCTCTCCGGCTCCCGTCGGCTCCCCTTTACTACAATTTGTTGGCATTAAAATCCTCCTCTTTTGAGTTTTCGATGGACCTGGGAAGTTGGTCGGGAGTGACGTACCATCATACATACTGATCTTCCCTTTCCTTAGGCTTTCATAAGATCGCTTGCGCTTCTCGATCCTGGAGTTTCCCCGGGTGGGTGCCCGGGAGAGCTTTGGTGGGATAGCTCCGGTGGAAGATGAGAAGGACACGGGATACTGGCTTCTCAATGACTCCGATCTATACATACTGCTGTTGCCTTGCCAGAATTGAATCTCCTCATGCGAAGCCTTGGGTGGGTTTTGGAGGGCTGCCTGCCTCCAGTAGGCGGCAGGTGGCATTATGGCTTTGCTTCGAGTACTATTTGGGACTCCCGCGTTGTCCAAAGAACGGCCTGGAAGACGTCTATATCGCTCTGGCATCACCGGCAGCTCGTACTCGCTGCCTAGATGCATTATGCTCGATATTGGAGCCTGAACAGTGCTACTGTATGAAAGATTGCTGATGGAGCTTGTTGTGCTTGGATAGCGACCTATTGTTGACTCGGAAGGTGGCCGAGATCCGCTGTATACTGATGACGAGCTTGTGGCATCAGTTTGGCTGCGCATCAGAAGAGGCTTGGATGAATGCATGCTCTGAGTTCGTACTGTCGATTTCTGAAACGCTAAAGGTGGAAGCCAGGAATTACGACCCTCAGGCATCACAATCGGTTGAGGGTGGGAAGGGTACCACACTGGGTTACAAGGGAGATACTTGGTATCACACGACTCCGTAGTATTAGGAGAAGGCGGATACCCTGTCCCTTGATCTTCTAATCTGCAATCGTTTCTGTATCTGCCAGTAAGGAAAGCGCCGAATGGCCTGTCAGAAATCTGAAGCGAGCCAAAGAGAACACATGAGAAGATCCTAGCAACTTGGTCAATTGCCTGCTAAAAGCTCACAGCAGATAAATTGGGGGCTCACATAGAAAGCAGTGACATTGCTACAATTGCTTGCTGAAGTTTGCAGCTGTCGACGCTCTTCCAAGGCCGCGTATCAAGCGTATGGCGCTCACAGATGGTATGCTTGTATGCGACGACTAATCCTGTCGCAGATGCGGCCAGCCATGCAACGAATACAACCCTTATAATCATCAAATAGGCAGAACCAAGCTTGCTCTCCTGGCGTCTTTCCTCGTCATATTTGCTGAATCGCCGGCGCAGGATCAGATGGAAGGTCACCAATGCTAAGGAAGTTGCTGACTAGGTTATTTATGTCCTTAGCTAGCTACGGTGGGACCAGGGAATGTTTTTCGATACTTACACCAGCAATTATCAGGATTTCACCTGCAAGAAGAAGCGGATCTGAAACACCAGACAGAAGTATATAAGTTACTCCCAATACCTGTACCAATGACAGCGTCAATAGAATATATAATGAAACCACAGTCGCAGCCAATGATCTGTGTCCGTGCAATCGGTCGTCCAATCTCATTATTTGAGAGGAAGACATGATTAACCCTTTTTAAGATACTTCGGGTCGAGCGCAGGTCCTGTAAGATACCAGAAACGAAATCCGGCTGCATTATATGAACGCAATAGACCGATCAGTGGTAGTAGCAGAAAGAGGTTGGAGCTGAAACACATCGGAATGCGGATGAATTGCAGGATACGATGTCGACCTCGTGATGCGCCTCATCGAGGCTGAACGAGAGGGGCGAGCATTCCAGTCACCACAACTTGGCAAGCCACGAAAACAATCGTCAAGGCTATAGCACGTCCCTATAGGGAGGAAACGCTTTAAGGTTCTCACATCTCTTGGCTATCATCGTAGATCTCGTCATTCTGGAATGCGCATTTGCAGCTGCGTTGAGCGTTGACAATTGACAGACTGGAAACCTTTTTCTTATCCTTTGTCACATCTCCACAACGCGAGGATATCGCGATTTGACTTCAACGAGACCGAGGATTGACTAAGAGATCATGTGTGTATATAGGCGACAGAATCAAGCACCATGGCAGTGAGCTCTGAAGTCAATCAACAATTCGAGGTATCACAAGCTCTTGACCTGACACTCAACCTACTCTCCTTCCATGTGCTCTTCCGCCAAGACACTCCATCAGCCCAAGGCAGACAGTAATTCGCCGAACGAGATGACAAGGTTCAGGTTGACTCGTGAGCTTTTCTTCTCGAGGTTGAGGTTTTTTCAAGCGCCGGAAGATGCCGACCGACAGCCCGGTTATAGTTGTATGACAGCTGTTACGCTAGAGTAGTAGCCCTACTTGCCTATTAGGTATTCTACAGAGCGCTGTTCTCATATAAACCTAAATTCTTTGAGATGGGTCATCGCTATAAAGATGCTAGAGAAGATCTCCCTTACCCTCAGCAAGCCAGGACATCGAAGCGTACTCGAGTTGTACACGCTCGACCTCTTGCTACGCCACTGCCTTGCAGCCAGTAACGCGTACCAGGCTGCAGCATGCGGCTCACAATCATGATGTCCAAGAAGTTGCACTCCCCTGAAGATTCCGTGACGATGAGTCTATGCTACTGGCGGAATAGAACTGTCGCTTTTGCCCGTTTTGCTGCGTTTGACTACTATCTCCTTAGCCTTCCTCTGATGAGGCAATGATGCTTATCGATTTCTCAAACCTGCAAGCCCGTGCTATCGACACTACACCTATTCGTCACGATATCATTCCATTCTCTCCCAGTGGCCTAATCGTCAGTACCCACCGGGTTGGTTTTCTGCCTGCGGTAAGCGCTTAACTAAGGGTTATAGATCGCTATCTGGGTAGGCACTGCCATTGCAACCTTCTTCACTATTCTGCGAACTTGGCTCCAGTTCCTGCACAACAATCGTCTCTATTCTAACGACATCTTGATCTGTCTTGCCATCGTTCTTCACGTTGTTCTCAGCATTACGGTACAGTGCATGGTTCCGGTGATAACCGAGACCTTCAGTGGATCAAGAGACACTGCGGATTTTAGCTCTTTGCCTGGAGCACAGGCCACAAAATTTCTCAAATATCAATTTGCAGTCTTGTACCTTATTTGGACAGCTTTATGGACTGTCAAGCTAGCTATGCTGTCTTTCTTTTGGCGACTTTTCACATCGGTCAAGACCAATGCTAGAGTATTCTGGTGGATCATGTGCGGGATCACTATCGTAACTTGGATTGCCAGTCTTTTATTGCAGGCGTTTGCTTCCTCTCCGCTATCAAAGTCTTTCGACATGGGTGAGTACTCTTCATCATGAACGACTTAGACCGTCTACTTACAGTGGTCAGCTGCTTTCCTCTCGCCAAAGAGCATAGAGGGGTGGAACCGCGCGTTCTTTTTTTCAAGCTGTGTCGATATCGTTACTGACTTTATGAGTAAGGCCAGTTTCCGTAACCCAAGGAATAGGTTATAAAAGGTGTTGATATGAACTTTTAGTTATGCTTGTTCCGTTCCCACTGCTATGGAAGCTACAGATGCCCCGTCGTCAGAAGAACATCCTAATCGTTATTTTCCTAACTCCTTTGACTGCCATCGTTTTCGCTATCCTCCGCTTTGCCTTTCAGACGACAGAGAGCATTGGGCCGACGATCAATCCGGCTCGGCTAGTTGTGTATTCTACGCTAGAATTGTCCTTCTGTATGTATCGCAATTCGCCTTCTTATAAGAACGATTCGTGTTGTCGTCGTGTGGTGCTGACTGGTGCCTGATCCAGCAATCATTGCGGCATGTCTTCCCTCACTCCGTTTATTCTTCAAGGATGGATCAGCAGCAGCTGCTTCTGCTGGAATTCCAAAGCCACAACGCAATGCACAATGGCCAGAAAGGCAACGCCACGATGGCGCAATAGTTTTGCAGGAAATTCGCAAAACTAAACCTCGCAATGCAACGGACTGTTCGACAGAGGGAATCCTCGAGCCCCACAGTCAGACGCGTGAAGTAGTAGACCGTATTTCTTATTGAAAGACGAAGTTGGATAGCGATCTAAGGCGTTGATCTCAGTGTCTGAAGCGTGTAACGCCGTTCCCTCAATTTCATCATATCCTTCATTCAAAGAACTGCCTTGTCCACCTAAATGCTCTTCACACGACATCGTATGCTTTCCTACTTTCAACCACGATCTAGGAACAGGCGGGACCGTCTTGTCAATACCCCGTGAAGCCAAACCCCCCATCTCATCCTTAACCAAACCCGTGAACACCTCTTCACCCCCAAACGCACTCACAAACAATTCATCCTTCTTCACGAATCTGACACCCGCCCCGAACGCTACCCGGAGTTCATGAAGGCATATACTCAGCTTTGATCCGCTCTCTTTTTACAACATCGGGTTCATCATCCATCAACCACATGATGCCTTCTTTAATAACCTTCTTTATAGATTTCATTATTTGCTCGGTTGTTGGTTATATACTAGGGTGTCTTTAGCTTTATGTTGATATGTCTCAAAGACTTCTTTAGTATACGAGATAGTGCGCATACTTGTCGGTTGGACTACTGGTTGAGAACTGCACTTTACTCGTTATCTTGCGCATGTCGCGCAATCCGCCTCGCTGTTATACCGTATGGGCCCTTCGACACCCTATATCGCGCGCACTCTACAGACCTATCTATCACCTCTGCCGCTCCCCATCCTTCTATATAGAATTATTGAAACCGAGAGAACACCTGCCTTTTTTCTAGACTCTATACGCGAAGATCTCTCATCCGCAATACCGCCAAATCTCGGACACATCTAAGGGCAAGTCAAACCACAAACCTTCGAGACTCCGATCCTCAGAACCACCAATTCGCCACATTGACTACCCAAACCGGTCACCTCTCCACAACTCTTTCCCACAATTAAAATTTCAGAACTCTTGATCTCTACTTATTATCTTTCCTGAACATACAAGGTCCAGATCTCTATCAACCAACATGGATATTCGCTCAAGGCGTATTCCACTGTTTGCCCTCTTACACCCGTTTTCCACTTATTGAGCAAATGAGAGGTTTGAAAAGAATCATATTCAATCTTCCCTTGCATATATTCTACCGTAATAACCGTCAAGAACAAAAGCCTAGTCGAACATTCCCATAAAAATCAATTACCATATATTCTACCCTCAAAAGTATCGCTCTTCACCATATTCAGAAGGCCCCTCATACCCCCTAAAATATCAAACCCGTACTCTTTACCACCTTTCCCAAACTCCCGAAAAGAAACGCACTCAAAATCCCACCATTCCGCCGCCCCCCCTGCGCGATGGTGTCAATACCGCAATCCCGGAATCTGAACGTTCCCGTTTAGGAATTAGGGTGCCGGACAGTGTGGCTGCGCCGACTAGCCTCGAGGTGTTGTTGTGATCTTGATCCTTGTTCACAAAAAACCTCACTTCTACACCTTCTTTTCACGCTTTGTGATACTCTTCGTGCTCATCTTGCACGTGTGGCTTCTAGAGTATAGATGCAAGAGTCGATGGCAGTGCTTGGCCTTTGTCTGGAATACAGAGGTGGCTTTTACCATTTCTTCATCCCGCACTCTTGGCATTACACTGGCGATGTTGTGATCTTCATGCTTGTACCATATGGCTGCGAGAGTGGCTGAACGTGGCTGGATCGGTGCACGATCATGCTACGCTCTAAAGCAGACCACAGACGAGCATGGTCATCTTAGGACTCTTGTCTTGGATTCCAGCGGCTGTTGTTGAGCAAGAGGTCCTGCAATATGCTTGGCCTACAGCTGGCTGTCCTTCCCAGCCAGCTACACGTTCACATGTCCAGACTGTTGCTGTGTCGAAAGCAGACCACAGACGAGCATGATCATCTTAGGACTCTTGTCTTGGATTCCAGCGGCTGCTGTTGAGCAAAAGGTCCTGCAATATGCTTGGCCTACAGCTGGCTATCCTTCCCAGCCAGCTACGCGTTCACTTGTTCAGATTGTTGCTGTGTCGAAAGCAGACCACAGACGAGCATGATCATCTTAGGGCTCTTGTCTTGGATTCCAGCGGCTGCTGTTGAGCAAAAGGTCCTGCAATATGCTTGGCCTACAGCTGGCTGTCCCTCCCAGCGAGCTACGCATTCACATGTCCAGACTGTTGCTGTGTCGACAGCAGCCTGGGCTACCTCTCAGATTCCGGTTTGGAGCTCACTGAATACTTCGACAGGAGCAGCAGAGATAGGCGATAGCAACGGTATCTTAACAGCTAAGAGCCCGTCGGACTCTATACAGTACCAGTGCTTCAAACACTGCCATACAAGGTGTTCACTCGGCTCTGTCGTTACATCGTGCGATGATGACCCAGCAATGGTTGCCATGCCACACGAAATCTCTGGCTAGATCATTCGTTACATCGAGCCCAATAACATGGCAAACTGGAGAGCTCAGGCTCCAAGAGATGCTGGTTAGGACCCGAAAGCTGGATACATGGATAGAGCCATCTCTTAGGAGTCAGTGACAAGTAAGTCTATGTTAGCCACCTGGTCAATAGATAACTGATTCTTCCTAGTTGGACCATTCCAGCAACACGAAAGCAGAAGAAGCAAGAGCATGATCCCCTGAAAGCGAAAGGGCTCCGAAAAGCTGAGGCGCAAGAATCAGCTTATCTCCTCCACAGAGCGTTTTCCGCGCCAGATTATGGATTGAACAGGAACGGAGGGCTTGTTCAACACGGATTCCAAAGAAACCAAGCCGCTGGAATAGCGAAAGAGCTTCTGAAAGCTGCTCAAAGAGACGGGGGCATGCCTATCACATCTCGGCGTGTTTCCCAGGAGTGATGACCGACGTGGATTGCGGCTGCGCAACATATATATACAACTCTTTCGTCAAACTTGTAAGATCAACGATGGTCTCGCATACCTTTCGGCACGAATAGCCTGTATTACCGGCTGTCAGCAAAAGCAAATCTCTTTTCGACAACGCTAATACATTGCATCAATCCAGCTACTTAGCTATATCTTCAACTGCTTGGGACGGGAAGTGGATTGAGCATCTGAGCATGACGCTCCGGGTCTCGGGAAGACCAGACTGCCCAATGTCTTCGCGAAGTACTCAAGGATCTGTTGGATATCTTTGTGGAGCTTTGCTACGGAATCCCGAAACGGGCAACTCTGATTGGGAATCCCTCGAGCAGTGGTGCGGAGAACAACCTCCACCAGCCAGCCAATTACCTCCGGATTGTACGCCGAGCTTACGTCCTTAACAACGCAATGTTCGGGTCTCACGCTTGTCGGTAGTATCGCCATAAATCCCCAAAAAAGTTGTGTCCTTCATGGGAAGGCGGGATTCGAACTGCAGCAATTGCAGCGGAAAAACTCATGGTCGAAAACGGAATCCTACCATTCAATTGATTGGTTGAGGCGACGAAGCCAACCTACCAATGGCTTATGGGCAAGACCTAGGAAGGGTAAGATATCAGCAAAACACGCTTGAAATCTCAGGCCGGGAACACATACGATTAACGGTTACCCTGTGGCATGGACCAATGCTAAAAGAGCCCCTCATGGACGGGGATATCGTGGCACATTCGAGTCAGAAGAAAGACGTCTTCGCAAACCACTTGAAAACTTATCGCACATCCTTGTGGAACCCCGGAATAAAAAAACAGGGTCGAGCAGTTCTGTCAGGTTTATTGCGGCCAGTTTTGTTGATTTCGACCTTATTCGGTCCTTTCGCTGCGGGAAATGTATGCATCACCTTAATTCTACGCAGGGCCGTTAGCTTATCCTCAGTCCACCACATTATGATTCCGCCTGTTGCGGGCAAGGTTTCGTTGAAGAAAACAAACGAAGTACTTGAGCTATTGCTGGACACTCCACATCGACCACACCACAGTCGAAAAATCTGGTTTGTCGTCGCTCCATATTGTCGGCATTCGTTGTGGTCATTTTTTTCAAATGCTCCGGAGCCTCAAGTATTAAATTCCACATGTCATACAGATTCAATGATGTTACTGGGTATCTCGATCAGTCAATCCAGCAACAGCCTTGATCGACCGCTCAACTCCGGGTTACAGTCCAGGACTCCTCGTGACTCGATAGCACTGTCAGCTTGGCCTTAATTCGCCACGCATAGCTCCGCTATCTGACAGCAAAAATTCCTCGAGAACGGCGGAAGACTTTGCGTGGTCGCCTATCAGGACAACAACACAAGCTGCGCTGCTGATGCGGATCCAAAACACCGTTAAAGCTCTCACTAGTGGAATTTCGTGAGACATGCATTCGGTTCCCGCCTATCTTTAAATCTTCGTTCGGATTGAAGGCTCAGCTTTCAGAAAGACTGAACACCAGTCATCGATGTTGAGTATATGGGACAGACATTTCTCGTGCCACTGGATTTACGTAGTATAAGGGGAGCGGTGCGTGGTCTTCAGCTCTCGGCTGCCGTGGTCGTTGCATTAATCTGGGATCCAAGACTAATGGATCTCAAAACCTATTATGGATGCTGTCATGGCCAGGTTCAGTCGCCAAATTAACGGATGAGCATTCAGCGTGGTGCTCATGCTTAGACGCAGCTACTTGCTACTCCTTGCAGAGAGTCTGGCCTTATCCAACCGGATTGGAAAGGGAAACAAGATGGATGATATAGACATTGACCTTTTATACCCAGTCATCTTTGAGTTTTGATAGGAAGGCTCGAGCTTCCCACTGTCATTCTTGCACGTCGTCATTCTAGAACGTCAACACCTACAAACTGTGCTGGGACTTGCTTTCAGAAGACCTGACTGGTTCAACAGAAAAGCGCTCGGGCTCATCGTCGCAGCGATAATCATTGCAGCGCCATTTGCTGTTTCAGTTCCCGTGCTCCAAGATATAGGACACTTGCGCGGCTCAGACCTTACACATACTGAAACCTCTGGAGCAATATCGACCTGACTATTGTAGCAACGTTGCTACGATGCTGTTTGATGCCAGGGTGGCCTGCCATAAAGGATTTTTATAAGGGGGTTTAAGAGTCCTTGCCATACCGGCATCCGAAATCATCCCGTCGCCGCAGCAACTTCGTCGTACCACATTTCGGGATTACTGTACTGCCATGGAGAAGAGACCGTGTGGGAGGAACTGCGAGACTCGGAAGCTTCGTCCGTCCACAATTTTCAGCAGTCGCTCAGAACCTGCCGATCACTATCATTATCGCTGAAGAAATCCATTCGATCCATTTTGAAATTTATGCTGTGGAGAAGAGATTGAGCTTCACCAAGTGAGACATCACCTAAGGGATGAGTTGGCAAATAAGTATGGATTGGAAGCCGTTGAATTTGAGACGCCGGAGTTGCCTTTGTCTAGGCCAGAGCGCGTGGGTAAAAAATGTGTATTTGCAGCTTCCTCCATGTCTTTGAAGTTTTTGATGAATAAAATCACTGGAACCCCGTACCGTGAGTTAAAACAGCTCAAAATGACAGGTTCGAGGAACGCTGTATATTTGCCCAGCATGGGTAAATCCAAGACGAATTCTATATGGACAAAGGAATAGACGGTGGAGCATATACGATGATAAGAGGTTTTAAGAGAATTATCCGCCGCGCCTCGGGAAAATTCCATGTCCGGCCATCCTGTGGAGTTTTCGCCGGCGGAGTTAACAGGCCAATATCAATGATGGAATGCCTAGACTAGGACGACCCCAAGCATCAATACACTGAATACCGAGTGGCAGAGTTGAACAAGCTGGCGGAAGCTTTCAAGAGCTGTGTGGAGCAATGGATCACTACCGGTGAATTGGCCAAAAATTATGTCGAGAGTTCAGTGCCGTCCTCCCAAAGCTTATGTTACGAAGGTGCGAGAACGTGCATGGTTGGGCCAGGAACTGATGACAAACAAAGTTCGCGGAAATCTAGCTGACTCAGACTCATCTCGCCGTGGCAGCGAAAGAGGTGGCAAGGCTTTTTAAGCTTGGAGTCACCCACCATCCCATCTCTGAGACTATTATCTGCTATGCCGAGTCAGATATCCGAATCTGGCAGGCTATGGCCTGTCTCAGAAGTGAGGCCTCTGCGGTAGAATACCAAGGCTATGAAGCCGCAACTGTGGTGAGTTGTTTGGCACGTTACCTCACCACATTGGTCAGAAAGATCGGTAGAGGATGGATCGCGCGATCATGATTGTCCTGATATTTGCAGCAAAACCTCTTCAGCTCCAAGTGGCCGTATTGGATAATAAGACTTATTAGATGTACGGAGTGCCTCATAAGCTACTCCTATGGATAGCTCAAGCAGTCGTCAGGATTCGGCTATGGCGAAACCCTAACAAAGCAAATCTGCGAACCAGTTGCACGCGGTAGTATCACCTCTGTGGCAAGAGCGCTGAACAAAGCCCAAAAGTGTTCCAAAGCATAAGACCAGTGGTAGCTAGAGCGAATCCTCAACAGTCCGTAGCGCAGGAGTCTTGTAATACAAGCGTAAACTTCGGGACCAAAACGTACACACAGGAGCGTCGACAAATTCTTCGCACGAGTGATCGGAGATTGGCCTTCCTGGGGTAACAAAGTTCGTAACGACGCTTTTCGGCCTTGCTGTTGACCATCCTGAAGGTCGAGGCGAATGGGAAACGCAGCGGCATCCCATACCATATATGAGTATGTCGTTTCTAGAACGTTGACAGAGGGCGAAGAATGTCGGAATCTTGAAGCTGATTGCCGACTCCATCAAGGTTCAAAGATCCATGTGAGACAATACGAGATGCAGGTAAGTTCCCTATTGGAAGCGCGAAAGAGGCCCATAGGAACGATTGTAGACAAAGAGCTTGGTGGAAGAGCTGCTGTCATCGATCTGGCGTATCTAAGTATTGGAAACCTTTTCCAGAAAAAGTGCAATCAGAATATGCACCACGTATGCGAAGCGGGTGCTCTTGATTACTTTATTCATTTCACTACCACCAAGAATATTTCAGAAGTCTTGAACATCGACCTCATTTTTCTTGAGGACTTTTCGGACGTCAAAGATAGTAGGAGACTTAGGACGTCGTCGCTGAAAATTTGGTGAAATATTTTACCATCGATTTAGCTTTATGCCTTTCCTTGCATGACCGCCGAAGAAACGAAAGGATGTGCCACGGTGCATTTTCTCGTGTACGAATCCTCACAGTGGCGACCTCGATTGGATGATCAGGGATCTATGTTGGACGGAAAAGAATGGCATCTCTTCAAATCTCTATGCCGGCTTCTCGAGCAACGCAAAGATCCAAAAACGTTCGCTGACTCGAATTAGCCGGCGATGAGTCTCTCAGCAGGCGGAGAGCATAGCTGCCCTCACGAAATTGCGGTTGGATCACAGTTTGTGCCAGATGCCAGAAACCGCCTGGCCATAAGTTTAGGCTTATCTGTGGCGTCAGATCGTGATTTGGCACATCCATTACCAAGGTTCTCCATCTCCCAAGCGAGAGGTGGACATTGGCATCCCTTTTATTCTAGGACGGAACGAGAAATCAGAGCGGCGGGAGAATAAGACACAAGAGCAAACTTCTGGCATCTAAAACTCCCAGGTCTTTATAGCTCATAGACCTATGCCAAACATCACGAGATGGCGATAGGCTTCACATTGGCAGCTCGAGAAAATTCCACAGGATAGACGCTAAACAGCCAGCTTAGCGATATTGTTATCGCCAGGGATTTCGTATATCTAAGCCTCAAACACTCGAAGGGAATCTGGCGCCCAGCTTGCCCTAGTACGGGATGGAGACTAGAAAGCGTCTGCACAAGACATAAGAGCAAATTTCTGGCATCCAAATCGCCTTGCGTCGAAGATCAAATGACTTCTAGATTTAACCACAGGAGAAGTAATGGTTTTTTTTCTGAAGATGGAGAGAACCGCTTCTCGCTCGGATGATAACTACTCCACATTTACGTTTTTCTCGAAGACCCACAGGAAAACAACCATCTGCCGATAAGGGTAGGAGATCACAGCCGGTATGGTCGTCGGGTGCCATAGTCAGAGTTTCTAGACCTTCAGAGTATTCATCGCTATGCTCTTACATGGAAAACTTCATGCAGCAATCCACATCCATCAAGAAATGGGAGAGATCTCGATGGCGTCAAAACAAGACACGAGAGCAGACTTCTGGCATCTAAATCAGTTGCTGGTTCGTGGAAACAGCGAACCATACGCTTGCTAAAACCCAAAAACAAGTTAGAAAACTTCATTGGATGGTGGATAGCAGTGACGAGGACTTTGTTTGGGATGATAAAATAGCAAGAAGGTTGAACTTGCCAAGAGTTGTCCATGAGGCCGTGACCCCCCACGCCGTGTTGGCGTGATATGGGACATGTAATAAATCCACTGGCTCAGGTTTCGGCTTTACGGCATATCTTGATCAACGTGCCGATTCGGAACCATCAGATCGATGTGAACCTCGAAACAGCTCGCACTAAACGAACTATCGCCATTAGATATGGATTCAATTTTTCAAGAGACGATACGAACGCATGTCAAGGAATCACTTCTCTTTACACGCGAGCAGCGATAAAAATTCACGGGTCAACGACTTCGACAGCCAGTACTCAGTCTATCATAGATTAACATACTTTCGCTCAAGCAGATGTTGATGCGACTTATCTGAAACCTGAGCATTGAATATCACGCAGATTCGACACCGATACTCGAGTACCCCGTGTACTCTAGGGCCACAAAGCCCAATCCAATTGCGATCTTGGTAATGCTGTTGTTAATCATACTTTCAAGGGCCACTATGCCCTAAAGCAGGAAGAGAACTTTCCAGTACCTCGACTTCGAAGTCATTGAATACAACGACGCTGCAGAGTCCTGAAATCAACGTTCCCAAGTCTCATACAATACTCCTGATATCTGGATCACGAAGCAATAAGGCTGTTTTGGCTGTTGTCTCGGACAATAGAACAAGATGTCTCCTGTTTGTGCTGAGAAGGATCGCAATATCGTCCCTTTCTTATCAGGAAGGATGCAAGACATCCAGATATATTGCTGATACACGAACTTGTTGTGCTCATGCTTTCGTATGAGTTAGGATAGAACGAGGAGGACGAGGATGTTGATCTTCTTCCTACGTCCAAGTGACCATAGCACGCCAATACCAGATGGAGTTGAGCGACCTCCACACCGCAAAGCGACCGTCAAATCCTTCCACACGGCTGAAAAGGAAGAGAGAAAGTGGATATTCCATCCCCACAAGAGTCCACACAGAAATCATATGAAAAGCATGGTTTTCTGGCTATTATACGAGTTACCAGAAGTTCACAGCAGAGAAAGGAAAGCTACGGCTACAGAATTGCCCCAGCGCCTTGTGCCTCAACAAACTGAGCCTGCCTGCCAATGCTCATGAAGATCACGGCATCGCCCCTTTATCACCACGAATGATGCAAGACACCCACATACATTCCTGGTAAACAAAGTTGCCATGTCAATGCTGTCATCTTGAACAAATGAACAATGACTCTCATGTCCGTGCTAACGAAGATCACGGCATTGGCCGCTTATCACCTCCAAAGAAGAGACACAGAAATCCCTGTTACACCAACTGGCTCTGTATTCAAACCGATTTGGAGTCTTAGTGAGGCGGATCATCACAAAAGGATGCTCTGTGAGCAAGTATCGTTGACAATCGTTGGCAAATTTTGAATGAAGACTGCTGTAAAAGACCGTGGAACTTCCCGTGGAGCAGTTATGGCTGGAAAGGGAAGAGATTCCCCTCAGACTCTAGGTGAAAGTCCCGGATTGCGGAAAACTTAGAGCCAGTGGAACTTCTCGTGAAGCAATCCTGGCAGAAAGGGAAGAGCTTTCTCTCAGGCACTAGATGCAATCCAACATAACAAAAGACTTTCAGCTTTATGAAATGCAGACTCGTCTGACAAGGCACTGTGTGTGTATATTGCGAAAACACTTCCGTTTCAATTACCGTCCATTACTTTCCCTTCATTGAACCAGACGTGATCTCAACGCTTTGATATTCTCCAGCGTTATGCCTGGGATAGAAGATGTTGAAGTCCGCTTTGCTGTCTTTCGACAAGTGTCATATAATCCGACCTTGGGAATTGCTTCGGTCGTCTGGCGAATTCCGGGAAATGGAATATGGACTTATTGCTGTTGTTGTTGCGTTAGGATTCGTTGCCAGAGCGAAGTGGGACCCAGTTCTCCCACTCCAGAGTTCAAGGGCCAATCGCTACCATCTCCGCCCAGCTTTCCTGGTATGCAAAAAATACACCCGATTCAGGGGCCCACCTGCCTTCGTCAACTCCCAGTACCTAAAGAACACGCCCATCGCCAGTGGTATTCTGTACGGCCATTATACCAGCCGAGTGTTTACGGTGCATGCCCGGGATTGATTTAGGCGCCACCATAATCTATACCACTGCCCTCAGGTCAGAAGTATGAGAGAATTCTCCGAGCTCGGTAGGAACTACAGATACCCGCGCAAGCGTCCAAGTATCGTCGTTCCGTGCTCCAGTACACAGGACTCGTCCAGACATCATCCAAAAGCTCGGAATCCGAAACTGACACGACGGTAATGCCACATCATTCAAAATAAAATCTTGTCCGCAAATTTCCTTCCGAAACCATCAGGAATCAGCAATATCGTCTGTAGCCAGCGATGTTTCGTGCACACCATGCGATGGGTCCTCTGCCGATCGATATGCAAGGCCTAATTCACCCAAGGAGGTTCTCGGGTGGTAGTTAGAGACGACAAGCGCGAAAGCTCGTGCCATATCATCCGGATTTTCGAGCGCCGGTAGATATGGAGGTATGGATGTTGGCTGTGAAAGATGGAGGGATTTTTATCGTTAACATAATACTTCATTCGGGCGTTATTGATGAGGGACTGAGAGCTAACTTAGACATGAAGAAGCACTCGAAAAGAAAAGGTGACGAAACCGAAGCGCGTAAAGGTTCCGAAACAACCCAGACCTGATGGAAGCCTCGACCAGCAACTCGAAGAAGATGATTGGATGGATGTTGATACGGAAGTCCATGGTAAACCAAAGGACGCGCTTGGTAACGACATCGAACCGACGGGTAAGAATGCAACTAATGTTGGAAAGATAATGCTAATAGTGATAGGTACCACTCCTTCCTACGCAAACGTTCTTCGCCTCGGCACCAACACCAAAGCAAAACCCGCCGACAAGGCCAAATGGGCGAACGATGAGAAGGTAATCTTCGCCTCGATCAAAAAGCCAAAGACCCTCGAAAACTTCACCGGTTTGTACGAGCTCATTAAGAAGAATACCATGAACGGACTGACCGCGGGCACATCCTACTACGTTCTAACGTACGACAAGGTAGCGGCGGCTAAGATCGGCATCACTATACTCAAAAACCAGGAAGTGAACGGGGCCTTGGTCACAGCGGAGAACTTCGGCGCCCAACTCAAACGCAAACCAGCAGTCAACCGACCATGGACGATAGAGATCCCCTCCCTACCTCTGGCGAAGGAGCTGAAAGAGGGACTAACGGCCTATTTTAAAGAGAGACAGGAGACGGCCGAGCAAGTGGAAGCGTTAGTGAAGGAGGCGAAGGGGCTGTATGACGGGAAGGTATTTCTGGGCCGAATCTTGTTGCAAAGCGGATGCGAAGCTGCCGTGGGGCCAGAAGGACATCCACATAGGGGGGGTTCGAAGGTCTATAACTGTGGTAGGGCAGAAGTGCCCCATACACAAGACTGTCTCTCACAGCCTGCTCCATTGCATAGGGCAATCGGACCAGTTATCAATCTTGTACCCTAGATAATGGTAGTGTTAGCGACCTTAAATGCAAAAGGTTTAGGCGACCCCACAAAATCTGTTGGAAATAGGGGAGATGGTAATCTAGGGCTGATAGGGCTGGGGCCCGCTAGTAGAGTTTTCACCTGCTCGCTCCTACAGTAGATAGACTCCTAATAGTAACAACCAAAACAAACTTTGGTCCTTATTATATTGAACCTAAATGAGCGATGAATTCACATCAAGGCCTTTTATCATCCATCGTTTTGAACAATAGCATGGCATATATGTATGCAACAAGTCCAGCTACGGAACCGTGAGATGTGGAAACGTCCACTACGTAGCATGACATACTTTGGCACTTTTCTAACGCTACATGCATTGATCGACCCAAAGTACAGTTACATTACAGTACAGTACCGATGCTCGTACGCCGTTCCGTAAAGCCATCAATCGTTAAAGCGGATTTCATGATCCATTTGGTAACCCTTGAGGCATCTTGGGGGGACCTTGTGGGGAATCGTCGTCCTCATCCATGTCTTCCAACTCTTCGGGATGTCTGCGATGGCGATTAGCTGCCGTACATGTGATCGATCATGCTATTCGGATACAGAGAACGTACCCAAGCAGCCCCTTTACATCCTTCATCTCATAGTGCTTCTTCCTCATCTCCTCAAACTTTCTGTGCTTCTCCTTTTCTTCAGCCGACAGGCCTACGTTCTCACCGTGTGCCCCCGAGTCGTCAGTTGGCTCAACAATGACTTGTTTCTCTCCCTTCGCGCTCGTGCTAGACGACCGTGAAATCCTATCTCGATCATCCTGCAACTCGGGGTACCCTTCCGCATCTCCAAGCTCCAAGCCTGGGATCTCAGCTTCTCTCGTCCTTGAACGTCCGCCGCTCACTTGGTCCAACTCATCGACTTTCAGGTCTGCGGCGTCCAACGTCCGCATTTCCTCTTCATCCTCTTCCGGCTCGTAACGCTTGGCATATGGAGTCTTGGGCTCGTCAATCTTCATGGTACTACTCTTCTCTTGCTCTGTGAGATACAAGTTTACCTCGTCCCATTTCAGTCGAGGGTTGTTGGGGTCGTCGTCTAGAGCGGGGTTACTGGACTGACGGCGTGAGACATTACCGCGAGGGTTTGAGGAATTGCGTCGGTGACCAGCATTCTGAAGAGTATTGGCTAGAGTAGCATCTTGGTCTGTAGAAACGCCAGTGATGTTACTGGGGTTGGGCGTGTCTGGGGAAAGACTCTGTGAGAGCATTTCGGTTGGTGGTGGGGCTGCGGGGTTCGGAGGCGATTGGTGATAAGAGTTTTTGAGTATGCCTACGAGATCGATGAGCGGTATCTTAGCTACGTGATACGTGACGATCGTAGAACACACATACCCTTAGGACGCTTCGGTGCCTCTCCGCTTGGAATACTCATTGGGGATACTTGGGTCATGCTGTGTTGCCCGTCTGGACGAACGGCAATCTTGAAAGGATGTGGTTGACTTTTCTTCTCGTCGCAAAAAGTAGTGTGTCGACTCAGATGCTCTGTATACAAGTCGTTGTCGTGAAAGTCCAGCAAGCGGGTGTGGTCACATCAGGTTGGCAAGGATGGTAACAGCGACAGCGTCATCAGGTTCCAATGCATGACTGTACTAAGCTAACCGGTATGTACTGTAACATGATGATCAGCAGTGATTGCCGCGGGTTTACGGAGGTATCCGCGATTCTAGAGCTATTCTATAGATAGCCTAGTCTATCGGTAATTGCTCCGATGAGGCCCGAAATCATCCTGCGAGTCACCCACCCAGGCTCACAGCAACGAATCAAGTACGAGTTGTTTTTCAACATCTGCAGCATGTAGATCCACTTTGGATCTGCCCAATGATTCTATTACCGCACTCTAGCAATTCGCTAAGGAATCTTACCTTGTGCAAATTACAAGAGCTGATCCGGAAGATGAAGCTAAATACAAGCGCTATCAAAGGTCGATACTGGCAACCATCAGACGTGACCTCCTGACCTTTGTGGCGCGATAGCGGCATTGTGAAAGAGAATGTCGTTAAGTGATTCCCATGTCATGGCAAAATGACCGACGGGGGAGAAAGATAATCGATCAAGCGATTAGAGTTAGACTTCATCGGCAAACTTGGGGGTCTTCGAGACGACTTCGAATGCGGCTGCCTCCGCTTTGAAGGCGTTGCGGCATGCTATCTTGCCGTTGAGATATGCGGGGAGTGGGCTCAGAGTGGGGGGAAGTCGACCGTATGCTAAGGTGACCGTTTATCAATTGATATCGCGAGATTCCGAAAGAAGTCCACCTTGGAGGCTGTTGATCTCGGCATGATGTTTTGTTAGTCTGGAGTAGTAGGAGTATGTTAGTTTCCGATGTCAATATCTCGCAAACCGATAAAGTATTTATGTACGATTGAAAGAGATTTAATGACGGCGAGGATCCTGCAGAAATGCACCAATAGGTGAAGTCCGCTGATGAAGCTATAACGAGTACAAGGAGAAATGTCCTCAGCATGTTCCTCACAATTGACAGCAAGCACAACTATCAGAACCATGCGAATGAATATCGATGTCCGATTCGAGTGTGTCTGTCCACTCTAGGCCACTCCGCGGGATCCGGGCTGCTGAAGCGACCTTAGCTCTCAGTATTGTCCAAATACCTGAGTGCTAAGGAATGTTTTGAGCCATGGTTGTTTGCACGATGCTCGCCGGATTGTTCACGGATAAGGGGAGGTGAGGATCATTGAAGAAGCGTTGCTACCGCCAGCAGCTCCACAGGAATTTCTTGTGGCAGATGCGGAGTTGCCAGTGCATAGAAAGCCAGTGTGACTGTGTGAGTTGGGGACTCGAAAGAATGGCAGGCTTGGCGCTAGTCTTTCCCTTAGCGGACATAGCGCCTTGGCATACAGGAGCTTTACTGTGGTAGTTAGTTCCCTTCTCATTCCAGGCGCTCCAATCACATACAATTGTCCGGGGTGATGATCATTAAAGCCAACAGCACTAACCTTAGTGCAGAAGATTCTCTTACCGTTAGCTACCTTAGGTAGATGGCTGCGTCTTGTAGTTACTCTGGTGACTGTACTGGTTAGAGTGTATCCAGAATCTTCTGCCGAGAAAGCTGTGTATGTACTACTCTCCCTTGTATGACCTCGCTGAAGAGACTCTCTTGTTGTGCAGTTGTGCGCGAGTGACGGTTACCCAGACCAAAGCTGCAGGTCGGTCCAAGATCGGAGAATTGCTACGGATCAATATCACCACCGATAACGATGTCCATCCCGCTGGAACGTGCTACAAGGAGTAGTACTAGTACATCGGGACAGGGGCGGTGGCGTTTACGATCGCCTGCTTTAGCTTAGCGATACCAGTCGCGTGGCTCGTCAAGGACAGCTTCAGGGAATCTGTCCAATCATTATGGATATCAATGTCGTTACGGGGATTTCATCCTGAATGCATCACTAGAAGCCACCGCTAGAAGCCTGTCAGAGACCTCCAGCATTCGAGATGTGGGGAATGTCCTCTTCTACCCGAGCAACTTAAGCCATCTCATGCCATCTCCATAGTATCTAACGTCGGCGTCCGCGCGCTCAGTCCTTGCGCTCGCGCGTTATCTTTGCTTCAAGAGATCAGCTTCGAAGGTGTTCTTTGTTTGTTTCACAGGCAGCTCTTTTCTTCGGCCAGACTTTGTATTCAGGCTATCTGTTGCTGGTGACCCCCAAGTCAAAAAACATTCAATATGGCCTCCATTCCGACACCAAGTGAACTCCTATATCACATCTGCGAGTCCAAAGTGACCAATATCCTCGCTTCAAATATCATCACCCTTGTTGCTGCTTATATCACAGTTGGCCTGCGTTTCCTTTCTCGAAGGACGGCCAAAATCGAATACAACGCAGATGATTGCCTCATTGTACCTGCCTTGTGAGCGAATACCAGCTTTTCTGCATCTGTTTGCAAACTGAGGCGTGAGATTCGTAGGGTCTTCATCACTGGTGAATTCACCACAAACCAATTGAGTCTGTCGTTCTTGTACTTTCCACCAGACAGTTGCTGATATTCTACACTTAGTGATACGTTACGGGGTGGGGAGGCACTCCATCTTATTCCAGGGTTATGAGATGCGCTATGCTCAGGTACTGTACCCAGTCTGCTAGAAACCTTGGGAGTTAGAGGGGCAGTCTGACCGTTTAACTCCAGTCCCTGATCGCAGCAGAAGTCCTCTACTGTGCATCTATGCTTGCCGTGAAATCTTCCATCCTAGCCCTGTATTACCGAATCTTCTTCGTCAGCAGAAAATTTACCACAATCCTCTTGGCCGTTTTCCTCTTCTTCTTGGGCTTTCTCGGTTCCTAAGATCGTGCGATTTGAGATGTCGAGACAAATGCTCTTTGCGACTGAATAGCTTGCCACAACTAGGAAGAGTGCATCTGACGCGGCGTCTTATCGTCAGTTGCAAGATCGGTGTCTGCGGTATCGAGTGGCCTTGCAGAGGGAAGTGGACTGGTCCATTGTTCTCCAGCCAAATCAATCTGTTAGCTGACGGAGAGTACTTAATTCATGATCCGTAGTAGGTTCGATTCCTAATGGCGCTAGTACAACGGTGTACTTAGTGGTTTCGTTTCTTTTCTTTAGCGGCCCGCCTCTCGTTGCATCAAGGTACTGTAGGTAAGTTGTAACAATCAAGTCCGCGCCCTAGCTCCGGGCTGACAGCGGGCACCATCAGGGTGCTCTAAGCGTGCACCCTCATCACAAACCGCCCTGAGTGTGCTAGCACTATTGACCCAATGCATCAGAGAAAGCGAGAGGGAGTATGAATTGTGTATTGTTCATCGCATGTTTGGAACATGCTTACAAACTGGAGTTCGGCGTTCGGTGAAGGGAACTTCCATTGTATTTCCCTTTTGTCAGCAATGGGAAGCTTCCTCCCGACGCTATATGCGGACTCCCCATACTTTATCGATTAAGGATTCGTAACCTAACCTCTTTTTCAACGTCCGAATAGATACCCTCGACTTCATCTATCAAACAAACCACTATCAACCCACCACACTGAGTCTCCCCATAATAGTTCGCTTGGGGCCGTCAGTATCACACCTCTTCACCGCCCACCAAAACAAGTACGATAATTTCCAACGATATGAGCAGCATCACCAAAGTCGCTTTGGCTGGGGTGAGAAAGCTTCCAATCATCCCATCCAGCTCATCTTCTCATTCCCTCTGCTGTGCCCTTCCAAAATCTTGACATCAAACTCTCACGCGGGCTACTGGCAACCTCGGCCCAGCCATACTCAACCAACTCCTTAACGCTGGCTTCAAAGTCACAGTCCTTACTCGCAAGAACAACACTCATAGCTTTCCCTCCTTCGTCACTGTCATCCCAGTCGACTCCGACTCCCTCGACTCCCTCACCAACGCCCTCAGAGGACAAGAAGCCCTCGTCTCTACCCTCGCCTCCGTCGCTATCGCCACACAACTTCTCCTGGTCGAAGCCGCGGCCAAAGCCCACGTCAAACGCTTCATTCCCTCCGAGTTCGGTTCCAACCTCCTGAACGAGAAGAGGCGTGTTCTCCCTGTTTTTAGGGACAAAATCGCAGTCCAGGACGCCCTCAAGAAAGAAGCAGCCTCCGGCGGCATGACATACACACTCATATCCTCGGGGCCTTTCCTCGACTGGGGCATCATGGTCGGCTTCATCATGAACCGCAAAGAAAAGAGTATCGACCTATTGGACGGCGGCGGTCGCGTCTTCAGCACCACGTCCCTCCCAACTATCGGAAAGGCCGTCGCCGGCGTCCTTACGCATCCCGAGCAAACAAAGGACCGCGTGGTGTACGTGCAAGATACTGCAACGACGTTGAAAAAGCTGGCAGCTATGGGCAAGAAGGCCACTGGGGCAGATGGATTGAAGGAGAATGTTGTGCCTATCGACGAGGTGCTCGAGCAAGCGTGGGCAGAGCTGAAGAAGGATAAACCAGATCCAGATACGGTCTTGGTCAGCTTCGTCAAGGGGTCGTTTTGGGGTGAGGGTTATGGAGGTCATTTTGAAAAGCTGGATAATGAGTTGTTGGGCATTAAGGAGATGAGCGATGCTCAAGTCCGGGGTTTGGTGAATAGCCTGGCAAAACAATTGTCTGATCCGGGTGGACGCTTGGTTCAGATATTTGTATCAGCAAGACGCTGACTTGATGATAAGACTTTTGTCTTCTTGTCTGGCTGAGCTGATGATGCAAAGTCAATCAACGTTAAGCTTCTTCTTTCAAAACTAACTAATTATCAAAGGACTGATGAATGAACATGGTTGAATCAATCGACAAAAAGTTTTAATCTTTAGATATTAAAGTAGAACATTAAAAGCCATTTATCATTTATAGAGTGAAAAGCATATCTGTGTGGCTAAATACGAGCTAAGCGATAAGCGCTTAAAAGAACTAATACCCTCGACTAGCGCGGGTAAATCGTAACAATGAATTGATTGTTCACACCTTCTTTCCACCTTCTTCCCTTCACCCCTTTCTCCCTTCCCATACAACACAAGCATACACGCTCCACTCGCACCTCACACACCTACCAATGAGTACAAAAAAGCTCCCGCGTTAACTCAACCCAGCCTCGCGAGCCCAATGCCCCCCTGTACCACGCGCTGCGATAGCTCGAATCAAAATTAACTCAATTCGAAACCTGCGATGGATTTTCAACGCATAATAACAGACTTGGCGCGTCGACAATCGGCTCGAGAGACAGTCTTACTACCGTCAGCCGATGCAACAGTGACTCGGAGTAATCAGGAACGGGAGCTGCACAGGCTGGTACGAGTATACCGATGAGCAACATGCTCCTGCGGCAGCCAGCAGCGTGCGTTACCTTCACTCGCAGCCTTCCCATTTCGTGGCGGTCGATTTGGTGAGCTGGGTATTCTAGTGGAGTCTCAAGGCTCACTCTGCCTAAGCCTGAAGGGAGGTGATCTTCTCGATATCACCAGTCGAAGTCTAGTCGAGGCTTTACTCCAAGCTGCAACTTTTACCCCTGACACCGTACAGCTGTGGACTTAGGGGGTGGTGTTCCTCCGCCTGTTTCTCGAACCACATGGAACATGATGTTTTGTGATTGCTTATATTGGGTCTTGGTACGAAGGACTCTGCAGGCTTCTGGAGTATCCCACATCCTGAATCCCGATACACCGGATGTAAAAGATAGCGCTGACCCCAGAGATTTATACCCTAACAGGATGTGTGATATGCATTGAAACGGCTAGGCAAAGCGTTTGCCTTGAAGGAAAAGATGGCTTTAATCCCGCCCACGTGAAAACCGTTGACCTATAACTGTGATCAACCTGACCATCGTCGTACGTGCACATACACTTGCTGAACTGGAGTATGGCCTTTCTACCATGAGGATCCTACCATTTGAGCTGACGAGATGTCAGGCGTAATGTTCTCTATTAGTGAATGAATGAATGAACTCAGGTAGATAGATCCGACAAACCAGAAGCATTCACTTCTCCGTAGTGAGCAAGCTCTGCTTACGTTACATGACGACATGATCTGGTGGTCCAGCTGAAGAAACGCCCCGATACCGGATATATCCCTTATTTATTCACATCTCCTGGCTATGGACTGTATGAGTCTCCGAGCTCTCCCAATCCCCAGGCTCTGGAGTTACATCACAAAAGTCTTACAACTTTGTGTTGACATTACCTTAACTCTATCTATTTAACAAAGGATTCTTCGTTATTTAACAAAGGAGCATTGAGAGGCACTTACTACACGATGATTTTCATTCTCTGCTTTTTGGGCGCTCTCATCGTTATTTCGGGAAGTCTGTTATGGATTAGGCGTGCTAGGCCGGTTGAGGTCGACGAGACAGGAAACATCTCAAGGATACAAGACTTGAGGACTCTCAACGGTCGGCACGAAACAGCGTCAATTCTAACAGAATTGTTCGATAGAGATGGCGCGGGAGCATGGCCACCGAAAGCGAATCATGACTCATACCCAATGGCCCTCCGCCCGTATAAAGATATCTACCTGGAGCTTGTTCCACTATTGTCTGCGGCCGAGCCTTCGCTGGATGACAACGTCAATAATGAACGACGCAACAAATACCGTTCGCTCATGCGAAAGCTCTTGACCGAACGAATCAACATCGCTCAGGTCGAGGAAATCATGGCTGCAGTGGAAGCTGGAAACTGGGATGTCCTTCCTCGAGACGCTTACAACGGATTTTATGCTTGCGTTGCTGTATGTCGCCACGCCTATAGGTAATGTTTATAACGCTTCCAGAGAATGAAACCAATCTGAAAATGTCTTAGATGGGCAACAATCCCTGTTGTAAAGGTCGCTCAATATGAGAAGGTTGTCGACTTCCCACAGGAGCTTGATGTGCCTTGGCCTTATCTTCAGCGAAACTTCGGCGTGACTGCTGATAGCGGAAATAACACAGCAAACGTCCTGCATAACTTTAACGAGAAAGGTGAAAGAGTTTACAAGATCAACGTTGGTATGTCGGATTTGATCAGATCATCAGAGGAGGTCTTTTTCCGTATGTTCTATAATCTGGAAGTTTTGGTATGTATAGTCGCCTCTGAATCTGTTTCCTGATTCTAACAATTCATCAAGGCTTTCCCTATTTATTATGAGATGGTTCGTGCCATCATCTGCTTCGAGGAAAACGACAAGGTGTTGTGCGTGAACCATCTCGAGAACATTACTTTTAGACTTCGCCATCTCCTCCTGATCTTTTACGAAAACCTCACCAAGTCTCGTATATCGCACTTGGTGTGGTTGAGCTACGTCCAGGGCTTCCAAGGCTGGGGTGTTGGAAGAATGGTTGACGGCGTGTTCATCAAGTATGATGGACTTTCTGGTAATCACGTCCTGTTCTTTCAAGCGCTAGACGCTTTCTTGGGCATGGACCGCTACCTCACCGACGAGAATATGATTAGGTATATACCCGCCAATCAGAGGAAACTATGCATTGCGTTTAAAAAACACTCTTTCCGCAACAAGCTGAAGGAGCATAGCGACATGAAGATCAAGGATGAATTTAGGAAGATTGTGAATCACATGAAGGTACGGTTCTTTTTTTTAAATCTGCAAACGGCTCCTAACATAACGCAGGTATTCAGAACAGCTCACCGAACTCGAGTAGTGCCATATCTGGAACAACCCGCTCCAGAGCGATTAACCATGACGGCCGGAAAATCCATCCTCGAGGGTCCTACCGCCAAGGACACCAAAGAAGCTTTGAAAGTCTTGGATCAGATGCTGCTCACTAGGCTGAAAGAAACGGTCTAGTCAGATATCAGATGTGGGAACAGCTGATTCACCCGAACGAGTCTCGATCAGGTGGATACAGTCAACTTAGCACGGCATGTCCGAATAGTTTGGCTTGCGAATCGTTTAGCTTTGATCAAGATTACATGGCATTTTAAGTGATCCTCTTAAATGTTGAAGCAATAGGAGCTGTAGTAGGAGCAATAGTAGGAGCAGGAGAAGTAGTCGTCTAATTAGGAACATAGTTCCTAATGAAGAACGCTGCCCGCTAGCCTAGTTGGGGCTAGCGCCAATTGCGGCATAAAACGTAGATAGCTTCATACTGTACGGATAGAAAACACACCTTTAGACAATTATCAGATTTACACTTCATCAATAGCTAAACGAATGGGTGCCTAGAAAAAAGAATGGAAGCTACTCTCTAGTTATTTTCAAGCTTCTGAATATAGGCTAAGCCGGGTTTCATGGTACTGCGGTACATACGGGTAGGACTGTAGGGCTAAGCGAATATCCCAGCCAAGACCACCTTACCGTGACTACTTCGTGAGCACAAACTCTGGGGCTGTGGCAACAGTATGAGTCCAGGCCGTAGTCTCCTCGCTCACGGTCCCAATGTGATCCATAATCACTAGATTAGGGTCATGGGCACTCTTGTAACGGAGGTAGACTGCAACAAAGAAGTGAGCATTCATGGCATTCTAGCTAAAAGGTTGGAGCGGAGACACTTACTGCGGCGGCGGATACCTCTGTTGGACTCCGCTCGCTTTCCATCAGTACTCTTAACAGGTTCAATGCTGGCGGTAGGGTCGTTGGCGAAGACGACTGGATGAAGATCAAGCTGCGGGAGAATACGTTGAGGAAGCAGAATCTTTCACTCAAGTGACGGACGCTTACCTGAACTGCTTTCACGTCCTTCTTAATGTCAAGCTGCTCAGACCAGTGACTTTCGGGGCTCTCTTCAAATTGGTTGACATATGTGATAGCATAGCTGACAGCAAAATCAGCTTGATATAAACCTCAGTGCATTGATGACAATGAACGAACCTCACACTCTTTCCCCAGTAAGGCGATTTATCTTCTGCGCCAGGCTTGTCTGACGTGGTTTTCGCAGCGACGTGTTGTAGCGGCTTGCCTTCAAGCCGCGAGATAGGAGAGGCGGGAAGACGGCTGTTCCAGTGGCGAACTGTTGATGCGAAGTGAGCTATTCGAACGTCACACAGACACAGACAGTTGAACCTACTGCTATCGACCAAGCTCTTCATAACGGCATGAGCGGGCTCGAGATAAGCTTCTAGACTACGCTGAGCGACCTCTCTGTAGAAGGCGTATACGGTTGACTTCTCGAAGTTTTTCTTTGCGATCACTTTCATGTCAGTCTTAGCTTTTGCATCGTCGGCAGAAGGAGTAAAGCTTTCAGATCTAATATTGATAAATTAATTCTGACTGCTCAGTGTATATGACTAGCACTTACAGGCTTTGAACGCTCAGAACTTGTTTGATCTTGTTTTCTGGTAACCATTCAATGGAAAGTACCGGTCAGTGGTCGATTATCGAAACGCTATTCCGCTGCTCATCGCCAGCGATGTCGACTGTGATTTGCTTTTCCCGTGCCTCAATAAGCCGCTTCACGAGATGTCTCAGCACATTATAGGCTCGTCTTGCATCGTTGCGAACCTGTAAGTGATAGTCAATATTTGTGCTTCTTTGGTCTTTATAAGATAAAGCTTACATTGTCGACATCTCTATTCAGGAATTTGAGCGCATGGAGATAAGCAACTGGAAGAGAAGCGATGAGTGAAAGCTCTATACGACTCACAGAACGCTACTTACAAAATTGTGCATTGGCAAACAAGGACTTGGCTTCAAGATCTCGACAGATGATGACGCTAATAACAATAACAGTCAGTTTGAAATTTCTATCAAAAGGTTCTCGGAAAGAACTCCTACGCCTAGACGAGGTACACTAGTTAGCAAAACCGCTACGATTTTTGTGAGCATAGTCAACATACCTTGTCAAAAATCAAGAGTCAGTGAACGGCTAACAGATATAGCTCGAGCATATCTCGTGAAGGAACGTAAGAAGGATCCTTCAGATCTTCTTCAATCCTCTTGACCTCGTTCAGAAGTCGACCGCGCTCTTGCGAAAGCGTAGGGCCGCCATCTAATGAGTTGAAGACGATGTTGAATGCGCTCGGGCCGAAAGTGACGATAAGATCGTTGAAGAGATGCGATTGCTTCTTGAAGTATCCACTTAAGATTGAGGCGATTAGCCCCGTTTTACTTCACAAGTCAAGACTTTGTACTTACATTCGGGAAGTGATCTCGGTGCGAAAGTCAATGTACCTCCGATGTTTATGGTATTCCTGAAGCTTTTCTATTCTTGCGAGGACTCTCTCGGCAACGTTTTCAATCTCAGTACTGAGTGTATCCTTGATGTCGCTGACAGTTTTGAGGAACAGCTTGATATCTTCCTCGCTCCGTTTGAGGTTGATCGTCAAAGGTTGTTCAAGCGGATCTTGGGTGCTAGGTGTAATGAACGAATATCCAAGAGCAGGATCATCGCTGAAGATGGCGCTAAGCGCGGGAACGGCTACGTCGATGATTGAGCCTATATAAGAAGACAGTCCATCAGATCAGCCAGTATCAACGTATCTTAGCAGCTCTAGATGCATACCGATAACGAGGACGGCCTGAGTCACCAGTCCTGCAAGGGAGCCCAAACTCTTGACAATGGGCGAGTGCTCAACCTAGATCTTCAATTAGCAACTGCGTTGACAATCCGGGGACGTATAAGGCACTTCTCATATCAAGGCCCTTGACAATGCTGGTGAAACCCTTCTTGAGGAAATCGAAGAAGCTCATGCCTCGTAAATGTATTGCGAACTGACTGCTTAGATCAGAACGAAGTGTGGGAGAGGAAGAGTAAGAGGTTCGCGTGCTGCATGAGGAAAGACTGCGGAGAAGAGAGTTATAAGTACATGGGAAAGAGAAGCAAAGATCAATAGCTCCGTCGCCTGTAAATAGTAGAATCGAACCAATTGAAGTTCAAGAGAGGCATCCTTGTCGCCAATGACGGAAAGGAATGTCCCATTTTCGTGCTACAGCTAGCCACAATCAATCCTTCCCAAAGAACTGTCAGTCATGGCTCATCTTCCTCGCATATCAGCTAGCCACGATGCATACCCCTCAGCTACTTAACAGCCAGGCTCAATGACTCTTGCATATCAGCTAGCCACATTCAATAGTCTCTGTAAGCGATGTGAGTCACGACCAAAAGCGGCCCACCCATGACGAACCTTACTCCTCCCAAAACTAGAGAGAATACGTATTGTTCACTCTAGTAAGATGAACATCTATAGAGATAGCGCTTCTCCGGCTCTCAGTTCTCAGTTAGCATTAATAGATTCAACATCTTTTGCCCTCAGTGTCAGTGAGCTTTTTGTGAGAACAAGATCCCTAATCTGCGTTCAGCTACATTGATTAACCTACCGGTCTTCGCATCACACTTGAGCACTCCTCATACTTCCTCGCAATGGCCAGCGTCTCCTCGAAGCCTCTATCCTTGTAAGTGAGCCTTATGGCCGTGCAGCTAGTTGCTGTGGAGGTACCAGGAGTTACAGAGAACATGAGTGCAAAATCAGTGCTGAAGGCAGGGCGCAAAGTCAAGCCCCATGAACAGACAATGGCAGCAGACGTTGCTGCTCATCTCCAGAGCGTGGCTGCGATTTTAAATAGCAATGATTTGACGGATGCCGATCTCACGGCAGAGGCCTAGAGAATGACCGAGACGAACCTCCTCGACGCCGCATTCTATCAGACCATTACCCAAACCAAACGCAGCATTGAGGCGCTGACAATCGCGGTTCCTAGTCACGCCACCATCGGGAGCGCCACCGGTGTCCTGTTACGAACTCCTAAAGCCGAACATTTCGACATTTACATCAACATCAACAATGCTCTATGCAGAGCTAGCAAATCGGCCACGCAGTTGACTGCGAGTCTGGCCACAGTTGGAGGAGTAACACCATTTGATCCATTTACGTGAAGGTTGAGACCCGACTTATCCAGATATCGATATGAGTTGGAGGAATACGGGCTGAGTCGTGCGTATATCCAAAACCAATTTTCGCGAACCTCAAAGTTACATTCTGGTTTTTTCTTACAACGTGAACAGCACCAAGGCGATAATCTTTCCGATCGTTTCGAATGGCAATTCGTTGTAGGGTTTATGTGGGACGACTGATGGTGAGGAACAGGGAAGAACGATACTACAAAGTAATACTAGATATTGATACTATCGTTCATGCTCTGGTTTCATCTTTCACTGAATTCCCAAAAGCTGCAGTCTATTCTGTGATCTAGGTTCAGTCCAACAAACTGTCAAGCCAGCCCAAACGAATAAGAGAATAACACCACGCTCTGACTCACAGAGATAAAACTACGGTCGCACCAGAAAAACTCCGGTCATCATGCTAATGTTACCTAGGAATCGGCTTACAACCCTCACAGAGCGTCCTCAGTAGCCCCTTAACCCTGGCATGCTACCCCAAAAAAAACCGCATCACCAAACGCGAGTACCCGAAAGAACCGCAACGTTGATTACTACAGCCTCCAATGAATTTACCTTATTACAATCCATCCTCCATTTCCTATCCACTACCACCTACACCCCCTACTCCCACTTACGAACAAAACAGCCACTCCAACCGTTCCCACCCCACCAACGCCTCCGCAGCGCACCTGCAGCATAAACACCCCTCAATAATCTACGTGAGATTCGGTTTACCCCCATCGCCGCCAAGCTTGATAATACAGTATTTTGTAAGGGTTTTTGGCACTCGGAGCTTCAAGATTCTGCTTCAAAGACGCTTCCGATACCAGGGGGGGGGGAGGCTGCGGACGAGGAGATGGCAAGGGATGGGCTAGACTGACAGCTAGAATGATCAGCGAGCTAAAGTTGATATCGATCTATCTTTTCTGCTTGTGTGGTGGTTTTTTGCTTCTCGGACATGGGTGTGGGTTTGTGGATATTCTTACTGTCGATAATGATTTTTTTCATTTGGAGATGTTCAAGCAAGGAATACGAATACTAGCAGCCAGACCTTGGATTCTCTGATAGTAAATAGTTGCAACGCTCTTAAGGCGGATTGGTTTTTCTACTTGCTAGCTTTCGCCTCCGCTTACAACAGGATTTTCAGATACTATAGGCGCCCCTTCCCCTAAAACCTCCACGAACCTAACCACGTCACCACCCCACCAACCCCGACCACTCAAATCAACCCTCCCTCCTCCTAATCCTAAACGGGATCTTCCCCTTCGGCGGCAACCCCCCAAAAGGAAAATAGGTCAAATCCGGCTCCGGCTTGAACCCTTCCTCAGTTCTTAGCTCGATATCGTACGCGGTGCACAGCATTGCAAACGTGGCTATCATCTCCTGCTTGGCAAAGTGGCGGCCGGGGCACATGCGCTGGCCACCGCCGTACGGGACCCAGGCGCCGGAGAGGCCCTCTAGGGAGAATTTTGGGGGGGCATGGGTTTCTTGAGCTGTGGGCGTTGTTGTTGTCTTTAATGAGTTCTTAGCTTGGGGTTGGGTGTGCTTCTTGAGCGGTCCGCTACTGGGGTTGTTCGGGTATATTAAGAATCTGTCGGACCAAAAGTCCTCTAGCGGATGAGGATCTTTGTCGGTACCAGTATTCCAAACCTCCTCGTCCATACCTGCAGTACGGCTGGAAATAGCGATAAGTTCGCCCTTGGGAAAGATCCAGTTTCCGAGCTTGAAGTCGGTTCGCTCCGGTGTGCGGGTTACTACTATGGCTACTCGGAGGCGAAGCGTTTCGGCGTAGATGGATTGCAGTAGTGGGCCGCTGCAGAGTTTCGGGATGTCGAATTGCAGGGCTTTTGGGTCTGATGAGGGGATGATAGCGCTGTTGATTTCGGTTCGGACACGAATTAGGAGTGAGTGGTCGCGGACTAGCTCGAGGAGAAACCAGCAAGCGGCAGGGATGGAATTGGAATTTGTGCTGTGTGATAGAAATCAGTCAGTCATGAGAACTGTAACCCTAGAACGGTGACTAGCACGGGCAAGTAATGATGGAGATGAACATATATTGTGAGGAGAGATCGACTTACGCCCATAGCAGCCCCAAGTCTTCGGATGCCACTGCATCTTCATCCAGAGATTTCGTCTTCCCGGCGTACTCAAGTCTTTCTTTGATCAATCTACTACCAAAATACATATCCCAGCCTTCATTGTTAGGGACAATCTGGCTAGCGTCATAGTGCTCTTGCGCAAATGCATGCCATTGCTTTACACTCTTCAATGCTTTATCAAGGGCTCTATATGATACAGGAGTAAACCATCTGGGATATCCTTTGAATAGATCAGGCACGCATCTGTCAAAGTCCCAAAATTCCTTGGTGAAGTCAGGATTGAGACAAAAGATGATTGGCCCACACATCGCTTCCACCGAAGCATGGAATAGCTCAACCTGTAGGAATGAGTAGAGATCAGGCATGTCCACCCACTCAGATTCTATGCTGCTTTTGCATATCCGTTGCCTCAGGTTTTCCAGAAATCGACGTGTAAGATCGTTCAAAGCGGAGCCAGACAGATGCGTCAGCGTAGCTTTATGTTGGAGATAGAAGATACGATGGTGCGGTGCCACTTTGCTCTGAGGGTGTGCGTTGAAGGCAGTGCCAGAGTCATCGGCATTGTATAAGGCGAGAGCCGGCTTTGATAACCCAAAGACATTTTCCAAGGCCACAAGAGCAGCTTGCTTGGGTGCCAGGTTTCGCGTTTGCTTGAAGATAGTGCTAATTTTATCAGAACCTGAGACGAACCGCATATTCCGAAAGCCAACATTGACTCGGACTGGGATAGAAGCACCGAAACGCTTTCTGTAAAGGTGTCAACGAATAAAGTTACGCTCGTAGTTGAAGTGCCAACGTAGAATATTGGGTACGGGACTCACGTAATGGAAGCGACAAATCCAGCTGGATCACGAGCAAATGATATTGAGTTACCTAGAAGTGGGAGAAAATAAGGGAAAATAGGCGGTTCTTTCTCGGCTTTTCTGCTTCGTAACGCAATCGTTGATTTTATTGTGGTAGTCACATAGGTTGAGAGGAACAGCGATGATAAAATCAGAGCAGTGATAGTCACCCAGTTGCACTCCGCTACAATGCTCAACCTATTCGTAAGACCTTGATATAAATCCATCGGTAATATTGAGAACAATGATTTTGGAGATACTGCGGATCTAGTTGAAAAAATTCTTCAAGCTTTTTCTCGGAGAGTCCCCGATTTATTAACACACAACGGGAAATGGAAAGCCACTATAGTTGGACAACTCTAATACATTGTCCAAGGCAATCTTCAGTTTGGCGGGAAGAGAGCGTGCAGATGCGAAGATTAGATGCAGCGGCAAGGGGACGCAGGCGTCTAACGCGTCTAGATTAGCGACATCTTTTGATCTTTCGATGCATTCCCAAGTTTATTCTTGCTTTTTCAGCCATTAGAAATAATGGCTGGAGAAGAGTCCATCAAATCGGAGTCTACTACTTGGAAGAGTCAGGGTCAGAATGGTGGTCCCCCAGATTTGCGTTTGCTTCACTTCAATGACGTCTACCATATTGAGTACGCGAGATAGTCAACAGTAAAGTTCCTGTGCAGTTCCGACTGATACATTATCAGAGCTGGTTCCGCGGAGCCTATAGGAGGGATATCGCGTTTCCAATCAGTCGTTGACCAGTATCGTTCAGATCCGCAATATGCCAGGCAATCGAAACTCTTGACTTTATTTTCTGGAGATGCATACAATCCCAGTCTTGAAAGTTCAGTCACCAAGGGAGGACATATGGTTCCAGTACTCAATGGTATTGGTACAGATGTGGCTTGCGTGGGAGTGAGTATGGACACCTTTTCTTATCGCTAGATCGTCAAATTTTGGAGTCTCCAAGTGGACAAGTGACCCAGTGGCCTGGTAATCAGGTCGTCAACCCTATTCTGTTGGTGGATGTGAACCCATGCAATTTTTCTTATTGACTTGGTAGAAAGGTCGTGGCCAACAATTATACTGACAATGATGGGGATAGAATCATGACCTTGATTTTGGAGTCCCCCAATTTCGACATTTACAAAACCAATGCAATTTTCCTTGGCTACTTGCGAACGTTTTGGACCCTGCACTAGGGGAGGATGTAGCTATCGCAAACTGCCCAAAGACAGCTATGATCGAGTCTTCGAATGGCATCAAGATAGGCGTAATCGGACTAGGAGAGCGAGAATGGTATGTAGAGAACCCAAGCCCAACCTAATCTTTCAATTTTCTTATAATCATATTATTCTATATAAATTAGTATAAAGGTGTATTTCCTAGCGATAGGTCCCGTGGTGTAGGGGTTCCGTTTCTTGAAGTACAGTGAAGCACTCCGTTGCGATGGGTCATGGCTCACCATGGCTCAATGGGCCTACTCTTCCGAGGGTACGACCCCCCTTCAAGTTCGGAGCCAAACACCGAAGGTCGTGGGTTCGATTCCCACCAGTTGGGTCCAATCCCTAACTCGGAGAGCTATATCCATCAGTTGGGTCCAATCCCTAACTCGGATCTTATATTTTTCTTTTGCGTTTTAATTTTTTGACTCATCAATATCTACTAATTGACGTTTTTAGGCTCGATACAATCAATGCCATACCGCCCAACCTGGTATACAAATCCGCCTCCGAAACTGCAATCGAGCTAGTGCCATCGCTTCGCGCTCAAGGCGCCGAAATAATAATAGCACTAACACACATGCGCGAACCAAATGACTTGAAGCTAGCAGAAAAGACACCACCCGGCCTCATCGACCTCATCCTCGGAGGGCACGACCACTTCTACGCCCATCACATTGTCAACAATGTTCACGTCCTGCGCTCCGGCACCGACTTTAAACAACTAAGCTACATCGAAGCCGGCCGAAAACCGTCGGGCAATCCTGGTTGGGACTTTAACATCATCCGGCGTGACATTACCCGTTCCATCCCAGAAAATCCAGCAACTGTAGAATTGGTAGACAAGTTGACATCAAGCCTCAAATACAAACTCGAAAAACCCATAGGCTACACCGCTGTCCCTTTGGACGCGCGCTTCACCACCGTTCGCACTCGTGAATGCAATCTTGGGAATTTTGTCTGCGACTTGATGCGTTTCCACCACAATGCGGACTGCGCTTTGATGGCCTCAGGCACAATAAGGGGAGACCAGATCTATCCACCTGGCGTGCTACTACTGAAGGATATCATGAATTGTTTTCCATTTGAAGATCCTGTGGTTGTAATAAAGGTTAAGGGTAAAGCAGTTTGGGAGGCGCTGGAGAATTCAGTAAGTACGGTGCCGGCGCTGGAGGGGAGGTTCTCGCAGGTTTCAAATATCAAATTCGCCTACAGCGCCAACCTCCCACCCGACTCCAGAGTTTTATGGGCTCATATTGGCGATACGCCACTGGACATGGGGAGAGACTATACTCTAGCGACAAGAGGCTACATGGGCCGCGGCAAAGATGGCTTCTCCTCCCTACTAGTAAAATCCGAAGGCGGAACCGCCGAAGAACTTGTCGCGGAAGAGAACGGTATCCTAATTAGCATGATCATGCGCCAGTACTTTATGAGCCTCAAAGCCATCGGCAAATGGCGGCGCTGGGGACCGAGTCTGGGAAAGCATTGGGGAGGCGTGCATGAGCAATTGCACGTCGATGGGAAGGTCCGAGAACCCACAGATCTCAAAGACACAGATCAGCATGCGGAAGCAACGGGCCGTAAGAGAGCTCGTACAATCGTCAACGACCGCCCCGTTGATTCTGATACCGAGGACGAGCACGACAAGACTCTATCTATTCATCATACCAAAGAGTCAGACCAGCGGCAAAGGCACAAGTCCATCGCGCGTGCCACCGTGAAGAAATGGATGTCCGTAGCCGGTGTACGCAGAGGAAGCGCCGAGGTGGATCCCGACGAACCTGTAATGGGATATTTGCCACATTGGACCAAAGCCATTGCGCCCAGGTGAGTTCATAGGTGGCTGTAGGTTACACCCACATTACATTCAACTGCTAACGTCTAAAGGCTTGAAGGCAGGATTGTGCTTATGGACAGCGTTAACGGTTGAGACTCGAACGATCCCTCGTGAAGGAATCGCTTGGAGATTGACGGACATTGCGAACGGATCAAATTCATCAAGAAAACCTGGGCATTTATGACGCCTTCTGCCTTACATCCCACGAGTTATCAACATCCAATCATTAAATCTCTGCCAAACACAAATAGAAGAAGAGAGAACGGTGATCCAAGCAAATCTTAACCCGTTCTCAGAAGAGAAAATCCGAGATGCTCACGAACCGTTAGACCATGCTTAGACCAACCGCCCTTACGAGATAATGAAATAAAGAACGACAAGAACTCACACTTCCACCAAGATTAGATTTTATTTCCCTTTCCCTAAATTCCTGCTGCACCTCGGTTTTTCATTTGGCGACGAGATAGGTCTTTTGCTACTTTTTCCCGTCTCTAGCCCCGGGACCCCCATGACATCAATTCCAAAAACCCGCTGGCTTCCTCCCACTTCCTACAATTCCATCCTACCGCCCATACGCCCCGTGCCCAGAATCAAGCTCGCTCGACATCCAAACCCCCTTCCTAACACAAGCTTTAACAAAAACTCCCAGCCCATCCATCCCCAGCACCCCCCCTGTTGAAACAACCTCACAAAGAAAACAACGACGAATGTCTATCCAGTCGCACCAAGGCTATATAACCCCCCCTCCCCCCCGGCCCAAAGTCTGAATCCTCGGGTATGTATGTATGTACATCATTCGAGATCTGACATCTACAAAATTTCGTAATTATCCCTATCATCTCTTCCACACCAACCACCAACCACCTCCTTCTCACCTCCCTTCTCACACTTCTACTCCCCCCTCCCCAACCTCACACACCCTTCCCCTAAAAATACACACACACACACACCCACACACACACACCACGAAAACAATCAACCGACCCATCCCTTCCTTCCTCCGTCCGACCGACCGAACCACCCCTCCCAATATGTAATCCTTGCCATCCACCGAGATCAGTCCCCTCCTCCACCAGAAAGCGGCGCTGACGCCGTTTTTTTGGGGGGGGGGGGGGGGTATATGTAACGATTTGGGCAGGTTTTGTGAGGGGATTTGGTGTGTGTATATCTCTTTGGTTTTTTGGTTTTTTTTTTTTTAGTAGTAGTAGTAGTAGTTGTTGCGTGTATTGAATCAACACCTATGTACGCCCCCCTTTGCACTTTCTCTCTTCTCTTCTCTTCTCGCTCCCGCTCTTACTTTCGACTCTTCGCTTTTTTTTTAAAACTTCTTCACTCTTCCTTTTCATCAATCCCCATCAAAAATGCCCCGCGCCCCCCCCCACCCCCCCTCCCCCATCCCCAACTCTAAATCTACCGATATGAAAAACCAAACTAAAACGGAAAGGTTAGAACGGACCATACCAAACAATGGAATGGAATGGAATATCATTTACGCAGGTACTTTGGAAGGGGTCTTGGTGGTTGAGCGGGGAGGGGAGAGGAGGGGATGGGATGGTGTAAAGGATGAGGTAGAGTGAAATGGGAAGGTCGTGTTAGGGATGATGTTAGAAAAGGTTATCGTATAGGGTATTTCTTCCACCGCTGCTTTTATGCCCGTGTGGATTGCCATTAAGCCACTTCACTACGTCCGTATATCCCATACAGCCCCACTTCCATGCAACACTTCCCGTCACCCACACCCCCAGGAGCAAGCACTCGAACATCCTCATACCGTCCAAGACAGGTCGTTCAGAGCCCATTCTCCGCCTTGAACCCCTCCCAGGCCTCATTCAGCGTCGCGAACACGGCCGCACTGATCATTTTCTGCTCCGTCGTTGCCGTCGTCGGTAACTTTCTTCAGTCAGCAGATTTCCACTTCATAGACGCACGCACAAAAAGAAAGAAAAAGACAAACCTTATCAGGATGCACTCTCCCAATCCCCCTCATATAAACCACCTTGACCCTCCCCGCAAGAATCAGCTCCCCCATCCCCACCTTCTTCCACCCCGCCCCCTCCCAAAGTACTAATTCTAAACTCGCCAAAAGCGCCCTCAGATTCCCCTCCTTGCCGCCCTTCCATCTCGCAACCCTCTCGCTGACTTGGTCCGAAAGCGCGAATTTCTCATCGTCGAGACGGTCGGCAGCGGCGTTG
>JAABUS010002070.1_pt1 | contig 39746 bp, 35 predicted proteins | sample 5560161 | NCBI WGS metagenome assembly JAABUS01 (sample SAMN10711885, study PRJNA513376) | rock metagenome | isolation source: Antarctica rocks | place: Antarctica: Victoria Land, Trio Nunatak nord | collected 2016-01-04
ATAAAAAAGTATGGTTTGTAACCGGGGCCTCAAAAGGTTTGGGACTTGTATTGGTAAAAAAACTTTTATCAGCAGGATACAAAGTAGCGGCAACTTCACGAAACAGTAGTGCATTAATAAAAGAAATCGGAACACAATCAGCAGATTTTTTACCACTTGAAGTTGACTTGATGAATGAAGGCTCTGTTCAAAATTCAATTGAAAAAACTTTAAATCATTTTAAAACCATTGATGTAGTTGTAAACAATGCTGGTTATGGCCAACTTGGAACATTGGAAGAATTGACTGACAAAGAAGCAAGAACAAATTTTGAGGTCAACGTATTTGGGATGCTCAATGTAATCCGCAATGTCATGCCGCATTTCCGTTCTGCAAAATCCGGTCATATCTTCAATATTTCATCTATTGGGGGTTATTACGGTGGTTTCGCCGGCTGGGGAATATATTGTGCCACAAAATTTGCAGTAGCCGGATTAACAGAGAGTTTGGCAGCAGAAACAAAAGCTTTTGGAATTAAGGTAACACTTGTTTACCCAGGCTATTTTCGCACAGATTTTCTTTCTGAAGGATCTATTGCTATGCCTTCCAATGCAATTTCAGAATATGAAGAGGCAAGACAATCTCAGGAATTGCATCAAAACCAAATAGCCGGAAACCAACCGGGCGACCCGGAAAAAGCAGCATTAGCTTTGATCAAAATGAGTAATGAAGATGCACCTGCCTTACACTTATTTTTAGGACAGGATGCTTTTGATTTAGCCAATCAAAAAATGGATCTTGTAAAAGCTGATTTACAAGAATGGAAGGAAATATCAATGTCAACTTCGTTCAATTAAAATTAGCGTTTGATAGATTTTAAATATAGACAAGGTTTAATTTCTTACGTTTTTGATAATAGGAACGTTTCATGTTATATTTGCGTAATGATCGTAAGTATACGTCATAAAGGTTTAAGATTATATTTTGAGAAAGGTGATGCTTCCAAATTACAACCTCAACATATAAGCAAGATCAGACTAACACTAACCCGTTTGCAATCAGCAAAAGTTGTTGGCGACATGAATGTACCTGGTTATGGTTTGCATCAACTTAGCGGCGAACTAAAAAGTTATTGGGCCGTTAAAGTAGACAAGAATTTTCGCATTATTTTTCAATTTTTTGAAGAAGATGCATACGAAGTAGATTATGTGGACTATCATTAAAAAGAGGATATGAAAATGGCAATGTTTGATCCTGCGCACCCTGGAGAACTGATCCGTGAAACCATAGTAGGTATTCAGGAAGAAACAGGACAAAAGTTAACTGTTTTGCAAGTGGCTGCTGGTTTAGGCACAACCCGTAAAACGCTTTCTACCATTATAAATGGCAAGCAAGGTGTCACGCCGGAAATGGCTTTACGTTTAAGCAAAGCATTTAACACAACCGCAGAGTTTTGGCTACACGCACAGGAAAATTACGACCTTGCACAGGCTCGAAAAAGGGTTGATGTAAAAGAAGTGAAGGTATTCTGGCAGTCTAAATTTGCGTAAATTTATTTTAGGAAAAGGTAAAGCTTCTTGTTCAGAATTCTAATATTATAAATTCCACTTAACAAAAAAGGAGCTTCCATTTTACCGGAAACTCCTTTTAAATTACATGCTTCTTTTAGCACCTATTTTTAAGATCAGGAATTCAAAAACACAAAGTTGTGGTCGAATTCATCTAATTTAATGTTGCTGTCTTTGTTGATCTTGCCAGCCAGTATTTGCTTGGATAGTTCGTTTAGCACCCTTTTTTGGATCACCCGTTTTAACGGACGCGCGCCAAATTGTGGATCGTAACCCAATTGCCCCAGCCAATCCAAAGCTGCATCTGTTGCTTCAATTGAAATACCCATTTCGGATAAAGTATCCTGCAATTGTTTAAATTGCAGTTTTACAATGGCACCAATTTCATTCCGGCTCAATGGTTGGAACATGATGATCTCATCAATGCGGTTCAAGAATTCCGGACGGATAGTTTTGCGCAACAACTCAAACAATTCATTCTTGGTTTTGGCAACAACTTCGTCGTGGTTTTCGTCATCCAGCATGGTAAAATTTTCCTGGATGATGTTGGAACCGATGTTGGAAGTCATGATGATGATCGTGTTTTTAAAATTTACCACGCGGCCTTTGTTGTCCGTTAACCGGCCATCATCCAAAACCTGTAACAAGATATTGAAAACATCAGGATGCGCTTTTTCGATCTCATCCAACAAAACAACACTGTACGGTTTTCGGCGGACGGCTTCCGTCAATTGTCCGCCTTCATCATAACCCACATATCCCGGAGGCGCACCGATTAATCTGGAAACTGAATGACGTTCCTGATATTCGCTCATATCGATCCGAACCAAAGCTGCTTCGTCATTAAACAGATATTCGGCTAACGCTTTTGCCAGTTCAGTTTTACCAACACCAGTTGTTCCCAAGAAAATAAAAGAACCAATTGGTTTCCGCGGATCCTGCAAACCGGCCCGGCTACGACGAATTGCATCAGAAATAGCTTCGATTGCTTCTTCCTGACCGGCAACGCGTTTGTGCAATTCATCTTCCAGGTTCAGCAATTTTTCACGTTCGCTTTGGATCATTTTTGAAACCGGAATACCTGTCCAACGGGCAACTACTCCGGCAATATCATCGGCTGTAACTTCTTCTTTCAGCATCCGGCCATCGCCTTGCTCATCTTCAATTTGCTTTTTCAGCTTTTCAACTTCGGCTTCGGTTTCCTTGATCTTGCCATAACGCAATTCGGCAACTTTTCCATAATCGCCTGCACGTTCGGCCTGATCAGCTTCGAGTTTGAAATTTTCAATCTGCTCAATTTTAGTATTAACGTTATCAACCAGATCTTTTTCGCCTTGCCATTTCGCACGGACAGAATCGCGTTCGTTGGAAAGATTGGCAATTTCTTCACTCAATTCTTTCACCCTTTTCTCGTCATTTTCACGCTTGATGGCTTCACGTTCTATTTCGAGTTGCATGATCCGGCGTTCCAGTTCATCCACCACTTCCGGTACAGAATCCATTTCTAAACGCAATTTAGAAGCCGCTTCGTCCATCAAATCGATGGCTTTATCCGGCAGAAAACGATCAGAAATATAACGTTGAGACATTTCTACCGAAGCAATAATCGCCTCATCTTTAATCCGCACTTTATGATGTGCTTCGTATTTTTCTTTGATACCACGCAGGATCGAAATCGCATCGGCTGTATCCGGTTCGTCAACGGTTACTTTTTGAAAACGTCGTTCTAAGGCTTTATCTTTTTCAAAATATTTCTGGTATTCGTTCAAAGTTGTTGCACCAATCGCCCTTAATTCGCCTCGGGCCAAAGCCGGTTTCAAAATATTGGCCGCATCCATCGCGCCTTCTCCGCCGCCCGCACCAACCAGTGTATGGATCTCATCAATAAACATAATGATCTCGCCATCAGCATCCGTTACTTCTTTTATCACTGCTTTTAGGCGCTCCTCAAATTCGCCTTTGTATTTGGCCCCGGCAATCAGCGCGCCCATATCCAGCGAAAAAACAGTCTTGGTTTTCAAGTTTTCGGGCACATCACCTTTAATAATTCTGAAAGCAATTCCTTCAGCGATAGCGGTTTTACCAACGCCTGGTTCGCCAACCAAAATCGGGTTGTTTTTTGTTCGGCGGGATAAAATCTGGATCACCCGGCGGATTTCTTCATCACGGCCAATCACCGGGTCCAGTTTGCCGGATTCTGCATATTCATTCAGGTTCCGGGCATATTTGTTCAGCGAATTGTATGTTGCTTCTGCGTTTTGGTCGGTTACTTTATTGTTTCCGCGCAATTCCAAAATGGCCTTTTTAAGGTCTTTTTCTGTCGCACCGTAATCTTTTAATAAATTGGCAGTCTTATCTTTTCCACCTAAAATAGCCAGTAAAAGGTGTTCTACGGATACAAATTCATCTTTAAACTCTTTTACATAAGATAATGCTTTTTGCAAAGTCGAATTCGTATCAGACGAAAGATACGCATTGCTGCCACTCACCTTTGGGTACGAAGCAATCTGTTCATCCAGGGAAGTATTAAGCCGGCTGATATTGACGTTGAGTTTTTTGAGCAGATAGTTGACAACGTTTTCATCCACCAGCAGCATTCCTTTCAGCAAATGCGCATTTTCAATGGCCTGCTGTTGGTTTCCAGTCGTGATTTCAGAAGCTTTCTGAATCGCTTCCTGGGCTTTTATGGTATAGTTGTTTAAGTTCATATGGATAAAGAATAGCAAATCCGTTACCAATGTTTGCTAATAAAGCAGATTGGAAAATTTGTCAGTATCCTTTTATTATTACAGACAAAAAGTCAGTTGCGAATACAATTTAGGTTGATGCTTCTTTTATCGCCTAAAAATCAGTAAGTGTTTACTTAGTTTTGGTTGATGCTTCTTTTATCGCCTAAAAATCAGTAAGTGTTTTACTTAGTTTTGGTTGATGCTTCTTTTATCGCCTAAAAAATCAACAGTACGTTTTCTAATTTAAGTCGATGCTTCTTTTATGCCATAAATTTTGGTATCGTATATTTTTTGGTTTTGGCTAAAGCCTGTTTTTTGCTGCCTTTAACCACGGCCTGAAGGCCGTGGCAATTGAAGTTTGATTATCATTTTGCCTAAACAGGGCCGCCTGTTACTGCCTGATATTAAAAATGCAAAATACGATTGCTAAATTGCCACGGCCTTCAGGCCGTGGATTATAAATAGCTTAGCTATGGCTTTAGCCAAAATAACTTAAAAATAAACTTAAACAAGCTCTAAGCCGATGCTTCTTTTATCACCTAAAAACTCTCGGGCAACTTTTCCTGATAAAATTTTTCATTAAAATTGATCAGGAATAATTCTTTGGAAGCCCTTGTGCAAGCCGTGTAAAACCAGCGCAAAAATTCGGTGTTTAGCATTTCTTCCGTCAAATAACCCTGATCTACAAAAACCGCGTCCCACTGGCCGCCCTGCGCTTTGTGGCAGGTTACGGCGTAAGCAAATTTGATCTGCAAAGCATTGAAATAAGGATTTGCTTTCAGTTCTTCCATTTTTTTCTGGCGGCTTGCGATGTGCTCGTAATCCTTCATCACTTCTTCAAAAAAACGCTGGCTTTCAGCCTGGGATAAACTTGGTGTTTCTGTGTATAAAGTGTTCAGCATCACCGTACAATCCAAGGTTAAACCATCCGCATAATCGGTAAATTCCAGCTGCACATCGGCAAACTGGAAGCCGTACATTTCGCGGATATTGCGTACTCTTTTAATCTGCCCAATATCTCCGTTGGCAATAAAATCGGTGCTGTTTTCCTCCTGATCTTTTATCCAGAAATAATTATTGCGCACCACCATTACAAAATCACCGCCGGTCAGTTCTTCTTCACGATACAAAATTCGGGCGCGCACCTGCTGGTTGTAGGAATTAGCGTTTTTGTTGGATCGGCAGATCAGCAGCGTATTTTCCATCCCATATTTTTGGTACGCATAATTTAAACCTTCTTCCAACCGTTCGCCGGTCATCCGGTAAATATCTTTAAAACCTTTGGTGATGATCTGCGGATATTCGGCTTCATCGTTTCGGATCAGGTTGCGCATGGCCGTAACGTTTTCCAGAATACCCGAATTTTTTTCCTGCCGCATCACTTCGGTGAGTTCATAACTAAAAATCTGCAGGTGAAAAAAATCTTTTAAAATCTTGGGTTCCAGGGCGATACTTTGTTCTGAACCAACGGGCGGAAGCTGCGCCGTATCACCAATTAAAAGTAGTTTGCAATTGCGCGAATTGTAAACATATTCGATCAGATCATGCAGTAAACTATTGCCGTGGCCACCACTTTCCCCGGAAATCATGGAAGCTTCATCTACAATAAAAAGCGTGTTTTCGTGCAAATTATCCGCAGTAGAAAAATTCATGTCCGGTGTTACGGCACTCTTTTTACGGTATATTTTTTTGTGTATGGTGAAGGCTTTTCTACCCGAATAACTGCTCATCACTTTGGCTGCGCGGCCGGTTGGTGCCATCAAAAACGACTGAAAATTATAATTTCTGAGCAGCTTAACCAGCGCGGCCAGCACCGTGGTTTTCCCAGTTCCGGCATAACCTTTTAAAACAAAACAGGTATCTTCATCAGTGCTGATCAAAAACTGGTGCAGCAAACCGAAAAGTTCCATCTGCTGTAAAGTGGGCGTGTGCGGAAAAGCTTTGCGGATCAGGTCTTCATTCATCATCCTCAAAAATCAAATAAAAACGCTGAAAGTCTATTGCCGAAAATTTTTACTTTTGCTTACCGATGCACTTTAGCCCAATTAATTATTCTGATCCTGATTTTGATCGTTGTGATCTTACAAAATTTTTGTTGCTGCTCGTTTTAAATCAAGATACTTTCAACTATGCCATTCGACATCCTGTTACACAACAATTAGTTTGTGTAAGCACTGAAAATTCACTAAGTCAACTTTTTGGACAAAATGAAAATTCAGAAGTTCTGGGTGAATCTTACCAAAAAATTATTGTTGCTGCGGAAACAAAAAGCTTTTGCCTGATTCCGGATGCTGTTTTTACCCATGAAAATTTGCCGGATTTCGCTGCTTTTTTATCGGTAAAAGAAGCAGATTTGGTTTTGACAGATCAAATTCAAACCAGAGAAAATACCGTGATTTTTACTTTTCCTGAAGATTTAGTTCGAAAAATAGCAGCAAAATATCCATCTGCAAAAATCCAATTCGCCCCAAAAAGCTGGATCAAAACAATTTTTGATGCCAGGCTTTCCGGCCAGAATTTGTATTTATTTTTGGAAGAAAATTCTTTGCAGATTTTGTTTTCGGCGCAGGAGAATATCCGTTTTTATAACCGGTTTGATTGTACAACCGCAGACGAAGTTGTTTATTTTACAGCTTTGGTTGCGGATCAGCTCAATCTAAAACCTGAAGAAACAAACTTGTTTTTGTGCGGAAGAATAGAAGCCGGAAGTGGGCCAATGCTTCTTTTACAAGGGTTTTTTAAGGATGTTAGCCTGTTTTCTACTTCGGGTTTTTTACAAAAAGATGTATTACAACAGCACCAAATCGTTCAATTTTTAGGTTTAAGCTGATGCGCATCATCGGAGGAAGGCTGAAAGGGTTGCGCTTAAATCCGCCCAATAATTTGCCCGTCCGGCCGACAACCGATCTGGCGAAAGAAGCTTTGTTTAATATCCTGAACAATCTGCTGGATTTTGAAGGTTTGAAAGTGCTTGACCTTTTTAGCGGGACCGGAAATATTGCTATGGAATTTGCTTCGCGCAATGCAGAAAAAGTAACAGCAGTTGACCGTGCCGCCCCATGTATTTTTTATCTAAAAGATATGGCTGCGAAACATAAACTGCCGGAAATCACAACTTTTAAGGCCGATGTTTTTAAGTTTCTTGAGCTGGAGACCGGGCAGTACGATTTGATTTTTGCTGATCCGCCTTACGATCTTGATAAAATCCCGCAAATCCCGAATGCTGTTTTTACCAGGCAATTATTGGTGCCTGACGGCTTGCTGATTGTTGAGCATCCATCTTATCAAAACCTAAGTAACCAGCCTAATTTCAGCGAAAAACGGGTTTATGGGAATACGGCGTTTTCGTTTTTTAAAAATACTGCTTTAGAATCAGCAGAAGATAATACCTAATATTACCAGATTTAATACTTTTATTCCATGAAAATTGCTCTTTTCCCAGGTTCTTTTGATCCGGTTACCAAAGCACATGTGGATATTTTAGAACGGTCCGTCAACTTATTTGACAAAGTTTATGTTGGGATCGGGCTAAACAGCACCAAAAAACCATTGCTTACACCAGAGAAACGCGAGTTAATGTTAAAAGCTGTGTTTGCAGATGAACCGCGTGTAGAAGTAATTGCTTATGAAGGTTTGACTGTAGGATTTTGCAAGCAGATCGGTGCAGATTACATGATTCGAGGCATACGCACCGTTTCAGATTTTGAGTATGAAAAAGCTATTGCACAGATTAATCACGAGCTGGAACCCGAAATTGAGAGCATTTTTATCGTGAGCAAACCGGGTTATTCGTCTATCAGCTCCACCATTGTGCGGGAAATTTTAAAATACAATGGCGATGTGAGCCAGTTTATCCCAAAAGAAGCATTGCCGTTTCTTTAAATCAGCGTTTCTTTTTCCGGAAGCAAACCCATCGTATCTAACACATCAATAATAGAAGGATACGTGTTTTTTGTTAATACACTTATTTTTTCTTTGGTAAACCAGCAAGCTTTAGTGATGCCTTCTTCCTTTTGCGGCTTCAGTTTGTCTTGTCCTTCGGTTTTCATGCGGTACCAATGTGTTTTTTTCAAGGCCAGTTCCTGGTTGCGCTGCTGGTAAATGTGGTAAGTTTTGCAAATTTTGCGGCCGGCTTTTTTTACTTTGATGCCGCATTCCTCTTCCACTTCGCGCAAGGCTGCTTTTCGGGTTTTTTCGCCTTCTTCAATTTTCCCTTTTGGCAAATCCCAAACGCCATTTCTAAAAATTACCAGGCATTCTTTGCGTTCATTTCGCACCAAACCTCCGGCGGCTTCAATCAGCCTGATACTTTTAGAAAACTTTTTTAAAGTAGTTTTTGCATTTTTACACAAAAACAGAAATTGCGTTTGGTTCGATTTTTTGATCAGGGTATAAATCAGCTTTAAATCGATAATTTCCTGGCTGATGTTTTGGTAATTGCTTAATCCTTCCGGCAAGTTTTCTGCAACAATCAGGCGTTTTTCATCAATATAAATATTATAAACCATGTTCTGCATAATGTGTATAAATGAGAATTGAACGATGATGTACTGATGCTTTCCTTCAAAACCAAGCCTGATTTTTATGGCATAAAAGAAGCATCAGGCACAAACCGGACACTAAATAACGGAATAATATTTACCGCTAAAAAAAATCCTCAAATTTGTTTGAACGAAAAAAGGTTTGCAATTGCCGGAATAATCCAACAAATACAAACCTTCAATTTGGCAAAAACAGCGATGGTTACATCAGCATCGGCAGCGCACTAAAAATTGTGCTATAGTTCTCGATCGCAATTTCGAGGTCCATCTTTACTTTAAACGTATCGCGTGATTCTGCTTCGGCCGTAGCAAGCAAGCAGCTTTTTTCTTCAATATCCCGACTTAAAGTTTTTAATAATGTTTGAATTTCCATTTTAAATAATGTAAAGGTTGTGCTTTGTACGCAGCCTGTTTTATTTAGGTTATGCTTTTTTTGAGTTTTGTTAAGGATGGGAATCAGGCGGAATTTTTGAAAATAATAAGTAGACATTTAATAAACATGTTTTCTGTTTTTAACAAGGCTGATAACTTAAAATCAAGGCAGAAGATTATCTTTGTCAAGCTAAAACCGTATGTTTTACGTAAAATCAACAGCAGCAATCCACTAATGATTATGATTATATCTTCCTTTTGGAAAGAACTTTTATCCGTAATTTTTTTTTATAACCGGGGTGAACAACTTTTTTTTATTCAATTTATTAGCTGAAATTATGTTTGATAAATTGGAAGTTGAACAACAAGTGGCCGAATTTTTATTGCAGATCAAAGCCGTTAAACTCGAACCTGCCAAACCATTTACCTGGGCATCCGGCTGGAAATCACCTATTTACTGCGATAACCGGTTAACGCTTTCGCATCCTACCATCCGGACTTATATCCGCCAGCAAATGGTAGCCATGATCCAGGAGGAATTTGGTGCCGTCAGTTGTATTGCGGGTGTAGCTACGGCCGGGATTCCGCAAGGCGTTTTGGTAGCGCAGGAACTGGGGATGCCGTTTTTATACGTTCGGGCAAAGCCAAAAGAGCATGGGACCGGTAACCTGGTGGAAGGCGAACTGCACCGCGGGCAACGGATTGTGGTGGTGGAAGATTTAATATCGACCGGTAAAAGCAGCTTGCAAGCGGTTGAAGCATTGCGCGCAGCCGGCGGTGATGTGGCAGGACTGGCGGCCATTTTTACTTACGGTTTGGATGAAGCAACCCAGAACTTTAAAGATGCGCGCTGCCGGTTTGCAACCTTGTCCAACTATGCGGCTTTGATAAAATATGCGGCCGGCCATCAATATATCAATGAAAACCAGGTTGAAGTTTTGCAGCAATGGCGGGCCAATCCGGCGGTTTGGGGCAAATAATTACTGAAATTTTTATGACGATTATCGAAAGTAAAACTATTATAAATGCTTCTGCTGTAGTTGTTTATGATTTTTTGACTGATTTAAACAATCACCAGCAATTGATGCCGGATAATATTGTTGGCTGGACTTCTACAAAAGATGAAGTACGGTTTCAAATTCAAAATATGGCCAAACTGGTCCTGCAGGTTACGGGCCGAAATCCAACCGAAATTTTGATCAATGCAATAGAAAACCCGCCGTTTCCGCTGGAGTTAAAATGGGCGATAAAAGAAGCAGGCATTCAAACTGAAGTTAATTTTATAATTGCTGCGGATATGAACATGATGATGACGATGCTGGCCAAAACGCCGCTGCAAAAACTGGCCGATCATGAAACCGAACGGTTGCAGCAGCTGATGAAGTAGATAGTATTTATGCTGAGGCTTGGTGCACACTTAAAACCATCAATTTTGTTAAATTTGTAATACAATTGTTGACATAAAAATAGATGAGAGCCAAATACATAAATCCTTACACCGACTTTGGATTTAAGAAAATTTTTGGAGAAGAAGCAAGTAAGCTACTGCTTATAGATTTCCTGAATGCTCTTTTGCCCAAACAGCATAGAATAGTTGATCTGAATTTTAAAAATACAGCGCAACTTGGCCAGACAGACTTAGACCGTAAAGCTATCTACGATATTTATTGCGAAAATGATAAAGGAGAAAAGTTTATTGTAGAGCTGCAAAAAGCCAAACAGAATTACTTTATAGAAAGAACAATTTACTATTCTACTTTTCCTATCCGCGAGCAAGCCGAAAAAGGAGGATGGAACTATAACCTCAAAGCAGTTTATTGTATCGGTATCCTGGATTTTACTTTTGATGATTATGATAACGAACCCGAACGAAATGAGGTTGTACATACCATCAAATTAAAAAATCAGCATGGCGAGATTTTCTATCACAAGCTTACTTACATTTATTTGGAGATGCCCAACTTTGATAAGCTTGAAAAAGACTTGGAAACCCGGTTGGATAAATGGCTGTATTTTATCAAAAACTTAGAAGATTTCCAACATATCCCAACCATATTTAAAGATGATGTATTTACCCAGGCTTTTGAAAAAGCAGAACTGGCGAATATGAAACAGGCAGAACTGGATCAATATGAAACAAGCTTAAAAATTTTTAGAGACAATAAAGCCACTTTTGATTATGCCAAGCAAGCGGCTTATGATGAGGGCAGAACGGAAGGTATAATTGATGGTATCAAAGAAGGTATCAAAGAAGGTATCAAAGAAGGTAAAATTGAAGGTAAAATTGAAGGTAAAATTGAAGGTAAAATTGAAGGTAAAATTGAAGGAATCCGCGCGAGTAAAATTGAAATAGCCAGCTCTGCTAAATTAATGGGTTTATCTATCAAAGATATTTCCATTTTAACAGGGCTTTCTGAAGATGAAATAGAAGAGCTTTAAACCGCTTTTGATTATCTAAATTAGCACTTCTCTTCTGGTTCATCTTGTAAAAGCAATACAAGTTTTCAATTTCTTCAAAATAAAAGATAGTTCAAAATCGTACATTATTTCAATACAATTTCTAAACTTATGAGAATTCAAAATAAAGTTTGCAACCTGATCGTTGCTTCAATTTTGTTTGCTTCCTGCGGACAAGCTTCTTCTAATAACTTAACCAGTGCTGATGGTCCGGGAAAAGATGCAGTCCGGAAAATTTCTGTTGTAGCACCAAAAGGAAAAGCTGTTGCTGCTTTTGCAGAAGGCTGTTTTTGGTGTTCCGAAGAAATATTTGAAGATGTGGCAGGCGTAGATTCCGTAATTTCAGGTTATTCCGGCGGCCATACCTCAAACCCAACTTACGAAAAAGTAAGTACCGGAACAACTGGCTACGCAGAATCAGTTTTAGTTTATTACGATCCGAAAAAAGTTTCTTACCCAGAATTGCTAAAAGTTTTTTATGCTTCGCACGATGCTACAACGGTAAACGGACAAGGACCGGATATGGGCACACAATATCGTTCGGTCATTTTTTATGCTAACCCAACCGAAAAATCATTGGCAGAAACAGCAAAAACAAATGCTTTAAAATCTGGTGTGTTTCAGCGGGCAATTGTAACCGAAATTTCGCCGCTGAAAGATTTTTACCGTGCCGAGGAATATCATCAAAATTATGCCAAGCACAATGGAAATAATCCGTACATCCAAAATGTATCGGAACAACGTTTTGAAAAATTCAAGAAAACTTACAAAGGCAAATTGAAACCATAATATAATCCAGTTTTGATGCTGTTTTTATGCCGATAAAAACAGTATCAAATTCCTGGTTTTTGAAACATAATTTTGGCTGAGAGGTTAACCAAGCAATTGTTAATCTTATGCTGACTGCTCATCCAATTCAAAAAATTGTTGTTTTCCGCGCCTTGCAACTGGGCGATTTGTTGTGTTCCGTTCCTGCTTTCAGGGCGTTGCGCAGCACTTATCCCGAAGCCAGAATTACGCTGATCGGTTTGCCCTGGGCAGAAAGTTTGCTCACACGCTTCCCGGATTATTTTGATGGATTCATTGCTTTTCCGGGTTATCCGGGATTGCCGGAGCAGGAAATTGATCCTCAGAAAATAACTGCTTTTTTGCAGGAAGTACAGCAGCAAAAGTTCGATCTGGCTTTGCAGATGCAGGGAAACGGTTCTATTGTTAATCCGTTGGTAGAACTTTTCGGTGCTTTTTATACTGCGGGTTTTTATCGGGAAGAAGATTACAGGCCAAGTCCGTTATTTTTGAAATATCCCGAAGGTATTCCTGAAATCGAACGGCATTTGTTGCTGATGAACCATTTGGGTATTCCTTCCGTTGGTACAGAATTAGAATTTCCGTTAAACAGTTATGACCGTGATGCTTTTGATCAGCTGAACTTGCAAATCATCCCGCAGAAATATATTTGTATTCATCCTGGTTCCCGCAGTGTAGCAAGGCAATGGCCGCCTGCTTATTTTGCTGCACTGGCAGATTACTGTCAGGAACAAGGCTTTGATGTGGTTATTACCGGAACCAAAGACGAAGAGCATTTAGCGGCTGCGGTGATGCAACACATGCAGCATGAAGCTTACAATATGGCGGGTAAAACTACATTGGGTGCCGTAGCCGTTTTGATCAAAAATGCTTTTGCGCTGATTTCCAATTGCACTGGCGTATCGCATATTGCAGCAGCTTTCGGCACACCAAGTATTGTGATCAGCTTGCATGGCGAACCGGAACGATGGTCGCCGCTAAATCAAACCAAACACCGCACCATTGATTGGACCAGAACACCACAATTTGAACTCGTTATGGAGCAATTGGTGGAAGTAGTGTTTTAGGGTTTTTATTTCTAAAAAAGTTTATTCCAACTAAAAAGGGATAATCTGATATCAGATTATCCCTTTTTGATTTGCCGATGATAGCAGATTATAAAATTATTTCTGCGGCGGCGGCGTAGTTCCTGTACCAGTTGTACCAGTGCCTGTTTTGGTTCCCATTGTGCCAGTACCTCTTGTGGTTCCGGTTCCTCTGGTTCCCATTGTGCCGTTACCTGTTGTGGTTCCGGTTCCGCTGGTTCCCATTGTGCCGTTACCTGTTGTGGTTCCGGTTCCGCTGGTTCCCATTGTGCCGGTACCTCTTGTGGTTCCGGTTCCTCTGGTGGTGCTTGTACCTGTTCCCATAGTGTTTTTATGAGATTTCATAGTGCTTTTACCAGAAGTACTTTTTCCTGAATTTCTACCATTTTGTGTTCCGGTTGTACCAGTTTGTGTTCCGGTTGTTGTGGATCCGTTAGTTCCGGTTTGAGTTGTTTGAGCTGATGCACTTTGCGATCCCCAAACAAACATTCCCAACAGCATTGCTAAACTTATCTTTTTCATGATTATTGATTAATTACTATTTTAAACAGTAATTGATACTTTCAGTTTTAACTATTTTTCTAAATACTAAAAATGACATAAAACTGAACTCTCCAAAAAACATCCTGTAAAAGAAGCATGATTTATAATTTTACACCTCTTAAAAAGTCTTCAATACCCATCTTTTTTTTGCCTTCCAGCTGTGCTTCTTTTATCACTATAAAACCATCGCTGCAAGCAAATTTTAAAAAGGTTTTTTGATCTGTAATATATAAGCCCGGAGCAATGCCTGTTTCCAGGATTTCTTTTTCAGCTTTAAAAACTTTAAAAAATTTGTTGTTCAAATAAGTAAAAGCGGTAGGAAACGGACTCATTCCGCGGATAAAATTATAAACCTGCTCCGTGGGCTGCAACCAGTTGATCAAACAATCGTTTTTGAAAATTTTAGGCGCCTGTTTTAGCTCGATAGCTTCATCTTCCTGCTCAATTAATTTTTCCTGAGAAACTTCTTTATAATTGTTTTCAGTAACGATTTTTACTGTTTTAACCAACAGATCAGCACCGATCTGCATCAGTTTATCGTGCACATCGCCGGCATTATCGGTTTCCGGGATGCTTGTTTTATCGGTCAAAATTACGTCTCCGGTATCTATTTCCTGCTTCAAAAAAAACGTAGTTACGCCGGTTTCTTTTTCACCGTTGATAACTGCCCAATTAATCGGGGCTGCCCCGCGGTATTGCGGCAAAAGTGAAGCGTGCAGGTTGATGGTTCCTTTCGGCGGCATATTCCAAACCACTTCCGGCAGCATCCTGAAAGCAACTATCACTTGTAAATCAGCTTGCAAGCTTTTTAATTCAGTTATAAAACCCTCGTTTTTTAGTTTTTCGGGCTGAAGGACTTTAATACTGTTTTTAACGGCATATTTTTTCACTGCGGATCCTGAAAGCTGCTGACCGCGCCCCGAAGGCTTATCCGGCGCAGTAACCACGGCAATTACATCCATTCCGGCTTTGATCAAAGCATCCAGGGAAGCTACGGCAAATTCCGGCGTGCCCATAAAAATTATTTTCATTCGGGGTTTATTTATATAAAGTATATTTCAGCCGCATGGTTTTGTATTGGCTCAAACCCGGTTCCCAACTCTGGCGGATTTCTTTTTCGCTGGTGCCTGCCATAATTTGCTGCTTAAAAACAGTAGTGCCAGCCAGGTAATCAATATTTCCGATCTGTTTGCTTTGTGTGCGATCAAAAAACCGGCTTTTATCCGGGTAAGCTTTGTACAAATCCATCATCCATTGCAGGTTTATTTTTCCGTTTCTGCGGAGTTTTGCCGTGTTGTAATTCCGCAGGTCCAGCCCAAAACAAAGCTCATTTTGGTGCAAAGGCGTTTCGGATTTTCCCGGAATACTTATCGGCATGAAAGAAAAATCATACTTTCCTTTCAAATCCGGGCTGCCCAAAACGGTAAAAGGCATGTACGTGCCGCGGCCCTGGCTCACAGTTGTACCTTCAAACAAACACAACGACGGATAAAGCAGCACCGATTGCGCCGTATTGAGATTTGGCGAAGGGTTGACCGGCAAAGTATATTCCATGTTATGAACGTAGTTTTTCAGCGGAATGATCCTGATTTTGCAATGTAAATTGTTGGGCAGCCAGCCTTCACCATTAATCATTTGCGCAAATTCCCCAATCGTCATGCCATGCGTAATCGGGATCGGAAACCTGCCGATACCGGATTTCAGTTTCATATCCAATATTGGCCCGTCAACATAATCGTTTGGGTTTGGGCGGTCCAGGATGATCAATTCTTTTCCGTTCTCGGCACAAGCTTCCATCACATCAGCCAAAGTGTTGATATTGGTATAAAACCGGCAGCCAACATCCTGAATGTCAAAAATCATTAAATCGACAGCATCCAGATCAATTTTTGAAGGTTTCCGTTTTTGTCCGTACAGCGAAATGATCGGGATCCCGGTTTTTGCGTCCACTTCATCCGTCACTTTTGCACCGTTGCTGGCATTACCGCGAAAACCATGTTCCGGTCCGAAAATTTTGCTGATATGGATATTTAACCTAAGCAAACTATCCACACCTGGCACCAGGTTTTTGCCGATGACGGAAGTCGGGTTTACACACATCGCCACGTTTTTACCTTTCAAAAGCGGCAAATATAATTCAGTTTGATCGGCACCGGTTTTAATCCGTTTTTGCGCATCACAAAAATTAGCCTGTAAAAGAAGCATCATGCCCAAAATCAAAAGCAGCTTCCGGTTTTTGGTAAAAATTGTCAAGTTCATATTTATATCAGCAATGCTTCTTTTATCGGGTTAAAATCGGAATCTAGAAAAACCAAAATTAGATTATTGTTTTTCCTTTTTTAGGATCAGCGTAAATTTTCGGCCTAAAACTGCATCTTTGCCAAGGTATAAAAAAATCAGGAACCGCATTTGAACATCGCCACCTTTATTGCCGGCCGCATTTCTTTCCGCAGCAAACGCACGTTTTCTAAAATGATCGTGCGCATTGCCATCACCGGTATTATGCTGGGTTTAGGCGTGATGATTTTGAGCCTCGCCATTGTAAAAGGTTTCAAACAGGAAATCCGGGAGAAAGTAAGAGGTTTTTCGGGTGATATCCAGATTGTAAAATATGATCTGAATGCTTCCTACGAAAATTCTCCGTTTTCGGTCGGTCCGGCTTTGGTCAAGCAAATTGCTGCTGATAAAAATTTCTCGCATATTGAACCTTTTGCTACAAAACCGGCTATCATCAAAGCAAATGATGCGATAGAAGGCGTGGTTTTGAAAGGTGTTGACAAAAGTTACGATTTTACTTTTTTCAAAAAAAACATGGCTTCGGGCCGCGTTCCGGATTTTTCGGATTCGGCGAAAGCGCAAAGCCAGATCATGATTTCGCAATTCACAGCCAACCGCCTGAACCTGAAAGTGGGCGATGATTTCCTGATGTATTTTGTGCAGCAGCCGCTCCGGAAACGAAAATTGAAGATCGTAGGTATTTTTAATATTGGGGTAGAAGAAATAGATAAAACGTTTGTGATCGGTTCGCTGCCGCTGATACGGCATTTAAATAATTGGAAAAATGAAGAAGTTGGCGGCTACGAATTGCAGGTTCCGGATTTTAATAAACTGGATAAATCAGAAACCGCACTCAGTAATATCTTGCCGGTTGAACTAAAATATTTTACCGTAAAACAATCTTATCCAATCATATTTGAGTGGCTGGACCTGCTGGATGTAAACACGCGTGTGATCCTGATTTTAATGCTGATCGTAGCCGTGATCAACATGATTTCTGCGCTGCTCATCATGATTTTAGAACGCACCAGCATGATCGGGATGCTTAAAGCTTTGGGTGCCAGCAACTGGAGCATCCAGCAAATGTTCCTGCTCAATGCGCTTTATTTGATTGCTGCAGGTTTATTGCTGGGCAATTTGTTTGGGGTCGGCATCAGTTTTTTTCAAAACCAAACCCATTTTTTTAAGCTCGATCAGGCATCTTATTATATGAATTTTGTTCCGATCCAGCTCAATTTATCAGATGTTTTACTCCTCAATCTGGGCACATTGGTGGTTTGTGTTTTAGTGCTTTTGGTTCCCTCAATGCTGGTGAGTTCTATTTCTCCGGTTAAAGCCATTCGTTTTAAGTAGATTGATTTTCTTTATCATCCGTCAATTTAGTTTGATATGTTGAGGCTGGTTCGTTCAAAATAATTTCCAAATTGCTAAACAAGATTTCAAACCCTTGCTCAATGTTGCGGTGAAATTTTTCGGGCAACATAGCCCAATCTCTAAATTCTACCAAAATCGGGATATTACTGTTTATTATTTTCTCACTCAAATCCACATAAACTGCTATCGGAAGCGGCTTTAAATCAGGACTTCGTGCTACCAAATCCAAATCGCTCCCGCTGTGTGCCCTGCCGTTTACCCGGCTGCCATAAGCCCAAACTTCCAAAAGTGTGGTTGCAGATGAAAAAATCTGTATCAATGTTTGCCTGTCTTTTTCTCTTAATAACATATCAATATTGATTATTTTGACTGATAACTGCCGCAAGGTTAGTCGCATCAACCATAAATTGAGGAAGTAACAGAAGTGTTTCCTCTGCAAAATTTACACCGTAATCATGGGATTAATGCTGCTTTTATGAGTCGTAAATTTAGTATAATCCGATGATTTGGCCGGAGAGACAACAGCTATCTGCTCAACAAAATTTAGCCCTTAAAAGAAGCATCGCTAAGAAAGCTTTGGCCACGTTGCATTAATTTCCACCAAACAGCATACTTCTTTTAGCATACTATTTTATGGCCGGATCCATTTCCGGCTTTTTTGTTTCCTTTAGTCGGCACATATTGTACCGAATCAAAATTAATAGCTTTGGATCTGTCTTCTTCCGATACCAAAACTTCTTCCCGGATTGCAGAAGCCGGAAGGTATAACCTGAAAATCGGTGCTTCTTCGATAAATATTAAGCAAACCGCCAGCTTTAATCTGCCTAAACAAATGGTGGTTGAAAAAGACACCAAATGATTAACGCCGCAGGAAACGATCACTGAATTAAAAATTAAGCGGTTTTTTTGATGGGATTACAGGCCGGGAAAATCTTCCGGCCTATTTTTATTTGGTAAGATTGCGTTTGGTTCATGTTGAGAATAATTTGTATTTCCCGCTGTTTTTGGTTAGCTAAAATTGAATACAATGCTTCTTTTACCCGATAAAAATCCGCCTTTTGATCCCGGTGCAATCCTGTTGCTGGAAAAAGAAATTGCTGCGCTGGAAGCAGAACTGATCGCGCTCGAAACTGAAATCAATACTTTTCAAGCACGGGTCCGGTCTGCTTTATCGCCCCAAATCCAGCGTATCCTGGAGTTGACTATTCTGTATAAAAATCAAAAGTTAGCCAAAAAGTTAAAACGCCTGGAGCAGAAAAAGCGTGGCAAAAATTACCGTGAACCTGTTGGTTTGAAAATGAATGATGCTTCTTTTACCGTACCAAATTTTGTTTCTGCGGATAATCAGCAGGAATTAAAACGATTGTATAAAGAAGCAATTGTGCAAATCCATCCGGATAAATTTGTAGATGCAAATGAAGAATTGAACGAGCGTGCCACAGCGGTAACCAGCCAATTAATTGAAATTTACAAAAGCGGTGACCTGGAAGAACTGAACCGTTTGCATGAGCACATCATCAGCGGAAATGCGTTAACTTACATTCCCGATCAGCCTGAAACCGTAAATGATCCGCAGGCGATGATGCTGTTTTTACAGGATAAAAAACGCAAACTGCAAAAGCTGCTGCCCGAAATCCAAACTTCGGCTATTTACGAATTATGGCTGAACCGGAAAGATATCCCGGCTTTGATTGCCGAATTGAAAACCGGGTTTGAGGAGCGGATATTGATCCTGGAAAAACGGACCCAATAGCAGCCACACAAATTTTGACTGCTTCTGTTGATCCCTCAGTTCGAACAACTCATTTTATGGATATTATCATTAATTCCGATTCTCAAAAGGAAGGGATCAACCCAAAAGAAACTTTGGTTTTTCTGCATTATTTTGGCGGATCAGCGCAAAGCTGGCAATGGCTGGTTCCGCTTTTGCAAAAAGATTATAACTGTATTGCACTCAGTTTGCCGGGTTTTGGCGGCGAACCGGCTTTGGATGAACCTTCAATTGCGGGCTTTACTTCTTTTATCATGCAAAAATTGGATTCGATGAATGTTGAATCTTATGTGTTGATCGGGCATTCTATGAGCGGGAAAATTGCGGTAGATATGGCTGCCAATGATCCGAACTTCAGTATCAAACAACTGATTCTGGTTGCGCCATCGCCACCAACTACCGAACAGATTTCCGAAGAAAGCAAACAGCAAATGCTCAATCATCCTAATTTACAACAAGCAGAAAATACGGTAAAAAATATCACCCTAAAACCAATTACAGCAGAACAGCGGGAACTGATTATTAAAAATAACCTGGAAGCTGATGAGAAAACCTGGAATTGGTGGGTTTTGGAAGGTTCCGGTCATTCTATCGCCAATGATGCTGAACATTTGTTTTTGCCGGTCACGGTGCTGGCTTCGGAAGATGATCCGGCCATTAGTTTTGATAGTGTTTTGAAAGAAAGTTTACCAAACCTGCCTGATGCTAAATTAGTTACGATAAAAGAAGTAGGGCATTTGAGCCCGATAGAAGCACCGGAATGGCTGGCAGCACAAATCCGGCTGGCCATTATCAAAGAATAATTTGCAGCATAATAAAATCAGTTTATGCTGAAATGTAATCACAATTTGAAAGAATCAGCGATCAAAATCAGGAATTTACTAAAAAAGTATAACAGGAAATAGCTGCGCAGTGCTACTATGAACTATCAACCATGAACTATTATCCATAATCAATGCGCGTCCAACTATTTGAATTTGAAGATTTAAGCTGGTTTCCTGATGTGGTCCGTTCGGGGATGACAGATTATTTGCGTTATCTTATTCCAATGCTGAATGTTTATCAGCCGGTTACGCCTTTGCTGCTGGAAGTATTGCAGAAAACCCAGCAAAACCATATCGTTGATCTGGGTTCGGGCGGTGGCGGGGCAATCGAACAAATCCATCAAAATTTAAGCAAGAAAACGGTACAGAAAATCCAAATTACGCTAACTGATAAATTTCCAAATCCGGCAGCCTGGCAATATATTCGGCAAAAAACAAACAATCAGATTGATTTTTATGCTGGTCCGGTTGATGCCAATCAGGTTCCAGATACTTTGAAAGGTGTCCGGACTTTGTTTTCGGCAGCACATCATTTTCAACCGGAACAAATAAAAAGTATGCTAAAAGAAGCAATCAATCAACAACAAGGGATTTGTATTTTTGATGGCGGCGACAAAAATCTGTTGATGTTGCTGGGTTCGATATTTTTTCATCCTTTGGTTTTCTTTCTTTGTACGCCATTTTTTCGGCCGTTCAAATTTTCGCGCATTATGTTTACTTATCTCATTCCGTTGATTCCGCTTTGTACTATTTGGGATGGTTGTGTTTCCATTTTACGATTGTACCGTCCGAAAGAATTGTTACAATTAGCGGAATCTATATCCAACCAAAACTATACTTGGAAAGCCGGACGCGTCAAAAATAAATTAGGTTTGCATGTAACTTATTTAATTGGTTATCCAAACTTGGATACTGATTTCGTAGGTGATAAAAGAAGTACCAGATTATAAAGTTCAGCTGTTAAGAGTTGTATATATTTGTTCTTTTTAATTTGTCTTTTTATTCAATTTTATGTTACCAACTTTTGATTTTGATACCAACTATATTTTAGAAGATGATTGCGTACAACTTCGGCCGCTGCAAAAAGAAGACTATCATTTGCTGCTTCCTTTTGCTTTGAATGAGCCTGAAATTTGGAAGTATTCTTTAAAACCGGCAGCCGGTGCAGAAAACCTGAAAAATTATATTGATTTGGCTTTGGCTGCGCGGGAAGAAAAAAAAGAATATCCGTTTTTGGTGTTTGATAAGCGGCAGCAAAAATATGCAGGTTGTGCACGTTTTTATGATATCCAACTCAGCAACAAAACGTTGCAACTGGGCTATACCTGGTATGGAAAAGATTTTCAGGGAACAGGTTTGAACAAACATTGTAAATTTTTATTGTTAGGATTTGCGTTTGAAGAAATGGGCATAGAGCGTGTAGAATTTCGTGCAGATTATGCCAATAAAAGAAGCATTGCCGCGATGCAAAGTATTGGTTGCCAGATAGAAGGCGTACTGCGCAATCATTTGCCAAAGCTTGATGGTGGCCGCCGCGACAGCATTATTTTAAGTATTTTGAAACAGGAGTGGACCGCAAACCTGAAAGCTGCTTTGAAAGAAAAGCTGTTGTAAAGTAGTTTTTCTATAGATTCTGATTTTAGCCGATACTGTTTTTAGGGGTATAAAAACAGTATCCATAATTTCCGGTTTTCTCTTCATACAAAAAATATGAGTGAAAATCCGGTTATCCTTACTTTAAAAATAAACGAAGAAGCTGCGGCTTATTTTACAGATTTGCGCACACAATATTTCCCTGCCGAACGCAATTATCTGGAAGCACATCTAACCTTATTTCATCATTTGCCGGGCAATGAAACTACCATTTTTGAGGTTGTAAAAACAGCATGTCTTCAGCAAAAACCAATGACCTTACAAGTAGCTCAAGTGGTTGGCATTGGCGCAGGCGTAGCTTTTAAATTGGAATGCGATGCGCTGAAAAAACTACACAAAAACTTACAACAACAATGGCAACAATGGCTAATGCCGCAAGATAAACAAGCACTCTGGCCGCACATCACAATTCAAAATAAAGTTGACCGGCAAACAGCTTTGCAAACCCAACAAAGCTTAAATTTAAATTTTGAACCTTTTGAAATCCAGGGCTTAGGTTTAACACTTTGGGAATACCTGGGCGGCCCCTGGAAATTGATTGAAACTTTTGATTTTATGCCGATAAAAGAAGCATCAGCATAAAATTATTTCAATCTTTATTTTTTCAAAGGCCATAAAACTTCTTTTTTAAATTTAACCGCAACTGAAAAGGAAAGTTTACACAGAAGTTAATTAGCTTATAAAACCAATCTTACTGCACTTTATACCGATAATTCGTCCGGCCAATGTTGCCGTCCTTGTCAATTCCTTCAGCGATCACGCGGTAAGTTCCTTTGCCATCCGCGTTGTAAAACTCAAAAGAAGCGTTGCCTTTTTCATCAGTCAGCACGCGCGGGTTCCAGTAAACTGTGCTCCGGTAATCCAATCCTTGCATCGTGCTGCGGGTCACTTCATATTTGGGCGAATAAAAAACGCGGCTGCTGGTATATCCTTTCGGTACAAAAGTTACTTTGCCCGGATTTGGGATTAAATCCTGAATATCTTTCATAGATACCTTTTTGTGCTCAACTTTTTTCATGTTGATCACCAGCACACCATTTGTATTATAAGTTCTGTTGATACCGCTCAGGTCATCTTTCAAAAACACTTCAATAGATTCTATTTCAGATGATTGCAAACTATTCAGATAAGAAATATCAACCGGCATCCCGCCCACAAAAGCCTGGACCGGCGTTTTATTTCCTGCCTGATAATCACGGCGGACGTACAAGTTGTTATCTACATAAGTCAGCCCTAAAATACTGCCCTGCAAGCAAGTTAAAAACAAAGCGCAATCCATCAGCCTGTTTCCGGGAATTACTTGATCAGGCATCATACTTAAACCTGTTAAAGCCGGATAGTCTACATGGCTTGATTTTTTCGCCTCAACCACACCTTTTATGGTTACCTCTTTTAGCGTGCGGCCGTTAAAATATTGCTTTTTGCCATTTTGCAGATACACATTCAGCACACTGTCAATATTCAGCACCTCATCCGGTTGCTGCGGATTTTTATTAACGGCCTGTGCCGCTGTTCCGCTAAGCGTAATCATCATATTCCGGTTGCCGGTACTTCCACCAGCAGTCAGGATTACTTTAGATGAATCGCGTACCAGCACTTTTGGAAAAGTAAAAACCCCGTTGGCATTAGTAACGACTTGGGTAGAAAAATTATGGTCCGGCACCTGCAACTTTACCACGCCCCGTGCCAGCGGAAGCCCGGAAAGGTCTCTTAATGTGCCATTTATATCAATGCCAGCTTCCGGGAAAAAGGTGATTTCGGCTGAAGTATTGGCCAGGATCGCTTGATAATTAAAACGGCGGTAACCTTGTGTCAGCATCAATGCATCCAGCCCGGCAGCAGTTTGCCCGTTTGGGTTTTTAAAATAATAGTTGGGTTTTTCGATATAACCTTTCAGCTCGGAAGTGAGCAGCAGGTTCGTCAGGATAGTCGTTTCCGCATTTTCATCGAATGGGATTTTACTTTCATCAATCACCGCTACCGATAGATTAGCTTCCGCAGGCACCGCTTTATTCTGTGCTGTTACGTTGATCTTTACTTTTTCGCGCGTTACGTATGCTGTTTTTATCGAACTTAAATTGATCCCCAGCTGATCATTGTGCTGGATAAACGCAATCCGTTCTGAAACCGGATGGCCATCTGCAGCAAATAAAGTCAGCTGGATAATACCCGTCGGAAATTTACTTTTCGGGATAGAAGCACTGTAAACCAATGCCTGCAAGGAAGTTTGCGCCGCATAGCAAATCACGCCGCCGCAACGGGCGATGATATAAAAACCTTTGTTCTGGTATTTTTTCAGGAAAACATCGTTGGTCGAAATTCTTAAAGAAAGATTGTTTTCATCCATATTGCCCACACTCATGCTGATGCCTTCATTCAGTACTTTCGGCAGGTTTACGGTTGATTTGGAACCATCTGCAAAAACCAGGTTCGCCTGGTAAGTTTTGCCCGCTTCCGGCAGCAGCATAAAAGTGCCCATACCCAAGCTGGAACCGGAAAATTCTGTTACCGTTTTGCCGTCGTTATCTACCACAGTACCTTTTGCAACGATGCCTAAACCATTGGCAGCCAAAGCTTTCATTGCTACTTTTGTGCGGATACCTGTAATCAGATCGCCGCCTTCCGGGAAAAACTGCGCATCCGGCGTGGCAGTTGCCGTGCGTAAAGAAAACATATTGGTGCTGGATTTTTTTTCATTTGTAATGGTAGTAAAAAGCGTTCCGGCAGCCAGAGAAGTGCCGGATTTTGTGCTGATGCTGATCGGCAAAAACCCATTTTGATCCGTGGTGCCTTTGCCTTTGGCCACGGTTTCATAATCTACTTCTACATGCCAGCTTACTTTTTTATTGGCATAAGGTGTGCCGTTTCCATCTTTATAATAAATACCGGCATTTGCTTTGGAAGGATTGTCTTTCGCGGCACCTGAAAAAGAAATTTTGGTCAAAACCGTATTTTCGATCAGATCACCGATAGCGATATTTTTATTAAAAAAATAATCCGGATCGTAGTTGCGCATATAATTGGTGTAAGCGCGGATGTGGTAATTTCCCTGTTTGTAAACCAATGGCTGCACGGTAATATCGCCGGACGCAATGCTGTTAACAACGGGCAGTTTCAAACTTTCTATCAATGAATCCCGGCTGGTATAAACATCTACATAAACGATTTTGCTCAATACGGAAGGCTCATGCAAACCGGCCGTGAGGTAAGCTTTAAACCAGATGGTATCGCCCACGGCATAATAAGGTTTATCAAAATGCAGATACACTTTCTCTACCGGATGGCCTTCTGCAAACTTGGCCGATTTGGTAATGATCGTGTTTAAACTGACTGTATCCTGGGCAAAAACGGAACTGGCAACAACAAAGAAGAACAATGTAGATAGTAAAAACCTGGCCAAACGCATATTTAATGTAAGTATTTTTTAAAGATGGCTAAATATAAACATTAACGCAAGGCATGGGCATAACCGTGTTTACTTTAATAATTTTTATATTTATGGTGATGCTGTTTTTATCGGGTAAAAATTGGGAAAGGATTTTTTGTTATTTTTAAAGAATAACCCCTGTAAATTTTACCTTAGTCAAGAAACAAAATCTAAAGTTCTATAATCCTAAATGATACCCAAAGAAGAAGCATTTAATCAAATTGCCACATTGGTAGAACGGTTTACCGATCAGTTCGATTCCTATAAAAAAGTAGAATACAACGAAACACTTACACGCCGCGATTTTATTGATCCGTTTTTTAAAGCTTTTGGTTGGGATATCGATAATACAAATGGTTATGCAGAAGCTTATCGCGAAGTAATACATGAAGACCGCGTGAAAGTTGGAAAAGCAACCAAAGCACCGGATTACTCTTTTCGTTTGGTTGGCGGTAAACGCCTTTTCTTTGTAGAAGCCAAGAAACCAAGTGTAATAGTTAAAGATGAAATTGCTGCTGCTTATCAGGTTCGCAGATATGGCTGGAGTGCAAAATTGCCGATCAGCATCATTACCGACTTTGAAGAATTTGCAATTTATGATTGTACCAAAAAACCAAATTCAACTGATAAAGCTTCTGTTGCACGTATAAAATATCTCACTTTTAAAGAATATCTGAAAGAGTTTGATTTCTTGTGGGAAACATTCAGCAAGGAAAGAGTGCTGAAAGGTGGCTTTGATAAATTTGTTGATGGTAAGGCAAGCAAAAAAGGAACAGCAACGGTTGACAAGGAATTTTTGCAGTCCTTGGACAAATGGCGCACACTTTTAGCCGAAACAATTGCCAAAAAAAATAAAGCTTTAGACGAAGACGAAATCAACTTTGCCGTGCAGCAGACGATTGACCGGATTATTTTTCTGCGGATTGCCGAAGACAGAAGTGTTGAACCTTATGGTAATTTAAAGTTAGCTGTTAAACAAGGCGACTATTACAAAAACTTATTCGAGCAGTTTCTGCTTGCCGACGAAAAATACAATTCAGGTTTATTTAATTTCAAGAAAGACAAGATTAGTGCAGCACTTGCAATTGATAACAAGGTTCTTAAAACCATCCTCAACGAATTGTACTACCCCGAAAGTCCTTACGAGTTTTCAGTTTTATCTGTTGAGATTTTAGGAAGTGCTTATGAGCAATTTCTGGGCAAGCAAATCAAAATTGACAAATTTCATCGTGCCCAAATTGAAGAAAAACCTGAAGTACGAAAAGCAGGAGGCGTTTATTACACGCCTCAATATATTGTTGAATACATTGTAAAAAACACAGTAGGAAAACTGATTGAAAATAAAACACCAAAAGAAATCAGTAAAATAACAATTGTTGACCCGGCTTGTGGCAGCGGCAGTTTTTTAATTGGTGCTTATCAATATTTGCTGGACTGGCATAAAAACTATTACAGCAATAACGGTAAACCATCCAAAGGCAAAAAGGATAATCCGCTTACGCCGGAAGGCAACTTAACAACGGCTGAGAAAAAGCGGATTTTGCTCAACAATATTTACGGTGTAGATATAGATGTAAACGCAGTGGAAGTAACCAAGCTAAGTTTACTTTTAAAATGTATGGAAGGGGAAACCGAAGCAAGTATTGCATCACAGCTTAGCTTTTTTAATGAAAGGGTTTTGCCAACGCTGGATGATAATATTAAAAGTGGAAACAGTTTGATTGATACAGATTTTTATGGTTATGAATTATTTGAACAAGAAAAAAAGATAAAACCTTTCAATTGGCAAAAAGAGTTTCCTGATGTTTTTGAACTCAGGAAAATCACCTCAAACCAAGACTTTAAGAAGCAGCTTGAGAAAGTGAAAAAAATGCAACAAGATACCGATGATCTGTTAATCAAATATATTGTAAACGAGCCTCAACAAGAATATGGCAAAATTAGTGGTTTTGATATAGTAATTGGAAACCCACCTTATGGCGCTTTATTTTCTGACAATGAACATAGCTATTTTAAAAACAGATACAATACATCGGCATGGCGAGGCGAAAGTTACTTGATGTTTATTGAACAAGGGTTAAGACTTCTTAAACCAAATGGATTATTAAGCTTCATTATTCCCGATACACTTTTGAATTTAGGATTTACACAACCGACACGTGAGTTGCTTTTAAGAAATTCTAAAATACTTGAAATTATAGGTTTGCCTTCTAATGTATTTTCAGCCGCAACTGTTGACACGATTATTCTAAATACAGAAAAAACAAACTATACAGATAAGTTTCATCCTTCCAATGTTTGGGTAAAAACTTTTGGTAAAAAACAAACTATATCATCAATTGAAAATCCTCAAAAAATTTTTTTTGTAAAAACAAAAGATTGGTTTGAGCAAAACTCTTTTAATCTACAAACTAACGATACGGAAAAAGAATTACTTATTAAAATTGAATCTGGAAAGGAAAATATAGGTAGCATTGCAGAAATATTTTCTGGTATTAAGACTTATGAAGTAGGGAAGGGGAAACCTGTCCAAACAGAAAAAATTAAAACAGAAAAACCGTACACTTCCCCAAAAAAGATTGATGAAAACTGGCTTCCGTTTTATGACGGTAAGCATATCGGGCGATACCAGCTATTATGGAAAGCAAATAATTGGATAAAATATGGAGGATGGCTTGCTGCACCAAGAAACCCTGAAAACTTTGAAGGTGAAAAAATCCTCATCAGAAAAATTACAGGTAAAGCACTTATCGCTACATATATACCAGAAACATCATATTGCAATACCCTTCTTTTTATTTTGAAGTTGAAAGAAAAAACATATTCGTACAAAAGTATATTGGCGGTTCTTAACTCGGAATTAATTGGTTGGTATTTTAGAAATAAATTTCAAATCAACAATGATGATACTTTCCCTCAAATTATGATTCGGGATATTTTGCAATTTCCAATACCGATAATTGATAAGAAAATCGATGCTGAATTTAATAAATTAGTTGATCAACTTATACAACTCAATCAAGAAAAAACAGAAACCAAACTTCAAAATAAAATATCACAAATTGAAAGTAAGATAGATTATTTTGAAAATAGAATAAATGAAATTGTTTATCAGCTTTATGAGTTGACAGAAGATGAAATAAAAATTGTGGAAAGACAGTGAGAACATCTATCCAATAAACAAAAAAACGACAGCCGAATGAGCCGTCGTTTTTTGTATGATAAAAGAAGTATTGGATGTGATTATTTTGCCTGCGCAAATTCCAGTTTCAAATCAATTGTAACATCTTTGCCAACGGTTGCACCGCCAGCTTCGGTTGCGGTGTTCCATTTCAAACCATAATCAAAACGGTTGATCACGGTAGTTGCCTTGAAACCAACTTTAATATTTCCGTAACCATCTTTGGCAGTTCCGCCATAAGTAACGTCAAATTTTACGGGTTTGGTTACGCTGCGGATGGTCAGGTTTCCCATCAAAGCATATTTATTGCCAGTTAGTTTTTTCATGGAAGTGCTTTTAAAAACCATATTTGGATATTTCTCCGTATTGAAAAAATCATCGCTTTTTAAGTGCTTGTCGCGCATCTCGTTGTCTGTATTTACACTGTTTACATCGATGGTAAAATCAATATTGGCATCCGTGAAATCCGGTTTGGTATTGGTCATTGTTCCTTTAAAAGTTTTGAAGTTTCCTTCCACTTCAGAAATAACCAAATGCGTAACCGTGAATTTGGCGGAAGAGTGGGCCGGGTCAACATTCCATTTAGTTTGTGCAAACAAAGCCGATTGGCTTAAAACAAGGGCAGCAGCAAGGATGATTTTTTTCATTTTTTGTAATTTTTAATTTGGATGATTTTTAATTTACAGGTGTAAAAGTAGCATTACGTTTATACACATTCTCTTGATCGAGATCAATAAATGTTTAAACATCCTTTTATATAAAAAAATTGACCAGGTTTAAGCTGATCAGTTTTTACTTATAAATTAATTCGAAATATTAATGATAGGCCGGCTCATTTAAAGCAGCAACTTTTGCCTGGCCCGCTAAAAGTGCATCTGCATACTCTTGAAAAAGGACACGGCGCGGCAACTCATCCGGGTAAAATTCTGCATCCCACAAACCTGAATGATGCCAAACCGTGAGATGGTCCCAATCCGGGCGGTCAATGATCGGGTAGATGCAAACGCCCCAAAACGGTATATGATTTTGCAGGAGAATAGCTGATTCATCAGCTATATATTTGATCCATTTTGGGCGGTCTTCCTTCGGATGGCTGGTTTCCGATAGCACCACCGGGCGTTGATAACGCTCGTAAGCTTCCGTGATCAGGCTGCTGAAAGGCCGCCAGCGGATATCCAAAGGCTGATCAATCCACTTCATATAATGATGCGATGTTAGGGTCCACTGATTGTTATAATAATAGTTAAAGCCCAGAATATCAAGGTAATCCGAAGATCCGCCCAACTCCGGACAAAGTTTTCCAGCCAAAATATCTACGGCCTGGTATTGGCTTTCGTGCGCATTTCTGGCATCCTGGATTTCTTCTTCAGTAGCATCAAATTCCGGTACGATTTGCACCAAAGGTTCGGTCGTCATGATCCTGACAGACGGATCGACTTCCAGCATCACAATAATGCCCTGAATATAAGCGCGCATCAAACCATATTTTACGTCCCAGCCTTGGTGGTGGCAATAAGGCGTGGTGGCAGCTTCATCGCCGCCGAGCCAGGAAATAAAGCTAACTTCATTTATCGGCGTTACAATCAAAGTTTCGTCCGGGTTTACCGAGCGGTAAAAAACAACAAATGCCCGGCATAATGCAGCAAAACGTTCGGCAAATTTGGGGTGCAAAGGCGATAAATCTTCTGCAAAACCAAAGTGGCAAATGTCCCACAATTGCTGGATGCCATTGGCTTTACCGCTTTGGATCATCTGTGCTACCGAAGTCCAGTCGTATTCGTAAGGCCGTTTTTCCACCTGGCTCCAGCGGATGCCTTCGCGTACGGTTTTGATATTAAATGGTGCCAGATCTTTGTAATCCTGATCGATCATTTGAAGATGCCCGGTAGTGGTCAGCAGGTCAACGCGATCACCATAATAGTTCATCTGGTCGGTACATTCATAACCCGCCATCCAAAAAGAGCGAAAAGGGTTTGTATTCATCTTGTATGATTTTATGTGCTAAAAGAAGCTTTTCAAAAAGAAAAAGCACTTGGTACTAAAAAAGTTTTTGCTTCTTTTATACTTCAAATTTCCTCGAAAAGCCGTGCCGAAGTTACGGAACGAATATTTCTCCGCGCAAGTAAGTAACGGCTTTGCCCGAAATCAGCACACGCTCACCTTTGTTCTCGCACCAGATTTCTCCTTTCCGGGCTGAAAGTTGATAAGCGTGCATCCGATTTTTATCCAGCCTTTTTGCCCAGTACGGGATCAAAGTGCAGTGTGCAGAACCTGTAACCGGATCTTCCGGAACGCTGCAGGAAGGCGCAAAAAAGCGGGAAACAAAATCCACTTCTTCGCCAGGCGCGGTTACAATTATACCGATCACGTCTATCTTTCCAAGCAATGCAAAATCGGGTTTCAGGTTGACAATGTCTGCTTCGGATTCATAAACTACGAAATAATCACGAGATTTTTGAATGATGGAAGGTGAAGTATTTCCACCCAAAGCTTCCAGCAAGATATCCGGCACTTCGCAATTTTGAGGCGGCCGCGAAGGAAAATCCAAAGTATAAAGATCATCTTTTTTGGAAACGACCAGCGTACCGGCAACTTTGGTTTTGAAGCTGATGGTTGCTCCCGTATAATTTAATTCTGTATAAAGGATATGTGCCGAAGCTAAAGTTGCATGTCCGCACAAATCGATTTCCAGTTCCGGCGTAAACCATCTCAGCATAAAACCATCGCCATCCGGAACGAAGAATGCTGTTTCTGCCAGGTTATTTTCTGCCGCAATTTGCTGCATAATTTCATCGGGCAGCCACTCGGTTAGCGGGCAAACGGCAGCCGGGTTTCCGCCAAAAAGCTGGTCGGTAAAAGCATCGGCCTGGTAAATTTTAATGATTTGCATTAGCACTTTAAAAAAAATGAAGTGGCAATATAGTTATTCAAAATAAATCCAATTGGATACTTCTTTTATTACCCTCTTTTGTGATGCTTTTTTTGTAATTCTTACAGCATTAAATTTCTAATTCATTTAGTTACGTTAACTTTAATTACACAATTATTTAAAATTGAAATAGTATGTCTTTCAATATTAGGTTTACCTTCCGGTTCATCGTCACCGTCTTGATTATAATTGACTAAATGAATTTTATACTTCTCATCTATATAAAAATATCTTCCAAGATTTAGTCCATCTCTAAATGTGTTATAAAAGATAGTTATAACTTTGGCTTCCTTGATTCGGGGATCGTATAAAATAAGATAACCATAAGTGTCGTATAGAAAAAAATTGCATATATTATTAACCTCAGGTGAATATTCCTTATGCCTTGGATCATAATCGCACATGTAATAACATTGATAAAAGGCAACGTCTGGTAATCTATATCTGTACTTTGAAAGTTTTAAAAAGTATTCAAAGGGCTTACCATTAGTGCACATAGTAGTGTCTTCCTTACTTATCTTTATATACTTAATTTTTGATATTGGAGGCAACTTGTAAACTTTAATTTTATTCAAAGTTTTTGCGGTAAACCCACCATCGTTAATTAATCTCCCAAAATCTTTATAAATCAAATTAGTATAAAAAGAGGCTTCAACATTATTTAAATTTTTTTCAAATGATTGAGGCCCAAAAGGGAGCTGAATTATTGAGGGAGAGATTCTTTCATATTTCGTAGTATCTTTAAAATCTCGTACTTTATATACTACTGAATTATTACTTATGACATTTTTGTTTGAGTTTTGATTATTTTTTCTCTCACTGCTTTGTACACAACCGAATAATAAAATACAATTAAGAACTATAATAATTTGATTTTTCATATTGAGTTGTTTTTGTATCTAATATAATATTGCGGAATCAAAAAGTTTGTATTAATTGTCAATTGCATTATGATAATTGGAAAGATAGCTTTTCAAAATAAACCCAGCTGCATACTGTTTTTATCACCCATATTTTGGGTCCGGATTTGGTTGACCAGCAAATGTGCTTTTCGCGTAGGTTCAGGGATGCGATAACCGTTTATACATCGCTTGATAATTTCTAAACTTTGATCCAGATTGATGCGGTGGCCGGGAGAAATAAAAACCGGATTGACTTTGTTTTTGGTGCGTAATGCGGCACCAATTACTTCATCGCGGTCATAAATCAAACTTTCTGATCCGGCTGATTCCGGCAAAAGTTCATACTTTCCGGTGAGCAGACTTTTGGCGCAACCCATTGTGGGCGTGTCTGTTATCAAACCAAAATGTGTGGCAATGCCCATGCGGCGCGGGTGTGCAATGCCTTGTCCGTCTAAAACCATTAGGTCCGGTTTAATTTTAAGCTGGTTCCAGGCTTTGATCAGCGAAGGGATTTCGCGAAAAGAAAGCAAACCGGGAATATATGGAAAGGTGGTTTTGCTGATGACGGTTGATTTTTCTATCTCCTGCAAATCCGGAAAACTTAAAATGATGATGCCGGCATAAACCGTTTCTTCATATTTATTAAAAGAAATATCGGCACCGGCAATGGTTTGGACGGGTTTTGATAAGGGTTCGATCCTGATTTGCGCGCGCAACGTTTTCTGCAATTCGATTGCCTGGGCAGGAGAGATCTGTTCATATTCTTCCGGAGAAATTTGTGGCATAAAAGAAGCATTTCAGTTTTAGAGCCTGTTTAAATTTTTGTCACCTAATTTTCAATACTTCTTTTATCGCCTAAAAAACAGTATAGCCTAAATTGCTTTTCGTGAAGATACGGTACGAACACCAATTTTATAGTGCTAAAAGAAGCATTAGGATTTTTTACAAATAAAATTTAAACAGGCATTTAATAAAAATCCTTCCAAAATTCAGGAAAAAACCTAATTTACAAATGCGTATTGCTCCTGAAAAGTTTGATGGAAATGGCCAGCAAAATGATGCCGAAAGCTTTCCGCAGCACGCTTAATCCGGTTTTGCCCAATAATCTTTCCAGCACCTGCACATTTTTAAGTACCAGGTAAACAAAAATGGTATTTAAAGTGATCCCGACTAAAATATTTTGCGTCTGGTATTCTGATTTTAGGGAAAGCAAGGTCGTCATGGTTCCGGCACCGGCAATCAACGGAAAAGCCAGCGGAACAATGGAAGCTGTTGAGGAAATTTCCTCTTCTTTGAATAACCTGATGCCCAGGATCAATTCGACAGCGATCACAAAAATAACCAGCGAACCGGCGATGGCAAAAGAAGCAACATCTATATTGATAATAGCCAGGAGCTGATCTCCTACAAAAAGGAAAATAATCATCAATACCAAAACCGTTAGAGAAGCTTTTTCTGACTCGATTTTTCCGGTTTTCTGGCGAAGGTCAATAATAATCGGGATGGTGCCGATGATATCGATGATGGCAAACAGGATCATGGTAACAGATAAAATTTCTCTGGCGTTGAATCTCAGCATGATTATATGGGATTGTTTTTTTCTTGTGACCTTAAAAGAAAGGTATATAAAAAACCGGCCAAAATGAAAAATGCAGCTAAAAAGAAAACATAATGCACAGAAAAACCGGAAATGAAACCGGCACTGATCGGGCCTAAAATTTGGCCGATGGAAGCGTAAGACTGGTTGATGCCTAAGGTTTCCCCCTGTTCATTTTGATCTACCCGATCAGCAATAATGGAGTTTAACATGGGGTTTCGTACGCCATTAAACAAACCGTAGCCACACATGCAGGCGGCAAAAAATATAAGTTGGGTAGTAAAACCGGAAAGTAGCATCGCCGCAAAACAAAAAACAAGCGATAAAAGAAGTATCAGTGTTCTGGAAGAAATGAGCTTGGTGATATAAGGAACGGCCAACTGCATCAGAATGCCGGAAATACCGAACCCGGCAAAAAAAACACCGATTTGAAAAGGCGTGATTTTCAAAACATCTGCCGTAAAAGTTTGGAAACCGATAATCATGGTGAACTGCGCCATTGTTAATAAAAAGCCGATAAAAATAGCACTGCCTACAACCGGTTTTTTCAGTACCGTAACCAGGGATTTAAAACTGAACTTATTGTCGTTCTTACGTTCGTGTTCGGGATTGGTTTCCTGTAAAAAAAAGTACGCACACAAAATGCCGATCAGTGCTATCCCTGCTGAAAAATAAAACGGGGCTTGTAAACTTACTTTGCTTAAAATGCCACCGATAGCCGGCCCGATCACAAAACCAAAACCAAAAGCTGAGCCGATGATGCCAAAGTTTTTGGCGCGGTCTTCCGGGGTTGAAGTATCAGCAACCATGGCTTGGGCTACAGAAATATTCCCGCCGGTGATGCCGTCCAGGATCCTGGCAGCAAAAAGCATCATCAAGCTTCGTGCTTGTGCAAAAAGGATAAAAGAAATACAAGTGCCGATCAGGCTGATAATTAAAATGGGTTTGCGGCCGTATTTATCTGACAATGAACCCAGAACTGGCGTGGCAAAAAACTGGGCGATGGAAAATGATGCGGTTAATAAACCCAGCGTTTGCTCGGTGATGCCAAACTGCTTGCCGTAAGGATAGATCAGCGGAACGATTATGCCAAAACCTAAAGAGTTGATTACACATATAAAAACCAGCACCCATAAGTTTTTGTTGTTTTTCATCAGATATAATTAACAGCTAAAGAAAGTATTAAAATTAAAAAAGGTTCTGCCTGGCAGAACCTTTTTACAAAAAGTGTTTTGATCGTATTTTACAATTTTGGTTTCAAAGGGTCAATTTCCGGTATAGCAATACCTTTGTTTTGCAGTACAGAATGCTTTTTGCTATAAGTAAAATAAATCACGAAACCAACTAATAACCAAACGATTAAGCGCAACCAGTTGGTCCAGCCTAAACCTAAAATCATCAGGCCACAAACAACCGCACCTAATATCGGAACTAAAGGGACTAAAGGTGTTTTAAATTCGCGTTTAAGGTTCGGATCAGTTTTGCGCAACACAATTACGGCAACGCATACCAAAATAAAGGCAAACAGCGTACCGATACTGGTCATATCGCCTACAATATCTCCCGGAACAAAAGCTGCAAACAAACCTACCAAAATCAAAATAAACCAGCTTGCTTTATAAGGTGTTTTGTATTTGGGATGAATATCGCTAAATACTTTTGGCAGCAAACCATCACGGCTCATGGAGTAGAATACACGCGATTGGCCCAAAAGCATCACCAGGATCACAGAGGAAAAACCGGCTAAAATGGCAACCGTTACCAATTTACTCAACCAGCCATAACCAATCATGTATTTGTTGATGGCAAAAACTACGGAAGCTTCTTTGCCGGAAGTCCTGAAATCTTCTACAGTAGCCATACCGGTTAATACATGTGCAAAAAGAATGTACAACACCGTACAAATGGCCAGTGACCCTAAAATTCCGATGGGCATATCTCTTTTTGGATTGATTGCTTCCTGTGCAGTGGTACTTACGGCATCAAAACCGATAAAGGCAAAAAACACCACGCCCGCTGCTCCGATAATCCCCCAAAAACCGCCGAAACTATGAGAAATCCCGTCGGGATCAACATAAGTTGTTGCTGCCGGGATATAAGGTGTATGATTAGCCGGATTGATAAAACTCCAGCCTAAAACTATAATTAAGATTACAATCGAAACTTTTGTGATTACAATAATGCCGTTTACCAAAGCCGATTCCTGTGTACCACGTATCAGTAGCATGGTCAGAATTATCACGATAAACAAAGCAGGCAAATTAATAATCCCGTGTGCAGCCCCTAAATGCTGAAATGGCGAATGACACCATTGATAAGGTATCTCACTGATTCCCAAGACATCAGACAATAATCTATTTAAATATTCACTCCAGGCAATACCAACCGTAGCGGCACCAACAGCATATTCCAGGATCAAATCCCAGCCGATAATCCAGGCTACAAGTTCGCCCATAGTTGCGTAACTGTATGTGTAAGCACTGCCTGCAATGGGTATAGAAGAAGAAAGTTCTGCATAGCAAAGCCCGGCCAGCGCGCAGCCAATAGCGGCCACAATAAAACCATAAGTTACAGACGGGCCAGCGTTTTGTGCGGCTGCTGCGGCAGTACGCACAAATAAACCAGCACCGATAATGGCACCAATCCCTAAGGCGATTAATGAACCTGCCGTAAGCGTGCGTTTTAAGCTTTTCTCAGATTCCGCCGATTCTGCCATAAGCGTACTGATGGGCTTTTTTAAAAATAGACTCATATAGTTTTTTAATTATTGATTGAAATGTTCTGTATTTTCAAACGTAATTAAATTAAATGACAAAAAAGAAAGGGATTTTGTTAACAAAATCCCTTCTCAGTAATAATTCTGCTAATCATTAATGCTTTATTTTTACCAATGCTGTTTTTACCGCCTTAATTTTGATTTCTTTATTGATTTCCGCCTTAACTTTGGTCACACCATTGTTTTCAACATGAATGTGAGGTGCAATAACTAAAGAAACGATAGACATGAGCTTAATCAGGATATTCATAGACGGGCCGGAAGTGTCTTTGAACGGATCGCCAACGGTATCGCCTGTAACGGAAGCTTTGTGCGGCTCTGATTTTTTGTAATAAATTTCACCGTTGATTTCTACACCTTTTTCAAATGATTTTTTGGCATTGTCCCATGCACCTCCGGCATTGGATTGAAATATCCCCATCAAAACCCCGGAAACGGTTACGCCGGCCAACAATCCGCCCAAAACCTCCGGTCCGAACGTAAAGCCAACGATCAGCGGCGTAATTAAAGCAATCAAACCAGGGGCAACCATTTCCCGCAACGAAGCCTGGGTAGAAATAGCCACGCATTTTTCATATTCGGGCTTGGCTTTGTATTCCATAATGCCGGGGATTTCCCGAAATTGTCTGCGGACTTCCTGAACCATTGCCATTGCAGCGCGCCCAACTGCAGAGATACATAATGCCGAAAAGATAAACGGGATCATGCCGCCGACAAACAACCCGGCCAAAACATCAGCTTTATAAATATCGATATGATCAATACCGGCAACGCCTACAAAAGCGGCAAACAAAGCCAGTGAAGTTAATGCGGCAGAAGCAATGGCAAAGCCTTTTCCGGTTGCGGCAGTAGTGTTTCCCACAGCATCCAAAATATCTGTACGGTGACGGACTTCTTCGGGCAACTGGCTCATTTCTGCAATCCCTCCTGCATTATCAGCAATAGGCCCAAAAGCATCAATGGCGAGTTGCATGGCCGTGGTGGACATCATCCCGGCAGCAGCAATAGCTACGCCATATAATCCTGCAAAATGAAAAGACCCATAAATCCCGGCAGCTAAAACAAGTATCGGTAATACGGTCGATTCCATACCAATAGCCAAACCGGCAATAATATTGGTTGCATGGCCAGTGGATGATTGTTTAATAATGCTCATCACCGGGCGTTTTCCCATAGCGGTATAGTATTCGGTAATGATGGACATTAATGTTCCAACCACCAGGCCCACAGCTATGGATAAAAAAACATCTGTTTTGGTAAAAGTAACCCCGCGGATTGACATGGCCGTATCAGGCAAAAGCCACCTTACCGCAAAAAAGGTTGCAATTGCAGTTAAAATAATTGAAATCCAATTACCTGAATTCAGTGCATTTTGTACACTGCTGGTTTCTTTTTTTATACCGACAAAAGAAGCACCGACAATAGAAAACACCAACCCCAACCCTGCAATCAGCATCGGCAATAAAATAGGGGCAATACCACCAAACTGATCTTCGGAATGGATTTCCCTTCCTAAAACCATCGTCGCCAGCATTGTCGCCACGTACGATCCAAAAAGATCTGCCCCCATTCCGGCTACGTCGCCCACGTTATCGCCCACATTATCAGCAATGGTGGCCGGGTTCCGTACATCATCTTCTGGTATTCCGGCTTCAACCTTGCCAACCAAATCGGCACCAACATCGGCTGCTTTCGTGTAAATTCCGCCACCAACACGGGCAAATAAAGCAATAGATTCTGCCCCCAGGGAAAACCCGGCTAAAACCTCCAACGCTTTTTCCATGTCTTTGCCGTTTACGCTTCCGCCGGTTTTTACTACGTACATCTGGTAAAAAACAATAAATAAAGAACCAAGCCCGATAATGGCTAACCCGGCAACGCCCAATCCCATTACGGTTCCGCCGGTGAAAGAAACTTTTAGTGCTTGTGCCAGGCTGGTTTTTGCAGCTTCGGTCGTGCGCACGTTGGCTTTGGTGGCAATGCGCATACCGAGATATCCGGCAAAAGCAGAAAACAGGGAGCCGATTAAAAACGAAATGGCTATAACCGGACTTGAAGTATCAACTGTTGTACCCGAATAAGCTAATAAAATCATCGCCAGCACTACAAAATAAGCCAAAATCCGCCATTCTGCCCGTAAAAAAGCCATTGCTCCATCAGCTATGTAACCGGCAAGTTCGGTCATTTTTGCATCTCCGGAAGCCTGTTTCGTAACCCAGGCTGATTTTGCGGCCATAAATAAAAGCCCAACCACGCCAAATAGCGGGATCAGGAAGACTAAATTCTTGTTTAGAAATTCCATAAAAAGGTTAGTAAGAGGTTTATAATGATTGGTATGGAAAGCTAAGGATTGTAAAATGGATTGACAATAGCGGGCAAATAATTAATTTTCAACAGGTCTTTATCTTTAAAGCCTGTTTAAAATTTGTTTAATATATTTTTTATGCTTCTTTTATCGCATAAAAATCATTGGTCTATTGTACTTTTTGTATCAGAACAACATTCAGAAACAGAATTATAGGCATAAAAGAAGCATTATAAATTTTTTTGATAGAAACTTAAACAGGCTCTGGAATTTGGTTTTTTTAGATAGTTTCGGAAAATTTAGATTTAGCCGATGGATAACCAGACAGAACAGGAAATGAAACGGGAACTCGGATTGCTCGATGCAACCATGCTGGTGGTTGGGTCGATGATCGGTTCGGGGATTTTTATTGTCAGTGCCGATATTACCCGCAGCGTAGGCAGTGCCGGTTGGGTCATTTTAATCTGGGTCATCAGCGGACTGATCACTTTAACCGCAGCTTTAAGTTACGGCGAACTTTCGGCCATGTTTCCGAAAGCTGGCGGCCAGTACGTTTACCTCCGCGAAGCCTACAATAAGTTTGTGGCTTTTTTGTTCGGCTGGTCAACTTTTACGGTCATCCAAACCGGAACAATTGCTGCAGTTGGCG
>JAABUS010002071.1_pt1 | contig 39745 bp, 2 predicted proteins | sample 5560161 | NCBI WGS metagenome assembly JAABUS01 (sample SAMN10711885, study PRJNA513376) | rock metagenome | isolation source: Antarctica rocks | place: Antarctica: Victoria Land, Trio Nunatak nord | collected 2016-01-04
TATGCGCGCATGTATGCCCCATTGCTGCCCCCATATATGGCCATGTATGCGCGCATGTATGCCCCATTGCTGCCCCCATATATGGCCATGTATGCGCGCATGTATGCCCCATTGCTGCCCCATTGCTGCTCCCATGGGGCCCATATATGCCCCTATATATGGCTATATATGCGCGTATACATGCCCCATTGCTGCTCCCATGTGGCCTATGTATGCGCGCATGCATGCCCCATTAAGTGGTACAAAGATTAGGACAATTAGGAGCGGTAAAACGCTAAGCCTTATACCTAATTTGGACTAGCGCAGCAATAGGCCATATCTTGGAGCAGTAATGGGCCATATTTGGGAGCAGTAATGAGCATATACATGGGCCATATATGAGAGTATCAATGGGGCATACATGCGCGCATATATGGCCATGTATGGGGGAGCCCTATAGGGAGGGCAGGGAAGGGATTCCTTATTATTCTCTTCCTTTCCCTACTCCGGGGAAGGGAATTACCGAGCCTTCGTTCTTTTCCCTTCCCTTCCCCGGTTCCCTTCCCTGTCTAGGGAAGGGAAGAGATTCCCTACTTTATTCCGCAGCGTAATAATTCTTTTAAATTAATTAAAGAGTTATAATCTATATAATATTTAAAAATAAATAAATAATATAAATTCTATTTAACTAATTTTAGAGTATTATATAATAAATTATATTATACTCGGGTATAAAATATATCCGAGGATAATAATATAATTAATTTATATAATATAAATCGTAGGGTTAAAAATTTATATTAAGAATTTTATATATTATTCCTTTCTTTCCTTTTTTTTCCTTTTTATTATATATATTTATTTTTTATTATATATATCTCTTATTTTTTAACTCTTTTTTATTTAACTTTTTAATTTTATTATATAATAATTAATTATTATATAAATATCTCAAATAAATATAATTATTTTTTATTATTTTGATTATATTAGCGACCGTATTTAATTTAATATTATTAATTAAAATCTCGGCTCTTTTATATATATTATACTAGATTAAATTATATTTTATTTTCTAAAACGAAATATCGCCGCTTAATCTTTAATTATAATAGTAGCGCGAATTTATATAAATCGCCCGTTATATATTAATACGATTTTAATATAAAGTTATAAATATCTTTTTTCTATTATTTTTACTCTCTACCGAGTAATTAAATCTTATATAATATATTCTATACTAGGATAAATTAAGTAATCTTAATAAGAGAAGGTATTCCTTAAATATTAATATCTACCTAATTATTTTAATAAGTTATATAATAATTATAAATAATAAAATTATATAGTTTATTACTTTATATATAACGGTGTATTTAAAGCGCCGTCGAATAAATTATTAAATAAAAATAAAAATAAAGAGAGTAAAGAGTTATATAAAGATTATAAAGAGTCGGAGTCGGAGTTAATAAATATTAAAAGTAATAAAAGTATTATTATTAATTTATTAAATAAAGTAATCTCTATAATAATTTTTATATAATAAATAATTTACTTTTTTTCGAGCCTCTAAAAAGTATATAAGTGGGTATAATAAAATATTTAAATAAAAATTTATAAAAATATATTATTTAAACGGGTTTAATTATAATTTATATTTCTATATAATAATTAAAATTAATAAGTTATATAAATTAGTATTTTTTAATAAATTAAGAAATTAAATTCTTATAAAATATTTTCTTAATTAATTAAATTTATTTATTATATAAGAGGTTAAATTCTTTAAGAATATTTCCTTAATTAACTAAATTTATTTATTATATAAAAGGTTAAGTTTTCGAAAAATATTTCCTTAATTATCTAAATTTATTTATTATACGAGATATTAAATTTTTAAAATATATTACTTTTTTACTTTTATTTATTTCTTTTACTCTTTTTATTATTTTAAACTATAATTTTCTTTATTACCTTCGTTCAATTTCTTATATAACTAAATAACGAAGTATTATTTATTTTTATATAATTAAATTAACGAGTATTCCTAATTATTATATAATTAAATTAGCGAGTATTCTTAATGATTATATAATTAAATTACCGAATATTTATTATTATACTAGTAATAAATATAATTTTATCGACTTTTATATAAGAGATAATAATAATAATCTCGACTTATTATAATATAGGCTCTAAAACTTATTATAAAATAATATTAAAAAAGAATTTTTTAATAAAAATAATTATATTTATTTCGTTTATAATAAAGTTTTAAATTTGAATTTTATAATATTATACGGGTTCGATTATTTAACGAGAGAGGTACTAAAAATAATATTATATTATCGAGGTAGTAGCGAACCGGATTTTTAGGAAATTTATTATCGCTTTAAAAAAACTTTATACAAGATTATTTCCGGGCTAGTATCTAGGGCTTTAATTCTAATTTTAGATTTTATATATAAAACTCGCCTTTAATTATTATATAAGACTCTTTTTTAATTATTATATAAAACTCGTTAAATAATTATTATACGAGGCTCGTTTTTTATTATTATATAAAATTTAGATTTAGATTTTATTATACGATAATAAAGATTTTTTATAATACGAAGATTAGATTCTTATTTAATAAACCGCTTGTTTTCTTCCTTAAATTAAAATTCTAGTATAATTATTAATAAATTAAATTATTTAAAAAGTATTAATTTTTAATAAATTAAAATAATTATATATTTTTTATCTTTATTCGTTTTTTTAAATTAATTACTCTCGAAGAGTTATTTTATTATAAGAATATATAAAATATTCTTAAATAATTTATATAAGATTTTATTCTTAATTATTTATTAATAGGAATTCAGTAATTATAATATAATTTCCGAAGGTATATTTATTTTAGTAGAAAAATATTCTCGATAAAATTAAAATAATTTCGAATTTCGCGCTATAAGATATAAATGATCACCGAATCTAAAAAATACATAATATAAATATATTATATAATTAAGAAATTAAAGAGCCTAAATACCTAAATATTTAATATCGAGTTAATATATAATATTAATATCTAGGATATCTCCGATTAAAATAAATTATATTTTACGTAATTATATTTATATATTAACCCGAGTTTTTTAATTAGTTAACGAAGTCTTCGTTTTTTAATTTAATAAAGAGTATTAAATAAAAGTAATTTATTATTCTAATTTAATAATATAAGTTTAATTATATAACGCGAACCTCTTTTTTTACTCTAACCTCTCGTATATATAAAAGAATATAAATAATTATTAAGAACTAGTACTCCGTCCGTTATTCTAATTAACTAGAGATAACTCTAGTAAATATATTCGTTACTTAATTTATTCGAATTTAGGTAGAATTGGTTTTAGTTATTATATATAAATAAAAGACTCTAGTAAATTTCGTTTTAAAGGAAAATAATACGCGATAATTATTCGTCTAAAAAGTATTAATTAATTCTCTTTTAATAAATGGATTATTATGAAATAATACGTATTAAAATACTAATACTAATATTAATAGAATATAAATATAATAATTACCCCCGCCGATTTATAGTCGTTCGTCTCTAAGGTTATACTTTTACGTAATATATTAATAATTAAAGAAAAAGTTTTTTAAGAGTCTACCCGTAATATCTAGTTTATTTAATAATTAAAGGAATTTTTTTATTCGAAATAAATTAATATATAGAGTCTACCCGTAATATTTAATTTATTTAAATTTTCTATTTAAAAGATATTAACCGATAGAGTTTATTCGTAATATTTAGTTTAAATATAGTTTATTCGCCGAAAACTTTAATTTTAAATAAGGTTATTATATTAATTTAAAACTATGTTTTCTTTTTCGAATAATTTAGTTTAAAGCTACGCGTTATTCTCTTTTTATATAATAAATTCGTCGTAGTTACGTAAACGGGATATAGTAGAGAAATTCGTAATTAAAATATTTATTATATTATTAACGAATTATACAAGTTTATTATTAAATTATTTATTATCTTTAAGTTTATCGGCCGCTTTTATTATTTTATAGAATTAATTTTATAACCTAGACTCTCTATTATCTTCTAAAAAAGCGTATAAAGAATATTATAATTTTTCGATATTAGACTATTCTACTAGATATCCCTAGTACTATAGAAAATATATATAAAAGTTATTAATTATTAAATATAGGTAGATTATTTTATTTTATACTCCGTTAAACCGATTAATTAATAAGTTAATATAATTAATTAAATATTCGTTATCGGTCCGTATTTTTCTTATATTATTTTATAGTAATTTATAACTTTTCTTTAATTATATAAAGTTTTATAAAATAAATTTATTCTTCGATTTATTCTTTAATAATATTTTATAAAGAATATAGGTTTCTTTAATATTTTTAAAATCCTATAATTTTTAACTCGGTTTATTAGGTAAAATAAAACCGACTTTTTATATATCTTTCTCTTCTATCGTAAATTTTATTAACGGTAATTTATTTTCGCTTCCGTTAACTATAATAACCGAGTCGTTAATAATAATTATAAAGAACGGGAATAAAATTATAGTTTTTATTTTCGGCGGCGTTTTCGCGCTTTTTGTTAATATAATTATTTTTATACTCTTCTTTTAGATATATTTTTTAATCTCGGCCTCTATTTTTTAATATATTATCTTCGCTTTAATATCGGACTCGCTTTATAAAACTTTAAAAAATTTATTTCCCTCCGGAGTAAAGAGTAGGAAAAGGTTTATAAAAGAGAAATTATTATTATTAATTTTTTATTTCTTCTAAGGCCCCGAATTTATCCGATTTTATAAAAATTTACACTTCGCCGTATTTACTAATTAAATAGTATTTTATAAAGACGAAAATTTAGGCTCGTTTAATAATATACTTATTATATTTCCTTCTTCGGTTATTACCGGCGTCGAAGAAGGTATATATATTATATTTAATATTACGAAATTTCCCCTAAATTATCTCTTCGCTTTTATTTTATTATATAATTAATTTCTTATTCCAACGGAGTCCTAATAAATTATTTTAGTTATAAGTTTTTTATTAATTTTCGGTACGATAAATTATATTAATAAAGAATCCGTTAATTTATCGATTTATTTTAAATCCTTTAGGAATATATCGCCTACTCTCTTTTATTTCTAACTAGATATAATTATTATAATAAATACCTTCGCCGGAGTCGCTAGCGTTTTCTATAATATAAAAATATTTATTACGGGTATTATAGTCTAGTCCAAATATTTATAACTATTTAATATATTATATTAATTATTAGGTATAACTTTAGTAAAGTCCGATTAATTTATTATAAACGATCTCGCTCCTTTATTACTATTTATTTAGGCGAACCTAAATATAATTATATATATAAATTTATTCGGATTCGTCTCCGACGTAATTTTCGCGGTATATTCTTTATTCTTTATTCGTTTATTTAATTTATAAGTAGTTTTTAAAATAGAATATATATAATTATCGATTATATCGCGTTTTATAAAGAATATAATTATATTTTATTACTACCTAGATTTATAAAGAGGAAAGATTATAGCTAGCGGGTAATTATATAATTATATCTTTTATTAATTTTCGGTATAACTTATTATAAAGAGGTATTATAGACTCGTTATTAAAATTAGTATATATTACTCGTATATACGTGGTCGGGTTTATAACGATTAATTATTATATTATAATATATTACGTAGATAGCGTCGATAAAAGTATTTAATAAAGTATAATAATATTATTCTCTTTTATAGGGCCCGAAGATATTATTATTTATAAATTAAAGTATTAAAGAAATCGCGATAATTTATTATATCTTTAACTAATTTATTTCTAGCGCGATAATATTATTAAAATACTCCGCTCTTTTTAAATCCTAATCGGGTAATTAATATAGGTTTTTATACTATATTTTATATCTAATTTAACGGTATTATTATTAATAAATAAAAAATATATAAGAAATATTTATTCTTTTTACTCTACCTAATATTCGTATATCGATACCGAGTTATATCTTTAATTATATTCGTTTATTAAGTTTTTTATATTTTAAAAATCTTCCTCTTTAAATTATTTATTCGAATATAATCTCTAATCTTTTTATTTAATTAGATATTTAGTTATTAATCTTTTCCCTCGGCCTAGAAATTTTTTAATTTTTTTATTTAAAAAATATTCTACTTTATAATAATCCTTCGTACCTTCGGGATTATTATTAATAATAGGGTTTTATTTTATTTCCTTAGAGTAATAATATAAATCCTTTTCCTTAAATACTAGTTTCAAAGCGGCGATTAATATTATTAAATAAATAAATATCGTCGGCGGTAATTTAAGTTTATAAATTAAATTTTTGTAATATTTAAGAATTTTAAAAGATTTAGTTCTTTAATTAATTAATTTATAATTTTTTAAATTAAGAAGATAGTAGTTATTATATAGTTTAAGGAAAATTATTTCTCTAATTTTTATTATTAAGAGCGTATATTTACTATTATAACGAAACTTAATATTAATTACCGCGAACGAAATTATATTAGTTATTTCTTTACGGTTAGTCTCTTTTATATTAATTAAGTTTATTTACTCTACGGAATTACCTAAAAGTAAAATACCCTTTATCTAATTTTATTCTATAAATAATTTCGTTAAGGGAAAGCGTTATAGTTAAATTTAAAAAATTATTTAATATAATTTATAATATAGCGACGAAATCGGTTTATTAAATATCTAGGAAATAAGTTAAATAAAATCTTAATATAAATTTTATAATCTAATTTATTCGTTCCGATTATCCGTTTAATTATTATTATAGTATAGACTAGTAAATTCATGAGGTAGTAAAAGTTTAATTTATTCTATACGAGGCCTATATACTTAAGATACTCGTATTAATTAATTATAACTAGTCTACTAAAATACGCTAAGGTATAATAAGAATAATAATAAATACCGTAATAATATCCCCTCGAATATAGAAGAAAGTAGACGTCCTCGTTATAGTAAAGGGGTATTATATATTATTAAAGTAAAATCAAATAAAATACTATATACTATAATTAGTAAATTAGGTATTCTATAATAGTAAAGTCTTAAGTCTAGTAAAGTCTACTAGGTTACTCTCGGTTAATATATTACTAATATTAGCGAGGTTAAAAGAGTATCGATTATATTAACTAAATATACTCTAGTTCCTCCTTATACTCCCTAACTAGCTCTACGGCGTTATCGAGTTATTTAATATTTTTCTATTTATCCTATTCTAGGCTATAACCTTATTATTATAGTAAATACTCTATTACTAGGCCACGACTCTTATATATAACTCGTTTATTTAATAGCCTTTTAATTACGAAGGATTTAAAGAACTCGTTATCGCTATCTATAAATACCGCTAGCGGGTTTATAGGTTTGGGGCGCTAGAAAAAATTATTATTTAATAATAAATAAAACTCTAACTATATTATTATAAAAACGGGATAAATATACTAGTACTCTAATAGTTTTAAATAGTAGGCGAGGCGACCGACTCTATCGATTACCTTAAAAGAGTTTATATATTACTAGATAAACTTTTTAATAATACCGGCTATAAAAGAAATATTATAGTCTTTATATAATCGTAGTAGTACGTAGTCTCTAATCTTTAGGAATATCGGCTAGTAATATCGATTATAATAGAATTTATTAAATATTTACGCGAAGGCGATAGCGTCCCTAATAAAGATACGAGCGGTAAAGTAGTTAATCGACGGTATCGATTACTATAGTAGATTTAAAGGTCTATTAGGCGTAAAACTATAAGTTATTCTATTAATTATAGGGATACTAGAGTTGTTTAATATAATTTAGAGACGTCCGAGTACCTCGGGCTATATTAAGGGCTTATCGAAGTTATAGATATAAAAGCGTAGTATTATTTTAATAATTTAGTTAGTATATTTACTACTACTATTAATTTAGGGATAATAAGTAGTTAAGTATAATAAATTAATACCGAGTTATTTAAATAGCGCCGATTAAAGCTCTAATAAGAATTTATAGTCTTTATCGGAAATAAATACCTTTAGTAGACCCTAGTCGGCGGTATCGAGACGGTATAATAGCGCTTTAGTTTATTCCGTAACGGAAAAAGTACTTTTCCCTAGTATAAAAGTAACTCGCTTAGTAAATTTATAAATAATTAATATAATATTATTATAACTCTACTTCGATACCGGTAGAGCTAAAATAAAATCGATAGTTAATATATAGAAGGGGATAGGAGGTACTTAAATAGATTATAAAGATCCATAAAACTAATATCGTCGTATTTATAATATTAAATATTTAGGATAGTATCGAATATACTCCCTTAACTACCGAGTAAGGCTATAAATATACTATAACGATATAACGATTTTATAGCAGCGTTGGAAGCCTAGATAATTATTACTATATATTATAACTAAGATATCTTTAATTAAATTAATTAAGATATATAATTAGTAATACCCGGTGAGTTTATTAATATAGTAGATTAATTCAGGGTCTTATTTATAGGGCTTATAAAGTAGATTTATTTCCGTAGTATTAATAATATCGTCTCGCTAGGTAGGCCGGGGTTGTAAATAAGAGTTTATATTAATAAATAGTAGACGATTACCCCGAATAAAAGATAAGGATATAGTGTCCTCGCCTAGCTTATTATTGTTATTAATTTACTAAATGATTCTATATTAATAATCTTCTTACTTATATCCTACGACGATATAGTTATGAAATTACTTCGATATTTAAACGAAGACTCTAATATATAGTATATCTAGCTCGGAGTAATTTATCTCGGTAGATTAATTATTATTTAAGTTAGTAAATCTTGATAAAGTATTAAGTATAATATACTTTTTATTAGGTTTATAGCGGACGTTTAGCTAGAATTATTAAAGAAATTATAAAACTCTAATTAACCTAACGTTTATTTATATAATAGACGTCGTCGAGACGATAGATTTTTACTTCATAATATTAAATATCGCTAAATAATCTATCTAGATAATTATTATATACTTCGAAGATTTTATTAAATATTTAACCTTCTTAATTACTTAGACGAAGTCTACGATTTTAAACTCTATAGGCTAGTAGTTTATTTCAATAGTAATTAAAAACCGTAATAGGAATATAATAGGCTAGACTACGATACGAGCTAGTTATTTACCCCTAGAAATAACTTTAAGAATTATAATACCTCTCTTAATATAGAAAACTACCGTACCGAAGCCAAATTCCTTTAAAGTATCGAGATTAATCTATAGTACTTCTTCGGGATCGAAATAGACTAAAATCGATAATATCGATAATATCGATTAGAGTACTAGGAATAACTCTAACTCTACCGAAGTTATTTCGGTAAATCTTATACGAGATAAATAGGCTTTACGGGGGTTACCTTTAATAAATACTTCCTTTAATAAATATATTTTTAGGTCTTATAGCGGTCTAGTAAACTATATATAAAAATAAATATAATTCCGTAAATACTTTATTAAATCTAAGTAGTACTCTAGCTCGCCGAGGGACCTTAGGTACTATAAATTAATTATTATATATAACTTCTCCTCGGACGTAATAAAACTAAACGAATTGACTTTTTAACCGAGAAATGAAATATCGGGGTAACCTAGAAATATTTTATTAAAACTAATAAATACACTTACTTCTATAAATAAGATAAATAGTTTATTAAGGTCGTCGAGGTATTCTAATAAAAATTTCGAGCTATAAATAATATCGTCGATATAAATATATACGCTAGTCTTAATAGGTTTTAAGATTCTATTAATTTAATATTATATATAAACTATGGAGTTTATATAACTTATAATTAATATATTAAAAGTCTCTTAACCTCGGTGTATTACTACCGTTAGTATATAATGATAGACTAGGTATACGCGCTATTAATAGAAGAATAATATTGCGTCTAGTATAGATATATATATATAGTTTAGTAAATATATTATAATATTAACCTAGAGGGGAACTAGGTAAATATTGAAAAGAATAAACTCGTTAAGTCTATATATATTAACTACGGCGCGGCCCTTCCGTTCGTTATTAAATAGTATCTTCTATACTATAAAAACCGAGTAATTAAATAGTATTAATTAAATAGTTTATTCTAGGCGCCCTCGCTAGTATAATAATAAAAACTCCTATCGATAATATCTTTATCCCGAAGACTAAATGGATAGATCTTAGCCTTACTACTAACGCGGTTTTATTAATTATCGCGGAGTAGTAGTTTTATCTAGTTATTTTTAGGAATATTAACGAAGCCTTAATCTATTTATAAACTAAGGAACTTATTTACTAAAATAGTAAATACTTTAGTAGTTAATTAACTTCCATATACTATAATATTATTAACGAGTTTAGTTTTTATACTAGTAGAAATACTAGTAACTAAGGGTACGCTAGGTATATAAATAATTAATAGTATTAATCCTATACCTCCGTTTAGTATTATTATAGTTACTACGAAAGTAATAACTATAATTATAGTAGTAGTAAACTTCTTGAACTAATTCTTTAGGGGTATTTTAGCGAGGTTAACCTCGCTAATTTAAAAGTAGTTTTTATAATTAATTTTAAATACTAAATTAAGGTGTAGTTTATATAGAATTTCGACGGGCTAGTTTAATTCATTCCTAATAAATACGACTATTATCTTATAGTCGACGAGGTAAGCGAATAGCGAAAGATTAATTTACGTAATAAATTTAAATAAGAAGTCGCGGTCTTTAAAGAGGTTGAGTTTAGTCGCTATAACTAAAATTAATACTATAACCTCGCTATATACTAGAATAATCATAGTGTATTTAATATAGATACGTCGGCGGATATATTCACCTCGCTAACGTAAATTAATTCCGATAGTAACGTTATAGCTATTAATATATACGGACTTTTTAATAATATTAATAATAATACCCTTAAATAAGATAATATTATTATTAATAAATATTTTAGTTTTGAGGTTATCGACTAGGTAGATTTCTCGCCTAATATATACTAATACCTCCTTTTCATTATTATCTATACCGGGGAAGTATATTAATAATATAACGTACTCGTCTATCTTATACTTGGATATATTAACTCCGCGGACTCGAAGAGGTAAGGCCATTTTCGAGACTTTTAAATTTAGTTACTCTAATTTAATCTAAACTCTATTAGTTAAACTAACTCTATAACTAATATCTAAATATATACCGGTAGCGTTATTAATAGGGTTTAATATAACTTGGGTTTCGATATAATTAAAACTTCGGAAGGCGTAACTAGAACCTATATTAATAATTAATATATAAGATTTAATAATTAGTAGTAGGGTTCTAGGTAAGGACGAAGATATTTTAATAATTATTTAAACCGAGGTTATCGCTTTAGACAACGAAGTTTAGTAAATATTATAATAATTAAATTCTACTAGCTTTATTAGCTTTACCGGGTCTTTTAACTCTATTATCTTAATAGAGCCTCTAGGTTTTACTAGCTTTACTTTATAGCTAGTATATATATACTAGTAAAGTTTCGACTTTGAGTCAAAAAACTCGCGGTAATATTAATAATAAATCTCTATACTAACGAAGTCTATAAATAGCTCAGTTTTATCGCTAGGTTCGATAATATTATTATAGTAAAGTTTATTACCTTAATTATCCTACCTAGTATACTAGTAGGAAGGGTTATATAGGTAGGAATCTTACTCTAGTATATAAATCTCGGAATAATAGGTAGTATTATCCGGCTAGTACTCCTATTAAATTACTATAATATATTATAATTCTCGTTATTAGTAATTTAATAAATAGTTACTTTAGGTCGGTAACTACTACTCTATTATTACTAGAAATTTCTAGGATTACTTCGGTAGCCTTAATACTCTCGGTTGTCTCTTTTTAAGAATTACTAGTAACCTAGTTAATTATTCGACGATATCGAATTTAACCCGTTTAGTAGCGCGGTAAACTAAAGAGGTTAACGCGGTATATTTAATTAAAGAAGTAACTAAATATTTATTTATTAATCGTAGTTCTATTATAGTTAACTTAAATGAGTATTCTATTTATAACTTTAATAAAGAAATTAATTAAAAAGTTAAAAATAAAAACTCTAAAATAATTAATATTAAAAGTAAATATTTTAAAACGGTTAATAACTATAGTTAGGCCCGGTACCTTATTATTATAATAGAAATTAAATATAATTACCTCTATTATTAAAAAATCGTAATTATCGATTTCTTTACTAGTTACTAATAGTATTAGTAGTACCCGAGTTTCTTCTTTACCGGTAAATATAAGTTTATTATTTATATTTATATTCGTTAAGACTTATTAAGAAGCTATTAATAATAATCTCTTTATTAAATCTTTTAACGTCACGCCGTAACTCGAGGTTAATTCTATTATAAATAATATCGATTTAGTTTTTAAATAATATTATACTAGTGTTTTTAGCGAACTTTAAGATCTTCTAGGTATATTTACGAGGCTCTCGGCGGGTAATAATATCTCTTATAATATAGTATTCTTTAAAGATAGTATCGATAATTATATTTAAAGACTCTTTAAACCTAATAGTTAATAATTAAATCTATTCCGTAATATTAATATTAATAGTACCGTATTTCGATAGTCTTTTTTCAGTATTTAATAGCTCAGCGGTATACTACTCTAAAATAATACTATATAAATAAGTTTATAGATTCTCTCTAATTATAGCCCCTTTTATAATTACTAGGTCTTTTACTCGTTCGATAAAAAGATAAATATCGCGAAAGTAAATTTCTTTATTAATATACTCGATACTAGGCCCTATATTAATAGACTTACTATCGTATATCGGATTAAAGAATCCTACGTTACTAGTGTTTTATTAGTTTAGATAATTATTTATTAAATTTGAGTTTTTAAATCTTATTAGACCTTAGGGACCTAAAGGACCCTAGGGACCTTAATACTATTATTACTATAATAGTTACTAAATTACTATTTAGATAACTTTTATAAAGTATTATTAAAACTAATCCGCGGTTATATTCTAAAAGCTAAATACTATATTACGAGATTCGATTAATTAGTTAAAAATACCCTCCTTTATAAAGATTACTAATATATATAAAGGTCTTCGAGTATTTAAATTTAATAAATTAAATAGTATTAACTCTAGTATACGGCTCTTTAGGGGAGTATTTCCGGTATTTAATAATAAATATCTTTATATTTATTAATTAACCTTAGGGCCTTCCCGAAACTCTTATATCTAATCTATAAAGATACTAGCTACTCTTCGAAATATAGATAAATCAGTTAACTATTAATATAAATAAATAGGTAGCTCTACCGAGGTAGTTTAATTTATTCGTTTAACTTTAAAAACTAGTACTAAAGCGTTTTAGAGGCGGTAATAGTATTTAGTAATATAGTCGATTAAGTAGTTAATAAGTTTTGGAACCTCGTCGAGGTGAGTTTATCCTATAGCTTTAACGAAATCTAAAATCTAATAAGTTAATAAGATATATTTATTAATTAGGTAGAGAAAGTGCGAAGCTAGATTAGCGAGAACCGACGGTATCGATTCTATTAATAGAATTAAAGGTTCTAGGGTAGTACTATTTAGACAATTAAATAAATACTTCGATAAAATTAAATAAATTAATCCTCGTCGAGGTATAAATCGTGGAAGATAATAAAGACGAAGTAATTATACTTCGGTATATCTTGGATAATAGCTACTAGAACTGGTAGTTTAATAATAATAATATCGGCGTTCGTACGGAAGGTAAAAGGACTAGGTAGAGTAACTCCTAAGTTATTTAATAATTAATAGTATTAAACTACCGTTATTATTATATTATTATAGTATAGACTAGTAAATTCATGAGGTAGTAAAAGTTTAATTTATTCTATACAAGGCCTACGTATTTAAGGTACTCGTATTAACTAATTATAACTAATCTATTAAAGTACGCCAAGATATAATAAGAATAATAGTAAATACCGTAACAATTACGGATAATATATTATTAATATTATGAGTTTTATTCTTAAGATTTTGAAGATAATTTTTTATAAAACCGAAAGAAACTTAGAGTCTTTATCGGAAATAATAATTTTAAGAATTTCTTAATTAATTAATATAAATAATAGTATTTTAATTTATTCTTCGACGGATTATATATTCTTCCCCGAAATAGTAGTAATCTTCTTTAAGAATTTATAAATAATTATTAATAAAGTATTATATCCGTTTTATAATAAAAAAAGCCTTATAATAAAATCGATAATAACGTAGTAGTAGATTTTCGGGATTATCAAAATTAACTTTATTATATTATATAAGATATAACGCTTTATCTAATTAAACTAATAAAGCGGATAATATAAAATATATTATTTTAGTCTCTTTATAAAATATCTTATATAATAACTAGCCACGATTTATTTATATATTTTATAAAAATTAATATAACTACGTGTATTATATACTAGCCCAAAGATTTTTTATTCTATAAATTTCGAGATATAAAATCGTTCTTTATCGTTATACTAGTTTTTATATTAAATAAGGAAATCTTAGAGTAAAAAAGAAATATTCGGATTAAAGATATTCTTACTTTCCGTAATACCTAGGTTCTTTTTTTCGAGTTTATTCTTTTTATTTATAAAGAAAGTACGTACCCTAAATTATTTTTTATCCTTAATATAAATATACTCTAACTTTTATTAATAATCGGTAGATATTTATATTAATATTATATAAAAAGCGAAAACTTCGTTAAATATTTTAGGAGTATTTATATTAATATTTTTATTCCTTTTTTAAATTAACCGTAATAATATATTAGATATAATATTCTATTTTTTAGAATATTATCGAATATTAAAATTATACTACGATATATATTAAGAAGTTTATACTAGTCGTAGATTTATTTTATCCGAAGAAGATAATAATAATATTATTTATCTCGTAATATCGATAGTCGCGGAATAATTAATAAAAATAATTATTTTCTTTATTAATAATTAAATTAGAAGATAAAGGATCTTCTTTAAAATTTATATTAATCTTATTACTTCGAGTTCTATAAATTAGTATTATATCTTAATAAAATTAAATAATTTAGAGAGGAAAAGAATTAATTAAATATCCGTTCGAGGGAATAAATTATTTTAGGGATTATTTTTTATATAATATATTATCGCGCTAATCCCGTATAATTTAAAGGTATTGATATTAATATATAATTAATATATCGTATCCCGATAATAAAGATATATTTCGGAAGTAATTTTTTTTTATAATAATCTAAATAATATTAATTTTTCCTCGGTAGAGATAAATTAAACTTTCTTAGAATATACTTTTTATATATTCCTACTTTAAGAAAAGAAAATCTTTAATAATTAAGTTTTTTACTTTTATAATAACTCCGAAATTTAGACGAAGTATTTACGCCGCGGAATAAAAAAGGGAAGGGATAAAACTAACCCTTATTCCCTTCCCCGGAGTAGGGAAGGGAATGGATAAGGAAGAGAAGAGAATACTAAAAGAAAATAAAGAGGGGAAGGGATTCCCTATTATTCCCTGTCCCTGCCCTCCCTATAGGGCTGCCCTATATATGGCCATATATGCGCGCATGCATGCCCCATTGCTGCCCCCATATATGGCCATGTATGCGCGCATGCATACCCTATTGCTGCCCCATTGCTGCCCCCATATATGGCCATGTATGCGCGCATGCATACCCCATTGATACTTTCATATATGGCCCATTGTTACTGTTGTATAGGGCCCATTCCTGCCCCCATATATGGCCCGTTGCTGCTCTTATATATGGCCTATTCTTGCCCTCATAAGCTATGTATAGCTAGTGCTAAGAGGCTAGTCCAAATCAGACATAAAGCTTGGCGTTTCTTGACCGCTTTCCTAATTGTCCTAATCTTTGTACCACTTAATGGAGTATATATGCGCGCATACATATGCCATATATAGGGCCATATATGGGTCATATATAGAGGCAGCAATGAGGCAGCAATGGGGTATATATACGCGTATATATAACTATATATAGGGGCAGCAATGGGGCAGCAATAGAGTATATATACGCGTATATATAACCATATATAGGGGTAGCAATAGGGTATATATACACGTATATATAACTATATATGGGGCAGCCTTATAGGGAGGGTAGAGAAGGGATTCCTTATTATTCTCTTCTCTTCCCTACTCTAGGGAAGGGAATTACCGAGTTTTCGTTCTTTTTTCTTCTCTTCCCCGGTTCTCTTCCTTATCCGGGGAAGGGAAGAGATTCCCTATTTTATTCCATAATATAAAAATATTTAATATTATTCCTAAATTAATTTATTATATTTATATATATTTTTAAAGTTTATAATATATCTAGAAAATAAAGATTTTTAATTATTATAATTTTTTCCTCGGTAAATATTATATCTAGACCGTTAATCTTTTAGCTTAAAAATATAATAAAATAATATATTAAAAAGAACTTTCTCTATTTAAAGAAAATCTTAAAATTTATAAATAATATAAAGATTATCGCTAGGTATTTAAGGTATTTAATATAAAAGTATAAAAAAATAACGATATTATTAATATATTATTTTATAAATTCTTTATATAAATATAAAAAGTTATTTATTTTTCTTTATATATAGGGTATAATAATATTATAATATTTAGAACCGCGGTAAAAGATAATAATAAATTTATAACGATTATTTCTTTTAATTATAAAGAGATAGAATTACCCGTTATAATTAATGATTTTGAATATATATATATTCTTATATTAAAGAAACGATATTATTTTATAATAAAAGAGGATAATTATCCGGAATAATAATTTTATTTAAATTACGGATATTTATTATTATTTTTCTTTTATATACTAGAGTCTTTTTAGGCCCCTTATATATAATTTTTTAAATTACGAATACTAGGAAAATAAAAGGGGACGGTTTTATAAACTAAAATATCTTTCTTTATTAATATATTTTATTAAATTTTTTATTAATTAAGATTTTAATATCGGGGTTTAAAGAGTAAACTTTATATTTAAATTTTATATTTAACGACTATTAATATATAGTAAATAGGATAAATAATTATTTTAATTTAAATAAATTAATAATATCCTTAATATCTTTTTATATATAAAGGTATTTTTCTATAATTCGTTTAATCGCGGTAATATTTTTATTATTACCGTAAATAGTAATTTTATTTAATAATTTCGTTTTTATTAAATAATCGACTTCGGTCTTAAAGATTAATTTTAAATAATATAAACTAATTAATTATAAAACGGATATATCTTTAAAGTACGTTTTTGTTATAAGAAAATAATTATTAAAATTAATAAAATAAGCCTCCTTTATTTTATACTCGACGATTAAATTAATATATTAACGGCGAGGGATAATAAAGGGCGTATTATTATTATTCTTAATATTAATAAAATTAATTTTAGTATTAACGAAATAAATATAAATATGATTTATTTATAATTCAAAGAGGAAATCTTTATCTAGTAATTAAAACTTTCCTTTAAATAAAATTATAATTATAATTATAATCTTTATTAGAATTATTTAACGGCGTTCCGATTTAATAATATAACGAATTTTAATATTATCTTTAATTATAAATTAAATCGGTATTAATATCGTTATAACTACCGAAAAGAATTTAATTATATAATAAATTAATAATAACTTTTTCCGGCCTAAAAATATTTATATTTATAAATATATTAACTTTAAAATTATCTATTATATAGAAATCTTTAATAATTTTTATTATAATTTTAGTATTATCTCTAGTCTTTCCGTTTATATAAAAAATTAAAGAAATTTATTCTATCGTTAAATAGTAGTTCGGCCTAATTCCTTATAAGGTAATAAATTTATTATAAATCTTTATCTAAAATTCGGGCGCTTTATTTTTTAAAAATACGCGGTCGATTATATTTATTAAATATTTTATATTTAGGTATTTTAATTCGTAGGCGGTATTTAGTAAAAAATTTATCTAATCGTTAAAATAATATTAAGATCGAAAAATTAAATTATCTTTTAAAGATAAAGAAGTCGTAGATTTAATAACTATTTTATTCGTCGGTTTAATAATAATAAAAATATTTAAAGAGAATATAAAAGTAATAAATTTAGAGTTCTTTTATATTATAATTTTACGGCGGTATAACTTTTCTTTAAAATATCTATAAAGAAGGTTATTTAATATAAAACCCGTTTTATAGTTTTTATAAACGGAATATTAATTTATCTTTTTTATAAAAGTATAATCTATAATTAAAACGAATTTAATATTAATTTTATTTTTAAGATCTTATTTTCCATTTAAGATTATTTTTTAAATATTATAAAAACTTTTATTAACGCCGGTGTAATAAATATAATAGTTTTTAAATAAAGCTTTAGGTACTTCGAAATAACCTTCGTTAATTTTAATAATATTATTATATTATATTAAGACTAATTTTATAGTAATTATTAAATATAATATATAAATTCTATAAAGAGAGTATACGACGTAGTTATATTATTTATATTATAGTATTATATTATAGTTTCTGGTACTTTAGAACTCTTTTTAAAAATAAAAGACTCGGAGCCCTCGCTTTAATTCTTTAAAAATTAATTTTATTATTTAAACCTAAAGATTATTTTTCTTATTAAGACTTTATATTTATTTTTATATTATTATAAATACCTTAAATTTATAATTTAATAATTTTAATCTTTCTTAATCTTTTTAAATAATAATTCGTTAAAAATATAAAAAATCTCTTTAGAAATAATCGTCCCGAAGGCGAGACGTAAAGGATTAATATTTTAAATAAAAATACGGGAGATTTATTAAAGAATATTAATTTAATAATAAATTAATAATTTATAAAATTAAAATATAAATAAAAAGCCCTTAAGAAAGAGGCCTTTATTATTATAATTTAAAAGAATATCGAAAACCTACGACGTACTATTATAGGTAAAAGAGATAAGGAAATCGAAAATAATCCTTAAAAATTAAATATAAAAAAAATAATAATAACCGGACGATAAATCGTAATTAAATCGGTCTTAATATAAATTAAGGTAATTTACGATTATTAAAATTACGGAATTTTTATATAAAGAATCCGTAAAATTATCGAGAATAAATCTACGAGGTAGAGACTACGTTTTATTTAATACCCGTAAACTTTCGAATAAATAAAAAGAAGATTTTATATATAATACCTTATTTAAAAAAATAAATTAAGAAGTTATAAAATAAATATAAAGAACTTTATTTAATAAATATATTAATATAAAAATTCTTTTCGAATTATTTATTTAATATAATTAAAGACCCTTTAAACCGAGTTATAAATACGAATTTTAAATATTAATATATATATTAAAGAAATAATTAATTAATATAAGATTTCGATATTTATTTTAATATTTTAAAAACCGAACTATCTCCTTATAGTAAAGAGTAATAAATAATTTATTTAATAATTTATTTAAAATCTAATATTTTAAAAGAGGTTAACCGAGCCTAAAATATTCCTATTAAGCGAACCGAATTTATATTATTTATAATATATTATAAATATAATCTCGGTCGGGATTTTAAAATATAAAATAATAATTAAAATAATTAATTAAGACCTCGGAAAAAATATAAAAAAGAGTCGAAGGGCGGAGATAATAAAAATAAATTTAATATTAAAGAATAAAGTTTTAATAATAATAATTATAAAAATATTATTAAAATATATATAACTCGCGGGAGCGATAAGAATCTTAAGAATATTAAATATTTTAATTATTATAAATTCGGCTATTACTCTAATAAATATCCGAAGAAGAAAATAAAAATTATTAATTATATCGGCGATTTTACCGTAAAATTAAAAAATAATAAACTCTTAAGGAAGTCTTTATCCCGAGGGAATAAAAAGAAATAAAAACCCGACCGAATATAAATATTAATAACGAAGTTATTATAAACCTAATTAAAATTAATATAAAAATTATTCGTATTATAATAAATAAAGATCTAGGAGCTAAGATAAATATTATTAATAAGATATTTATATAATAATATAACTTAAAGTATTTTAAGAACGAACCGCTACCGATTTTTAAATAAATAAATAAGTAATTTATTTATTATTATAATATTTATAATATTATTTACCGGTTAACTAATTTTTAGAGATAAATTAAAGAGTATAATAATATCTTTTATTTTATTAATAAAAAAGGCTCGTTTATTATTATAAATATACCGGTTATAAAAAAAGAAAAAATCTAAACCGATTATAATATACGTACTTAACGGTTCGATATCGCGCCGAATATATATACGTTAGAATTATTTAAGGATTTTACGAAATTATTAAAAACGTAATTAGTTATTTATATATTAATTTATATTAAGGTTAATTCCTTTAATTAAAATTCTATTAATAAAAACGAGGCTAAGAAAAATAATACTACCGTCGGTATAATATTTTTTAATAATTATATTATTATACTACCTAGGCTACCCGAGTAATTTATAAATTTTAATAATATCTTTTCTAATAAAAAAACGGGTTAATTACCGTTATATAAAGACGGCGACCCTATAATTAATATAAAGAGTAACTTATTATATAGGCCCCTTTATAATCTATCGAATCTTAAATTAATAGAATTAAGGAGATACCTAGACGACGCTTTAATAAAGAGTTAAATTAAATACTCCGTTAACCCCGCCGGGGCTCCTATTCTTTTTATTTTAAAAAAGAATAATAAATTACGATTATATATCGACTACTAAAGTCTTAATAAAATTATTATTAAGAATCGCTACCCGTTACTATTAATTATTAAGACGTTAGATTGTTTAAATAATATTATATAATTTATAAAATTTGATTTAAAAAATATTTATTATTAAATAAGAATTAAAGAAGGCGACGAGTAAAAAACAATATTTCGTATATAATATAATCTTTTTAATATATAGTAATACCTTTTAGTTTAACGAATATATTTTTTTTTTAAATTTATATTAATAAATCGTTAACTAATTTAATAAATATATTTTATATTATTTATCTAGATAATATCCTAATTTATTTAAATTTTAAAAAGGAGTATAGTAACTATATATAATAAATACTCGAATACCTCTGAAAATATTCTTTATTCGCGAGATTTAAGAAATACGAGTTTTTTACTCGATTAATTAAATTTCTAGAAAATATTATAAATACTAAAGATATATTAATAAACGAATATAGGATTAATATATTTTAGTCCTAATTAAAACTAAAGTCCTTTTATATTATATAAATATTTTTAGGCTTTATTAATTTTTATTATTAATTTATTTCACATCGGTAAGTCCGGAAAAATAGTTCTGTAAAATCGCTACTTAATCGGTGTAAAATGCGTATTTTGCAGCCTTGGCAAATCTTAGCGCCAAGATTTTTAAGTTAGAGTTAAGGTCTGCGCGGGAGCGCTAAACTTAATCCTAAAAATAACTTTATAACCCTATAGGGCAACGCTAGTAAAAATCTAATTAAAAATTCAGAATCTAGGCTAAAAATAGATTTAGTAAAATATTTATATTCTTATATGGGGGCCCTAGTCTAGATACTATAAAAAGTTAAAGTTCAAAAAAAAAAAAAAAAAAAGTTGCTAACTCGGTATAATATCGCTGCTTAATCGGTGTATAATGTACTTAGAATGCGGGACATGAGCAGATACGCATTTCTAGTATTTTATATAATTTCGGTATAAAATGCGCAAAAATCGGGGTTTCCGGACTTGCCGATATTTATCGTTATTCGTAGATAATAAGCCTATTAACGGGTTTATTAAAAAATAGTTAAAATAATAAAAAGTTTAGTTTATTTAAATAACTTAAAGAGGCGGAGTAAATATTTTATTTATTTTATAATTTATTTATATATATACTTATTCTTATATACTTTAATCTAGAATTAAAAATTCGGATTAAAATAAATACTTCGGATTTCGCCGTAACTACGATTTTAACGTAGTTATAAAATGATAATAAATAATATCCCGTCGCTTTCTAATCCTATAAGATATAAGGTTTAGAAATTCGATATAAGATTTATAATAAAGAGCTCCTCGTAATTATTATAATATTTAAATAATAACGATATTATTTTAAAAGTAATTTATATGAAATAAAAATCTTAACTAATTATAATAATTTAAGAGATTTTATAAATATTAAATAACTAATTAATCGTTAAACGCGTTAAGTAATTAAATTTTTATTATTTAATTTCTTAATTTCGTATTATTCTAAAAAAAGTAATCTAGCCGATAACCCTTTATATTATTTTAATTATAAGGGCTAGAATAATCTTTTAGATAATATATTATTTATATTATAATAGAAATTATTAAATTTAAAAGGTACTAGTTAAGGCTTTATTTTCGTTATAATATAAAATATATTTATAAATATAAAAGATCTAGATATAAATAATACTTCGCCGGCGTTAAGTAATATATCCGTAAATATTATATAGAACCTAATATATATAAGATTTATATTATTAGGATCGTTAAGGTTTATTATAAAAAAAGTATATTTTTCGGTAATATATTTATCTAGGCCTAAAGAGTTAATACCTAGATAAGAAATTCTAAAGAGTTTAAACGAGATATTTATTTAAATCGATTACGATATTATAAAGAAACTATTTAACCTTATTATTAGAACTATAAATTATAAACTATTTATTCTACGTATTATTATTAAATTAATAATATTTTACGAAACGATTTATAACGTTAAAAGTTTATTAATAATTAAAACAATTCGCGCTTTATAAAAGGATAATTCCTTCTCGTAAATAAAAATCGCCGAAATTATATAAACGGATTACTGGCGTTCCGCCGGAGTATAAACTTTAAATTTTATATTAATTCTTAAATATAATAATAAGATTTATATATTTAAAGAAAGATTAGTCCGCGAAGAGTTATTAAAACGATATTATAACGATATTTTAACGGGGTATTTTAATATTAAGAAGATAACGAAGTTATTTATTAGAAAATATTTTTAGAGTACTCTTAAGGCCGATATATAAGAATATATTAATATATATAATATATACTAGTAGGTTAAAGTATATCGATACCGTTTTTATAACGAGATTAGTTCTTTATTATATCCTACGGGACCGTAGAAAGAAATTATAATAAATTTTATTATTAATTTACCTCTAAATAAATAATATAGACGTATTTATAATACGATCCTTATAATTATAATATATCTTTATTATTAAAATAATCGATTTTACGGGATTAATAGAGTTAATATTTAAAGAAGTAATCTTAAAATTTAAAATTCTTAATAGAATTATTTCTAATAAAGATTTTATCTTTACGAGTATATTTTAATTAGAGATATATTATTTAATAAAAATTAAAAGGCGCCTAAATATCGTATTTTATCCGTAGACGAATAACTAGATAAAATACTAGAATTAAACCTTAGAATATTATTTAAGAACCTTTTACTTAAATAAATAAAATAATTAAATAGTACTTTTACCTATAATAAAATAAATATATTATAGTATATAGTATATTATAATAAATTAAATATTATTTATAATTATATATAGGTATAATTTATTTCTTAAATCATATTTTAAGGGCGAGACGTACGAGGGAGAAATATTATCGGTATAAAAAAAAGATTAAAAAATTAAAAACTTTAATAAAAGTATTTAATAAGGGCTTAAATTATCGCGGTTAAAATATAAAAATATAATTATAATAAAAAATATAAACTGAAATTATTTAATATAAATAATCTTATATTATTATTAATTAAAAATTTAATATAAAAATAACTAAATAAGACACTCTTTTATAAAGTAATTAAACTATTTAAAATTTTGGATACTATCGGAATATAAGTGTACCGCCTAGTATTATTAACTAGCTACCGAATTTATAATATTTTTTATATATCGCTTTTAGAGTCGTATTATTAACGATAGGGTAATATTTTAATTCCTAATATACCTCTACTAGAATTAATAAATAATACGAACGAATAAAAAATAAAAAAAATATTAAAAAAGAAAAAAGAAAAAAGAAAAAGGCGAGATATTTTACTTTATAAAATAATTAAGATAATTAACAACCTCTAATAAATAAGTTAATATAGATATTTTAAATAATATACTAGAATTATAAGAAATATTCGAAGAGAATACGAAAATAAAAAGGATATAAAAAGTAAAGAGTAGGAAGAGGAAGTATTATTAATTATTAATTACTACTAGTTATTTTTTATTAATAGATTTTAAGCGAGACGTATATTTACGATTAACGACGCGCTCGCGGGTAGGTTTATATTTAAAGTAATTAATTTTCCTAATTTTAAAACTCGATTATTTATAAATAAGACCGCGGCCGGGAAATCGAGTTAAAAAACGAGGGCGAGAAATAGAGCTAAAAGTAGAATTATTAACCTCGTTTTTAATTTCTTCTTTAAAAACTTTATAAAAAGATATTATTTTTATTAATATATAACGATTCGTACTCTTTATATCGTCGTATTAAAAACGAGGCTTAAAAGGATTAAAGCGAATAATAATATCCTTAATTAAAAAAACTTTACGTCTAAATACTATAATTTATTTTATATTATTAAAGAGAAAGATAGGATCGATATTATCGAGATTATTAAGAATAAATATATTAAATTAATTAATAACGGGATGAAGGCCGGGAGAAGAGTCGTATTTAAAGATATTTTATATAAATCCCGTACGAGCCTTATTCTTAATTTTATCGTCGACTTTATCTTTATTTATCGATTTAAATAAATCGTTAAGTTAATATTATATAGTTTTATTTTAAAGAGTATTTATATCCTAAATAAAGATCCCTCCTTAAAAAATTATTAATATATAAATTATATATAAATTATATTAATTTATTAAAGCTCGAAAGATATTATTTATACTCTCGACATTTATAATAAATCGAGGTATTAATTATAATATATCTTTTTTTTTTAATATCGTTACTTCTAGGCTTAATCTCCCGAAGGAAAACTATAATATTTTTTATATATTTAATAACTCGCTCGCGAAGATATTTATTAAAACCTCGACGTTCTAAATAATTAAAAAGAAAATTTATAAAAGTATAAAATTTAAAAAGAATCTAGATATATTAATATAATTCAATTTCGGAATATAAACGATATATAGGATTATATAGATATTTATTCTTTACGTAATAAATATATTTTATATATAATATCTTATTATATAAGATATAATTATCTAGGTTTATTTATTTAAAATAATAGAGGTAAAGAAATACGAATAAACGAGGAATAAAAATAAAGCGGGTAATTATCTCATAAGAAACGAGAGTCGGAGATATATTAAATATCTAAATATTATCGTTAATAGTATATACCGTAGAGATTAAATTAATATACTAAATATTAAAGTAATTAAATTATATACGTATCGCTAGTAAAGTAAAGTATAGAATTAATAATTTAAAAATAAAATAAATATTACGATAATACTAATTCTTTTAAAATATAAATAAGTACCTTATTTAAAAATAGAATAAATTATTTTATTTACTTTAATAATTATAAAATTAAAGGAAAGAATTTAAAAGAAAAGAAGAAAAACTTATTTAAATTATAATATATTAGCTCTAGCCTTACTTATAGAATATATATATAATATTTATAACCTCGAAGAAAAGAGATTAAAGATACGATCGAAATTATTATAAATTAATAAAGATCTAAATATAGTATAATTATCGATAGTAATATATATGAGTTTATATATATAAAGAATAATAAGATATTAGAGAAGAAGAAAAGATAGAAGGTCGACGAAGATTTTATACCTATATTAAGACCGTTACCCGTATATATTTATTTATATAACTAAAGTTTATTCTAAATAATAAGGTAGAATAATTTACTCCGCCGCCGATATCGTTAAAGCCCTACTAATACTAAAGGCTTATAATTTTTAATAATAATTATAATATTCTTTTCTTTACTTTTCTCTTTAGGTTTTAAGATTTTTATTAAATACTTAATACGATTTATAACTACGTAATTACGTTTATTTACGAAACACGAGCGACGTATTATTAATTTTAAAATATAATTTATTTCCCTCTCTTTTTCTTATTAGGTTTAGAGGTTTTTTATTAATATATTACTACGGTAAAACTAGGAGATTAATTAAATTAAATAAAAGGCGTAGGTATTACGCGTATATTTTATTTAATTTAAACTCTCCTATATTATACTCTTTCGTTAAAAATATTAAAGTATTAAATTAATATATATTAATTTCGAGGGCGAAACCTCTAGAAAGGGAGGTAATTATTATATTATATTAAAACCAACTTTATAGTAATTATTAAACCTAGTATATAAATCCTATAAAAAGAGTATACGTCGGCAAATCGAAAACCGGCTTTAACGGCTCGGGGTTTAAGAGTAAACTACCTCGGGCGCCCGAAATAGGCTCGGAGCGCCCGAGCGGCCCCGAGCGTACACCGAGCGCCCCTTCGAGCGCTTTAACGCTCGATAGGTACTCGACGGGCGCCCGAGGCCTTAATAAAATAGACTTCGGGCTCTCTATAAGTGTCTTTTAAACCCATAACTTTAAGAGCCCTAACTTTAGAAAATTACGTAATTTACTACCTAAAATTTTAATATTCTATAATCGTCTTTATCGACGATAGCGACCCCCTAGAACTACCTCTAATACTAGCAAATTTTAATCCCCGGAATCGATCGATTTAGGCGAAATCCTCGCGGGGGTAATACGTAGGCTATATACTAAAATATATACTAGGGATTTAGAGGTATAATAGTAATAATTATAAAAATATAATAACGACAGCGATAGGACTATAACTATAAATAGAATACGCTATAACTATAAATAGAATAGGGTTATAATTATGAATGAAATAGAGCCTAGGCTATAAAAAGGGGCTATAGACGGGGGTCAAAATTAATAACGTACCTTTAATTTAACTCCCGTCAGGGGTAGTTTTAAACTAGCTCGATATATACCCGAGTAGTTTTAGGCCCCTTAGCTATATACCTCGGGCGCCTATCGAGTCGGTAAATAGGTGTCGCGTTTAAGGCTCCTAGGACGCTCGTCGAGCGCCCTAAACCACGATCGAGCCACTTTTCGTTTTGCCGACGTACGGCGTAGTTATATTATTTATATTATAGTATTATATTATAATTTCCGGTACTCCGGAGTCCCTTTTAGAAATAAAAGACTCGGAGCCCTCGCTCTAACTCTTTAAAGATTAATTTTATTATCTAAATCTAAAAATTATTTTTCCTATTAAGGCTTTATATTTACTTTTATATTATTATAAATACCCTAGGCCTATGACTTAACAAATATCGTAATTATTGTTTTTAAATTTAGGATTATTAAAATATAATTTATTAAAATAGGCCGGTTATATTTACGACTAGTTACCGAAATTAATATATAATCTCGATAGGTAGTATAAATATACTTTATAATTCCTAAAGAACGGATTCTAATTAAGTTATATATTTCTAGCGGTAATTATAAAAAGTTATTTCGGAGTTAAAAGGGCGTTTTTTAACGGGGCCTATTTTATAGATTTTAGAATTTATTATTATTATTATAATTATTATAATATAATCTATTAATTTTATATATAAACTCGTTATTTATAAGGTTAAAAAGAAGGGAAAATAAGAGTAATTATTTATTAATATTTATATAGATATTAAAAAGATTAGGAAGGATTAACCGCTATATATTATAAAGACTAGAAAGTCCTAGAGTTATAAAAATTTATTCTTATACTTATAGACCTCTATATTTAGAAAGATCGATATTAATTCTATTATTAAGAATAATAAAATAGAGAATTATATTTACTTTATTATTATTACGGTTAGGATTTATTCTTAGATTTATTTTCTTATATATCTCGTTCTCGCTCTCGATTTTTAATTTCTTTATAGTATTTCTTTTAGTCCTCCTTTTTTTATATTTATATATAATATTTTATCTTTATTTAACTCTTTAATTATTTAATAAATTATTTAATTAAGATATCGTTTATAGGAGGAGGTATAGTAACCTAGAAATTAATATCTAAATAATTTTAAACTTATATAATCTATATATACTCTTTTATAATTCCGGCCTAAATAGTAAATTTAGTTATATTCTAGATATAAATAAATAGGTCTATTTATTCGGTAATATTTTTTAAAGTATAAAACTACCGATTAAATACCTTTAATATAATTAATATTATAATTTAAAAATACTTTTAAAAATATATAATTTAGTATTATAAATTATTTAAAAATTGTATTATTATATTATTCTTATTTTATAATAGAATTTTAAATTACTAATTTATTACGACTTTTTTAAAATAATTATTTAAATTCTTTTTAATAATTTTATCGCTCTTTATTACTACGAAATCTTAAACTCGATTATAAAATATATAAACCTCCTTAAATATTAATTTTTTAAGATTCGAAATAATATTATTAATACTCTAAAACTCCGGATAATCGGGATAAAAAAATCCTAATTCGTTAATATAAAAATTTCTAGATTATTATTTTTATTTTACTTCGCCGGGAGGTCTTTATTATTCTTTAAATCTTAATAAATCTTTAAATCCTTAATTATTTAGAGTAACCTAAACTATATCTAGTATTATAGCGCGGATCGCTTAAATTATAATATTATAAAGAGTTAAATCGATATTAAGAGAAGGCGGTAATATTTTATTTTCTTTTTATTTATAGGAGTAATCCTACCTAGTTTAATAATTAAATAAAGGATTTAAAAGAGGGAATTAATTATTTTTATTATTTTTATAAAGTCCTAGCCTTAAAGAGCTAGATTTTCCTTCTTTATTTAATATATTTAATTTCTTTTTAAAAAGAATTCTTCCAATTATATTATTCGCGGTAAAAATAAAATTTAAAGAAAGGAAAAAAGATTTAAATTTTTTAAAAATAATATTATTAATTTCCGAAGGACTAAATCTTATAGGAAGAAATAAAAATAATAATAAAATAAAAGAAAACTAATTTTTACCTCTTTTTTTAAATTAAGATAATTAAAGATTAGGGATTTTATTTACCTCGGAAGGTATACTCCTATACTTTTAATCTTTAAAATATATTAAATTAATATAATATTTAATTCTTTTAATGAAAGATACTAAAGCCTTTATTAATATTAAAGGGTATATTTATAAAAATAGGAAAATAAAAGTATTCTATACCGCTTTTTTTTCCTAGGCTTTAACTAAAATTAAACGATCTTTTTTTATATAAGATTAATTATTTTTAAATATATTTACTAGTAGTTCGTATATATTAATAATAAAAAGAATAATTTAACGATGAATTTTATTAATATATTTTTAGTATTACTCGACGTATTTCTTTAAAAACGAACGTAATTAAAAAGTTAATACGATAATAAAATTTAATAAATACGGTTTTTCTACCTTTTCTTAATTTATATAATATTATTCAGAGAAAATAAAAGTTATTCATAAAGAAAACGATAAAACTCCTCGCTTATATAAATAAATTACATTTATAATAATTATATTTTAGAAAAGAAAGAGTTTTTCGATAAGAAATTTTCTTTCTTCTTAATATAAAAATAGTAAAAATAAAAATTTAGGCGTTAAAGAAATTAGTATCCATAAAGAAGATTATTAATTTTACTCTAATTTTAGGCGGGGTTAATAATACTTCTCTATTTCGAGAAATATATAAACCTCGGATTTACGAGAAAGCGAATAATATAATTATATAATATTAATAAGTTTTCTTAACGATTAATTAACCGACCTATTAAGGGAAAGAATATCTAGTTATATATTATAATTTATATAGGATTAAAGGTTATATTTAACCTTAATATTATTAAATTAAAGAAATATAAAATATAAATAATAATATATAGTTAGTTAATATAGGGTATTTCCTATAAATAAAAATACGGGTTCCTTATAACCGTAATTTAATCTAAAGTAAAATAATAAGATTAAGAGGATTTAATATCGTAATAAAGTAGTCGGTATTAGGTATAAGTACTTAATAATAATTAGAGTATATATTAAAATAGTTTTTTCAGGCCGAAATAAAGAGGACTCGATTATTTTTATTTAAAGGAAAATAGTACGGATAATAATTTAGGGTTTTAATAAACGAGATTAATAGAGGATTAATATTATAGCGAGATAATTAATTATTTATAAAGATTAGTAGTTAGTCTAATTCTATTATAAGAGTAAAATAAGATTATACCGTTATTATTAATTAATAATTTTCGTTCTAAAGGAAAATAATACGCGATAATTATTCGTTTAAAAAGTATTAATTAATTCTCTTTTAAGAAACGGATTATTATGAAATAATATATATTAAAATACTAGTACTAGTAGAACGTAAACGTAATAGATTTATCTATATAATATTTAAGTTTATAAATAAAAGAGTCGGTTAATAATAAAGTAAATTAAATATAATTTAATTTAAATAAATTATCGATATTAACTACCTAAGAAATTTGATTATATAATAATAAAAAGATAAAAATAAGACTCGTATTAATCGAGGATTTATAATATCGAAGATCCCGAGTATATATTTATTGAGAGTAAGGATATATATATATTTATATTCGAGAGTTATCTTCGTTTAAACCTATTATATAATAAAGTTAAAAAAAAGTTAAAGAGAAGATAAATTATTATATAACGAAATCAAAATCAAAATATTATTATACGAGAAAATTTAGAGACTATTATACGAGAAGATTTAAAGATTATTATATAAAAAAGTTTAAAACCTATTATATAAGAAGATTTAAAAACTACTATATAAAAAAGTTTAAAACCTATTATACGAGAAAGTCTAAATATTATTATATAAGAAAATTTAAAGATAAAACGAGAGACTAAATAAGTTATTATATAAGAAAATATTTATACGATATATATTAAAGTCTCTAGCTAGGCCTTGAATAATTCGGATAAAATTTCTTTATAAAATGAATTCCCCGATAATATATTATAAATCGGTCGTTAATCTAGTTTATTTTAATTAAATCTACTTTCTAACTTCAATTATTATTTTAATCTAAATCTATATTTATTAATTTTATAATTATTAATTATTATATAAAGAGTTTAATAATATTTAAACTAGAGTAATTCTCGTTAATATTTAAATATTACTAGCGGTAAATAAAGATTAAAGCCTCAATTATATAAAAAACTATTATACTATATAAGGGTAAATAATAGAAGATATATATCTTTATTTATATAAGAAAATTAACCTTATATTATTAATTTAGAATAATAAGGATCTTTATAATTATTAATTATATAATTAAAATATTTAAATAGAAAAGGTTCAACGCCTATTATATAACGTATATATAAAGATAGAAAGGGTTAGATATTATTATATAATATAAATCTTAGAGATAAAAGGGCTCGATCGTAATTATATAATATATACGTAAGAATAGAAAGGGTTAGATATTACTATATAATATAAATCTTAAAGACGAAAGAGCTCGACCGTAATTATATAATATATACGTAAAAATAGAAAGGGTTAGATCTTATTATATAATATAAATCTTAGAGACGAAAGGGCTCGATTATAATTATATAATATATATATAGAGATAGAAAGGGTTAGATATTACTATATAATATAAATTTTAGAGACGAAAGGGCTCGACCGTAATTATATAATATATATATAAAGATAAAAACGGTTAGATCTTACTATAAAATATAAATCTTAGAGATAAAGGGCTTTACTACTATTATATAATATAAATATTTAAATAAAAGAAATTAATTTACTCTAATTAATAATATCCTATCGAAACTCCTTATTATATTATATTAAAACTAGTCTTATAAGGGTTATTAAATAATATATAAATCTTATAAAGAGAGTTTACGGCGTAGTTACGTTATTTATATTATAATATTATATTATAATTTCTAGTACTCCAGAGTCTCTCTAAATAAAAAACTTAAAGTCCTCGCTCTAATTCTTTAAAAATTAATTTTATTATCTAAATCTAAAGATTATTTTCTTATTAAGATTTAAGATTTATTTTTATATTATTATAAATACTTTAAATATTATAATTTAATAATTTTAATCTCTTTTAACTTTCTTAAATAATAATTTATTAAAAGTATTAAAAATCTCTTTAGAAATAATCGTCCCGAAGGTAAAATATAAGAGATTAATACTTTAAATAAAAATATAAAAAATTTATTAAAGAATAAGAATTTAACGGTAGATTAATAATTTATAGAATTAAAATATAAATAAAAAGCCCTCGAAAAAGAAACCTTTATTATTACGATTTAAAAAAATATTAAAAACCTACTATATATTATCGTAGATAAAATAAATAATAAAATTAAAATTAATTTTTAAAAACTAGATATAAAAGATAAAAATAACCTAATAATAAATTATAATTAAATCGGTCTTAATATAGATTATAATAATTTACGTCTATCGAAACTACGGGATTTTTATACGAAGAATCCGTAAAATTATCGAGAATAAATTTATAATATAAAGATTATATTCCGTTTAATACCTATAAACTTTCGAATAAATAAAAAGACGATTTTATATATAATATTTTATTTAAAGAGGTAAATTAAGAAGTTATAAAATAAATATAGAGAATATTATTTAATAGATATATTAATATAAAAATTCTTTTCGGATTATCTATTTAATATAATCGAGGACTTTTTAAACCGAGTTATAGATACGAATTTTAAATATATATATATATATTACGCCGAAGAAGTTTAATATAGAAATAGCGATAAATTTTGGGAACGTAGTTATTGAACCTAGAGCGAGTATCAGGGTCTTAGGACTATACGTTGATTTAAAATTAAAATAGGGACTATACCTGGCCTAGATTAAGACTAAGACGACTAACTAAAGCCGCGCTATAAAAAACCTAGTTAATTCGATATAAGGCGCTACCTTCGCGAAGTATAAAATAATATATAATATAGTAGTGAAATTAATATTAACGTTCGCGGCTCCGATATAATATTTATTAAAAAGAACGACGGAGGCTATAAAGGGATATACGGAGAAATTAATAATTATCTAGAATAATTATTTTAAGACGGTTTTAGGAGTATTTAAGGCTACCTTAATTCTAATATTTAAAATTAAATCGGTAATCGCGTTAATCGACCTTTAATTAAACTACCTAATAATACGATATTAAATAAATCGAGGGACCTATTTAGTTATATCTATAAGAAATACGCGGATTTAAAATAAACTCTAGTATAAGGGAGGTAAATAATAATAAATACCTCCTATACCGATAATAAAAAAAAAAGTCTAAATACTTCGCGCCTTAGGATTTAAAGAATAATATAAAGTAATTATAATTATAAGGAGGAGAAAAAACTAAATAAACCTAATTAAAGACGTCGAAGAATATTATAATATTAGAATTATTAATTAAAGAGTAAAAGATTAGGCCCGTTAATAATAACTAAATAAATAAAAAAGTTATAAAAAAACGATTCTTATATAAATTATTAACCCGGCTTAAAAAAAAACCTATTCGGGGACTAATTCGATTATTATAATTAATTAAAGAAGTCTAAAAACTTTATAATAATATAATTAAAATATAATAAAATCGGATTAAATAAATTCTTATACCGAATAAAGGTACCTATAATCCGTAGCGCTAATTATTAATATAAATAAAAGAAATAAAACGTAAAGTATATATTATTATTTTACTCGGAACTAATTAGAGAGAAAACGAAACTAATAAATAAATAAATATATACGATTTTAAGAAGATATTAATATAAATCTAAAATATATATATAACCGCGCGGTAAATAATAAAAATAAAATAACTCGGCCAGTTTTCTTTTATTAAAGAATAATTAATATAATTTAAATTATTACTAGGACCTAACGATATACCTAGACCTATAAAAAAAAGAAAGAAAAGGAAGAAGCCGCCGGCCGGAGGGTTATAAATATCGATTATTTAATAAATTTATAATAAAGCGGCCTATAGGCCTATAAGATAAATAAATAAAATTAAAGAAACTAAAATAAAAAGGAAACAGAGAGAAGGATAAATAATATTTTAGAATAATTATAATTATCGGCTACTAACTAGTAAAAAGAGGTAATAAATTATCGATAAATTAAAATTTTTAACCGATAAGGTTTTTTTAACGGTTAATAAACGCCGCTAATAACTTTATTAAAAAAGTATTCGCGGAACTCCCTTATTAATAAAGTAGTTTTACTAGAGTAGATATATAAATTAATTAATTAATCAATATATACATTAAAGGAATAATTAATTAATATAAAATTTCGATATTTATTTTAATACTTTAGAAACTAAATTATCTTTTTATAATAAAAAGTAATAAATAATTTATTTAATAATCTTATTAAGATTTAATATTCTAAAAGAAATTAACCGAGCCTAAAATTTTTTTACTAAACGAACCGAATTCGTATTATTTATAATATATTATAAACGTAATCTTAATCGAGATTTTAAAATATAAAATAATAATTAAAATAATTAATTAAAACCTCGGAAAAAATATAAAAAGAAATCGAAGGGCGGAGATAATAAAAATAAATCTAATATTAAAGAATAAGATTTCAATAATAATAGTTAAAGAAACCTAAATATAATATATATAATTTATATAAATAAAAAGAATTTTAAAGATATTAAATATTTTAATTATTATAAATTTGGTTATTACTCTAATAAATATCTAAAGAAAAAAACAGGGATTATTAATTATATCGGCGATTATATTATAAAGTTAAAAAATAATAAACTCTTAAAGAAGTCTCCTTTTTAAGAGAATAAAGAGAAATAAGAACCCGACCGAGTATAAATATTAATAACGAAGTTATTACGAATTTAATTAATATTAATATAAAAATTCTTCGTATTAAAATAAAAAATGATCTAGGAGCTAAAATAAATATTATTAATAAAATATTTATATAATAATATAATCTAGAGTATTTTAAAAACGAGCCGTTTTTAATTCCTAAATAAATAAATAAGTAATTTATTTATTATTATAGTATTTATAATATTATCTACTAGTTAACCGATTTATAAAAATAAGTTAAAGAGTATAATAATATCTTTTATTTTATTAATAAAAAAGGCTCGTTTATTATTATAAATATATTAATTATAAAGAAGGAAAAAATTTAAATTAATTATAATATATATACCTAGCGGTTCGGTATCGCGCTAAATATATATATATTATAATTATTCAAGGATTTTACGAAATTATTAAAGATATAATTAATTATTTATATATTAATTTATATTAAAACTAGTCTCTTTAATTAAAATCTTATTAATAAAAACGAGGTAAAGAAAGATAATATTATTATTAATATAATATTTTCTAATAATTATATTATCGTATCGCCTACGCTTCCCGATAAATTTATAAATTTTAACGATATTTTTTTAGATAAAGAAGCGGGTCGATTATTATTATATAAAAACGGCGATTATATTATTAATATAAAGAGTAACCTATTATATAGGCCTCTAAATAATTTATCGAATTTAGAGTTAATAAAATTAAAGAAATATTTAGATAATACTTTAACGAAGAATTAGATTAGGTATTTTATAAACCCTATAAAGACTCTTATCCTCTTTATTTTTAAAAAAAGATAATAAATTATAATTATATATCAATTACCGAGGTCTTAATAAAAATATTATTAAGAATTATTATTTATTATCCTTAATTAATAAAACCCTAGATCGCTTAAATAATATTAAATAATTTATAAAACTTAATTTAAAAGAAATTTATTATCGAATAAGAATTAAAGAAGGCGATAAATAAAAGATAATATTTTATATACAATATAATCTTTTCGAATATATAATAATATTATTTAGTTTAACGAATATATTTTTTATTTTTTAATTTATATTAATAAATAGTTAGCGGGCTTAATAAATATATTTTATATTATTTATTTAAATAATATCCTAATTTATTTAAATTCGAAAGAGGAGTATATTAATTATATATAATAAATACTCGAACGTCTATAAAAATATTCTTTATTCGCGAGTTTTAAGAAATACGAGTCCTTTATTTAATTAATTAAATTTCTAGGGTTTACCGTAAATACCGAAGGTATATCGATTAATATATATAAAATTAAGATAATTTAGTTCTAGCTAAAACTAAAGTTCTTTTATAATATATAAATATCTATAGGCTTCGTTAATTTTTATCGTTAATTTATTTATTATTATTTATAGATAATAAACCTAATAACGGGTCTATTAAAAAGTAACTAAAATAATAAAAAATTTAATTTATTTAAATAAATTAAAAAAGTAGAGTAAATATTTTACCTACTTCGCGATATATTTATATATATATTGATTTTTATATACTTTAATCTAGAATTAAAAATTCGGATTAAAATAAAGACTTCTAATTTTATTATAACTATAATTTTAATATAATTATAAAATAATAATAAATAATATCCCGTTATTTTCTAGTCCCGTAAAATATAAGGTTTAGAAATTTAATATAAGATTTATAATAAAGAGTTTCTTATAATCGCTATAATATTTAAATAATAATAATACTACCTCGAGAGTAATTTATATAAAATAAAAGTCTTAATTAATTATAATAATTTAAAGAGTTTTATAAATATTAAATATATTAGGTAATAAGACTTTTATCTTTTAATTTCTTAATTTTATATTATTCTAGAAACGATAATCTAGTTAATAATCTCTCGCGTTATTTGAATTATAAAGATTAGGATAATTTTTTAAATAATATATTATCTATATTATAATAAAAGTTATTAAATTTAGAAAGTATTAATTAAGGTTTTATTTTCGTTATAATACGAAATATATTCGTAGATATAAAAAATTTAAATTTAAATAGTACTTCGCTAGTATTAAATAATATATCCGCGGGCGTTATATAAAATTTAGTATATATAAAATTTATATTACTAGGGTCGTTAAAACTTATTTGAAAAAAGATATATTTTTCGGTAATATATTTATCTCGGCCTAAGGAGTTAATACTTAAACGGAAAATTTTAAAGAATTTAAGTAAGATATTTACTTAAATCGATTATAATATAATAGAGGAATTATTTAATCTTATTATTAGAATTATAAATTATAAATTATTTATTCTATATATTATTACTAAAAAAATAATATTTTATAAAACGAGTTATAACGTTAAAAGTGTATTAATAATTAAATTAATTCGCGCTTTAAAAAAGAATAATTCCTATTTATAAATAAGAATCGCCGAAATTATATAAACGGATTACTAACGTTCCGCTAGAGTATAAACTTTAGATTTTATATTAATTTTTAGATATAATAATAAGATTTATATAAATTAAAAAAATGAATTAATCCGCGAAGAGTTACTAGAATAATATTATAATAATATCTTAATAAGGTACTTTAGTATTAAGAAAATAACGGAGTTATTTATTAGAAAATATCTCTAAAGTACTCTTTAAGTTAATATATAAGAATATATCGATATATACGATATATATTCATAGGTTAAGGTATATCGATATTATTTTTATAACGAGATTAATTCTCTATTATATCCTACGAGTTTATAGAAGGAAATTATAATAAAATTTATTACTAATTTACTTCTAGATAAACTAAACGGGTACGTATATAATATATTTTTTATAATAATAAATAAATATATAAAGATAATATAATATATCTTAATTATTAAAATAATCGACTCTACGGGATTAATAAAGTTAATATTCGAAAAAATAATCCTAAAGTTTAGAGTTTTTAATAGGATTATTTCTAATAAAGATTCTATCTTTATAAATACGTTTTAATTAAAGATATATTATTTAATAAAAATTAAAAAGCGCCTAAATACCGTATTTTATCCATAAACGAATAATTAGATAAAATATTAAAACTAAATTTTAGAATATTTCTTAAGAATCTTTTATTTAGTTAAATAAAATAACTAGATAATACTTTTATTTATAGTAGAATAAATATATTATAATATATAATATATATTAATAAAATGGATATTATTTATAGTTATATATAATTATAATTCATCTCTTAAACCGCGTCTCGAGGGCGAGATATATAAAGGAGAAATATTATCGGTATAAAAAGAAATTAAAAAATTAAATACTTTAAGAGAGTATTTAATAAAAGTATAAATTATCGCGGTCGAGGCGTAGAAGCGTAGTTGTAATAAAAGGTATAAACCGAAATTATTTAATATAAATAACCTTATATTATTATTAATTGAAAACTTAATATAAAAATAATTAAATTATTTAAGATTTTGGATATTATCGGAATATAAATATATCGCCTAGTATTACTAATTAGTTACCGAATTTATAATATTTTTTATATATTATCTTTAAAATCGTATTAATAATAATAAAGTAATATTTCGATTCTTAATATACCTCTACCGGAATTAGTAGATAATATAAACGAATAAGAAATAAAAAAGGTATTAAAAAGAAAGAAGATAAAGGGTAAAATACTTTATTTTATAAAATAATTAGAATAATTAAAGACCTTTAATAAATAAATTAATATAAATTCTTTAGAAAATACGTAAAAACTACGAGAAATATTCGAAGAGAATATAAAGTTAGAAAAAGTATAGAAAATAAAGAGTAGGAAGAGGAAATATTATTAATTTCTAGTTATTATTAACTACTTTTTATTAATAAACTTCGAGCGAGATATATCTTTATAATTTATAACTACGCTTCGGATCAGCGTGGGGTGGGGTGGGGATCGAGGTATGATCCCTACCCTAACCTAGCGTGGGGATCTATTGGCGTGGGGCTTGGGGTAGGGTAGGGTGGGGTAGGGATTTACCAAGGGATCCCCACTACGCCAAGACGGATTTCTAGTAATCATTGTAATAACCTTAGGGACGTATCATGGCTGCTGCTACCCCCATAGATATGCGTACTCATGGCTGCTGCTGCCCCCATAGATATGCGCACTCATGGCTACTACTGCCCCTATAGATATGCGCACTCATGGCTGCTACTGCCCCCATAGATGCGCGCACTTATGGCTACTGCTACTGCTGCCCCCATAGATATGCGCACTCATGGCTACTACTACCCTCATAGATATGCGCACTCATGGCTGCTGCTGCCCCCATAGATATACGCACTCATGGCTGCTACTGCCCCTATAGATATACGCACTCATGGCTACTACTGCCCCCATTATAGATTAATAATAAGATATATTATAGATTATACTATAGAGAGACGATTATTATAATGATTATTATAATTAATATTTACTATTATTCTTTACTCTTTACCTTTCAACCGATTTTGAATC
>JAABUS010002072.1_pt1 | contig 39730 bp, 32 predicted proteins | sample 5560161 | NCBI WGS metagenome assembly JAABUS01 (sample SAMN10711885, study PRJNA513376) | rock metagenome | isolation source: Antarctica rocks | place: Antarctica: Victoria Land, Trio Nunatak nord | collected 2016-01-04
CCATCTTAGCGACCCAATCGCGTCCGGTCTATCTCAGATCGCCCAACCGATGGGTTCGCGAGGACGAACGGTGCGACGCGGACCTCGTCGCGTGACGGTGAGGCCATCCGCTTCGACTATTCATCCGGCCACACGTCCGGAGTCCGCGACGTGCGCGGCTCCCTCGTCCGGTCACCGATCGACCGGCCTTCACGTCCACGCGCTGGACAGGAGACGACGATGACGCTCGACGACCTCTCGACAGGACGCATTTCGGGGACGCGGCTCTCGCGGCGTGACACCCTGCGGCTCGCCACCGGCGCGACGGCCGCGGCCGGTATCGCCGGTCTCGGGCTCCGGGGCGCTCCATCCCGGACGTACGCCGCCCCGAACATTCAGGGCGAGCCGATCGAACTCACCTACTGGCACAGCTGGACCGACAAGTGGGAACAGATGGTCCAGAACGTGATCGACATGTTCCAGGCCAAGCAGAGCCGGATCACGATCAAGCCGCAGGTCATCCCGCAGGACGAGCTGCTGACGAAGCTGACGGCGGCGATCGCGGCCGGCAACCTGCCGGACATCGTCACGCTGTTCGGTTCGACCGCGATCCCGACCCTGGCGAACGAGGGAGCGCTGGTGCCCCTCAATGGCCTGCCGGGCGTCGATCTGCCGACGATCCAGGCCTGGATGGATCCCAACATCCTGGCACTCGGCCAGTATCTGGACAACCTGTACGGCCTGTCGTACTGGGCTGGCTGCTCCTCGATCATCTACAACACCCAGCAGTTCACGGATGCGGGGCTCGATCCGGCGGCGGGGCCGGCGGTCGTCGCGGATCTGGACCGGCTGGGCGAACTGCTGACGGTGAAGCAGGGCAATGGGACGATCGACCGGATGGGCTTCCTGCCCGCCGCCGGTGACTTCTGGCTGTGGGGCACCGTCTTCGGCGGCAGCTTCTACGATGCGGCCAGCGGGAAGGTAACCGCCAACGACCCCAAGCTGGTCGAGGCGTTGACCTGGTACCAGTCCTACACCCAGAAGTACGACGCCAAGCAGGTGGCCGCCTTCGCCGACGGGCTCGCCAGCGAGCGGGCCCAGCAGCTCGATCCGCTGATCGCCGGCAAGTACTCGATGCAGATCCAGGGGCCGTGGAAGCTGGGCGACATCAAGCAGTTCGGGGAGGGCTTCCCCTACAGCGTCGTCGCCCCGCCGCTGGCCGTCACCGGGATGCCGACCTCGAACTGGACGTCCGGCGACATCCAGGTCATCCCGAACGGCTCGAAGGACCCGTCGGCCGCCGCCGAGTTCGTCCAGTTCACGGCGGGCGTCAACGACGCCGAGGGCTACGCGCAGCGCGTCGTCTGGGGTGGCCAGCCGATCAACATCCCGGTCTCTTCGTCCGTCCTGCAGGTCCCGGCGTTCCAGGAGGTCGTCGCGGCCTACCCCGGCTTCCAGACGTTCATCGATTCCCTGCTCACCGCCCAGAACGTCGCGTCGGCGCCGGTGATGCCGTCGGCCGCGCTGTACGCCGATCGGCTGACCTCGGCGATCGAGCAGGTCATGCTGCTGCAGATTGAACCGCAGGAGGCGCTGGACGCGCTCACCGCCGACGTGCAGAAGGACCTCGACCGGCAGCAGGCCGGGTAGGGCATAGGCCGCCGCTACCCGACCCGATGGTGGTCAGGCCGGGTAGCGGCTGGTGCGACGAGAGGGACGTATGGCCACATTGCAGCAGATACCCGATACCCGGCGTCCGGCGGGCTCTGCCCGGACCTTCGGGCGCTCACCGCGCCGGATCGTGGGCAGCGTGGGGCGCCACGCCGTACTGGTCCTGTGCGCCCTGGCCTTCCTGCTGCCATTCGTCTGGATGATCGGAACCTCGCTGAAGACCAACTCGCAGGTGCTGGCTTTCCCCCCGACGTGGGTTCCCAACCCGATCCAGTGGACCAACTACTCCGACGCGCTCGACCGGGTACCGGTCCTCACCTATGCCGGCAACACGGCCATCATCTGCATCGCCACCATTATCGGGGCGCTCGTCTCGAACACGCTGGTCGCCTATGGCTTCGCCCGGCTGGAGTGGAAGGGCCGCGACGTCCTGTTCATCGTCGTGCTGGCGACGCTGATGCTGCCCTACCAGGTGACGATGATTCCGCTCTTCATCCTGTTCTCCAAGATTCACTGGGTCAACACCTTCCTGCCGCTGACCGTGCCCGCCTTTCTGGGCAACGCCTTCTACATCTTCCTGCTGCGCCAGTTCTTCCGGAACATCCCCCGCGACTACACCGACGCCGCCAAGCTGGAGGGTGCGACCGAGCTCCAGATCCTGCGCCAGATCGTGATCCCGCTGGCCAGGCCCGCCCTGATCACGGTCGCGTTGTTCCAGTTCCTGTTCTCCTGGAACGACTTCCTCGCGCCGCTGCTCTACCTCAACGACGCCTCGAAGTTCACCCTGTCGCTGGGGCTGGCCAACATGCAGTCCTCGCTGGGTCTGAGCCAGTTCGGCCAGATCATGGCCGTGGCGACGATGACGGTCGCGCCCGTCCTGCTCGTCTTCGCCGTCGCGCAACGGTTCTTCATCCAGGGCATCGCCACCGCCGGCCTCAAAGGTTAAAGGGGTAACCGGATCACGCACCGCGAAGGGGCACTGCCATGGCGACGTCTACCCAACCGATCGGTCTGTCCACCCCGGTCTCGGCCGATCACCTGAAGAGCGGCGCCCGCCGCCGCGAGATCCGCCGCGTCCTCGTTGGTCTCGCGTTCATCAGCCCCTGGCTGGTCGGGCTGCTCGCCCTTCAGGTCTACCCCTTCTTCGCCTCGCTCTACTACAGCCTGCGCTCGACCACGCTCCTGTCGCCCGGCCACTATATCGGCCTGCAGAACTACCGCGACCTGTGGAACGACCCGTTGTTCTGGCAGTCGCTGCGCAACACCTTCTATTACACGTCCTGCTCGATCGTGATCGGGACGGTGGTCTCGATCAGCCTGGCGATGCTCCTCAACCAGCGGGTCCGGGGCATGAGCCTGTACCGCGTGCTGTTCTACCTGCCGAGCATCGTGCCGCTGGCGGCGGTCTCGGTGATCTGGATCTGGATCCTGCACCCAACCTACGGCGTGGTGAACTACGCCCTCGGCAAGGTGGGGCTGCCGACCGTCGGGTGGTTCAGCGACCCGACCTGGGCGATGCCCGGCCTGATCGTCGTCAGCCTCTGGGGGCTGGGCAACGCGATGATCATCTATCTGGCCGGTCTGCAGGACGTTCCGAACGACCTGTACGAGGCGGCGCAACTTGACGGTGCCAACGCGTGGCAGCGGACGGTCAACATCACGCTGCCCCTGCTCAGTCCGGTGATCCTGTTCAACGTCATCGTCGGCCTGATCGGTGGCTTCCAGTACTTCGTCGAACCGTTCGTAATCACCCAGGGCGGTCCCGCCGATTCGACCCTCACCTACGGCCTGTACCTCTACGACAACGCCTTCACCTATTTCCGGATGGGCTACGCCGCCGCGATGGCGTGGGTACTGTTCGTGATCATCATGGTCATCACGGCGGTGCTGCTCAAGACCGCGTCGCGATGGGTGTTCTATCAGGGGCAGTCCAACTGACGATCACCCGATCCTCCATTGCGCGCTGAGCTGGTTCGTCGCGGCGGCCCGTAACGTAGGGTCATCCCCTTGGGGTGACCGGGCGCCGCAGCGGCCATCGCCCCACAGGGCGATATCGGTGGTCGCCACCGGGATGCTCCGACGGAGTCGCGAACGAACCGGTCCGGTTAAGGGCGGTTTGCCCAAACGTATTGCCGAAGGAAACAGGCCGCTCGGGCGGCGCAGTCTCGCCTGACGGCGATGGCCGCTGCGGCGGTCGGGCGACCACAAGGGATCGCCCCTACGAGACGGGCACCGCCAGCGACGCCACGAGATTGGCGCCACCAGCGACGGGATGTCATTCGTTGGCGACGGGTTGCCGACCGGCCGCGACGTGCCGCTGCGGCCGAGGGATGTCGCGCAGGGAGGGCAGGAGCAGCATCGCCAGCGGCAGGGCGACATTGACGGCGACGAAGATCGCCAGCGTTGTCTCCAGACCCAGCGCCGACATGAGGAAGCCGTAGACGAGGACGCCGAGCGGGAGCGTGCTGGCGCCGACGGCCGAGACGGCGCCGAAGACGCGGCCGCGCAGCCCGGCCGGGACCTGCTCCTGCATGACCGACATCGACATCGGGTTGATCGGCTCGAAGGTGCTGGCGCTGACGAAGATCGCCGAGGCGATCACCCACCACGGCGGGACGGCCAGCAGCACCGTAAAACAGAGCGCCCGGATGCTGAAGCCGCCGAAGAGCAGCCTGCTCCGGGACAGTCTTGGGGCGACCGCCGCGTAGACGAGGTTGCCGACCAGCGACCCGGCCCCGAGCGCCGAGAAGATGATCCCGAGCGGCAGGGCGCTGCCGTAGATCTCGTTGGCGTAGACCGGCAGGATGACCGCGTAGAGCGGCTCGGCGATCAGCCCGCCCAGCGAGAAGGCGGCGATCATCCAGAACAGGACTGAGCGGCGGTAGAGGAAGCGGAACCCCTCCCGGACCTCGCCCAGATACCCCCGCCCGCCGCCCACCCCAGTGACCGCCGCCCTGATCCGATCGACGCCCGGCAGCAACAGCCCGACGAGGCAGGCCGAGATGGCGAAGGTCGCGGCGTTGACCCAGAGCAGGTTGGCCGGCCCGATCACGGCGATCAGCACGCCCGCCAGCGGCGGGCCGAGCAGCCCGGCGACCCGCGAGGTCATGCTGTAGGCGGCGTTCGCCCGGTCCAGCGACAGCGTCGTCCTCTGGATGAGGTCGGGGAAGATCGCCAGCCGGGCCGTCCGGCCGGGGCCGTCGAGCAGGGCGCCGAGGAAGACGAGCACCAGCAGCTGCCAGAACGCCAGCCCGACCGTCAGGGACAGCAACGGGATCAGCAACGTCGTGACACCCGAGGCGATGTCCGAGACGACGCTGGCGGTGCGGTAGCCGAGCCGGTCGACGACGGCGCCGCCGAAGACCCCGACGACGATGACGGGCAGCGTCCCGACGGCGACGGTCAGGCCGGTCAGGCCGGCGCTGCCGGTCGTCGCCAGCACGAACCACGGGATCGCCAGGATACTGAAGGTGTTGCCGAGCTCGGAGACCGTGTTCGCGACAAGGAGCGCGACCACCGGCCGGCGCTGGTCGGTCGAGGCGCGGTTGTCAGGTCTGGTCATCGTCGATGCTCCGTTGTCGGCAGTGGGACCGTTCGCCCCATGCCTGGTCGGAGGAGACGCGCCGACAGCGAATACGTGAGCGACAGCGTAGCAGTCAGGCACTTTTCTGGCGACCGTTTCCAGAGCGGGGTTGTCGGCCTGCCGTAGAGTGATCCCAGCACATACCAGTCCGGTGAGTCCGATCGAGTCATTCGGACCGTCGGACCCGGACTATCGGAAGGAAAACGGATGCGCGACTCACAGCCACCACGCGAACAGCGGCGGGCGTCGCTCGGCCTCGTCGGCCTGCTCCTCGCTGGTCTCGTCGGCCTGACGACCGGGCCGATCCCGGTCGCTGCCCGAGGCGCCAGCGCGCTCACCGAACGGCCAGCGACCAGCGGGGTGGAGGGGACGCCGGACCCCAAGACCGGGACGACCGGCGTCACCGGGACGAGCTTCAGCAACGCGGAGCTTGGCTTCACCGTCAGTTGGGAGGAGGGTATCTGGGCCGCCCAGCGCGACCACGTCCCGACTGACGGCGCCCTCGCCGGCGTCATGCTGATCAATACGGCCGGCGGGCTGCTGTACATCGACGCGATCCCGGCCGGCGATCTGACGGACGCCGCCGGCTGCGTGGCGAGCAACCAGACGCTGATCGAGGGGTTCGAGCGCGTCGCCGGGGTCGCCCCGCTCAAGGACGAGGACGGCGCGGCGATGGGCAACGTGGATGGCGACCCGGCTTACGTGATCTCGACGATGGAGATCGACGGGGACCCGGCCTACCTCTACGTCGGCTGCGCCAGCATCGACGGTGGTGATGCCTTCCTGGCCTTCACGTATTACCTGACGCACGGCGAGGATCTGGACGACGACGCGTTCATCTCCGGCTGGTTGCCGGATGTCCAGGCGGTGGTGGATTCGCTGGAGGTCGTGTAGGCGGCGATGTCCGGCGGCGTGGTCCGTCCCGGAAGGGCTCGGACTTGGCGACATGGGATTGCAGCCCATCCCGGGATCAGTCGTCCTAATCATTCCATGAACGTATGGTTTACCGTGCGAAGCTCTGGCCGCACCGTCTGAACGCCATATGTCGTTGAGTCCGATCCGTTGACGACCGGACATCGCTGGCGGGCGATAGTGGAGGCCATTCCGATCGTGAGGCGTCTTCTCGCCTGATGGCGAAGGCCGCTGCGGCGGCCGGGCTCGCAAGCGTCGCCCCTACAAAACTGACATTGCCAGCGCGAAGCCGAATGGTCTCGCACCGTTCCTGCGACGCGATCCAGTCCGATGCCGCATTCGGGCAAGGTTTGCCACATAATGGCGGTCTGCCCGGCGGAGTGTCAGGTACCTGGTGGCGATCCCACGTGAGAGGACAGAGTCATGGCGGCACGGACGTGGTTCATCACCGGCTCGTCGTCTGGCTTTGGTCGCCAGATGACCGAGATCCTGCTGGCGCGGGGCGACACCGTCGCGGCGACGGCCCGGCGGCCGAACTCACTCTCGAATCTGGTCGACCGCTACGGCGACCGGATCTGGACGGCGGCGCTGGACGTGACGGACACGGCGCAGGTCCGGCAGGTCATGGCCGACGCCTTCGAGCAGCTCGGCCGGATCGACGTCGTCATCAGCAACGCCGGCTACGGGCTGGCCGGCGCCGCCGAGGAGTTGAGCGACCGGCTGATCCAGCAACAGATCGCGACCAACCTGCTCGGCTCGATCCAGGTCGGCCGGGCGGCGATCCCGCGGCTGCGCGCGCAGGGCGGCGGCCGGATCATCCAGATCGGCAGCATGGGCGGCCAGCACGCCTCGCCGGGCCTGAGCCTCTACCACGCGACCAAGTGGGGGATCGAGGGCTTCTACGAGAGCGTCATGAAGGAGATCGCGCCCTTCAACATCGACGTGACGATCGTCGAGCCCGGTCGCGCCCGGACGGAGTTCGTCGGCGGCAGCATGGTCTTTTCCGATCACCTCGAGGTCTACGACGACATCATGGGACACTTCCGAGCGCTGGCGGCCGGCGATATCGACGGCCGGGCGGCGGCGGCGATGGCCCCCGGCGACCCGCGCAAGGTCGCCCAGGCGATCATCGATTCGGTCGACGTCACGCCCGCCCCCCGGCGGCTGACGCTCGGCAGCGACGCCTACGACACGATGACGGCCTCGCTGCGCGAGCGGCTGGCGGAGATGGAGGCCAACCGCGACCTCGCCTACAGCACCGACGCCGACGACGTCGTGGCTGCCCGCGCCAAAGCGGAGTCCCGCGCCAACCAGTAGGATGACGGGTGGTGTTGCACCGGCCTGACGCTCCCGGTCAGAAATGGTCCGGCGCAGGGCGGAGCCGCGGCTCGGGTCGGACATCCACCTGCCCGTAGTCCCGGCCCATGACGGACCGCCTGACCCCGTGACGCGGAGCGCCGGTCCTGAGCCAGGCCAGGTGTGGCCGGAGTCAAATGGCCGATCGATACCGAACGCTTCTTGCAATCTCAATCAGGGCCGGACCCCACGTCCAGCCGGCTCCGCAGTCTGGCCGTCGTCCGGAGCGCGAGCCGATCGCCGATAACCAGCACCGCGAAGGCAACCGCCAGTCCGGGGCGATCCACGGCCAGTGGCGCCGCGATCGCCGCCAGCCAGACCAGCGCCTCGGTCAGTTGCCGGACCCATCCGGGCGCGGCGAATCGAGGCCGGGGCGACACGACCGCGCCCCAGACGACGATCACCGCGAGCGGCGCGACGATCCCCGCCACGACCCGGACGGCGGCCAGCGCGTCGAGCCCGAACCCCCACCAGCCAACCGCGACGATCGCGACCAGTTCGAGCAGGAAGCGCCAGCGCTAGCGCCAGATCACGGATGAGTGGCATTGCTGGCCGCTCCCTGCGACTCGACCGCCTCGGCATCGAAATCGTCATCGGCCCGATGGCGGAAGAAGGTGACCGGAACCTGGTCCAGGCTCGCCAGGGCCCAGCCGGCGTCTAGATCGCCCACGTCCATCGCCGCGACATCGTTGAGCAGCATCCCAAGCGCGATATAGATTTTCATCCGGACCGGGTCCAGCCCGGTGATCCCGGCGACCGTCTCCCAGTGCGTCCCGAAGGCTGTCCGGACCGTCTCGCGGACGGCATCGTCGTCGCAGGCGGCGAACCCCTGCATCTGCAGCAGCAGTCGCGTCCGGTCCGCCTGGAGCCGCCGGTACTCGTCCGCCATCACCGTCAGCGCCGCCTCGCCGCGCAACTCCCCGGCGGCGACGACGATCCCCCTGGTCATCTCCGCGAACGCGTCGGCAACGACCAGGCGGAAGAGCTCCCGCTTCGTGCCGAACAGGCGGTAAATGTAGGGCTGGCTGATGCCGGCCCGGCGGGCGATCGTCTCGGCCGAGGTCCCGTGGAGCCCGGTCCGGGCGAACTCCTCCGCCGCGATCGCGAGGATCTGGGACCGCCGATCGCCACTGGTCATCCGCTGCATCTCGTCGACGCTCCCTTGTGGATAGTAGTTAGTGCATGATCACATCTCCCACGAAATGAATGGTGACTAACAAGTTACCTCGCGGTCACCGTGTCGTCGTTCCCTCGTGACAGGGTCATGCCGTCACGCCGGTCAGGAGCACCCATTGCGCCCATTGAGACTGGTCGTCCGCATCTTCTGTCTGCTGCCTCTTCTGACCGGCAGCCTCGACCTCGTGAAGGGGATCCCCACCCTGCGGCAAGGCGGCGCCGTCATCCCGGAGGGCGTCGCGGTCGATCCAGCGCTCAACAGTCAGATCGGCTTCTGGGGCGCGATCTGGCTGGGATACGGTCTGACCCTCTGGCGCGCGAGTGCTGATCCTCGCGCCAACGCCGGGTTGCTCCGGCTCCAGCTGGGCATCCTGTTCCTGAGCGGCGTCGGCAGAGCCTCGGCTGCGGTCCGGTTCGGCCTTCCCGGTGGTCCACTCCGGGGAGCGATGGTGCTGGAACTGGTCGGGGCGCCGCTCCTGCTGCTCTGGCACCGCGTCCTGCTTGGCAGGGCCGACTGAGACAGACCAGGGTCACCGATGCCGGATCGCTCTACGTAGTCATTTGCCATCATCAGGAAAGGATCCGATCCGCTATGACAGTGGTCTTCGTTCACGGCAACCCCGAGACACCCGCGGTCTGGGACCTGCTGGTCGCCCGGCTCGTCGAGGCGGGGCAAGAGGAACCGGTTCGGCTGTCGCCGCCGGGGTTCGGGGCGCCGGTGCCGGACGGGTTCGGCGCGACGGTGACCGACTACCGGGACTGGCTGATCGGTGAGCTGGGACGGTTCGATCGTCCGGTCGATCTCGTCGGCCACGACTGGGGCGGCGGGCATGTGGTGAACGTCGCCATGACGCGGCCGGACCTGCTCCGGAGCTGGTGCTCAGACGTTCTCGGGCTGTTCGACCCGGACTACGTGTGGCACGAGCTCGCCCAGGGCTGGCAGACGCAGGGTGAGGGCGAGGCGTGGGTCGCCGGGGCGCTGGCGCAGACGCCGGCCGAGCGAGCGGTGCGGTTCACATCCAACGGGATGGACCCGGCCATCGCCCTGCGGCTTGCCCAAGCCTTCGACGAGCAGATGGCTGGCTGCATCCTCCGGCTCTACCGGTCCGCGCGGCAGCCGGTGATGGCCAAACTCGGTGCCAACCTGGAGGCCGCGGCGGCGCGTCCGGGGCGCGCCATCCTCGCGACGAAGGACCCGACGTCCGGCACGGACGAGCAGCGCCACCGCTCGGCGGCCCGGGCGGGAGCGCGGGTCGAGCTGCTCGACGGGCTCAGCCACTGGTGGATGACGGAGGGAGATGGCAGCCGGGGAGCCGCCGCCCTGACCAGATTCTGGTCTTCGCTCGACGATGCTACCGCCTCCAGTTAATCCGCAGACCGACCCTTTCACTGAAATAGGTCCGAACCTCGCCGGAGCTCGCCCACCCAGACTGGAGACCCCATGATCAACTGGACCAGTGACGACCTCGACCGCTACCTTGCCGAAGACCCCGGTGGCCCGGTGGTGATGCTGAACCTGCTCCGGTTCCGCCCGGACGGCGGCCGCGAGCGCTACATGGAATACGTCGCGGGCTTCGAGCGTCGCGGCCTGAACGCGAAGTACGGTCTCCAGGTCGTCTACGGCGGCGCCGGCGGCCGGGCGCTGATCGGCGCGACCGGGCAGGACTGGGACATGGTGGCGCTCGTCCGCTACCCCAGCCGGCAGTCGTTCGGCGAGATGGTTCGCGACCCGGATTACCTCGCGATGGAGCATCTTCGCACCGACGCGCTCACCGACTCCATCCTGCAGCCGACGATCCCGTTCGCGGGGTAGGGTTCGGCACCGACCGTTGTTGCGACGGACCCGTCCTCAGTCCGCCGGGACGGCGCTGGTCTCCGCCTCCTGGGCCTCCCGCAGCTTCGCCAGCTCGATCGCCGCCGTCGGGACGACCTTCCTGAGCAGGCCACGGGTCGTCTCCCAGTCGGCGAGGAGGGCGTGGGCGCGGCGGCTGCCGGTCATCTGGAGGTGGCGCTCGATCAGCGCTTTGACGTCCGCGTCGTCGTCGGCGTGGACCGGCTCGACGACGACCGACTCGGCGTTGACGCGCCCGGCGAAGCTGCCGGACTCGTCCAGCACCCAGGCGAGGCCGTTGGTCATGCCGGCGCCGAAGTTCCGGCCGGTCGGGCCGAGGACGACGACCCGGCCGCCCGTCATATACTCGCAGCCGTGGTCGCCGACGCCCTCGACGACCGCCGTCGAGCCGCTGTTGCGAACCGCGAACCGCTCCCCCGCCCCACCGGCCAGGAAGACCTGCCCGCCGGTCGCCCCGTAGAGGATCGTGTTGCCGGCGATCACCTGCGACGACTCGCCGCCGTCCCGATTGAACGCGGCGTCGAGCGGCGGGAAGACGGCGATCTCGCCGCCGGACATCCCCTTGCCGACGTAGTCGTTGGCCTCGCCCTCCAGGAGTAGGCTCAGACCCGGCACCGCGAAGGCACCGAAGCTCTGGCCGGCGCTCCCCGTCAGGTGGCAGGTCACGCGGGCCGTGCTGGCCTCGCCGTGGTGACGCCGCAGGGCGAGCTCCCCGGCGATCCGGGTGCCGATCGTCCGGTCCTCGGTCGAGACCGCCCGGCGAACCTCGATCGCCTCGGCGACCGCCAGGGCGGGCCGGATCTCAGCCAGCATGTCGTCGTCCAGCGTCGGGACGACGTGGTTGACGTCCTCCGTCCGGCGGCGCTGGGCGACCGGGGCCGGCTCCGGCATGAGCTGCGAGACGTCGAGCATCCCGGCCCGGCCCTCGCGCTTCCGGGCGGCGATCAGGTCCGTCCGGCCGACGATCTCGTCGATCGTGCGGGCCCCCATCGCCGCCAGCACCTCCCGGATGCCGGTCGCGAGGTGCTCGAAGTAGGCGATCACCTGCTCCGGCGTGCCGGTGTACTTCGCCCGCAGGTCCTCCCGCTGGGTCGCGATCCCGGTCGGGCAGGTGTTGAGGTGGCACTGCCGGGCCATGTCGCAGCCGACCGCGATCAGGACCGACGTCCCGAAGCCGAACTCCTCCGCGCCGAGCAGCGCCGCCAGGATCACGTCCTCCGGCGTCTTGATACCGCCGTCGGTCCGGAGCCGGACGCGGGAGCGGAGCCGGTTCAGGACGAGCGTCTGCTGGACCTCGGCCAGTCCGAGCTCCCATGGCGACCCGGCGTGCTTGATCGACGCCAGCGGCGCGGCGCCCGTCCCGCCGGAGTGGCCGGAGACGAGGATGTAGTCGGCCCGGGCCTTGGCGACCCCGGCGGCGATCGTCCCGATCCCGGCTTCCGAGACGAGCTTGACCCCGATCCTGGCCCGCGGGTTGATCTGGCGGAGGTCGTAGATCAGCTGGGCCAGATCCTCGATGCTATAGATGTCGTGGTGCGGCGGCGGCGAGATCAGCTGCGCCCCCGGGACGGCGTAGCGCAGCCTGGCTATGAACGGCGTCACCTTGTGGCTGGGCAGCTGCCCGCCCTCGCCCGGCTTGGCGCCCTGCGCGATCTTGATCTCCAGCTCCTCGGCCAGCGACAGGTGGGTCGCCGTCACGCCGAAGCGGCCGGACGCGACCTGCTTGATCTTGCTGTGCGGGACGTCGCCGCCCAGCCGGGCCTCCTCGTACCAGTCGGGGTCCTCACCGCCCTCGCCGCTGTTTGAGCGGGCGCCGAGCCGGTTCATCGCGATCGCCAGCGTCCGGTAGGCCTCCGGGCTGAGCGAGCCGAGCGACATCGCCGTCACGACGAACCGTTTGTAGAGCGCCTCGACGGACTCGACTTCGTCGATCGGGATGGCCGCGCCGAGTGGTTTGACGTCGAGCAGGTCCCGGACGGTCGTCGCGGGCTGCTCCCTGACGAGCTGGCGGTAGGCGTCGTACTCGGCCCGGTCGCCGTTGACGGCATTCTGGATCGCGCCGACCATCGTCGGGCTCCAGGCGTGGGTCTCGCCCTCCTTGCGGAAGCGGATCAGGCCGAGGTCCGGCAACTTGTCCCCGGCGGCACCCTCGGTCGGGTAGGCCTGGGCGTGGCGGGTCCGGATGTCCTCCTCGATCTCGGGCAGGCCGATCCCGGACAGCCGGACGGGCGTCCCGGTGAAGTGCCGGTCGATCAGGTCACGGCTCAGACCGATCGTCTCGAAGATCTGGGCGCCGCGGTAGCCAGACGCCGTCGAGATCCCGATCTTGGACGTCACCTTGAGGAAGCCGTTGTCGAGTGCCTTGAGGTAGTTGGCCTTCATCCCGGCCGCATCGATCTCCTCGTAGCCGCGCTGCCCGGCGAAGCCCGCGCCAGCCTCCAGCGCAAGGTACGGAAAGACGGCCGAGGCGCCGTAGCCGATCAGGGTCGCGAACTGGTGGACGTCCCAGACCTCGCCGGCGGCACAGACTATGTCAGCCCGGTTACGCAATCCGCTCCGGATCAGGTGGTGATGGAGCGCACCGACGACGAGCAGCATCGGCAGCGGTGCCCGCGACGACGAGACGCCACGGTCGCTCAGGACCACGATCCCGGCCCCGGCCTCGATGGCGGCGGTCGCCTCGGCGATGACGCGGTCGAGCGCGATCTCGACTGCCCCACTGGCGTCGCTGATCGGGAACAGCGTCGAGACGGTCACGCTCCGCAGGCCGTTGGACCCGTCGAAGGCCGCGATGTGGTCGAAGGTCGCCTCGTCGATCGAGCTGCTCGCCAGGTGGAGCAGCCGGGCCGCTTCCGGGCGCTGGGCGAGCAGGTTGCCGCGTGGCCCGACGAAGGCGTCGAGCGCCATGACCTTGCGCTCCCGCAGCGAGTCGATCGCCGGGTTGGTAACTTGGGCGAAGCGCTGGCGGAAGTAGGACGACAGCGGACGGACCCGGTCGCTGAGGACGGCCAGCGGCGCGTCGTCGCCCATCGACCAGGTCGGCTCCTTCGCCTCGGCCGCCATCGGCTGGACGATCAGCCGGATGTCCTCGGCGGTGTAGCCGAAGACGCGCTGGGTCGCCAGCGTCTCCGGGTCGGTCTTCGTCCGCGTCGGACGCGAGCTGCCGGAGCGATCCGAGACCGGCGCCTTCGCCGGGACCGCCGCCGGAGCAGTGCCGTTGGCCGCGCCATTGGCCTCGGCGGCGCGAGCGGCTCGCATCGCCTGGGCGCGGGCCCTGGCCTTCGCGATCGGGTCTTCGTCCGCCTGTGGCGCGGCCGGCGCGGCGGCGGCCATCGGCTTCGGCTTCGCCAGCTCGGCGACGGGCGGCAGGACGCGGTGCTTCGCCAGCCACTCGGCCCACGGGGCGCTCCCCGCGACCTCGCGCTTGATCTCCTCGTTGCGCAGGATCACGCCGCGGCTGGTGTCGACGAGGATCATCTGGCCGGGGCCGAGCCGGCCCTTCTCGACGATCGTCGTCGGGTCGACCTTGACCGTCCCGGCCTCGGAGCCGGCGATGAACAGGCCGTCACTCGTCCGGGCCCAGCGCGAGGGCCGGAGCCCGTTGCGGTCCAGCGTCGCGCCGGCGAAGACGCCGTCGCTGAAGGCAAGGGCGGCCGGTCCGTCCCACTGCTCGATCAGCCCGGCATGGTAGTCATAGAAGGCCCGCACCTCGGCCGGCATCTCCGGCAGCTGCTCCCACGGCTCCGGGACCAGCATCATCAGGGCGTGCGGCAGCGACCGGCCGCCGTGGAACAGCAGCTCCAGCGTGTTGTCGAGCGAGAGCGAGTCCGAACCGTCCATGCTGACGACCGGCTCCAGCGCCTCGCGACCGTAGGTCTGACCATCGGCGACGAGCGCGAAGTCCGGCTTGCGGGCCTGCATCCAGAGCCGGTTGCCGGTGACGGTATTGATCTCGCCGTTGTGGGCGAGAAAGCGGAACGGCTGCGCCAGTGCCCAGGTCGGGAAGGTGTTGGTGCTGTAGCGCTGGTGAAAGAGCACGATCGCCGTCTCATAGGAGGGGTCGTTCAGGTCGCCGTAGAACTTCGGCAGGTCCTCTGGCAGGCAGAAGCCCTTGTAGACGATCGTCCGGGCCGAGCAGGACGTGATCGCCAGCCCGGCGACCCCGGCCGCGAGCGCCGCCTGCTCGCCGGCCCGCCGGGCCAGCATCAGCTCCCGCTCGAACCGCTCGACGCTGTAGCCATCCGGCCGGCGGACGAGCAGCTGGACGATCTCCGGCCGGGTGACAGCGGCCGTCTCGCCGAGGATCTCCGGGTTGACCGGAACCTCGCGCCAGCCAAGTACGGGCAGGTCGTACTCGGCCATCCCGGCCTCGACGGCGGCCCGGCCGGCAGCGGTGTCGCTGGCCGGCGGCAGGAAGACGACGGCGACACCGAGGTCCCCTGGGGCGAACGCGGTGGGGTCCTGGCCGAGGCGGACGAGGTCCGGCGCGAACAGTCTCAGCGGGACCTGGGTCAGGACGCCGGCGCCGTCACCGGTCCGGGCGTCGGCGCCGACGCCACCGCGGTGGGTCAGGTCGACAAGTCCGCGGAGGCCGAGGTCGAGGATGCGGCGGGCCGGGCGGCCGGCGATGTCGACGACGAGGCCGACGCCGCAGTTGTCGTGCTCGGCGGTGAAATCGTACATCGGCGCGTGGCGGGCGATCGTGGCGGCGTCGGGTGCCCCGCTATGGGAACTGGCGACCGGGCCGCGGGTTCCTGGCTGATTCGTGAGCTGTTCGGCCATTACCACGGTCCTCCTCGTAAAGCTTTGTCGCTGTCCCGGCCGGGTGCCAGAGTCGGTAGTAGATGCTTCAGGTGCGGTCAGGGAATCAGTCAGCACGTGTGTCAGGCAGGCGGTATGGGATGCAGAGCACAACCCGCTGGCGAGATGGCGGACATTCGTCCGGTTCGTCGTGGGGAAGAGTGTCGACGGGCACCGGTGTGGGGCCGGAGACCGGTTCCGGCAACGTTGACGACCGAGCAGATTTCCCGCTCGGTCGCGTGCCAGCCGATGAAATGACCAGACATAGCCAGGATTCTAGTGATTTGTGCGCTCATTGACTACGTGCGAAGGATCAGAGATCGTTGTCACCGCTTTGGGCGCACTGCCCATCGCCACCCGGATTGTCACGGCCATATGCACGACGCACCAGATTCGGCCCACTCTGAACTTGGTCAGGGCCATTACGCCGGCTCGTGTCGACGCATCTGGGCATTCCGAGACAGAAAAAGGCGCTGCCCGGCCAGATCGTGATGCCTTGACGCTTATCCGAGCCAATGGTCAACCTGGCTGGGTTCAGTCCAGCATGGTTGGACGGCCAGCTCGAAGCCCTCCCGATGATCCGCGATGTTGTGCCGCACAGGGAGACATCCTACGATACGCACCATCAGATCCGGATCAGTTTATGTACGGCGCCCAAACGTGCCGTTGCGGCGAGCCACCTCTGACCGGCTCGCCCCGGGAGACCAGCATGGCGGGGAGATCGGACAACGGTTCCAACGGGCATGACCAGCATGACGCGGCCATCGGCGGGGACCTGGCCGGTGACGCCGTCCAGCGGCTGATCGAGGCCGGCGTCCAGGTCGTCGACCTGCTCTTCAGCGACATCACCGGCGGGACCAAGGCGCTGACGATCCCGGTCACGCTCCTGCCCGAGGCAATGGCGCGAGGCTACCGCTTCGACGGCTCAGCCCTGACCGGCGGCGACCGCCGGACGGAGCTCGACCTGTTCCTCGTCCCCGATGCGACGACGATGGTGCTGATCCCGACCGACCTGTTCGGCAACGACGGGCGACCGCGGGGCCGGCTCTACTGCTCGGTCCGCCGGAGTGACGGCCAGCCCTTCCCTGGCGACCCGCGTTCGGCCCTGGAGCGGGTGCTGGTCCGGGCGGCGGCGGCCGGCTTCGACTACCGGGTCGCGCTGGAGATCGAGTACTACCTGCTCAAGACACCCGACGGCGGCCTCGGCGAGGGGCAGCCCTTCGCCGGCGTCGCGCCTCGCCCGTCCCGCGCCGGGGGCTACTTCGGCATCGGTGAGGACATGATCACCGCCACCCGGGATGAGATCGTCGCGGCACTCCAGTCCCTTGGCGTCGGCGTTGGCGGCGGCCACCACGAGACCGGCCCTGGCCAGGAGGAGCTCGACCTGCTCCCGGCCGGCGGCATCCGGATGGCCGACCAGATCATGACCGTCCGGCAGGTGATCCGTTCGGTCGCCCAGCGCCGCGGCTTCCAGGCGACGTTCATGCCGAAGCCCTTCACTGACGCGGCCGGCTCGGGGATGCACCTCTTCCAGCAGGTCGCCCACTACCCCGGCGGCGGCGACGCCCTCCGGGACGAGCGCAACGACGCTGGCGACGACCTCTCCGCGACCGCTCGCTACCTGATCGCCGGGCAGCTCGCCCACGCGCCGGGGATGTGCGCGATCCTCGCCCCGACCGTCAACTCGTACAAGCGCCTCGCGGCCGGCCACCGTGCCCCCCGCCATGCGCGCTGGGCCCGCGTCGGCGAGTCCTCGTTGATCCGGGTCCCGAACGGGATCGCGGGGGAGCCGATCCAGCTCGAGCTGCGCAACCCCGACGCGATGGCCAACCCGTATCTCGCCCTCGCCGTCGCGATCAGTTGCGGGCTGGACGGGATCGAGCACGCCGAGGAGCCGCCCTACCCCCTTGACGAGAGCCTGGTCGCCTACGACGACGCCGAGCTGGAACGCCTCGGGACGCCGAAGCTGCCGATGTCCCTCGGCGACGCCCTGACGGCGATGTCCGAAGACGACGTCATCCGCTCCGCGCTGGGCGACTACATCTTCGAGCAGTTGCTCTCCGTCAAACGGGCCGAGTGGGACGACTTCCGCCGCGACGTCAGCCCGTGGGAGCACGCCCGCTATCTGTAGTCGCCAGATCAGCAACGGTTGGGTTGAATCGGTTCGTCTCAATCATGCTCAGGCGGTTCTCGGAAGGAATGTCCGGTTGATGAAACGATGCACCACCGACCACACAACGCCTTCGTGACGCTCCGCGCCGTTCCTGAGCGCGGCTCGCTGACGCTGCCCTTCAGGGCCGCGCAAAGGCTGCCCGCCCCGGCGTCATGGTCGGCGCCGACCCCGTCCCGATTCCCGTTCGTCAGGAGGACCCGCGGGTGATCACCGTTCGAGATCTGATCGGCGTGGCGCTCCCCGCCGGCACGACCGTCGCGGCTGGATCGGCCGGCCTCGACCGCGAAGTGACCTGGGCGACCCGGATCCGCCCGACCCCGCCCGCCTTCGGCCACCTCAGCCGGGGCGAGCTCGTCCTGCTCTCCGAGAACCTGCTGCCGCTGCTGGACGAGCGCCTGACCCTCGCCGGCGCGATCCGGCAGCTTGCCGGCTTCGGCGTCGCCGGGATCGCCCAGGTCGGCGCGGTCGATGCCGCCGCCTGCGCCGTCGCCGACGAGACCAGCACCCCCCTGCTCCAGCTCCCGAGCGACACCGACCTGAGCGTGCTGGAGCGGGAGACCGCCCGCTACGTCACCGAGCGCCGCCGGGTCGTCAACCGCCGCGGCCAGGAAGTCTCCCGCCGGCTGATGGAGCTGGCGATCGCCGGGGAGCCGCTGGCGACCGTCGTCCGCGGGCTGTCCGGTCTGGCCGGGCGGCCGGTCGCGCTCGAAGGGCGGGACGGCCGCCTGCTGACCTACCAGACGACGACCGAGTCACCGGGCGGGACGGTTCCGGCCCAGCCGGCGATCGAGTCGGTCCTGGCCTCCAGCTACGCCAGCGTCGCGACCTGGCTCCGCTCGACGGCCGCCGCCAGCCCGGTCGAGCCACCGTCGCAGGTCGTCCCGATCGACGGCCAGTGGGAGCGCGTCGTCGCCCCGGTGATCGGGCGGGACGGCCCGCTCGGCAGCGTCTCGCTGATCATCCCGATCGCGCAGGTGACCTCTGAGGACCACGTCCTGGCGTCGCACGGCGCGGCGGCCTGCGCGGTCGTGCTCGCCCGGGAGCAGGCGGCGGCGAGCGTCCGGCGTGAGGTCGAGCTCAACGTCCTCGACGAGGTGCTGGACGGCGCCCTCCGCAGCGAGGTCTCCCTCCTCCAGCAGGCCCGTCGCCTCGGCCACGACCTCGAGGGGCCGCACATCGCCCTGATCGCCCGGGTCGACCGGACCGGCACGACGACCAACGCCATCGCCCGCAACCGCGAGGGCCGCTGGAGCATCCTCGACGAGACCCTCCAGCGGGCCGGCGTCGCCCTCGGGCTGCGCGGCAGCCGGCCCCTCTGGCGGGTCCGCAACAACGCCGCCGAGATCGTCTGGCCGGTCGGTGAGCACGACGAGATCGCCCCGGTCGCGTCCCTGATCCGGGATGAGCTCCAGGCGGCGATCGACCTGCTCAATGGGCCGAGCGGCACCGAGCTGGTCTCGGTCGGCTTCGGCCAGCGCGAGAGCGGCATCAGCGGCATCCGGCGCTCGCACCAGGAGGCCCGCCAGGCGTTGACCCTCGGTCGTCGGCTGAATGGTCCCGGCCACGCGACGGCCTTCCGGGACCTCGGCATCTACCGGATCATCTTCGCCGCCGAGGGCCTGCCGGAGATCCGCGAGTTCCACGACGAGACGCTGACCTCGCTGCTCATCTACGACCAGCAGCACGGCGCCGACCTGATCCGGACCCTGCAGGCGTTCTTCCAGGCCAACTGCTCCCCCAAGGAGGCGGCCGCCATCCTGGCCGTCCACCGCAACACCGTCCTCTACCGCCTCGACCGGATCGGCGAGATCACCGGCCTGGACCTGGACGACTCCGACATCCGCCTCCGCCTCCAGATCGCCCTCCGCATCCACACCGCCCTCTACACCGAGGACTAGCCGGACCGGTCAGGTATCACGAAGACGTTCAGAAGACACCATACACGTTCTAAAAAGACCCTTTACCGTTTGTGGCGAGTAGCTTGGCAACATCATTCAACCGGCCGCCGTAGGGTTCCATCCAGGGGTATGGCTGATCCGCTGGAAAGCCCAGCCAAGCGGTATCGCCGCCTCCGGCTCCAGTGTGCTGCCCCATGTGACCAATGACATACTCCCGGAGTATTTTCTTGGGGAGCAGCCAGGCCTGGGCGTCGAACGGGCTGACCCCGATGCAGAATGCGTAGTCGTAATCCTGCTCCCGAATCTGCTGGAACTTGAACCCGCCCGTCTTCCAAAGCGTCGAGAATTTTATCTCGATTCCGTGACCGTGAATGATTCGGTCTGCCTGCGAACTAGGTGATCGGACGACATCGAACCCTTTGGCCGCACACCATCCAGCGACCAAAGACTCTCCAACTGCCCCCTTGGTCCGAGAAGGCACAGAAAGGATCCATTGGAACGGGCTCCCCAACCATGGATCATCAACTGCTCGTGCATAATCAGGAGCGATTGCTCTTGCTGGGCCCGCCAGGATCTGGACATCCGGATCATTGATCGGTGTCATTAGTCGCCCACCTCGGCCCGAACAACATTTTCCACGTAGTTGACCGGCGCACCGAGACGGCCATTGCCGAGCCGATTCTTCATAACCAGGATCGCTTCGGGGTTGCTGTCCACTAGCACGAACTTGCGATCCAGATCCAGTGCGACGGCGCCGAGTGTCCCACTCCCGGCAAAGAAGTCGAGCACCCAATCGCCCGGCGAGCTACTCGCTTGAACTATCCGGCGCAGGATGCCCTCGGGCTTCTGCGTGGCGTAGCCCGTCTTCTCCTTACCGGTAGGTGAAACAATGGTATGCCACCAGACATCAGTCGGAAGCTTGCCCCTGGCTGCCTTCTCGGCCGTGACTAAACCGGGAGCCATATATGGTTCGCGATCGACCTCTTCACTGTTGAAGAAGTAGGCGTCAGGATTCTTGACGTAGACCAGAATATTGTCGTGCTTCGCCGGCCACTTCTTCTTGGCCCGCACGCCATAGTCATATGCCCAGATTATCTCGTTGAGAAAACACTCGCGTCCAAACAATGCATCCAACAGCACCTTGGCGTAGTGGACTTCTCGATAATCGAGATGCAGATAGAGGGTTCCGTCGTCAGTCAGGAGACGAAAGGCGTGCTCTAAGCGTGGCTCAAGAAACGCCCAGTAGTCGTCAAACGAATCATTGTAGGAGGACACCAAACCCTTTACCGTTGCATAAGTCTGGCCTTTGAATCCGACTCGGCTACCGTCGAGCGAGCGCACCGTCTTGATTGCCTGGCGAGATTGCACTTTGCCGGTATTGAATGGGGGATCGATGTAAACAACCCGAAACGACTTGTCAGGAAGTTGAGAGACGACGTCTGCATTGTCACCACTGATGACGAGATTCGGAGCATTTGACGACCACAGGGCCTCTGCCACATTACAATCCTTCTGATCGTCCCCATGGGCTTTCTAACGATTGGTTCAGTTCGCAGGATACCAGTCGGCAGCTTTCTGGTGTCACTTGACATGCCCCTCCCAAATAAGAGACGACCAGACGAATCAAGCTGAATTCGTAACCAGTCGACTGACGGCAAGGACACTGCGCTAACGAAGACTCTACTTGTCCATGTCGACGTAACCGTTCCTGTCCAAGGAGACGAGACCCTGCCATGCCAGCCACCATCCACGCCATCGGCTACCGCCAGCCGCTGCCCATCGACCACCCCGACAGCCTGCTCGACCTCGAGAATCCGGCCCCGACGTACGGCCCGCGCGACCTGGTCGTCCGGCCCGAGGCCGTCTCGGTGAACCCGGTCGACACCAAGGTCCGGTCCAGCGCCAAGCCGCAGGGCACCGAGCGCATCCTGGGCTTCGATGCCTCCGGCGTCGTCGTCGCGGTCGGCTCCGACGTCTCGCTGTTCGCCGCCGGCGACGAGGTCTTCTACGCCGGCAGCATCGACCGCCCCGGCACCAACGCCGACCTCCACGCCGTCGACGAGCGCATCGTCGGCCGCAAGCCGGCCCGGCTCAGCCACGCCGAGGCGGCGGCCATGCCGCTGACGTCGATCACCCCCTGGGAGTCGCTCTTCGACCGGCTCCGGGTCAGCGAGTTCAGCGACGGCACGCTGCTGGTGCTGGGCGCGGCCGGCGGGGTCGGCTCGATCCTGATCCAGCTCGCCCGGCAGCTGACCGGCCTGACGGTCATCGCGACCTCCGGCCGACCGGAGACGTCGGACTGGGTCACCCAGCTCGGCGCCCAGCACGTCGTCGACCACCGCGGCGACCTGGTCGCGCAGCTCCAGTCGCTGGCGCCGGAGGGGCTCGACTACGTCTTCACGTCGCGCTCGGACGGCCAGATCCCGATGCTGGGGGAGGTCGTCCGGCCCTTCGGCGAGATCGTCGCGATCGACGACCCGGAGAGCGTCGATATCTACCCTCTCAAGAACAAGAGCATCAGCTGGCACTGGGAGTCGATGTTCGCGCGCTCCAGCTTCCAGACGCCGGACATGATCGGCCAGCACGAGCTGCTGGACACCGTCTCCCGGCTGCTGGACGAGGGCATCCTGCGGACGATGCTGACCCGGACCCTGATCGGCTTCGACGCCGCGACCCTCCGGGAGGCGCATCGCCTGGTCGAGAGCGGCGAGTCCATCGGCAAGGTCGTCGTCAGCCGGTCCTGAGCCCGGTCGTCACCGGGGACGGGACGGCGTCACTGGCTTGCCCTCACTGCTCTGCCGGTTCGCATCGGAGACGGCCTGGTCGACGACGAGCATCTGCCGGACCTCGGGCCGCTTCAGGATCGCCAGCGTCCGCCGGCCGAGCAGGGCGATGATGCCAGTCGCGACCAGGGCCGGAACGGCCGCGATCGCCACGCCCCGGGCCAGCGCCGCGCCGTCGAGATCGTCGCCGTAGACGATCAGCCCGGTGATTCCGATCAGGGCCAGGGCGAAGACGACCACCGTCCCGGTCAGCACGACAATCGGGCGGAGCGGTCGTGGCGCGATCGGCATCTCGCGGGCCAGCCGGCTGATCGCCCGGGTCACGTGGACCGTCCCGAACCACTGCGTCCCGACCAGCACGATCGTGACGAGCAGGGCGACCAGGAAGACCATCTCGTCCAGCGGCCGGCCGACGATCAGCCGGACGACCGTCGTGATCACCGCGACGACGAGCAGGATGGCGATCCCGCCGCGGAGGAAGTAGCGCCAGTCGCCCGGCGAGATGTCCCACGGACGGCGCTGCCGGGCCCAGTTCGGCATCTGGGCCAGCTCCTCCGCGGTTGGCTGCGACTTCCGGCGGCGACGTGGTCCTGGCGGCGGGTTCAGTGTCGCGCTCCCTGTCTGTCTGGATCGGGCTCGATCGTTCGTCGAGTGATCGCCGGACACAGGATGGCATGTCAGGCGAGGACGACGCTGTCGGATCGTGACCTCCGACCGGAATCGTCTCCATCGGAGGCGCTCCGGGGAAACCGGACTCAGTGGCCGGGATGGTCGTCCGGGCCGGCGTCGCCATGAAGCAGGTACCACTCCCGGTCCAGCATCGCCCGGTTGACCGGCGATCCCAGCGCCTTGCGTCCCAGCAGGAGCAACGCCACCGCCATGCCGCCGAGCAGTCCGACGATGCCCGGAATCGAGACGATGAGGTTGTCGCTGGACCACCACGCGCCCTCAGCCCTGAGGCTGTAGCCGGCGAAGGCGATCCCGACGATGACGACGGTGCCAGTGACGATCGCCACCACCGGGGTCGGCCTGGTCGGCATACCGTGCCGGGCCCGCTCCCGGTTGAGATCGCGCCAGGCCAGCACGGAGAACCCCCAGACGTACGCCTGGCCGAACGCCAGTGCGACGAGAGCGAGTCCGGCTGACCGCATCAGGCCCACGTCTCGCAGGATGATCTGGAGCACGACCAGGATCAGGATGGCGACGACCAGCCCAAGCACCCCGTTCCGCAGGAAGTAGCGCCAATCGGCCGGCGACACTTCCCATGGCTGGGGGCCGCTCTGGAGTCTTCGCCTCTGTCCTGTGATCATGGTTCAAGGTTCTTCCATCGATGCGGGGCCGCGATTCAGGTATGCCACGTCGCTATCGTCGGTGTCGCGAGAAGGGTGTCGATCTCCGACGGCATCGTTCATGGGCGCGGGATCGAACTCCCGGGACAAGAGGTCCGGTTGTGTCCGCTTTCGGTCGGATCCTGAGAAGGCGGCCGATCGGTAGATCGCCTCGACGAAGGAGACCCTATGTCCAGCATGGACATCACACCCTACACGATCGACGTCCCGCAGGCCGACCTCGATGACCTCCGCGATCGGCTCGCCCGCACCCGCTGGCCGGACGCGTTGCCCGGACAGGGCTGGGAGCGCGGCGTCGATCTCGACTACCTCAAGGGACTGGCCGAGTACTGGCGAACCGGCTACGACTGGCGGACATGGGAGGCCCGGCTCAACCGGTTCCCGCAGTTCACCACGACGATCGACGGCGCCAACATTCATTTCCTCCATGTCCGCTCCCCGGAGCCGGACGCGACGCCGCTGATCCTGACCCACGGCTGGCCGGGCTCGGTCGTCGAGTTCATCGATGTCATCGAACCGCTCACCAACCCACGGGCTCACGGTGGCGATCCGGCCGGCGCCTTCCACGTCGTCGTCCCATCCCTGCCCGGCTACGGCTTCTCCGGCCCGACGACCGAGGGCGGCTGGACCCCGAAGCGGATCGCGGGTGCTTGGGCGACACTGATGGCCCGGCTCGGCTACGACCGCTACGGGGCCCAGGGCGGCGACTGGGGCAGGCAGGTCTCGCGATACCTCGGTATCGTCGATGCCGACCACGTCATCGGCGTCCATGTGAACTCGGCGATCGGTCAGGTCACCGACTGGTCGGCGTTCGAGCACGGGACGGACGAGGAACAGGCCGCCGCCCGGGCCAACCAGCGCTACATGTTCCAGCTCTCCGGCTACATGTGGATCCAGGCGACCCGCCCCCAGACGATCGCCTACGCCCTGACCGATTCGCCGGTCGGTCAGCTCGCCTGGATCGTCGACATGTTCAAGCTCTGGACCGACTCGGAGACGTCGCCGGAAGACGCTGTCTCACGCGATCTCATCCTCACCGACGTCATGCTCTACTGGCTTACCGGCACCGCCGGCTCCGCGGCCCGGCTCTACAACGAACCCGGTGACGGCGAGTGGGGCACGGAGGAGCCGTCGACGACGCCGACGGGGGTCGCGATCTTCGCCCACGACCTCTCGCCCGGCATCCGCCACGTCGCCGAGGAGACCAATGTCATCGTCAGTTGGAACCGGTACGAGCACGGCGGGCACTTCGCTGCACTGGAGCAGCCGGCCGTCCTGGTCGACGACGTTCGGGGTTTCTTCCGGACCGTCAGGACCGATCAGGTCTGAGCCGGCGGCGGGTCAGGCCGACTCCCGGATGACGAGGTCGAAGGCGGCGCGGTGGGTCCGGGATACGCCGTCGTAGTCGCCGGTCAGGCGCTCGAGCAGCAGCCTGGCGGCGGCGTTGCCGATCTGGCGGGGGTGCTGGTCCACCGTCGTCAGGGGTGGCATGACGAGGTGAGCGAGGGCAACGTTGTCGTAGCCGGCGATCGCGACGTCCTCCGGGATCCGCAGCCCGGCCGCCTTGCAAGCCAGCATCGCGCCGACGGCCATCAGGTCGTTGGCGGCGAAGACGGCCGTCGGGCGCTCCGTGCGGGGAAGGGCGAGCAGCTCGTTCATACGGGCGAACCCGCTCGACTCCGACCAGTCCCCCCAGCGCAGCAGCGCCTCGTCGGCCGCGATCCCGTGCCCGGCCAGCGCCCGCTGGTAGCCCGCGACGCGCTGCTCACCGTTGGCGAGGTGCTGGGAGCCGACGATCGTGGCGATCCGGCGATGCCCCCGCGCGACGAGGTGGCTCGTGACGCTGAACGCCCCGTCGTCTCCCGGCACGTAGACCCGGTCGAACGGTGCATCGGGCGGTAGGGGTAGATCGTCGGGCTCGCCCAGGATGACCATCGGGACGGACTGGGCAATGGTCGGGCCGAGGTCGCCGCTCGTCAGCTGGTAGGTCGACATGATCAGCCCGTCGACCCGGCCCCGGCGGGCGGCATCGACGGCGTTGAGCTCCCGGGCCCGCTGGCCGTCGGTGTTGTAGGTGATGACATCGTAGGAGCCGGTCTGGGCGACGTCCTGGAGGCCACGGATGAATTCGGGGAAGAACGGGTTGGTGATGTCCGGGATGATCGCGCCGATCGTCATCGTCCGGCGGGAGCGCAGGCTGCGGGCGGTCAGGTCCGGGACGTAGCCCAGCTCGTCGATCACCCCCAGCACGCGCCGCCGGGTGGCGTCGGAGATCGTCGTCTGGAGCTTGCCGTTCAGGATGTAGGAGACGGCCGTCTGCGAGACGCCGGCCGCCCGGGCGACGTCAGCCTGCGTCGGCCGGCCGGACCGTCGCCGGGGAGTCTGTGCCGCCGATCCGCCGTCGCCCATCGTTGCCGCCACTCCGTCCCCGCAAAGCCTTGACCGATCGCACCAGGTCCCCAGATCTCTGAATCTCCGAATCTCTGATGCCGATGATGATAGCCGCTGGGTCAGCGTGGTGAGGATCGCCAGCCCATGGACCGGGCCGTGAACCCGGCCGGCACGACGGCTCCGGGCACCATCGGGGAAGGATGGACCGAACCAGCCAGTGATTCGCTCGTTTCTGGCTGAAGGGAGTCAGACCGGTCAGATCGGTCACCGGGCGATGTTCAACGGATGGCATGGACCTTTGGCAAAATGCACGAATTGATATGCCGAAAATGAGATAACACTCTCATCACAATCTCGTCGAGCGCCTGGTAACACCCCATTCCGATCCAACTCCCTGGCCGGATCGCGTGTTCGATTTCGCCGAAAATGCGGTCATTTTTGGTCCCGTCTGTAGGATCATCCCAGATCGACACCTGTCTCTGGGATCAGCAGCCCAAACCGGTTGACGATATCCAGATACCGTGATATCATTGTCCAAGCAGCGAAAGGGAGAGCACCACATGCAGACGATTCGCAACCTGATCCACCGCGCGACCCGAGCCAGCAGTACCCGATTCGATCGCTACTACGCCGGCGTGGCCCATTCGGGCGCCGGCTACCCGACCGCCGACGAGGCCCGCAAGGACATCCGCAACACCGCCGGCCATCCCATGGACTGGACTCGCTAGCCACCGGCGCGAGTCGTCCAGCCTGTCCGCTTGCAACTCGTCAGATCCCAGGAGTACACCGTGAAGACCTTCCTCTCGTTCTTCGATTTTGCCGCCCGCAACGGCAGCAGCCGCTTCGACCGGTACTACTCGGGCATCGCCCACTCCGGCGCTGGCTACCCGACCGCCGACGAGGCCCGCAAGGACATGCAGAACTACCAGCGCTCCCAGCACGTCGGCTGGCCGACCCGCTAGTCAGCGCCCATCTCTGCTCTCCCGCCAAGCTCCGCCCGCCCCACACCCGAACCCATCCCGCCCGGGCAGGCGACGACGACACCAACACACTACAGGGCAGCCGATCGATCGGCTGCCCTGTTCCGTTTTTCTCGATCCGGATGGTCGCGTGCCGCTCAGTGAGTGGCGGGCAATGGCTCGTCGTCCAGAACCGGTTCAGGTAACGGACCGCCAGAAGCACCGATCAGCTCGCCGTTCGATCCCACAGGCAAATCCAGCCTCCGGTCGACCCGCGAGACATCGATGCTACCGGTGCCACCCTCAGGGTGCCACCTTCAGATGGAGCCGCGCTGATCATCATGTCAATCGAATACCCCACGTTCGCCACGAGTTGCAGCAGACGGTCGATCGAGAAGCCCCGGACTCTGCCGCCAAGAATCTTCGAGATATTGACGGAGTCGGTCCTGAACCGCTCAGCCGCTTCCTTCTGTGACCACCCGTTGTCCTGAACGATATCCATGATCGTGGCGGCCAGGAGAATCCTCGCCTGTCGAGCCTCGGCATCCGGTACACCGAAGTCCCGAAATACGTTCGTGCTCCCCATCGTGACCCGATCGTCATCATCCTGCGTCTCCACCACGTCGGATCGATCGCTCATCTCCGGTTGCCTTTCTGCGACTCACACTACACCGCCGTAGGGACATGGCTCGCCTTGTCCGCGCCGCAAGGCGCCATAGGCTTACGACCACGGTGGTTCGTAGCTGACCCTGGAAGAACAACGAAATGTGAATCAGTTGCGGAGCGACACGAGGCGTCCTGGTCGGCTACCCGTGGCGCCTGCGGCGCGGACAAGGCAAGCCGTGTCCCTACACGGTCAGTCGGCCACCAGCGCCTGGCCCCCCTACATGGTCGTCTCGGCCCGGATGCCGTTCGGCGTCGTCGGCGTCGTCAGCAGGCGGACGAACCGCTCGTTCTTCGATGCCGGGTCGCCATGTTCCAGCCAGGCCGAGAGGATGTCGCTGCCGGCGTGATAAGTGAAGACGTAGGCCCGCCAGAGCGGGTTGGTCAGGAAGCGGAGGGACTGGCGCGCCTCGGCCTCGGTCCGCAGCCCGTACCGCCGCAGCCAGGCGACGACCTCGTCCTCGCTCAGGCCGTCGCTGTGCAGCATCAGCGCCGCGTTGGACGACAGCGCCCGCATCACCCGTTGCGCCCGCTGAATCTGGATCTCCTGCTCGGCATTGCCCTGCACTCCGGCGGCCGGGTAGAGCTCCGCGACCTGCCACTGGATCGCCTCGTCGCCGGGGAAGACGATCGTCTCGGCCAGCGTCGCGATCCCCTCGGAGATCACGGCCTGCGGTGTCGAGATCAACTGGACCGAGAACTCGCCCCACTCCCGCGCCCGGAACAACCGCTGCTCCTTGAGCGTGTGCTCGGTGTGGTGACCGGGGTACGCCTCGTGGCAGACCAGCCCGGTCAGCGTGTTGACGTGGATCGGCAGATCGGTGTTGATCTCGACCAGCGACCGCGCTCCGCCGAGGTACCAGTTGTAGCCGCTCCACGGCTTGTCCGAGACCAGCTGGAAGTCGACCGACTCCCCATCCGGCAACGTGACCAGTCGCCGGGTCCGGGACCGGATCTCGGGGACGATCACGTCGAGCAGCCGACGGGCGGCCCCGGGCTCGATCACGTAGCCCCGCTTCCAGTCCGCCATCCGCTCGTTCAGTTCGCCCCGGCCGTGCCCCGGCAGGACCTCGTCCAGCTCGCTCAGGGCGGCGTCGAAGTCCTCGTCGGGCGTCCGCGTGGCCGGGACGTCGAAGCACCGCCGGACCTCGTCCTCGTAGCTCAGCTCCGCCCCGGCCAGCCGCTTCGACAGCGCGACCATCGCCCGGGTCTGAGCCAGCAGGAACGTCCGCCGGTCGTCCGGCAGGTCGCCCTCCTCCTCGATCTGCGAGACCAGCGCCCGGGCCTGCTCGGACAGCCCGGCCGGGGTCGCCGGCTCGGCCCGGACCAGCCGGTCGCGGAGCACCTCCGGCCCGCTGTAGGCGTCGATGAAGCCGTCGATGTGCTGGCCCAGCCCGAAGGCGAGGGCCAGATAGTCGTGGGAGATCTGGTCGAACGGCAGACCGGGCTGCCGGGTTCCGGGTTCCATCGTCATCCTCTCGCCGCGCGGCGCTGACCGGTCGTGCGTCCGTCAGTACCGGTCAGCGTAGCGCGGGAGGTGCCGCGGCGCGTACCCGATCGAGTACGCGCCGTCACGGTTGGTCATTTGCTGGGTGGGTCCGGCTTATCCGGCTGGTTCCGTCCCTGCTGTCTCGTCTCGCCTGGCATCAGCTTCGGGCGTCGCGGCCGCCGGCGTCCCGGTCGCTGGTGTCCCGGCAGCGGGGGTTCCGGCGGTCGGCGTCCCGGACTCGCTGGCGATATCGGCGTCGAGATCGGCGGTCGTCACGCCGCAGGGCAGTGCCATGTCCGGGACCGTCACGAACTCGTAGCCCTGCTCCTGCAGTGCCTCGATCACCCAGGGCAGTGCGACGCCGGTCGAGGCGGCGCTGTTCGGCGCGTCGATGTGCATCTCGATGATGGCGCCGTCGTAGGCGTTCGGCACGACCCGATCCCAGATCGCGTTGGGGTCGGCGTCGATGGCGTAATCATCCGCGGGGACCCGCCAGCCGACCGGCATCAGCCCCTGGCCGGAGATCAGGGTTCGGACGCGTTCGTCGGTCGAGGCGGCGAACGGCGTGGCGTACGGCACCCAGCTATCGCCGGCGACGGCCCGGATGCTCTCGATCGACGCCTGCAGATCGGCGACGACGTCGTAGTCACCGGTCGTCGGGAGATCGATGGCGTCGTAGCCGTGGGTGCCGATCGGGAAGCCGGCGTCGGCGATTGCCCGGACCGTATCCGGGTCCCGGTCGGTCGTCCAGCCCATCGCGAAGAAGGTCGCCGGGACCTCCCACTCCTGGAGGGTATCGAGGATGCCATAGTCGAATGGCTCGCCGACCCCGATGTTGAAGGCCAGCGCGACCCGGTTGCAGCCCGCTGGCCCTTGCTCCAGCCATGGGGCCGGCAGCCCGTCGATGCTGATGTAGAGCGCGTAGGCGTAGCCGGCGAGGCCAGTTGCGTCGGACTCGACCGGCAGGAAGCCGTCCTCCTCCAGCCCCGTCACCGTGACGTGCTCACCGACGGTCAGCGTGCCGACCGAGTCGCAGTCGAACCCGGCGCAGTCCCGGACCTTGATCGCGGAGGCGCCGAGGACGAGCGCCCCGGCGCCGGTGTAGTCGAGGGGGTCGTCCTGCGCGGACGGCGCGGCGCCCCCCGGAACAGGCGAGGCGACCGCGAGGACGAGCGCCAGCGTCAGCACGCGCAGCCAGCGTCGCGCCCCAGGATCCTGACGTCCGGCCGTGCGCTTCGTCCAACCCGATATCGAGGCCATGGGTCCGTTCCTTCTGGGATTGCCGTCGAGGATGAGCAAGAACGCCGATCGCCTCCGGTCGACCAATGCCTCCCAGAGGGAGCCTGGCCAGCCTGTCACACTGGAAGCTACCGTCCCGGACCGGGTCGCGTCAACGCGACGTGCGGAGGCATGGTCGCACCGGCTACGGACCGGAGGACGAACCGCCCGATCAGAATCGGGGAGGGCGCGGTATGCTGTTCGGGTCCCTCACCGTCCAGAGGCGTCATGAAGCGGCCATGGTGCGCCGCCAGCCGGCTCCAGGTCGGGTCCGGCTGGGAATGGGTACGGGTCGCGCGATGGGCGCAGTCCCGGCAAATAGGCCCACGGATGGCGCCAGACGCTGGCCGGGACGATTCCTGGCCGGCCGGCGGAGCGGGGGAGTCACACACGGATGGCAGGGGCGGTCACGCCGAAACGGGCGACGACGGGCGGCACGGAAGGAATCATCGGAGACGGGCTGATCGCGGGACGCCGGCAGGCAACGCTGGTCATCATCCTGGCGAGCCTGTCGATCGTCGGCCCGCTCTCGATCGACATGTACCTGCCGGGCCTGCCTTCGATCCAGCAGGACCTGGCAACGTCGGCATCGCTCGTCCAGCTGACCCTGAGTGCCTGCCTGCTCGGCCTGGCGCTGGGTCAGCTCGTCGCCGGGCCGATCAGCGACGTCGTCGGCCGGCGCCCGCCGGTGATGTTCGGCATCGCCGGCTTCATCGTCGCCTCCTTCCTCTGCGCGGTCGCCCCCAACGTCGAGGCGCTGATCGCCTGCCGCTTCCTGCAGGGATTCGCCGGGTCCGCCGGCATCGTGATCTCGCGGGCGATCGTCCGCGATCTGTTCAGCGGGATCCGGGCGGCCCAGTTCTTCTCGCTGATGATGCTGGCCAACGGCGTCGGCCCGATCCTCGCCCCGACGCTCGGCGGTGGCATCCTCCTCGTGACGGACTGGCGCGGCATCTTCGGCGTGCTGGTCGGCCTCGGCGCGATCATGCTGACGGTCGCCTGGCTGTTCCTGCCCGAGACCAACCGGCGGGAGCACCGCAACTCCGCCGGGCTGCGGCCGACGCTGGCCGCCTTCGGCACGTTGTTGCGCAACCGGTCGTTCGTCGGCTACGCCCTGATCATGGGCATGGCGATGGGGACGATGTTCGCCCACATCGCCGGCTCGTCGTTCGTCCTCCAGAACCTCTACGGCGTGTCGGAGCAGCTCTTCGCCGTGCTGTTCGGCGCGATCGCCATCGGCTTCATCGGCATGAGCCAGGTCAACGCCCGGCTGATCACCCGGATCCCGATGCGGCGGATCCTCGCGGTTGGCGTGGGCCTGAACCTGACCGGCGCCCTGACCGTGCTCGTCATCGTCAACCTGCTCGATCTCGGGGTGGCCGGGCTGGTCGGCGGGCTGTTCCTCGTCGCGATCTCCAACGGCCTGATCGGTCCGAACGTGACGGCGCTGGCCCTGAACGACTACCCGCACATGGCCGGCAGCGCGTCCGCCCTCCTTGGGCTGATGAGCTTCGCCGTCGGAGCGCTCGTCGCTCCGCTGGTCGGCGTCGCCGGCGAGGACACCGCCGTCCCGCTCAGCCTCGTCATCCTCGTCTGCAGCCTCTGCGCGATCGCCGCCTTCCTCGGCCTGACCCGGCCGCGGCCGGCCGTCGCGCCGGCGGGCTGACGCAGGGTCCGGGACAACCGGATCGGGACGACCCGTCAGCCGGGCGCGCCGAACCGGCAACCGGTACAGTAGGCTGGCAAAGGAGCTAGACCATGCCATCGGCCGACACCAACGCGACCCTTCAGCAGTTTCTCGCCGCCGTCGCCGGGATCGAGCAGTCCCGCTTCGCCCGGGTGCTGCTCACCAGCCCGGAGCAGTACGCGGCCGCGTTCCATCAGCAGATCGGCGACCCGAAGCGCCCGGTCTCGGTCGACCCGAAGGACGCCGAGACCATGCGGCGCATCCTGACCCTTGCGACCGACACCGCCGGGCCGGTGACCCTGACCAGCGTCGGCTCGGCCCTGCTCATGGCCAGCGCCGCGAGGGCCGTACCGGATCGCCTCTCCGGCGACTGGCGGGATGCCCGTGGCCGGATCAGCGACTACCTCGCCCAGACCGGGCCGTTGCCGAGCGCCCCGACGGCCGCCGATGATGCGCCAACCTCCGTCTTCCGCGAGCCGCGGCAGGTGACCCGCGAGGAGATCCTCCGCACCGTCATCGACGGCGGAATCGTCCCCGCCGAACCGGACAGCCCGACCGACGCCGACCTCGCCCGGACCTTCACGGCCTGGCGGGCGGCCCCGCCCTTCTTCGCCCTGGTCGAGCAGCTCGTCCTCGCCTCGCTGGCCGACCTGCTCCAGACCCTCTCGGCGATGCGGCAGCACATCGTCCAGCCCGCCCTCACCGCCCTGGCCACGTCCGCCGCTCCGGTCGCCCGGCCGTTCGACACCGCCTGAGTTCAGCCTCTCGATGGGTCCCTCTCCCGACACCGATCGCCCCAAATCGATTCGCGTCAGCCCCTATTCCAACCGAACGATGCTGCATTGAGCGTGTCCCCGGATGCGCTATCGAGGATCCGGGGGTAGCCCACTCCGGCTTAATCCGGACGTGGGTCTGACCAGGTGGAGCTGCCTGGCAGGCTCACCGGAACCGCTACGTTCACATCGATCCGTCCGAACCCCGTCGCTCCGGCCCGACATCGCGTCAGTGGGCGCCCGCCGCGCGAGTGGCCGGGTTGGACGCTGACCCGCTGGGCAGGTCGCCCCATGGTTCGGTCCCAGCCGACGCGTCTCTCTCAACGCGAGAGACCCGAGCGACGGTGGAACGCTTCTTCCTTGATGCCGGTGACAGTGCTATGGTGGCTGGACCGGTACCGCTTTGGCAGTCGAACGGCGGTCCATATGATGTAGGGATATCCACCGGTGGCGACCCAGGAATCGAAGATCGACGCCGGCAGCGTGGCGGTACGTCCCGCAACGACCGGGATCCTGCATTCCCTGCGGGCGTACCCCGCCTTCGCCATGCTGATGATGGGCACCTTGGCGACCAACACCGGCTTCTGGATGTACCAGACAGCCGTCGGCTGGCTGGCCTACGACCTGACCGGTTCGGCGACGTTCGTCGGGCTGGCCGGCTTCGCGGGCGGCATCCCGATGCTGGTCCTCGCGGTCCCGGCCGGCGTGATCCTGGACCGGACCGACCGGCGTCAGGTCCTGCGCCTCGCCCAGTGGGGCGTCATGCTGATCTCGGCCCTGTTCGCGGTCCTGATCGCGACGGGTATGATCCAGCCGTGGTCGCTGCTGGCCGTCGCGGCGATGTTCGGCGCCTTCATGTCGTTCATCTTCCCGACCCGGACGACGATGGTGCCGTCACTGGTCGACCGCGTGGACATGGCCAACGCCGTCGCCCTCAACTCCGCGACCCAGAACGCGACCCGCGTCATCGGCCCCGCCATCGGCGGCGTCCTGATAGCCCTGTTCGGCGTCTCGACCACCTTCGCCGTCGCGGCCATCCTCCAGATCATCGCCCTCTACTCGACCGGCCGCCTGCCGGCCTCGGCCGCTGGCCGGATGAACCGCGGTGCGGCTGGCCGATCGAGCTTCATGGTCGGTCTCCGGACGGTCGCCGACAGCCCGATCCTGACCGGGCTGGTGCTGCTCTCCCTGATGACCAACGTCCTCGTCATGCCGTACATCAACCTGATGCCGGTCTTCGCGGAGAACGTTCTCGACATCGGCTCGTCCGGCCTCGGTGTGCTGCTTGCCGCGATCGGCCTGGGCACGGTCGGCGGGGCGCTGTTCGTCGCCCGCTCGCAGGCGCCGATGGCGTGGCGCGGCATCCAGATCATCACGGCGGCGGCGTTCGGCCTGTTCGTCGTCGCCTTCACCTTCTCGCCCAACCTGATGGTCGCGCTGCCGTTGCTGTTCCTCGGCGGCTTCGCCAGCGCGACGTTCCTGGCGATGAACCAGACGGCGCTCCAGCTCCGGGTCGACGAGGACAAGCGGGGCCGCGTCTTCTCGATCTACCTGCTGACGTGGGGGCTGCTGCCGCTCGGCCAGCTCCCGACCGGCGCCATCGCCCAGGCGGCCGGCGCCCCGATCGCCGTCGCCGGCGCCTCCACCCTGGCCCTGATCGGGATCGCCCTCGTCGCCTGGCGCTACCCGTCGCTCCGTGAGCAGTCCGTGAAGGCCTCATAAGCTGGAGGCCGCCCGCCTTCCATCAGCCGCTACACTTGGCGATGCATCCAGGTCGGGAGGAACATGCCATGGCCAGTCAGTATGTCGACACCCATCCGTCGGAACCCGAGCAGGCACAGCTGGTATCACCGACATTACGGGCCACCATCCATTCCGCCTACGACATCCAGGATGATCGCGTCCTCGATATCGTCGCCACGCACCCGAATGTCGCCACCCTCCTGGACGAGATCGCCACGCGAGCGCCTGAGTACTTCCCGGAGGCGAGTGGCCTCGTCATCAGATCCCAGCAGGACCCGGAAGACGGGTCCCTCAGTTGGTATGTCGAGATCCAGACTCCGGGAACGGTTGATCAGGTCGTCGACCAACTTGATCGCTTCGATCACGAGTGGTGGCTTGCCGCCGGCGCGACGATCGAGCCAGAGTTCATCTTCACCGTCGAGCTCGTGTGACGCCGTTCGACTGGGCGGACTATCTGACATTTGCCTGAACGTTGGCGACGTGGTCAGACGCTGCATCTCGCCGCTCGTCGATCCGCCGGGCGTATTATGTCTGCTATGGGATCGCCGCCGACTACGCGCTGAGCCGGAACTTTTCCCAATCCGTGGTGACGCACGATCGGATCTGGAACTGGTACCGTCAGATGGACGATCCAATCGGCAGGGAAATCAATGTCCTCGGCAAGCGGATCAAGGATCGACGGATCACCGCCGACTATCGTACCCACGATGACCACATTGCCACCCAGGCCGGGATCGTATGCGGGTAGGCCGATCAACTCCTGACCCTCCTGCGGGCACTTCCGGTCGACCTGGAGTCGTCGTCGGAACCCGAAGTCTCGCCAGAACGCTAACGGTGGGCAGAGAACCAACTCTTCAGGATAATGAAGCAGGATCCGCGTCTTCTCGATCCACCTGCTGACGTGGGGGCTGCTGCCGCTCGGCCAGCTCCCGACGGGCCTCGTCGCCGGCCCCCGCCCCTCGCCCACATCAGGATCGCCATTGTCGCCTGGCGCTACCCGTCGCTCCGCGAAGCGTCCGCCGGGTCGTCCTGACCGCGACCACTACGGGACGACGACCAGTTCACTGATGGCGAACGGGCTCGCGACACCCGAGGCGCTGACGGTCCGGACGCCATAGACCCGGTTTCCTTCAGGCGGCGCGGTGTCGGCCCAGAGTGCCGCCCGGAGCGGCGCGGGCGAGAGCCGCTCGACGGGTTCACCGCCCCGAATCGTCCACACCTCGTAGCCGTAGACGGTCGGGTCGCGGTCCGGTAACCAGCGCAGGATGACGTTTCCGTCCTGCGACCGGAGCTCGATCCACTCGGGTGTGGCGGGCACCCGGTCCGAGGCCGGCGTGAGCCAGAGACAGACGGTCGTGTACGGCGCGAGCGTCAGATCCTCCCGGTACAACCCACCGGTGACGGCGACGTTCCGCCGGATCGGCGCGGCGACCGTCAGTTCCTGCGCCTGCCGGATCGCCGCCAGTTCATCGGGTGCCGGGACCGGGAACGGATTGGACGGCGATCCTCCGGCGGCGGTCCAGGCGTTCGACAGCTGACTGTCGATCTGGAACCGGGCGACATTGATGTGGTCCCACGGCAGGTCGCCGATCTCATAGGGCACCGTCCGGGTGCCGGTCTCCGCCGCATTCGGGTCGGGATACCACGTCAGCAGGATGGCGACGTGGCTGTCTGCCGACGTCGCCAGGTGATAGAGATCGGTCGCCGGGAACACCTGCTCGGCCCCGGCCGTCACGGTCGCCCGGCGGTCGCCCATCAGCGCCAGCAACTCGTAGAAGCCCCAGGCCGGCACCTTGAGCAGGTCAGTCGCGGATCGGCCCGTCAGGGTCATGAGCGAGCGGCGGCCGTCAAAGGGCGCCTGGACGAGCTGGAGGTCGGCATTGTCGGCCGCCGCGAGGAAGCGGACACCGGGGTAGCGGTCTCCGAGTCCGGCGTGCAGGATGAGGACCGCTGCGAGCCAGGCGGCATTCCGGTGATCGACCCGCGGCGCGTACGGCACCTCGAAGCCGACCTTCTCGTCGGCCTCGTCGTCGACGATCGTCAGCCCGGCGGATCGATCCGGGTCGATGGCGCGCACCTGATCGACGGTCGCCGCGGCGGCATCCCAGAGCCGGCGCGGGTCCGGTGGGTCGTCCCCGACCGTCCCCTTGCGGTGGAGGGAGACGAAGTCGCGGCGCAAATTCGGCTCGTCCGCGAGGAAGGTCAGGAAGCGGCCCATCCACGGCTCGCCGAAGTCCGGGTTCTCCTGCGGCTTGTAGGCGATCGCCGGCCCACCGAGCCGGACCGCGAGTCCGGTCGCCGCGACGGCCTCGGACGTCGCCCGGTACAGGTCGTGGTACTGCGCCTCCGTTCCCAGCCAGAAGCGCCCCTCGTTGGGCTCGTTCCAGACCTCGAACCACCAGTCGGCGATCGCCTCCGGCCCGAATCGGGCGTCGGCGGCCAGCCCCGCGAAGAACGCCCGGATCAGCCGCTGCCAGTTGTCCCACTCCGCTGGCGGGGTGACCGGGCTCGGCGAGACGGCCGGCGGGAAGAAGCCGAACGCGACGAACGGCGTCAGCCCGCGGGACGTCAGCACATGGAGCGCGTCGAACATCGTGGTGAAGTCCGGCTCCCGGGCCGGGTCGTCCCAGACAGACCCACCGCTCTCAGGCTGGAGGCTCTCCGCCACCCCGGCCGTGAACAGCCCGAAGAACCGGGCCCCGTGGAACGCCCGCGGTGACGCAGCCAGGTTGTCGAGCAGCAGACTGATGTCCGGCCGGGTCAGCAGATCGATGTCGTAGATCCCGACGGTGCCGAAATCCTCCCGACTGAACATCTGGACCTTGTCCAAGCCGGCGCTGATCCGAATGGAGACGGATGCCGGATCTAGGGACGGCGTCGATGTCTGAGCTGGAGAGAGGGACACGTCCCTGAGGACTGCTACGATCGAGAGAGCAACGACCGTCCGCCGGCTAACGCTAGCAGTAGTTCCGTCGCTAATTGGTTGTAAAGGATTAGGCCTCATTCTTGAACCTCGCTCTCTTGGAGTCTGAGTAAGCTGGCATGACCACTGGATACCCGTTCATGTTACTGGCAGTGGATATCAGACTCATCGTCACCTAGCAGGAGAACCGTCAAATATGGATAGCTTGCTTAGGCAACCATAGCTATGGGACGCTTATTACTCCAACTGCTATCTATTACGCAGATGAACCAGTGCGGCCAATGCCATGCAAGAGATTGAGGGCTTCTCTAATCTCACTAGACTGCCAGGTGTCTTCAGAACGCTCACTAGTCTGATAGGCAATTACCCGAATTCCCTCTGCATCCGATCGATTGTAAAAGTAGAATGTGTTCTTCAGCGGCACTGGATGATAATCAAGCGCAATAAGCGGAAGTAATTCCCGTACATACAATCGATCCTTGCTGATCAAATAGAGTTGAGTAGTATCCAAGCTCTCGTGAAGTTGAGCATCCTCCCGCATAAATAGCGGGTTACTTCCCATCAGCACCGACACTTCAGTGTCATGTATCCTGCCTCGTCGCTTGGCACCATGTGCCTGAACGAGGTCAACCCCTGACCAACCGCTATGCATTGATTGTCGTAGCCGCTGAAGCTCGCCAAGCAGTTCCTCGTGCCGCTCCTTCAACTCAGGAATACTTGGACTTCCACCATGCCCCTTCCAAAGATTCCGGCGTTCCTGCTGCTTGTTAAGCACATCCAGGTAGGACTTATTACAAAGCATCTCAGGGAGAGCCCGAGTGGTATCCGCGAACATTGTCGATATCACTCGGTGACTATCCTTGCTTCCTAGCAAATCTCTTATTGGCTTAGCCAAGAGACCAATGCCACTAGTCCAAGTTCCATAGGTTGGTCGATCCAATCTCGCAGATATTTCATCATGAAATTTTGACCCGATCTTATCCAGAACCGCTTCATTGGAGATCGTCGCACTCATCAGCACCAAAAAAGATACCTGAGCTGTAGCCTCGAAGAAATCTAGTAAATGAGAGACCTTCTGCGCCATATCGTTTTCAGACAATGATCTCCAAGTTCTAAGAATCGCGGCGAGTGGATAAGGTAGTTTTTCGATCCAACGATCTATGCCACCATAAACTTCAGGACGCAGCACGTCCGAGATTCTGTCCGACATTGAGGCGACATCGTTGATCACAGCCTGCGGATTGCTACCCTCGAACCAAAGCGAGCGAGCGAAATCGTTTAGGTTATTCTCCAAGCCTAGCACGAACTCTCTCTGAGCAAGAAGTGAAGCATTTGTACTTATGATTTGCTTCTGGATTTCTTTTGGCGGTAGCATGACCGGGATCCGACTGATGGAGGCGCGATTCAAACGTTGAATCGTTGCGCCGGTTAAGTGTGAATTCCGAAGACTAACACCAATATTGCTATTCAAGTAGCCCGCCACATATTCCGCTGAACTGCTCCTTACGTTGATATCTATTTTTGTATATAGATGGAGCTGCGCAGTTGTCAGACTGATGTCGTGCACAACTGGTCCTGATCCAATTAACGGAACGTATAGGGAGCGAGAACTATGACTAGATTGATAATTTCTTCCTTTTCTGCCTACTTCTATATTTTCGACGATGGTTCCAAGGCCCACAACAGTGTACCCTAGCTTATCGCCGGCCAACGCGACAGCCCGGCGATATTCCCAAGTCGCCAAGCTGCCTATTTCCTCCTTAGGCAGAGATAGGCCCTGAAAGGACGTGTCGCCAACGGTTCCAGAGAAATAATTCTCGACTAACTCATCAATTTGCTCCTCTTGTCGAGTCAACTTTCCAAAAAATATATCGCCTTGTGCTCCCCTCCTAAGAGCGACGATGCTCCCCGTCATACTCATCACAGGTGAGAATATTCTATCTGGAAGATCCATTACCGCGCTGATTGCAAGACCGTTCTCTTGTATCTTCTTTCGAAAGGACCCCTCTTCAGCTAGCAACCGCGCCGGAAGAATGTAGATTGCTAACCCATTTTCCTCCAAGAGCATAGCACTCAGCAATGCGATGTTCTCGGCACTCTCCTTTCCCAATTGAAATTCTCTATTATTTATTCTTACTTTACTACCGGCTCGACGCCCCATGTAACCCCAAGGAGGAATACTTGCTACTAGTGGTCTGTCACGGCTCAAACGCTGGGTAGAGGCGGCGGAGTTTGATCCGGGCCTCGGTGGTGGTGAACTGCCAGTCGATGGTGGCATTCGCTCCGTTGCGC
>JAABUS010002073.1_pt1 | contig 39709 bp, 42 predicted proteins | sample 5560161 | NCBI WGS metagenome assembly JAABUS01 (sample SAMN10711885, study PRJNA513376) | rock metagenome | isolation source: Antarctica rocks | place: Antarctica: Victoria Land, Trio Nunatak nord | collected 2016-01-04
CCTCCGGTCAAGGTGACTAGGGTTCGGCCATGGTCTCCTACGAGCGCGACGGCCACGTCGCCGTCATCACCATCAACCGGCCCGAGGCCCGCAACGCCGTGAACGGTGAGGTCGCACGGGGCATCGAGGAGGCGGTCGACCAGCTCGAGGCCGACGACGACGCCTGGGTGGGCATCCTCACCGGGGCTCGTACCGCGAAGGGCTACATCTTCTGCGCCGGGGCCGACCTCAAGGCCATGACCTCCGATCCCGGGGGCATGGCCACCAGCCGGGGCGGCTTCGGCGGCTTCGTGCAACGGGACCGCACCAAGCCGGTGATCGCCGCGGTCGACGGCCCCGCCCTGGCCGGGGGCACCGAGCTGGTGCTGGCGTGTGACCTCGTGGTGGCGTCGCGCACGGCCGTGTTCGGCGTGCCCGAGGTGAAGCGCAACCTGGTGGCGGCGGCCGGCGGGCTGTTCCGCCTGCCCCGCAAGCTTCCCCGCAACATCGCCATGGAGCTCGTCCTCACCGGCCGGCTCGACTTCCCCGCCGAGCGGGCCCACCACTTCGGGCTGGTGAACGAGCTGTGCGACGAGGGGGAGGCGCTGGCCACGGCCCGGGCCCTCGCCGACCGCATCTGCGAGAACGCCCCGTTGGCGGTGCGGGAGAGCCGGCGCATCGTCATCGAGGCCACCGACCAGCCCGACGAGGTGGGCTGGAAGATGTCCGGTGAGGGGATCGTGGCCATGTTCGCCACCGAGGACTTCAACGAGGGCATCACCGCCTTCGTCGAGAAGCGGGCGCCGTCGTGGAAGGGCCGCTGACCGGCTCGTCGGCGTCCTAACCGAACGCGGCGATGACGCCGTGGTCGCTCAACAGCTCGGCCACCCCGGGCGCCAGGCGGTGGTCGGTGACCTCGGCGAGGGGCACCCAGGACGCCTCGACGGCGTCGTCTCCGGCCCGAGGCGTATCCGCACCGAGCAGGTGGGCCCGGAAGGTGAGGATCACGGCGTGGTCACCGCCCTCGATCACCTCGGTCCAGCCGACCAGCTCCCCGCACACCGCCTCGAGGCCCGTCTCCTCGGCCAGCTCCCGCACCACCGCCTCGGCCAGCAGCTCGCCGCCCTCCACCCGGCCGCCCGGCAGGGCCCAGGTGCCCGCCGCCGGTCCCCGGCCCCGTCGAACCATCAGCAGCCGCTCGCCCTCGACCACGAGCCCGCTGACGCACAGCGCCGGCCGGGTCACGGGTCGGCGGCCCCGCCGGCGGCGAGGCGGCGGTGGACGACGATGGCCCGGGCGGTGAGCCCGAAGCGCTCGAAGAAGTTCTTGGTGGCCCGGTTGCCGGGCAGCGCGAGCGCGTCCACCCCGACGCAGCCCCGAGCCTCGCACCACGCCAGCAGGGCGTCCATCACCGCCTCCCCCACCCCCACACCGCGGGCGTCGGGCTCGACGTAGATGTCCTCGACCACGCCCAGGCGGGCCCCGTCCCGCAGCGCCTCCTCCGACACCACCCCGTAGCCGACGATCACGTCGTCCAGCGTGCCGACGACGACGAACGTGGCACCCCGGGGTCGCTCCGCCTCGGCCAGGGCGGCGTCGATGGACGCCCCGAGGGGTTCGGGCCTGGCCTCGCGCCGCCGCCACACCTCCCCACCGCGGGTGGGGGCCAGCTCGGCGAGGGCCCGGCCGGCCAGGGCCACGATCGGGTCCCGATCAGCCGCAGTGGCGGGCCGCGCCGCTTCCTCGGGGGCGCTCACCGGTCCGTCCCGGGCGCCGGGATCACGCCTGCAGCTGGGCGATCTTGTTCAGGATCGTCTTGCGACCCCGCTTGGCCCGCTCGTAGGCCCGCACCGCGTCGAGCTCCGCGCCGGCCAGGCCGGCCAACCGGGGGATCACCTGGGAGGCGGCCAGGCTGTCGTAGTCGGGGATGGCGAGGGTGACGTCGTCCAGGACGACGACGTCCGCCTCGGCCGGCGCCGCGGTCGCCTCAGCGGGAGGGGACGGCTCGGCGGGGGCGGCCGCCGGCGAGGACGGCCTGGGTTCGGTGCGCTCGGGCCGGGCCGGTTGGGGCTCGTCGCGAGGCAGCAGGCCCAGGTCGGCCAGGACGGCCAAGGTCTGCTCCTGCACCTTGGTGAGCTGCTTGCCGGCCTCGGACTGGCCCTGGCGCACGGCGAACTGGCCCACCATGCGGGCCATGGTGACCTGTCCGTCCACCTGCTGGCGTCCACGGTCGACGAGCTTCGGAACCAGGGTGCGGGCCTCGAGGGCGAAGCCGAGCGGCGCGAAGACGAGCAGGTCGAGAGCCTGGTCGACCGGGCCCTTGGGTTCGGGCGCCGCCGTGGATCCTTCGGGTTCGGTCATCGGCCCACCATGTTGGCCGACCGCCCCCCGCCGGCGAAATCTCAGGCTGGGCGCAAACGCTCGAGGTCGTCGCGCACCGGGTCGAGCACCGCCAACGGCCAGTGGTCGAAGCGGCGGACCACGTCGGTCAGCGCGCTGACCGCTCGAACCGGATCACCCTCGGCGACGGCGACGGCCGCCTCGGCCCGTGCCACCGCCACCGCCACCCTCACCCCTTCGCCGGTACCGTCGGCCGCCAGCGAGGTGTGGCCGGCGGCCGCCGCCGGGTCGCCCCGGGCGACGAGCACCGCGGCGAGGGCGGCGTTCGCCTGCCGCCAGGTGTCGGTGGGCGGCCCTTCCCCGGAGAGGCCGACGGCCTCCTCCAGGAGCAGCTGGGCGCCGGCCAGGTCCCCGGCCCGACGGCTCAGCTCGGCCAGCACGAGGAGGGCCCGGAGGCCGGTGTCATGGTCGCCGATGCCGGCCCTGACCATGGCCAGAGCAGCCCGGCCCCGGCGCATCGCCCCCTCGTCGTCGCCGGCGTCGGCTTCCACCAGGGCGAGCTCGGCCAGCAGGCGCGCGTCCTCGCCCACGTAGGTGGCTCGTTGCGACGTGGCCAGGCCGTCGAGGAGGTGGCGGCGAGCGGTGGTGTGGTCGCCCCGGAGCCGCGCCGCCGTTCCGAGCACGAGGCGGCTCATCACCGAACCCCAGGCGTCACCGAGCTCGTCGAAGCGACGCACGGCCTCGATGGCCAGGCGCTCACCCTCAACCACGTCACCCTGGTAGGTCACGCACACGGCCAGCAGGACGGTGCAGGTGGCCTCCGACCAGGGGTCGCCCTCCACGCGGGCGTGCTCGAGCAGGGCGGTGGCGCCCTCGGCCGCCTGGCGTAGCCGTCCGAGCTGGAGGAAGGTGAAGCACAGGATCCCGAAGCACCACGCCACCGCGCCGGGGTCACCGGCGGCGAAGTGGTGCGCGGCGGCGGCCCAGAGGTGCTCCTGCGCGGCGTTCGTGTCGCCCACCAGGAACTCCGACCACCCCAGCGCCTCGAGGGTCTCGCCGCGGGGGCCGACCCCGGCCTGGCGCTCCAGGTCGGCGGCCCGGCGCAACCGGGGCTGGGCGGCGCGGGCCCGGCCGGCGGTGAGCTCGCTCCAACCCTGCAGGCGGAGGGTGTCCGCCTCACCGGCAAGGTCCCCGGCCTCCCCCCACGCCTTCTGGGCCTCCTCGAAGAGGTCCCGGGCGGTGTCGCCGTCGCCGCTCAGCCTGGCGGTGGCCGCCTGCCAGGCGGTGGCGGTGCGGCCCAGGTCGGGGCGAGGCGGCACTACGTCAGCGGCGCCGGCGCGACGGCGGACGAGCTCGAAGGCGGCCCGGGCGTCCTCGAAGCGGCGCAGGTTGGCCAGCACCACGCCGTGGGCCAGGGTGACCTCCAGGGCGGCCTGCGGATCGAAGGTGCCCAGCTCCCGCGCCCGGGTGTACCACTGCTCGGCCTCGCGGAGGGCGTCGTGGCGCTCGGCCTCGCGCGCCGCCCGGACGAGGGCGGTGTAGGCGGCGCCGGCCAGTCCCGGATCGGTGCGCTCCAGCTCGCGGCTGAGCACCACCGCCCGCTCGTAGTGGTGGGCCAGCAGGCCGGCCAGCGGCCCGTCGGTCTCCGAGGGGAAGCGGTGGCGCAGCCAGCGGGCCACCGCCGCGTGCTGGTCGGCGCGCTCGGAGATGGGGATGGCGGCGTAGGCGACGTCGCGGGTGAGCACGTGGCGGAACGCGTAGTCGCCCGGCCGGTCGTCGTCGGCCACCGACTCGACGATGCCCCGCGCTGCCAGCGACGCGACCGCCGCTTCGGGCCGCTCGCCGTCGGCGAGGGTGGCGATGCCGTCGACCCAGAACCGACGGCCGAACACGGCCGCCAGTTGCACCGCAGCCCGCTCGGCGCCGGGGAGGGAGTCGAGGCGGGCGCCGATCAGCGATCGGATGCCGTCGGGCAGTCCCAGGCGTTCGAAGTCGGTGGTGCCCTGCCAGCGGCCGTCCACCTCCGCGAGGGCTCCTCGCTCGGTGAGGTAGCGGACGAGCTGCTCGAGCAGGAGGGGGTTCCCGCCGGCGGCGTCCAGGATGCGCTGCTCGAGCTGGGGGCCGACCTCGGGGGCGGGCGCCGTCGCCGGGCGGACGAGCTCGGTGGTGGCCGCCAGCAGGTCCCGCAGGAGGCGGCCGGCGGGCTCAGGGCCCAGCGGGGTCAGCGGCACCGAGACGATCCCGGCCCGCCCCCGGCCCAGCCCGCCCCGACGCTCGAGGACCTCGTCACGCCCGAGGGCCAGGACGAGCAGCGGTGCGGGACCCACCCGGGAAGGCAGGCGTTCGAGGAAGCCGAGCACGGCGTCGTCGGCCCACTGCACGTCATCGACCACGGCGATCACGGGGCGGGTCCGGGCCATGCCCTCCAGCACGGTGTGGGCGGCCGCCACCAGCTGGTCCACCACCCGGGCGCGGGTTGGCCCCGGGTCGGGCTCGCTGGCCCGCTGCGGCAGGTCGTGCAGGCCGAGCAGCTGGGCCAGGCGGGCGCCGAGCAGGGCGTGGTCGCCTCCCACCGCGGCGGCGACGGGGGCGAGCGCGCTCGAGAGCGCGTCGAGCTGTGTCCCACGGTCGTCGGCGGGGTCCACGTCGAGGGCGGTGCGCATCAGGTCGGCCAGCGGCTCGAGCCCACCGCTGGCCCCGTAGGCCGGGCAGGTCGTCCACAGCACCAGCTCGTTCCGCCGTTGCCAGCGGCGGAGGGCGAAGTCGACCGCCAGCCTGGTCTTGCCAAGCCCCGGTTCGCCGGTGACGACGACCACCGTGGGGCGACCGTCCTCGAAGGCGGTGGTGGCGGCCGCTCGCAGTTGGTCCATCTCGAGGTCGCGGCCCACCAGGGGGGCGGCCAGACCGAGGGGCGTGCGCCGGCCCGGCGTCGGGTCCACACCCACCGCCGCCCACGCCCCGACGGGCGCCTGCTTGCCCCGCAGCTCATACGGCGGTCTGGTCTCGTACCGGACCGTCTCGGAGGTGGCGGCCCAGGTCCGCTCACCGACGAGGATCTCACCGGGATCGGCCACCGACACGAGCCGGTGGGCGGTGTTCACGGCGTCTCCGGTGACGGTGGAGGCGCCGCCCGGCCCCACCGGCCCGGTCAGCACCTCGCCGGTGTTTATGCCCACCCGCAGGACCAGTTCCGGCGCGATCCCGGCCAGCTCGTCCACCAGCCCGAGCGCCGCCCGCACCGCCCGTTCCGGGTCGTCCTCGTGGGCGACGGGCGCACCGAACACGGCCATCAGCTCGTCGCCGATGATCTTGTCGACGGTGCCGCCGTGGCGGGCGATCACGGGTACCAGCGCGCTGAAGCAGCGGTCGAGGAGGCTCTTGACCGCCTCGGGGTCCCGCCCCTCGGCCAGGCTCGTGAACCCGGCGAGGTCGGCGAAGACGACCGTGACCACCCTTCGTTGCGCGGCCGGCGGTTCGGCGACGCCCGCTCCGCAGGCCGAGCAGAAGTGGGCTCCGGCGGCGAGCACCGCGCCGCAGGTCTGGCAGGGCTCAGCGAGGTCCACGGCGGGGCCGTCCTCAGCTGAGCGGGAGCTCACACGCAGTCGGCGCAGAGCATGGCGTCGGCGTCGGCCAGCTGGCTCGGGTGCTTGACCAGGAAGCAGGACTGGCACACGAACTCGCCGGGGCGCTTGGGCTGCACCCGCCCCCCACCCTCGGTGCGGTCGTCGGTCTCGACCACCTCGTCCTCGTCCTCCTCCTCGTCGGGCGCCGCCGCGATGCGGTCCCGGAGGATCGTGTCGAGGTCCTCCTCGACGTCATCGGGATCGACGTCCTCCTCGTCCTCGTCCTCGTCGTCGTCGCCCTTGGCCTTGGCCTTCTCCCCCGCCGGCTTGGCCGCATCGGCATCGTCGGCGTCGTCGTCGTCGACCACCACCTCGAGGTCGTCGGTGGCCACGAGGTCGTCGTCCTCGACGAGCACCGGGTCCGCCAGCTCGTCGTCGACCAGCTCCTCGTCGGGCAGCTCCTCGTCGTCCACGACGTCGACCAGGTCCTCGTCGTCGACGTCGGCGTCAGAGGGGTCCTCGGTTGCGAGGTCCACGGGGTCCTCGACCAGCTCGTCGTCTTTCGCCATGTCGTCCTCGAGGGGTGCCGGGGGCGCGTGGGGTGCCACGTCGCGGGCGGGATGTTAGGCCGACCGCGCCCGGGTTCCTCCCCCGCCGCTCGCGGCCGCACCGCCATGGAGCTCGTCAGGTCCCGGCCCACCGGTGGTGCCACCCGGACCTGTCCCGATCGAGCGTCCGATCGGCACGACAGCACAAGCGTTCTCTACTGGGCGGGCCGGGACCTGACGGCGTCACCTCGTTGTAGCCGACCGTTCACCAGGGCGTGGCCGCCCGGGAAGGCCGTGACCAGGGGCTTTGAACGAACGCCCAGGTCAGGGCGTTCAGGATTTTCCGGGAGGACTTCAGAACCGCGCCCGCAGGGCCATCACCCCGGCCACGTAGCTGAGGGTCGACGGGTACACGCCGTTGCGGGCCACCGAGCCCAGGCCCTGGTAGTAGCCGGTGAGGGCGGTGGTGGTGCGTCCGTCGGTGACATCGAGCAGGAGCCGCAGGTAGCGGGCGCTCATGCGGATGTTCTGGTCCGGGATGAGAGGGTTCAGGCGGACGCCGATGACCACGGACATGTGGTCCACCGTGGACGGCATCAGCTGGCCGATGCCCACCGCTCCGGTGGACGACACGACCCCGTTCTGCCAACCGGATTCGAGCCAGGTGACCGCCTTGAGCAGGTCGGCGGGGACCCCGTAGTGCGCGGCCCAGTGGTCGAACATGGGCATGAGCGCCAGCCGCGACGGGCTCTCCCGCAGCCGGCTGGGGAGCTCAGAGGAACCGGCCGTTGCGCCGGAAGAGCCGGACGAGGCCGACGAGCCGACCGAGGGGATGGTCAGGGTCCGTCCGGCGAACACGAGGTTGGGGTCGGCGATGCCGTTGGCCTGGGCCAGCGCGGCCACCGAGAGGCCGAACCGCGCCGCGATGCCGCTCAGGTGCTCACCCGGGCGCACCAGGTGCCGGCTCGACGAGGTCCCGGCTTGGGCACCGGCACCTTCGGGCACCACCAGCCAGTTGCCGGCGAGCACGCGGTCGGGGTTGGCGATCCCGTTGGCCGCCGCCAGCGCGCCGGTCGACACGCCGAGGTGCAGGGCGACCTCGCTCAGGGTGTCGCCGCGGCGTACCTGGTAGCGCTGGTTCGAAGCGGCCGCGGCACCGGCGGGTGCCACTGCCGCCGCGGCCAAGAGGGCGCCGACGATGGCCACCGCGGCCACGCCGGCGGCCGTGCGGCCGGTCCGGGAACGGGAATGGGTGAACGGGTGCGCGCCGATGGCGGGACCTCCCCAGGGTTCTCCGCCCGCGGGACGGGGCGCAGCATCGCACACCTCATCCTCAACATCAACCCCAGGAGCAACAGGGGTCAACCTCGATCGTCACCAGAGGTAGCGGGTTCGGAGCGCTTGTCTCCCGAGGCTGGTGCGTTGGCCCGCCTCCGGTCCGACCGGCCGCACCAACCCGACCGGGCGCGCCAGGCTGGTCAGCCAGGTCGGTGCGCTGCGTTGCCCCCGAACCGACCGGGCGCACCAACCCGACGATGCGCACCAGCCCGGGCACGTCGCCGGGCGGACGGACCCCGTCCGGGCGACCCCTACGATTCCCGCCATGTCCCCCGGGCTCGCCTCGGACTGCGCTCGGCCGCTAACCGGGGACCCAGTGCCCGCTTCACCGAGCACTGCGACCCGGCAGCCCTCCTCACGGCGCGGAGCGGCGGGCCTCGGCGCGGCGTTCGGCGTCGAGGCGCTCGAGGGAGGGCTCGGGTGAGTGGTCCACGTAGCGCATCATCTCGGCCACCGCCGGGTGTCCGGCCTCGGTGGCGATGAGGTGGTGCATCTCCTGGGCGATCCGCCGGTAGGCGGGGTGGCCCTGGGGGCCGGAACGGAGCTCGATGAGGTGCATCGCCTCCCGGGCGTTGCACTGGAGGACGAATCGGACCTTGTAGGCCAGGCTGACCGCGTACGCCGCCTGGGTGGGGAAGCGGTCGACCAGCAGGTCGTGGAGGGCGGCGGAGCGCTCCATGGCACCGTCGAAGGCCGGCGCGGCGCCGGCCAGGTCGACGGCCTCGGGCCGGGTGAAGCCATGCCGCGGGCTGAGGGGCTGCCACTCCACCGTGAGCATGCGGTGGCGCTGCAGGTCCCGGAAGGCGCCGTAGTCGGCCAACACGTCGAACCGGTAGTCGATCCGCTCGAGGGCCCGGCCCGGCTTGTGCCGGCGGTTCGAGCGCTCCCCCACGTAGGCCCGCACCACGGCCACCCGCTCCCCCGCCGACATGGCCCGCACCCGGTCGGCCACCTGGCGCTCGGGCACGGCCACATGCGGGTAGAGCATGGCCGTCAGCAGGTGCACCTCGGCGTCGGGATCGAAGCTGGTCAGGGTCACCGTGGGGGCGGGGTCGACCGGCGTCGACGGTGGGAACAGGCGGGCGGCCTGGTCGGCCATGTCCGCGCTGGTGCGGGCCAGGTAGGTGCTCCAGGCCACCCCCCGGTCGTCCAGGTCGACCCGCTTCAAGAAGGAGGGGATGACCTTGCGCAGCTCGAACAGCATGAGGTCGGCGTAGGTCCTGGCCTCGGGGAGGGGGTGGGCCCGCATCCGGAGCAGGAGCTGCTCGTAGCCCTGCCCGGTGCCGTAGATCCCGACGTTCGACAGCGACGCCGCCGGCAGGATGCCCCGGAGGGCGTCGAACGCTTTGGCCCGCACCGCCTGGCGGTAGACGAAGTCCGAGTCGCCGGCGTCCTTGGGGAACTGCACACGGAAGAAGTCCTGGAGGCGGGGCACGAGCTCGGCGTAGGTGTCGAACAGGCGGTCCATGTCGCCCACGTAGCGGGTGCCGACGGGCGAGCCGAGCAGCTCGGGATCGCGGTAGAACCGGTACCGGCCACCGAGGCGGCTGTCGTAGGCGATGTAGCGGGTCGACTGCTCGAGGTAGGACATGAGCCGGCCCCACTCGAGCACCTTGGTCAGCAGGTTGGACGCCTGCTCACAAGCCAGGTGGACGCCGCCGAGCTGGGCCACCGAGTCGTCGCCGTACTCGAAGAAGACCTTGTCGTAGAGCTCCTCGGCCCGCCGCAGGCCGACGGTGGCGTCGATGCTGATGTCACCGCTGATGTCCAGCTCGCCCACGAACTCGTCGAGGAACAGCCGCCGGAGGCTCTTGGGTGACCGGGAGTAGCGGGCGAACAGGGCCCCCTTCACCACCTCCGGCAGGTTGACCAGGGCGAACACCGGGCCGTCCAGGTTGGTGAAGTACCGCCGGAGGATGTCGGCCTCGTCGGGGGCGAACTCCTCGGCGACGTAGGTCACGGCGGGAAGGGTAGGCGTCGCCCACCGGTCGCCAAGGGACCGCACTCGGTGGCGGCGACGGTCACGTCGACCGGTCGGCGGCCTCGAAGCCCTCCCGGACGGCGGCCAGGGCGTCGGGGCGGAGCCACAGGTCGGCCACGGTCATGGCCATCGCCTTGGCCCCGTCGACGACGGCCTGGTCACCCGTCTCGCCCCCGGCGTAGGTGGTGAACTCCTCGGTGTGGATGACCACGTGCGGCGGGGCGACGGCGATCATGGGATGGATCGACGGGACCCGGTAGCTCACGTTGCCCATGTCGGTGCTGCCCACCACGCCGGGGACGACGCGGTGGTCCTGCACCGTGCGGCCGAGCCGAGCGGCGTTGGCTACGTACAGGTCGGTGAAGGCGTCCACGTCGACCAGGTCGGCGTAGGCCGGGTCCCGCCACTCGTGGTCCATGGTGCACCCGGCGGCGGTGGCGCCGGCCTCCAGGCAGGCCAGCACCCGCTCCTTGAGCGGTTGGAGGCGGGCCAGCGTCGGTGAGCGGACGAAGTAGACGGCGGCCGTCTCGGCGGGGACGACGTTGGCGGCGTCGCCCGCCCTGGTGAAGATGCCGTGGATGCGCTCGTCGGGACGGATGTGCTGGCGCAGGGCAGCCACGTTGACGTAGCCGAGCACGGCGGCGTCGAGGGCGTTGCGGCCGCGGTGTGGAGCGGCGGCGGCGTGGGCGGCGGCCCCGTGGTAGTCCACCCAGCACTGGTGGATGGCGATGGCGTTCATGCTGCGCAGGTCCGCCCCGGCGGGGTGGACCATCATGGCGGCATCGACCCCGTCGAGGGCGCCTCGGTCGGCCATCAGCACCTTGCCGCCGCCGCTCTCCTCGGCGGGCGTGCCGAGCAGGACCACCCGCCCGCCCAGCTCGTCGGCCAGGCCGGCTGCCACCAGCCCGGCGCCGAGGCCGGCGGTGGCGATGATGTTGTGCCCGCAGGCGTGGCCGATGCCGGGCAGGGCGTCGTACTCGCACAGCACCGCCACCGTCGGTCCCTCCGAACCGGCGCGGGCGACGAATGCGGTCGGGAGGCCGAACGCGCCCCGCTCCACCTCCAAGCCGTGGTCCTCGATCAGCCCGGCGAGCAGCTCGCTGGCCTGGTGCTCCTCGAAGGCCAGCTCGGGATGGGCGTGGATCGTGTGGGACGCCTCGACGAGGACCTCGGCCAGCTCGTCGACCCGGGCGACGATGCGATCCTTGACCGCGTCCACGTTCGCCATGGTGCGACCTTACGCGTCAGTGGTGGAGGACGATCTTGCCGAGCTGGTCACCGCGGCCGAGCCGCTCGAGGGCCGCCGGGTAGTCGGACAGGGCGAGCTCGTGGTCGACGTGGACGGCCAGCCCGCCGGCCACCGCCCCGGTCAGGGCGGCGAACTCCTCCTGGCTGCCCATGGTGGACCCGATGATCTCGAGCTGGCGGAAGAACAGGGTTGGTAGATGGACCTCGACCGACCGGCCGCTCGTCCCGCCGCACACGGCGAGGCGGCCACCCCGGCGTAGGGCGGCCACCGACTTGGCCCAGGTGGCGGGGCCCACGCTCTCCACGACCACGTCGGCCTCGACGTCCCACCGGTCGGCCGCGCTGTCGTGGGCGGCGACAGCGCCGAGGGCGAGCGCCCGCTCCCCCTTGGCCCGGTCGCGGGAGGTGACGTGGACCTCGGCACCGAGGTGGCGGGCCACCGTCATGGCGGCGACCGAGACGCCTCCGCCGATGCCGACCACGAGCACCGTCTCCCCCGCCCGGAGCCGGGCGCGGCGCAGCAGTCGCCAGGCGGTGACGTGGGCGGTCGGGTAGGCGGCGCACTCGGCCCAGCTGCGCCCGGCCGGGCGAGTCACCACGTTGCGGGCGGGCACGACGACGGCCTCGCCGTGGCCGCCCCACTGGTGCTCGCCGAGGATCTGGGTGCCACGGGCGACCGGGGCGTCGATCCCCAGGGCGGCGATCGCCTCGGGCGTGCACACGGTCGGGTCGACCACGACCTCGGCGCCCACGGCCACGCCGGTCACATCGGCTCCCACCTCCTCCACCACCCCGGCGACGTCGGCCCCGGGCACGTGGGGCAACGGCGGGACCGGCAGCCCCCGGGCCACCCAGAGATCCATGTGGTTCAGGGCGCTGGCCACCACCCGCACCCGGACATCACCCGGACCGAGGGCGGGATCCGCCACCTCGCCCCAGCGGTAGGAGCCGGGCGACTCGTCCAGGACCCAGGCGCGCACGACCCGAAGGTACCGGCCGTTCCCCGCTCAGTACGGCCGTCCACGGCCACGCAGCTGGAGCGCCAAGGCGATGACCCCCCCCGGTGAGCACCAGCCCACCGACGGCCACCGCGAAGACGATGGCGATGACGATTCGGCGGAATCGGTCGCGCTCCTCGCACCGGTCACTCATGGTCGGAGCCGCCTCGGCCTCGGTGCGGAAGATCCCATCCCTGGGCAGGCGGAACTTCCCCAGGTCGATGTCGGCTGGCACGACGGCCTCCCCGGAATCGTCCACGTTGGCACCGTCGACCCGCAGGACGAGGGGTCGTCGGGGGTTGACCCCGCCGTCGGGCCCTGCCTCTGCGAAGCCCTCGTTGCCGGCGTCCAGCACCAGTCGGAGGGGGGCTCCCTTCCCTTCGAGGTGGGTCCCGTCGGGCTGTCGACTGGTCACCCCCCAGACATGGCCGCCCTTGCCGTCGGGCGTCGAGACGGTCAGGTCGTAGGCGTCGACTCGACCGATCGTGGTGTCGTGGCAGGTACCGATCAGCACCGCGGCTCCGCCTTGGTCGTCCCGGCCGATGGCGTACCAGACTCAGGGCTTCCGCGAACACCCACCGAGCAGGGCAGCCGGGACGAGGCCCAGGACGAGGAGGACGCGAGCCCGCACGAGGCAATTGAAACACGGGCCCCGAGCGGCGGGCGGTCGGTGCTGGGGACCCCTTCCCGGTGCGCGTCCCTGCCGGGTGGCGCAGACTGACGCCATGTCGACCCCGCCCCTGCGCACTCGACTCGCCGGGCTGACCCTGGCCCTCGGGCTCCTGGCCATGGCCGCGTGCGGCGTCACCTCCGACGACCTCGCGGGCGACGCCGACACCACCGCCCCGGAGGCGCCCGCCACCACCGGAGGAGCCGAGAGCGCGACCACGCCCTCCACTCCCGACCCTTCCACCCCCTCCCCACCCTCCACCCCCGCGACCCCCACCGAACCGCAGGGCGACGAGGCCGCCTTCTGCGACGACGGGGAGGGGCTTCTCGCCCTCCTGACCCGAATCGACACCGAGCGGGAATCGGGGGACCTCGAGGCCTTCCAGGACAGCTACGGCGAGGCCGTGGACCAGCTCGAGCAGATGGCCGACGAGGCCCCCGACGAGGTCGCTGACGAGTCCGAGGCGGTGGCGGGGGCCTTCGGCGATCTCGAGGACGACGTGGCCGCGGCCCAGTCGATCGCCGACATCCGCGACCTCCGCGATGCGCCGGAGCTCGTCGCCGTCGCCGGCGAGCTCGCCGACTTCGGGCGCTACCTGCAGCGCACCTGCGGCCTCGACATCGATCTCTAGACGCTCTCGATCGGATCGCTCCTACACCACGCAGACCAGCGCGTCCGGTTCCACCCGCAGCGACAGGGAGGTGGCCCGTCCCACCGGCACGCCGTCGAGCCGGACGGGGGTGGGACCGTCGAGGTCCACCTGCAGAGCCGAAGCCCGCCGTTCGGTGACGTCCGGGTGCGGGAGGTGGGTGCCCGAGGGCAGCCGGGCACGGGCCTTCCAACGGTCACCGGCGCCCATGGTCACCTCGAAGGCGTCGAGCCGACCGTCGCCGGGGTGGGACCGGGGAGCGACGTCCCAGCGGCCGAGGTACTGGGCGTTCATGGCCACGAAGGACCGGCCCCGCCACCACCGCCGCCGGGCCACGAGGTGAGCCACGAACCAGTGCAGCCGCCCGTCGACGAGCGCGGTGCCGAGATCGACCGGCACCCGCATCCCGCCCGGTCCCCGGAGGCGATCCTCGTCGCCGGTGCCGCCGAGGGTGCGGCAGAGGTCACCGCCGAGCAGGCCGAGCGGGGGCACCGGGTCCCCCGACCGCCGCGCCCGTTCGACCACGGCACGGGCCTCGGCGTCGGTGCGCACCACCACCCCTCCGGCCGGGAGCCCGCCGGCCTCGCCCCACGACCGCCCCTTGGCCACGGTCACCGGCGCACCGCCAGCCGGCCGGTCACGTCTCGGGCCCGACGACGGCGGGAGCCTCCTCGCCGGCATCACCCGCCCCCAGCACCGCCGAGGCCGCGACCACCCCCCGGAACAGCGCATCGGCCGCTTCCCGGGCGCGATCGCGGGTGGCGGCCACCGGCGCGGCGTCGCCGAGCTGGCGCAGGAGGTCGATGAGCTGGCGGATGTTGCGCACGAAGTCGCCCCCGGAGAGGTCTTCGTCCTCGAGCACGGCGCCGAGGTCCTCCCCCGCCGCCCATGCGTACGCCAGGGCGAAGAAGCTGGGATCGGGGAGGCGGGTCTCGGAGAGGTGACCGGCCCGTTCGGCGGACTGGAGCTCCCGGCCGACGCCTTCGAGCTCGTCGAAGCGCGTCCGCGCTCGGGCCGAGGGGAACCACGGTGGCGGTGCCGGGAGGCGACTGCGGTGCTCGTAGGTGAGGCACGACGCCATGCCGGCGAGTGCGGCCGGCTCGAGATCGTCGAAGAGGCCGCGGTGGAGGGCCTCGGCCACGAGGAGGTCGCTCTCGTGATACACCCGCACGAGCAGGGCGCCCTTCGGCGTGAGACGCCACCCGTCCACGTAGCCCCAGGTACCCAGCAGCTCGAGCACGGCGTCGAAGCGCAGCGCCACGGAGCCGGTGCTCCCGGCGATCCGCCGGTCGAGGTCGGCCACCTCCCGGCGGACCCTCTCGGCGTGGGCGGCCGCCCGCAGGTGGGTGGCACGGTCGGGGCAGCTCGCCACCGGGTGGTCGACGGCGACCGGCGGCGGTGCCGGCCGCTCGGCCCGGCGCCGTGATCCGCGGCCCCGGACCCGCACCCGCTGGAGCTGATGGACGACCTCGTGCTGGAAGGCCCGGTTGTTCGGGTTGAACGGCACCGGCAGCTCGATCGAGGCCACCGCCGTAGGGGGGTCGTCGAAGTCGGCGGCGCCGAGACCGACCGTGCGGCCCTTGAGCCCGATCCCGTTGACCCGCAGGCGTCCCCCGCTCCGGTAGGCCACCGAGAGCACGGCCAAGCGGTCGCGGCCGTGGTCGATCACGTCGCCCGGCCGGAGGCGGGCCATGGCCGCCTCCACGTCTCCCCGGCCCGCGGTCCCCCGCCGGGCGTCCTCGTCGGCCCGCACCAACCGCCGGTACTCCTCCACGTCCCCCCGCTCGCAGGTGGCCTCGGCCTCGAGCGCCTCCAGGGCGTCGCGGCGGGTGTCCCGGCGGGCCTGGAGCTTCACCACCGACCGGTCGGCCTGGAACTGGGCGAAGGACCGGTTGAGGAGGCGGTGGGCGTCGGCGGCGTCGTAGCGGCGGACGAGGTTGGCGGTCATGTTGTAGGTCGGGCGGAACGACGAGGTCAGGGCGAACCGGCGGCTGAGGGCCAGCGCCGCCACCTGGTCGAAGGTGACGAACGGCGACCACAGCACCACCGCCCGCCCGAGCTCGTCGATGCCCCGCCGCCCGGCGCGGCCGGTGAGCTGCGTGTACTCGCCCGCGGTGAGGAACTCGTGGTGCTCGCCGGTGAACTTGGTGAGGGTCTCGATCACCACCGAGCGGGCCGGCATGTTGATCCCGAGGGCCAGGGTCTCGGTGGCGAACACCACCTTCACGAGGCCCTCGACGAAGCAGGCCTCGACCGCCTCCTTGAACGGGGGCACCATCCCGGCGTGGTGGGCGGCGACACCCACCTCGAGGGCGGCCAGCCACCGGTCGCAGCCGAGCACGTCGAGGTCAGAGTCCGAGAGCGCGGCGGTGCGCTCCTCGGCCAGCTGGCGGATCCGGGCTCGCTCGGCCGGGTCGGTGAGGCGGACGCCGGCGTCGAGCAGGCCGGCGGCGGCGTCGTCGCACCCGGCCCGGCTGAAGATGAAGTAGATGGCCGGGAGCAGGGCCTCCTCGGCCAGGTGCTCCACCACCTCGAGGCGGCGGGGGGTGGCGAACCGGCGCCGGGGCCGGCCCCGCGACTGGTGGGACGGGCGCACCAGGTCGGCGTCGAGGCGCTCCCCCACCGGGTTGGGCCGGCCGTCGGTGAGGGTGGGGATCACCAGCGTGTCCCGTGACGTCTTGTCATGGGCGGCATAGAGGTTGACCAGCTCCACCGGCCGGCGCTCCTCGACCACGGTGGCGGTGGGGCCCCGCACGGTGGAGATCCACTCGGCCAGCTCGGCGGCGTTCGAGACGGTGGCCGAGAGGCACACCAGGCGGACCGCCGGGGGGGCGTGGATGATGACCTCCTCCCAGACCGGACCCCGGTAGGGGTCCTGGAGGTAGTGGACCTCGTCGAGGACCACCACGTCGAGGCCGGCCAGGGACGGTGATGCCGCGTAGATCATGTTGCGCAGCACCTCGGTGGTCATCACCACCACCGGGGCCTCGCCGTTGACGGCGTTGTCACCGGTCAGCAGACCGACCCGGCCAGCCCCGTGGACGGCGACCAGATCGGCGTACTTCTGGTTGGAGAGCGCCTTGATCGGGGTCGTGTAGAAGGCCTTGCGCCCCCCGGCCAGGGCCCGGGCCACGGCGTGCTCGGCCACCACCGTCTTGCCCGAGCCGGTGGGGGCGGCCACCAGCACCGACGAACCGGCGTCGATGGCGGCGATCGCCTCGACCTGGAAGCGGTCGAGGGTGAAGGCCCGGTCAGCCGCTGGCGGCGGCACGGCTGATGCGGCGGTTCCGAACCCGTCCGAACACGATGCTCAGCTCGTAGAAGAGCACCATCGGCACGGTGAGGGCGCCCATGCTGATGGGGTCGGCGCTGGGCGTGACGATGGCCACGAGGAAGGCGATGCCGACGATGGCGTAGCGGCGAACCTCGCGCAGCTTGTCGGTGCTGACGATGCCGGCCAGTTGCAGGAAGACGAGCAGGATCGGGAACTCGAAGCCCACGCCGAAGGCCAACATCATGTAGACGATCAGCCGCAGGTACTTCCCGGGCGCGTAGAACTGGTTGAAGTTCTCCTCGCCGCCGATGCTCTGGAGGAACTCCAGAGCCTTGGGCACGGTCCAGAACGCGATGCCCGCTCCCAGCACGAACAGGGCCGAGGCGCAGGCCACGAACCAGACGGCGTACTTCTTCTCGTTGGAGTAGAGCCCCGGGGCGATGAAGCGCCACAGCTGCCACAGGATCATGGGCATGGCGAACATGATGGCGGCGTAGGTGGTGATCTTGATCCGCACCGCGAACGGCTCGAGCGGGTCGAGGGTGAGCAGCCGGTCGGCCAGGTCCGACCCCTTCGGGGCCGCCTCCCGGAGCGGCCCGAGCAGGAGGTTCAGGATCGGCTGGTAGAGGAACCAGGCGATCATGGCCCCGACGGCTACGGCCAGCGCGGCCCGTACGAGGCGCTTCCGCAGCTCGACCAGGTGGTCGAGGAGCGTCATCTGGCCCCCGGGCACCTCTTTCGCCGTGGCCTTGCCCGCCTGCGTGCTCATCGGGGAGGTCTACGGCGCCGGGCGGCCACGCGGGTCAGCCGGCGGCCCGCTCGTCAGGGGCCACCGCACCCGGCTGGGCGTCGGCGTCGGGTTCGAGATCATCGTTGCGGGCCCGGATGTCGGCCTCGAGATCGGACTCATCGCCGCCCTCATCGGAGCCGACCGAACGGGCGCTGAGCGACGTGGCCCCGGGGAGGGGCCGGATGCGGGACTCCTCCGGGGAGAAGGGCGTGTCGCCGATGTCGATGGCGCTCCGCAGCTCCGACTGGAAGCCCGAGGACATCTCGCGCATCTGGCGCACGAAGTTGCCGATCTGGCGGGCAGCCCGGGGAAGGCGCTCGGGGCCGAGCACGATCAGCGCGAGCAGCAGGACGACGAGGATCTCCCCGCTGCCGAGGTTGGACATTGCTGCGAGCTTACCGTCGCCGCATCGCATCGAGCGCGTCGGAGGCGAGGGCGGTGCCGCCATCGAGGGCGCCCGTGGCCGCCCGCACCGCATCGAGCCGGGCCACCTCGTCCCGGATGTCGTCGCCTACGCGCATGGTGTCCCGCAGCAGCCGGGCCACGAACGTCGAACCGGCGATCACCACCACCGGTGGCACGATCCACATCGCCGCCCAGGTCACGGGCGGAGACTACCGGGGGTCGGCCTGCACCAGTCGGGCCAGCTCGTCGGCCCACTGGGTGTCGTCGGCCAGCAGGTCGTGGAAGTCGAGGAGGTCGTCGTGGGTGATGGCCCGCCCGTTCCGGGGCTCGGCCAACTCCGCGGGGAGGCGCCACGTGTTGAGGTAGACGCCCGAGGCGACCAGCAGCTCGACGATGCGGGGCTCGGCGTCCTTCACCACCACGGTGGCGCAGCCCGGGCAGCGGAACGAGTACGCGCCGCGGCGGTCGTCGGCGCAGACGCGCACGGTGACGTCCGCGGTGGTGAGCTCCACGTCCCCGCACTCCCCGCAGCTGGCCCGGATCATCGCCATCGCGTGCTCCCTCTCCGCATGGGGACCAATCGGCCAGGAAGGGACGACCTTTAGGGGTTCGGCGCCGGCCGGGGCCTGCCAGGATGACCCGATGCCCACCCGGCTCCCGTCGTTGCGCCGGCCGCCGATCGGCTTCGCCCACCGGGGGGCCCGGGCCCATTCCCGGGAGAACACCCTCGAGGCGTTTGCCCTGGCCCTGAAGCTGGGCGCCCCCGGGCTGGAGAGCGACGTGTGGGTGACCGCCGACGGCGTCGCCGTGCTCGACCACGACGGGGTGGTGGGCCCGGCCCTCCGCCGTCGCCGCATCGCCACCGTCGACCGCTGTGACCTGCCCGACCACGTTCCCACCGTCGCCGAGCTCTACGAGGCCTGTGGGGACGGGTTCGAGCTGTCCATCGACGTGAAGGACCCCGCCGCCGCCCCTCCCCTCGTCGCCGCCGCCCGGGCCGCCGGGCCGGCCGCCCTCGGTCGCCTGTGGCTGTGCCACGACGACCACGACCTGCTGGCCTCCTGGCGCGACCTGGCCCCGGAGGTCCGCCTCGTGGACTCCACCCGGTTGCGGCGCATGCGGTCGGGAGCCGAGCGCCACGCCGCCCTCGTCCAGGCCCGCGGCATCGACGCCGTGAACCTGCACCACACCGAGTGGACCGGTGGCCTGACCACCCTCTTCCACCGCTTCGACGTGCTTGCCTTCGGCTGGGACGCCCAGTTCGACCGGGTGCTCGACGGTCTCCTCGGGATGGGGATCGACGCCGTCTACAGCGACCACACCGACCGCATGGTCGAGGCCCTGGCCCGGGCCACGTAGGCGACGCTGCAAAGTCCGCCAGGCGAAGACAGCACGGCTAGAGGCCGTCGAAGCGGGAGAACGGCCAGATGCGCACGAACGCCCGACCCACGATCGACGACGTGCGGATCGAGTGGTCCCGGAAGCAGCGGGCATCCTTGGAGTTGGCGCGGTTGTCGCCCATCACGAACACCGCGCCCTCGGGCACCTCGAAGCTGGTCCGCAGGTCGCAGATCGGCTCGGTCCGGGTGCCCCGCGGGAGGTACGGCTCGGCCAGCACCTTGCCGTCGACGAGCACCTTGCCGTTGCGCAGGCTGACGGTCTCGCCGGGCAGGCCCACCACCCGCTTGATGAGGTCCTTCACCTGGCGACCGTTCTCGGTGATGTCGGACTCGCCGGGGGGCTTGGAGAACACCACGATGTCACCCCGGTGGACGTCGTGCACCTTGTAGCTGAGCTTGTTGACGATCACTCGGTCCTTCTCGAGCAACGTGGGGTGCATCGAGGCGGAAGGGATCCAGAACGTGGCGAAGAGGAAGGTGCGGATCACCAGCGCGACCACCAGCGCCCCGCCGAGGACGACCAGCCACTCCACTGCCGATCGCAGGATCGACGGACCCCTCGACTCCGGGGTCGGAGTGGCCCGCTGACGGGAACCCTCGGGGACGGAGCCCTCGTCCTCGGGCTCCACCCGCGTGTCGACCATCGGACGAGGACGCTAGCGGCAACCCTTCGCGAACCGGCGCCGGCTCAGTGGTACCTGGCCAGGATCCGTGCGGCCGCCTCGGCGGCCACGGCCGGTCCGCCCGAGCGCTCGTCGATCTCCACCGGTCGGGCGTGGGGACCGAGGCGCAGGAGCAGGCGGGCCAGCCAGGCGGGTGCGGCGGCCGGCATGGTCACCCGGAGCCGCCCCCCACCCAGGTCCACGACCTCGTCGACGGGATGGGACTGCGCCACCCATCGGGCCTCGGGCTCGAGGTCGAGCACCACCCGGGGGTCGCCGGCCCCGGCGCGGTAGGAGGACGCCTCGGGCAGTGGATCGGGAGGTTCGAAGCCGTCGGCGAGGGGCTCGGCACCACGGACGCGGTCGACGCGGAAGACCCGTTCCCCGCCGGCGAGGTGGCAGTCGGCCTGGAGGTACCACGCACCGCCGTCGTTGAAGACCCGCCACGGGTCGACCCGGCGCGTCGTCCGCCGGTCGCGCCCGGCCGACCAGTAGTCGAGCTGCACGCCGTGGTGGCCGGCGACCGCCGAGCGGAGGATGTCGATCACGGCGCTGTCGGCCACGCCCAGGTCGACCTCGACGGTCTCGGTCGGGTCGACGCCCAGGACGCCGGCGAGCTTGACCAGCGCCCGCGCCAGCGCCCCGTCCGGATCGCCGCCCTGCACCTCCCGGAGCCCGGCACCCGCCGCCACCAGGGCCAGGCCCTGCTCAGGGGTGAGCCGCAGGGGCCGTTGGAAGGCGAAGAGGAACACCCACACCCGCCCGTCCTCGTAGGTGACCTCGACGGGCATGTCGCCGTACTCGGGCGACTCGGCCCCGACCATGCTGGCCATGTCGAGCTGTTGGACGAGCTCCGCCTCGCTGATGCCGAAGCGACCGCACACCTCGGCGATGGCGGGACCGTCGCGCTCGGCGATCCAGGCGACGATCGAGATGAGCCGCTGCAGCTTCTCGGCGGTGGTGATCCGATGCTTCACCGGGCCGGGGTCCCGGCGACGGCGGCCAGCCATCCCACCACGTCCTCGCGCAGCTCCGGGGGACCGAGGACCTCGGCGTGCTCGAGGAAGTCGAGGACGAACGAACGGAAGCCGTCGACGTCGCTCACCTCGAGCTCGAGCACGACGGCTCCGTCGGCCCGCTCCTCCACCACGGTGGCGCTCGGCGCCACCGAGGTGGCGGTGGGGACGTGGTCGGCGTCGATCAGCACCCGCGCCGCCACCGGCTCGGTCCCTGCGAACCGCCACGCTTCCAGGCGCACGCCGGCGACCCGGCCCTCGGGGCGCTCGAAGGTCCCCGCCTCGCCCACCTCGACCGCGCCCTCCACCCGATCGAGGCGGAAGTGGCGGGAGGCGTCGCGGGTGTGGTCGTGGCCGGTGACGTACCAGCGGCCGCGGGCGCAGTCGAGGCGGTACGGGTCGACCCGCCGGCGCACCCCGCCGTAGTCGAAGGACGCCTGGCGGCGCTCGGCCACTGCCCGGAACAGGGCGACGACCCGCTCGTCGGCAGGGAGGTCGGTCACCCCCTCGGGCCCGGTCCCCCCGCCCCGGGAGGCGTCGGACGCGTCCGGCGCGCCGCCGAGCTTCCAGAGCCCGCCGCTGCCCTCGATCCCCTCGAGGCGGATGGCCGAGGCGGCAAGGTGGAGGGCGGCCAGCTCATCGGCTTCGAGGCCCGGGTCCCGCAGGTAGGCCTCGTCCCGCGGGATGCGGTAGCCGAGCTCCTCGGGGTAGGTGCCCGGCACCGCCTCGGCCGTCACCGGCAGCCCCATGGCTCGCAGCTCGTTCTTGTCCCGCTCGAACTGGCGCTGGAAGCTGGCCAGCTCATCGGGGTAGCCCGGCACCATCGTCCGTATGCGGCCGGCGGTCACCGGCCGGTCGGCGCCGATCAGGACGTTGAGCAGGTTCAGGAGGCGCTCGATGCGGCTGGCCATCTCCCGGTCAGACTACGGGCGGCCCAGGGCGGCGGCGGCGACCGCGCCGGCCGCGCCGCAGGCGGCGAAGAACGCCGGTTCCTCATCGGGTCCCCGTCCCATCGTCGTCACCGCCAACCCGGCGGCCGCCAGCAGCGCGGCGATGTCGGGCGGGTCCACCTCGGCCACCCGGTGGCGCTCGCCGAACCCGCCCGGGTCCAGGCCCCGGCCGGCAGGGACCGCCACCGTCACCGCCGACCGGGTGGCCTCGAGAGCGGTGCCGCTGTGGTGGCTGACCCCTCGGTGGCGCTCCCGGGCATCGGACTCCCCGATGCGTAGGCAGGCCACCGGTCGGCCTCCGAGCCACGCCGTCGCGTCGAGGATGCCGGCCACCTCGAGGGCGGTGGTGCCGAGGCGGGTGCCGGTGCCCACCACGCCAGGGCCCATGGCCACCACCACCACGTCGGCCCGTTGCACCGAGACGGCCAGGCTCAGCGCCGACGCCACGTTCACCGCCTCGAGGTCGCCACCGAAGGCGTGCCCGGCGGTGACGGTGGCATCGACGATCCCGGCCGTGGCCATGGCCGCCACCAGGTCCGAGAGGACGAGAGGCAGGGCGGCGCCGTCGGTCATCACGTAGCTCACCCGGGCATCGGGGCGCAGGTGCTTGACGGTGACGGCGACCCCGGGAACCTGGCTGTGGAGGCTGCACGCCACCACCGGAGTGCCGCCGAGGTCGGCGCTCAGGTCGGGGTGGTCCTCCTCACCGGCACCGGTGTCGGTCTGGAGGCTCGTGTAGCGGAGCTTCATGATGTGGCCCCGCCCGGGCTGTGACAACTCGCTCCGCGACAGGTTCCAGTGCACGACGTGCCACCCCCCGGTGCCCAGCCCGAGGTCGACGGCGGTGGTGTTCAGGATCACCTCGTCGCCGACGGCCACGGGCCCGGTCAGCTCGGTGAGGGCGTAGGCCCGTTCCTCCCCGACCGCCACCCGCTGCAGCCCGGGTCGCTCGGCGAGGAGCGCGGTGACGATCGCCCTCCGGAACGCCGGCATCAGCGGTCCGTCCCGCGGCGGGCCCAGACCAGCACGCCCCGCTTGGTCACGTCGAGCGGCACGGTGACGGCGGTGGCGACGTCGACGGCCGACTCGACGCCGACGCCCCGCGCGAGCAGGTACTCCTCCACCGCCTCCCGGTCGGGCAGGTGCACGGACGGCCGGTCCCAGCGGTCGACCTCTACGTCGCCGAAGCAGGTGGCCACCACGTCGGCGGCTTCCTCGGCGTCGAACGGCGATGGCGGGGGGGCGCCGAGGAACGGGGCCAGCTCGGGATCGTCGTCCCGCCCACTCGTGCATGCCGCGAAGAGGCCGCCGCCGCGGAGCACGCGGTGGGCCTCGGCCACTGCGGCGGCGGGGTCCTCGAGGAGGTAGAGCACCCACAGGGCGCAGACCGCGCCCATCGACGCGTCGGCCACCGGCAGGGCGGCGGCGTCGGCCTGTACCCCAGGGGTCGGCACCGTAGAGAGGAGGGCGTGTGAGCGGTCGAGGCCCACCCATCCTGCCGTCGGCCCGGCCTCGCCCAGCGCGCCGTCGCCGCAGCCCACGTCGAGCACCGGGGCGAGACCCTCCCGGGCCAGTCGGGCCGTCACCGTGACGTGCACGTCCCCGACGGAGCCGTAGCGCTCCACCGACCGCCGGGCGGCCCGGAACCGCTCGGGACTGCTCAGAGCGAGGCGATCAGCTTCTCGACCCGCTCGTCGCGGGACTTGAACGGGTCCTTGCACAGCACCGTGCGCTGGGCCTGGTCGTTGAGCTTCAGGTGCACCCAGTCGACGGTGTAGTCCCGGCGGCGCTCCTTGGCCCGCCGGATGAAGTCGCCCCGCAGCTTCGCCCGGGTGGTCTGAGGCGGGGTCTCCACGGCGATGTCGATCTCGGCGTCGGTGGCGGTGCGGTCGACCAGGCCACGGTCCTGCATTCGGTAGAAGAGCCCCCGGCTGCGGTTGACGTCGTGGTATTGGAGGTCCATGAGCGCCACCTTGGGGTGGCTGAGGGGCAGCTCGTGGCGGTCGCGGTAGGCCTCGATCAGGTTGTGCTTGATGACCCAGTCGCACTCCCGGTCGAGGCTGAGCGGGTCCTTCTCGATCCCCGTGAGGCAGTGCTCCCACATGTCGAGCGCCTTCTGCTCCAGCGGGGACAACCCCCGGCCGGCGGCGTAGCGCTGGGCCCGGTTCAGGTACTCGGCCTGGATGTCGAGGGCGCTGGCCTCGCGTCCGTTGGCCAGGCGCACCCGGCGGGTGCAGGTGGGGTCGTGGCTGATCTCCCGGATGGCCCGTATCGGGTTCTCCAGGGTCATGTCCCGCAGCACCACGTTCGGCTCCTCGAGCATCCGCAGCATGAGGCTGGTGGCGCCCACCTTCAAGAAGGTGGCGTACTCGCTCATGTTCGAGTCGCCCACGATGACGTGGAGGCGGCGGTACCGCTCGGCGTCGGCGTGCGGCTCGTCGCGGGTGTTGATGATGGGCCGGCTCCGGGTGGTGGCGCTGGAGACGCCCTCCCAGATGTGCTCGGCCCGCTGGCTGATCGAGAACATCGCCCCCCGGGCCGTCTGCATCACCTTGCCGGCGCCGGCGTAGATCTGGCGGGACACGAAGAACGGGATCAGCACCTCGGCGTAGTGGCCGAACTCGTCGCGCCGGCTGGTGAGGTAGTTCTCGTGGCATCCGTAGGAGTTGCCGGCCGAGTCGGTGTTGTTCTTGAACAGGTAGATGACGCCCCGGATCCCCTCCTCCCGCAGCCGCTGCTCGGCGCTGGCCAGGAGCTGTTCGAGGATCCGCTCACCGGCCTTGTCGTGAACAACCAGGTCGTGGACCGAGTCGCACTCCGGGGTGGCGTACTCCGGGTGGGAGCCGACGTCGAGGTACAGGCGGGCGCCGTTGGCCAGGAAGACGTTGCTGCTCCGCCCCCACGACACCACCCGCCGGAAGAGGTAGCGGGCCACCTCGTCGGGGCTGAGCCGGCGCTGGCCGCGCAGCGTGCAGGTGACCCCGTACTCGTTCTCGAGCCCGAAGATCCGGCGGTCCACAGGGGGGACCCTAGGGGTTTGCGCCCCGGTTCCGGCGGAGGTCGGGCCCGGGTGACGGATGGCTCAAGGTGAGGGGAGGTCCTCGCCGGCGCCGGGCGGGACAGGGGGCGTCTGGCCGGTGGCGTCGCCGTCGCCCGGCACGGGATCGTCGGCCGGTGCGACCGGGTCCGCTTCGACCGTAGAAGTCGCCCCTCCGTCGCCGAGCAGGGCCTGCACCTCGTCGTCCTCGAGCCGGCGGAAGGTGCGCCGCCCGTCGGAGCGGGCCAGGAGCGCAACCTCGAGATCGGCCGGGCCGAGCCGCCGGTCGGGGCCGGCCAGGCCGGAGACCGCGGTGGTGAGGGAGGTCTCCAGGTCGGCGTCGGCGACCCACGCCGCGCGCACGCGCTCGGCGATGGCTTCGGCATCGCCGCCCAGGACGCTGAAGGAGGACTCGTCGACCACCGTGCCGTCGTAGAGGATGTGGTACAGCTGGTCGCGCTCGGCGGTGACACCGACCTCGGCCACCAGGATCTCCACCTCCATCGGCTTCATCTCGTGGGTGAAGATCTGCCCGAGGATCTGGGCGTACTGGTTGGCCAAGCTGCGCGAGTCCACGTCCTCCCGGCTGTAGGAGAACCCCTTCAGGTCGGCGTGGCGGACCCCGGCGATCCGGAGCTGGTCGAACTCGTTGTAGCGGCCCACGCCGGCGAAGGCGATGCGGTCGTAGATCTCGCTGACCTTGCGCAGCGTGCTGGACGGGTTCTCGGCGCAGATCAAGATGCCGTCGGCGCAGGCCACCCCGACCAGGCTCCGGCCCCGGGCGATGCCCTTGCGGGCGTAGTCCGCCCGGTCCTTCATCACCTGCTCGGGCGCCACGTAGAACGGCATGCTCATGACGGGGCGCCGCCCAGGGTGGTGGTCGAGCGGACCGACCGGAGCTGGTCGAGCAGGGCGACGAAGCGCTCGGCGATCTCGTCGTCGGGCACCCGCTCGAAGCCGCTCGCCGTGATGGTGGCCATCACGGGGTAGATGCCCCGGAGGACGTCGGGGCCGCCGGTGGCCGAGTCCTCGTCGGCTGCTTGGACCAGGGCGGAGAGGGCCAGGTCGAGCACGGCTCCCCGCTCGAGGCCCTCGCGGTAACCGAGCTTCACCACCGTGCCGGCGTGCACGCTGCCCGAACCGGTCGAGGCGAAGTCGCCCTCCTCGTAGCGACCGCCGGTGACGTCGTACTCGAACAGCCTTCCGACCCCCCGCCGGAGGTCGTAGCCGGCGAACAGCGGCACCACGACGAGGCCCTGCATGGCCGCCGGGAGGTGGTTGCGGACCATGGAGCTGAGCTGGTTGGCCTTGCCCTCGAGGCTGAGGTGGGCGCCCTCGACCTTCTCGTAGTGCTCGAGCTGGAGCTGGAACAGCTTCACCATCTCCATGGCCGGCCCGGCCGCCCCGGCGATGGCCACCCCCGAGTACCGGTCGGCGGGGAACACCTTCTCGATGGCCCGGTGGCTGATGAGGTTGCCCGAGGTGGCCCGGCGGTCACCGGCCATGACCACACCGTCGGCGTAGCGGACGGCGACCACGGTGGTGGCATGGGGAACGGCCAGCGCGCCGGTGACCGTGGTGCCCGAAGGTGAGGCACCGAAGCTCGTCCGGCGGAGCAACTCGGCGAAGTCGGGGCCGGGATCGTCGCCCGGCGAGAACAGCGGGAAGGTCATGGTGCTGCTACTGGCCGCCCTTTTGGATGTAGCCCCGCACGAACTCCTCGGCGTTCAGCTCGAGCACGTCGTCGATCTCGTCGAGCAGCTCGTCGAGCTCGGCCTTGATCTTCTCGCCGGTCTCCGACGGTGCGGGCGCGGCCTCGGCCACGTCCTCGGTCTCCCGGGCCGGGGTCGCCTTGCGCTTCTGCTCTCGTTCGGCCATTCGAAGACCTCCTCCCGTCCGCTCAGGAACCCAGTCTGTCCAGCAGCTCGGCCGGAGTGGTGCATTCGTCCAACAACGTACCGACGTGGGCCTTCGTTCCACGCATCGGTTCCATCATCGGCACCCGCCGCAACGGCTCGCGGCCGACGTCGAACACCATCGAGTCCCAGTTGGCGGCCACGATGGCCGGGGCGAACTTGGCCAGGCAGCGACCGCGGAAGTAGGCGCGGGTGTCATCGGGGGGCTCGGTCATGGCCCGGGTGACGGCGGCGTCGTCGGTGATCCGCTCGAGGCCCACCCGCGCCGCCAGCGATCGCGCCGGGCGCAGGTCCGAGTACTGGAGGGCGAGGGCGGCCACCCGGGGGTCGTCCCAGCCGGCGCCGTTGCGGTCCCGCCACGCCTCCAGCAGCCGGAGCTTGGCCACCCAGTCGAGCTGGCCGGCGAGGCTCATCGGGTCCGCCTCGAGGCCGCTGAGCACCGCCTCCCACCGCCGCAGCACGTCCGCGCCCACCTCGGCACCGACGACCTCGAGGCCACGGTCCTCGGCGTACTTGCGGGCGCGGTCGAGGAGCTCCCACTGCACCTCGAGGGCGGTGACGGTGGTGCCGTCGACGAGCTCGAGCGGCCGGCGCAGGCTGCGGTCGTAGGAGACCTGGCGCAGGGCGTGCACCGGCGAGCGGAACGTGAAGTCCCGCGGGAGGAAGTCGTCCTCCACCATGGCGAGCACGAGGGCGGTGGTCCCCACCTTGAGCAGGGTGGCCACCTCCGAGAGGTTGGCGTCGCCGACGATGACGTGGAGGCGGCGGTACTTCTGGGAATCGGCGTGGGGCTCGTCGCGGGTGTTGACGATGGGCCGCTTCAGGGTGGTCTCCAGGCCGACCTCGGCCTCGAAGAAGTCGGCCCGCTGGGTGAGCTGGTAGGGAACCTCGGCCATCGAGACGCCGCTGGCCTCGCTGCCGACCTTGCCCGCACCGGTGAAGATCTGGCGGGTGATGAAGTGGGCGGTGGCGTGGGTGATGATGCGGTTGAACGGCACGGCCCGGTCCATGAGGTAGTTCTCGTGGCAGCCGTAGGAGTTGCCCTTGCCGTCGGAGTTGTTCTTGTGGACCAGGATCTCCTGGCCCGGGGGCAGGAGGATGGCGGCGGCAGCCATGGCCTTGGCCAGGATGCGTTCGGCGGCGCGGTCCCAGGTGACGACGGCCAGCGCGTCGGCGCACTCGGGGGTGGACAGCTCGGGATGGGCGTGGTCGACGTAGAAGCGGGCGCCGTTGGTGAGGACGGCGTTCACCAGGTGGGTCTCGACCTCCGGGGCGAGGGAGCCCTCGGCGGCGTAGCCGCGGGCGTCGTTGCCCGGCGACTCGTCCTCGAAGTCCCATCCCACCTTGGGCGCCGCCGCCGTGGCGGTCACGGCGAGGTCCGAGACGTAGGCGTTGATCAGCAGGCTGGACGCGGTGACCGGGTTGGACTCACCGGCGCCACGCATGACGATCCCGTACTCGGTCTCGATCCCGCAGATCTTGGGGACGGCCACCGCGGCACCCTACCCACGCGGTCCCTGCTGCCGGCGGCGCCTACAGGTACTGACCCGTGGCCACCCGCTCGATCGAGCGTCCGCCGCGGGTCGAGGAGTCCTCCTCCTTGGCGACGAGGGTGCGCACGTAGACGATGCGCTCGCCCTTCTTGCCGGAGATCTTCGCCCAGTCGTCGGGGTTGGTGGTGTTGGGCAGGTCCTCGTGCTCCTTGTACTCCTGATGGATCGAGGCGATGAGGTCGTCGGTGCGGATGCCCTTCGGGCCCCCGCCGATCAGTCGCTTGATGGCCAGCTTCTTGGCCCGCCGGACGATGTTCTCGATCATGGCCCCCGAGGAGAAGTCCTTGAAGTACATGATCTCCTTGTCACCGTTCTGGTAGGTGACCTCGAGGAACTGGTTGGTCTCGTCGGACCGGTACATCTCGGCCACGGTGTCCTCGATCATCACCCGCACGCACTTGTCGGCGTCGCCCCCGCCGAGGTCGCGCACCTCGTCGACGGCCAAGGGCAGGTCGGCGGTGAGGTACCGGGCGAAGATCTGGGCGGCGGCGTCCTCCCTGGGGCGCTCGATCTTGATCTTCACGTCGAGGCGGCCCGGGCGCAGGATGGCCGGGTCGATGAGGTCCTCCCGGTTGGAGGCGCCGATGACGATGACGTTCTTCAGCGTCTCCACGCCGTCGATCTCGGCCAGGAGCTGGGGGACGATCGTCGACTCCATGTCCGAGCTGATGCCCGTGCCGCGCGTGCGGAACATCGAGTCCATCTCGTCGAAGAACACGATGACCGGCCAGCCCTCCTCGGACTTCTCCCGGGCCCGCTGGAACACGAGCCGGATCTGGCGCTCGGTCTCACCGACGTACTTGTTGAGCAGCTCGGGGCCCTTGATGTTCAAGAAGTAGCTGCGGGCCGCCTTGTCGCCGGAGACCTCGGCCACCTTCTTGGCCAGCGAGTTGGCCACCGCCTTGGCGATGAGGGTCTTGCCGCAGCCGGGCGGGCCGTACAGGAGGATGCCCTTGGGGGCGGGCAGCTTGTGCTCGGCGAAGAGCTCCTGGTGGAGGAAGGGCAGTTCGACGGCGTCGGCGATGGCCTCGATCTGCTCGTCGAGCCCGCCGACGTCGGCGTAGCTGATGTCGGGCACCTCCTCGAGCACGAGCTCTTCGACCTCGGGGCGGGGAAGCTTCTCGAGCAGGAGCCCCGACCGGGTGTCCATCAGCACGGTGTCGCCCGCCCGGACCCGGATGTCGCGCAGGGCGTCGACCATCTCGCACACCCGCTCCTCGTCGGCCCGGCCGACGACGAGGGCGCGGTCGCCCTCCATCACCTCCTTGATGGTGACCACCTCACCGGTGAGCTCGGCCCCCCGCGCCAGCACCACGTTGAGGGACTCGTTCAGCACCACCTCGCAGCCCCGCTGGAGGTCGGCGGCGACCTCGGGCAGCACCGCCACCCGCATCTTGCGGCCCCCCGAGAAGACGTCGACGGTGCCGTCGTCGTTGGTGGTGAGCACCGTGCCGTAGGCCGACGGGGGTTGGGTGAGCTTCTCGACCTCCTCGCGCAGCGCGGCGATGTGGTCGCGCGCCTCGCGCAGGGTGTAGCTGAGCTTCTCGTTCTGGGAGACGGCCTGGGAGAGCTGGCCCTTCGTCTCGAGCAGGCGCTCCTCGAGGGTCCGGACCCGCTTCGGCGCGTCCTGGAGTCGCCGACGCAACGAGGTGGCCTCCTCCTCGAGGATTGCCGCCTGGTCCCGGAGATCGGCCAGCTCGGCCCGGGCCGCCGCCAGCCGCTCCTTGTCCGTCTCGCTCATGGGGACCACCTCCGGGGGTCGCGTCCCGTGGATTCGGACCCTATACCGGTCCCCGACCGATCCCGCGGACGGGCCGACGGCAAGAGTTTCCCCGATGGTTCTCGCGTTTATCGCCCGGTGGGTTACGCTTACGGGGCATCACCGACGGCGAGTCGGTCACCCGCTCAGGAGAGGCGACGGCAACCATGAAGGTCTGGATCGACCAGGATCTCTGCACCGGCGACGGGCTCTGCGAGGAGATCGCCCCTGACGTCTTCACCCTCCTCGACGACGGCCTCGCCTACGTGCGCGAGGGCGACAAGGTGTTCTCGGACCCGGGAGGCGCCGAAGGCCTGGCCAGCGTGCCCGCCGGCCAGGAGGAGGCGGTCATCGAGTCCGCCGAGGAGTGCCCCGGCGAGTGCATCTTCATCGAGGTCGAGTAGGCGACCTCGATGCCCACTAGGGCGGTGGGTGGGGTCGGAGGACGTGCATCTTCATCGAGGTCGAGTAGCAGGACGGTGGCGCGGCGAACGTTCGGGCGGATCCGCACCGAAAGCGGTCGTTTCTACCCGGTCGTTCTGGCATACGGCCCCCCTCAGCCCGCTGACGCCGACCTCCATCACGTCGCCGACGTCATCGGCATCGACATGGACGAGGCGTCGCCCAGCATCTGACGGCCTCCGACGACGAGTGACCCGAGCTCAGGCCACGCAGGCCCCGGTGTCGGCGTCGCCCCGGCCGGCGGCGGCCAGGACCGGGCGCAGCTCGGCGGTGGTGAGGGCGTAGGCCACTCCCGGCTCGTCCGGGGCGATGGCAAAGGCCACGCCCACCACGCGGCCGGTGGGATCGACCAGGGCGCCGCCGGAGTCGCCGGGGGCCAAGGCGGAGGCCAGCACCAGGACATCGCGGGACGTGCGCTCCTCGCCGTAGATGTCCCGGCCCAGGGCGGTGATGCGCTGGCCCACCGAGAACGGGGCGATGCGGAGGGCACCGCCGCCGGGGTGACCGAAGACCGCACCCCGCCCCGCCACGCCGATGTCGGCCAGCACGAGGGCGGGCCGGTCCATGCCCGGCGCCGAGAGCACGGCGACGTCCCGGCGAGGGTCGAAGGCCACCACCCGCGCCGGCACCCTGGAGCCGTCCGAGCGCTCGAGCAGGCTGGTGCGCTCCCCCGCCACCACGTGGGCGTTCGTGACGACGAGGTCGGGGCCGACGACGAACCCGCTTCCCTCCTGGATCCGACCACAGGCCTCACCGGTCACCTTCACCGTCGACCGCACCACCTGGTCCGAGGTCTCCCGGCTCAGGCCGCTGGCGGCCGGGGGCGGGCCGACCTCGGGAGACGGCCGCAGGGCGTCGAACACCCGCGGGTACTGCTCGCCGAGCAGCTGGCGCAGCGTGCGGGTGGCGTCGGGCGGTGCGGGGAAGAGGAGGTCGACGGCGCGGGTGACCCGCGACGTGCGCACCTGGCGGGCCTCCCAACCGGGGACGTCGGCGATCGCAGGCACGAGGATCCACACCGCCACCAAGACGCCGAGCACCCCGGCCACCGCCCCGCCGACGGCGTCGACCGTCCGACCCTCGGTCGAGTGGATCCCGAGGTGGAGGCGGGTCCCCAGCAACAGCCCGATGGCCTGGCCGGCGAAGGCGCCACCGACGAGGAGCACGACGGCGACGAGTACGAGCTGGGCCCGCCCGGCGGAGCGCTCGGCCGCCGTCACCACCGCGGGCAGGGCCCGTGCCGCCAGCAGGAGCCCGACGGCCATGCCTCCCCACGACGCGGCGCGGGCCACGAACCCGAGGCGCCAGCCCCCCACCCCGGCCCCGACGACGAGGCCCACGAGCACCAGGTCGAGGGCGTTGAACGGCACCGTCAGGTGCCGAGCAGGCGGGCCGAGGTGAGGAACCCGGTGTGGGCCACCATGCGGTGGTCGGGCCGCACGGACTGACCCTCGATGTGCCACGTGCGGTGCAGGACCTCGAGCGTCTCGGCCATCTCGAAGCCGCTTCCGTCGAGGGCGGCTCGCAACGACGCCGCCTGGCCGATGGTGGGCGTGTAGGCGACGAGGATGCCGCCGGGGCGCAGGGCCGCCTCGGCCGGGGCCACCACGCGCCACGGTTCGGGGAGGTCGAGCACCACCCGGTCCAGGCCGCGCTCGTCGATCCCCTCGTAGCAGTCGCGCTCCTCCACCGAGTAGCGCTCGGCGGCGGCCTCCCCCAGGAACGCCACGACGTTGCGTTGGGCCCGCGCCGCGAAGTCGGCCCGGAGCTCGTACCCGGTGACCTCGGCCCCGGCCCGCAGGAGGGTCATCGACAGCGCACCAGAACCGACGCCGGACTCGAGGATCCGGGCACCTGGGTACACGTCGGCCAGCAGCAGCAGCGGCCCGAGGTCCTTCGGGTAGATGACCTGGGCGCCGCGGGGCATCTTGAGCACGAAGTCCGAGAGCGTGGGCCGGAACGCGGTGTAGCGGGCGTTCCGGGTGGACGTGACCACGGCCCCGTCCTCCTGGCCGAGCAGGTCGGCGTGGGAGACGAAACCGGCGTGGGAGTGGAACTCGCCGTCCTCGGCGAGGGTGACGAGGTAGCGGCGACGTTTGGCGTCGATCAACAGCACGCGGTCACCCGCCGCGAACGGCCGGCTCATATTGCTGTGCTCCTCCTCCGCTTCGCTCCCCCGTCGCGGCTTCGCCATCCGGCTGTCATCGTCAGGGCTGCTCCGCCTGGCGGACTGCGCAGCGCTTCAGTCGACCGTGGGGCGGTCGTTGGAGATGATGAGGCGCTGCCCCGGCTTCAGCTCCTCGCTGAAGACCACCTCGGCCTTGCGCTCGGCCATCGACTTGAGCTTCGTGTAGCCCCACGTGGTCACGCCGACCGCCAGCCAGGCCCGGCTGCCGCCGAAGATGCCCCGCCGGGTACCGGTGCGGCGGAGGTAGGTGACGACCCGCCCCGGTTGGGCCTTGATGGTTGCGCCGCGGCGGTTGCGGCGGGCCATCAGAGGCGCCGCACCTCGATGAAGGTGGTGCGCTTGCGGCCCCGACGCTTGCCGAGCAGGAACACGCCGAGGACCACCACGACGGCGACGACGGCGCCGACGGTCATGGCCATGCCCTTGGCCGATTCCGCGGTGGATTCCACCTCGCCCTTGATCTCCCGGAACTTGGCTTCGATGTCGTCACGGGTCACCCGACCCGAACGGCTGCCGTCGGCCTGGTCCTGCGTCGCTGGGCTCATCGGCGGTCACCTCCGGTGCGCACGTTCGCCTTGTCTCTGGCGTCCCCCCGCCCCTTGCGGGAGATGGCCTTGTAGGCCAGGTAGGCGGCCACGCTCGTGAGCACGAGGGTGATGGCGTAGGGGATCCACGACCAGTTGCCGGTCCAGTGGGGGTCGGTCTCGGCCTGGATGGCCCGCAGGAGGGCCAGGGCGAGGATCGTCCCTCCCAGCCCGACGAGCACCATGCCGCCGAGGCCGAAGCCGACGAAGCGCCCGAGGTTGCGCAGCGGGTCGACCGTCTCCTGGCGGGCGTAGGTCTTGAGCAGGGCCCAGAGCTCCTCGACCACTTGCGTGGCGCTCTTGTCCCTGGCGCGGCCCGCCGGCTGCGGATCTGGCACTTGACACCTCCGTGGAGGCCGTCTTACTACCCGGCAGGGGGTCCCCGGTGCAACCGGGGTGGCCACGCGCTCAGCCCATGGCGAGGCGCTGGGCGAGGAAGCCGTGCTCGTCGTCGAGCATGGCCCGAACCTGGTCGAGGCGCCCCTCGGGGCCCGGCGCGCTCAGGAGGCGCTGCTGGTCGGCGGGCCCGAACGGCGCCACGGCGGCGACCTGGTGGGAACCGAGCACGGGGTCCTCGGTCAGCTCCACGGTGGAGGGAGCGGCCCGGTCACCGAGCTCGGCGGCGAGGGCCAGCACCCGCCGCAGCGTCGCCACCGCCGCCTCGTACCCGTCCCCGAGGGGGACCGCCGTCTCCTCGTCGGGCCAGTCCTCGACGTCGGCCCGGGGGTAGGGGCCGTCGGCCAGCCAGGACCGGACCCGGATGCGCCGGGTTCCGACCGTGCCCACCACCCAGCGGCCGTCGTCGAGCTCGCTGGCCTCGAGGATCCGGGCCACGGTGCCGACGTCGGTGCGGACGTCCTCGCCGCCCACCTCGCTCCCCCGCTCAATCAGCACCACCCCGAACTCGCGGTCGCCGTCGAGGCAGTTCCGCACGAGCGCCCGGTAGCGCGGCTCGAACACGTGGAGGGGCAGGAACAGGCTGGGGAACAGAACGCTCCCCAGCGGGAACATGGGGAGCACGGCGATGGGTCGAGGCTACGGCGCCGTGCTCGTGGGTCGCTCGCCTATCGGCTCCGCTCCTTCGGGCCGAGGGCGGCCAGCGGCGGGCCCTGGGGGTAGGCGACGAGCTCGCCGCCCATGGCCTCCTGGAGCTCCAGCAGGCTGTCGCTGATCGTGGCGCCGTTGGCCACGTAGGCGAAGGTAAGCACCGGGCCCTGGAGGGCGTCCACGAAGCCGGCCAGGGCGGTGACGGTGTTGAGGCTCCCGGTCTTGGCCCGGAGCCGGCCCTTGGCCGCGCTGTCGAGGAACCGCTCGGCGAGGGTGCCGGTGCGGCCGGCCACCGCCAGGCTGCGCCCCAGCACCGAGGCGGGGCCGCCGCGGTCGAGCACGTTCATCAAGAGCCGGCAGCTCGTCTCGTTGTCCTCGGCCAGCCCCGAACCGTCGGTGGCACCGGTGCCCTCGCGGGCCAGGCCGAGCTGCTCCATCGTGGTGGTGACGACCTTCACGCCGGCGGTGGTGGTGGGGGCCCCGCCCTTCACCCGGCCGAGCTCCTTCACGAGCAGCTCCGCCGTCTGGTTGTCGCTCTCGGCCAGCATCTCCCGCACGACGTCGCGCATCGGGCGCGAATCGATGCCGGCCACCTCGATCGACCCGGCGGGCGCCCTGCCGACGTCCGCGCCGCCCGCCACCGCCACGCCCCGCTCGGTGAGCAACCGGCGGAACTGCTCGGCGGCGTACCGGGGCGGGTCGGCCGCCGCCGTCTCCTCCTCCGCGCCCTCGGCCTGCCGGACCGGCCACGTGGTGAACCCGTCGTTCACGGTGAGGGCCGAGAGGGGGCCGGACTGGTTCTGGTCGATGTAGCGCTGCGGCCATGGGTCCGGGTACCGGTCGGCGTCGAAGCGGGACTCGTCGCCCACCACCCGCCCGTCGACCCTGGTGATCCCGGCGGCCTTGACCGCGTCGGCCAGCGCCTCCAGCGACGTGTGCACCTGGGGCTGGTTGGCGAAGTGGGCTACGTAGTCCCGGGTGGCGAGCAACGGATCGCCGCCCCCCACGAGCCACAGGTCGCCGGCGACGGCCCCACCGCTCGGCGCGCCAGCGACCAGGACCCGGGTGCGGAACTTGGTGCCCTCGCCGAGCTGGGTGAGGGCGGCCGTGGCGGTGACCAGCTTCTGGGCGGACGCCGGCACCAGCGGGAGGTCCGGGTTGTGCTCGTAGACCGGGCGGCCGCCTACCGACACGGTGAGGCAGGTGGCCCCGGGCGACGCCGCCACGACGTCGTCCAGGCGAGCCCGCAGGGCGGCGTCGGCGATCGGGGCGGCGAGGAAGCCGGCCACCCGCCGTGCCGACAGCACCGGCGTGATCGGCCCCTCGGCCCGGTCGCCCCGCGATGCCGGCCGCGGGGGTGAGGGGTCGGCCCCGGCCCGCACCGACGCCCACCCGAGCACCACCGCCAGCAGGGCGAAGAGGGTGGGCACGACGAAGCGCCGCTGTCGCGCCTGCATCAGCGCCGCCCGACCGTCACCAGGACGCCCGGCCGCGCCGTTGGAGGTACCGCGACCTCCGCCAGAGGTGGTCCAGGGCGGTGACGGCCCGGTTGGCCGACGCGTAGCAGAGCCGGCCGGTGACCCGCACGGTGGCCGGGCCCGGGTTGGCCGGGTCGGCCACCGCCAGCTCGGTGGCGAGGAGGATGGGCTTGCCGGTGCGGTCGGAGATCTCGGCGGCGGCCTCGGCGAAGCGGGTGTCCTGGCGCTCGTGGTAGGCCACGATCCGTTCCAGGCCGTGGTCCGGGTAGAAGGGCCCGTCCCGCATCAGCCGGGCCTGGTTCGACTGGATGCCGAGCCCGAGCTGGAGCACGGCGTCGACCTCGGGGGACGACGCGATCAGGTCGAGGACCTCGGGGATGGTGTCGCGGGTCTCACCGCCGGCCAGGTCCACGGGGTTCCCCCCGCTCCACCGCGGCGGGAGCTTGGCGTCGATGGCGGCCCGCAGGTCCTCGGGGAGCGGGGCCAGCTCCAGGGCGCTGGCCCCGATGGCGTCGGCGGTGACGACGCCCCACCCGCCGGCCGTCGTCATCACCACCGTCCGGGGCCCCCGCGGGAGGGGTTGGGTGGCGAAGGTGGCCGCCGCCTCGAAGGCCTCCTCCACGGTGGCGGCGCGGGTCACACCGGCCTGGCGGCAGGCCCCGTCGAACACCTTGTCGTCGGCGGCGAGGGAGCCGGTGTGGCTGGCGGCCGCCCGCTGGCCCCCGGCGGTGGCGCCCCCCTTCACGAGCACCAACGGCTTGGCGGTTGCGGCCGACCGCATCCGCTCGAAGAAGGCCCGGCCGTCGGGCACGCCCTCCACGTAGGAGAGCCCCACCGCCGACTCGGGATCTTCGGCGAACCAGTCGAGGTAGTCGGGGACGCCCACGGCGGCGGCGTTACCGGCGCTGACCGCCCGGCTGATGCCGATGCCGGTCTGCACCGCGTAGTTCAGGAAGCTCGACACGAAGTTGCCGGACTGGCTGGCCACGGCGATGCGTCCCGCCGGTGGGTAGGGCGCCACGATCTGGGCGCACAGGTGCGACGGCGTGGACACCACGCCCTGGCCGTTGGGACCGGCGAGGAGGATCCCCAGCTCGGCGGCCAGCGCCACCAGCTCGGCCTCGGCCCGGCGGCCCTCCTCCCCCGCCTCCCCGTAGCCGGCCGAGGTGACGAACGCGGCCCGCACGCCCTTGGCTGCGCAGGCCCGCAGGAGGTCGGGGTTGGCCGCGGCCGGGGTGCAAACGAACACGAGGTCCGCCCGCCCGGCGGGAAGGTCGTCGACGGAGGCGACCGTGGCCACACCGAGCACGTCGGCGCCCTCGCGGTTGGTGGCGAACACCTCGCCCCTGTAGCCGGCGGCCAGGAGGTTGTGGAGGCTGACGAAACCGAACTTCCCGGGGTGGGTGGACGCGCCGGCCACGATCACGCCCTTTGGGTCGAACAGGGCCCGGAACTGGTCCGCCGTCGGCGCGTCGGTCACCGGTCCGACCTGATCTCGACGAGGGCGTCGACGGCCACGGGGCGGCCGTCGCTGATGATCAGCGGGTTGAGGTCGGCCGACACGATGGCAGGGTCGGCCGACGCCGCCGCCGACAGGCCGAGCAGCACCGCCGCCAGCGCCTCACGGTCCACCGCGGGTTCACCCCGGAACGGTCCGAGCAGGGCCGAGGTGGCGAGCTCGTCGATCATCTCGGCGGCGTCGACGGCGTCGATCGGCACCAACCGGAGGACCACGTCGGCCAGCGCCTCGGCCAGCACCCCGCCCACACCCAGCAGCACGGTTGTCCCGAACTGCGGGTCGGTGGCCAGGCCGGCGATCAGCTCACGCGTGCCCCGGACCATCGGGGCCACGAGCAGACCCACCTCGCCGTCGTCGGAGGTGGCCTTCGCCAGCAGGTCCTCGGCGGCGGCCCGGACGGCGCCGGCGTCGGCCAGCCCGAGGCGCACGAGGCCGCGTTCGGTCTTGTGGGCGATGCCCTCGCCCCGCAGCTTCACCACCACCGGCCAGCCCATCTCCTCGGCCGCCGCCACCGCCCCGGCCGGGTCCGCAACCAGCCGCTCGGGGGCCACGGGCACGCCGTAGGCGGCCAGGCGGGCCTTGGACTCGTCCTCCGGAAGGGTCCGGGTGGAGGGGACGAGCGCCTCGGGCACGGGGGCGAACCCTAGGCTCCGCCAGCACATGGGGTGGGACATTCGCGGCATCATCGAGGGGTTCTACGGGCGGCCGTGGACCTGGGACGAGCGGGCCGAGGTGATGGCCTGGTGCGCCGAGCGGGCCATGACCCACTACGTCTACGCCCCCAAGGACGACCCTCGGCACCGGGAGCGGTGGCGGGAGCCCTACGACCGTGAGGACCTCGACGGCTTCGCCCGGCTGGTGGCCGAGGGGACCCTCACCGTGGGCTTCGCCATCTCCCCCGGCCTCGACCTCGACCACCGCTCGACCACCGACCGCTCCGCGCTCCGGGCCAAGGTGGACTCGGTGGTCGACCTCGGCGTCGGCCTCGTGGTCCTGGCGTTCGACGACATCCCGTTCGATCCCGGCGCCGGTGTGGCCCACGCCGAGATCACCACCGAGCTGGCCGGGCACCTGGCGGGGCGGGCGTCGGTTGCCCTGGTGCCCACCGAGTACGTCGGCGGGTGGCGCACCCGCTACCTGGAAGCCCTCGCCGCCGGCGTTCCCGACGACGTCCCGATCGCCTGGACGGGGCCCGCCGTGGTGAACGACGCCATCACCTCGGACGATGCCAGGGGCCGGGCCGACGCGCTGGACGGACGGCCGCCCCTCCTGTGGGACAACTACCCGGTCAACGACGCCTTTGTGGCCGACCGCCTCTTCCTCGGCCCGCTGACCGGGCGCGACCCCGGCCTGGCCGAGGTGTGCTCCGGCTACCTGGCCAACCCCATGGTCCAGCCCCGCTGCTCGAAGCTCCCGCTCGCGTCGGTAGCCGCCTGGCTGCGGGGAGAGGACCCCGCCGCCGCCTGGGAGGTCGAGGTCGGCGATCTGCGGGTCTTCGCCGAGGCGTGCGACGGGTCGGTGCCGACGCGGCTCGTCTCCAAGCTGTCGGCGGCGGCCGGACCGGACCGGGCGGTGGCGGCGCGCCCCCTGGCGGAGTGGTTGGAGGCGGCCGCGTCCTGCTTAGCGCCGGGACTGCAGGGCGAGGCCGACCCCTGGCTCGACCAGGTCCACCGTGAGGCCAGGCTCGGCCTCGACGCGCTCGAGCTGATCGAGTCCCCCGATCCCGGGGCCGCCGTCGCCACCGCTGTCGCCGTCGCCACCCGTTGGCCCCGGGCGCGGAGGGCCGAGCACACCGTGATGGGACCGCGGACCGGGTTCCGCCCGGTCCTCGGAGCGGGCGCCGAGGGCGGCTGGCGGGTCCACCGCTCGTCCTTCGAGCACGACGCCAACGCCATCGACGCCCTCGTCCGGCTGGCCCTGGCCGGCCTCGACGACGGCCCGCTCAGCGCTTGAGGGCGGCCCGGAACAGCTCGCGGACGTGGTCGAGGCGGGCCTGGAGCGCCTCGGAGTCCATGGGATCGCGCCCGAGCAGGGCCTCCAGGAACGGGGCGTCGCTGAAGTACGTGAGCAGCGCGCCGTACCCGGTGAGGATGAGCTGCTCGGGGTCGTGGGCCCGGAACCGGCCCGCCTCCATCTCCCGGCGGAAGTAGGCCACCGCCCGGTCGAAGTGGGGGCGGATGGCGGCGCCGAGGTCGACGCCGAGGTGCTGACCCCCCTCCAGCGCCTCCCGGCGCATGATGCGCACGAACTCGGGGTTCTCCTCGAAGAACCGGAAGCCGGCGGTGAGGACGAAGTCCACCTTGTTCCACCCCTCGTGGCCGGGCTCCTCCACCGCCTCGTCCACCCGTGAGGACC